>ERZ811310.57-NODE-57-length-28482-cov-8.47188_pt1 | contig 28482 bp, 37 predicted proteins | sample MGYA00520261_ERZ811310 | MGnify/ENA primary metagenome ERZ811310 (study PRJEB31588, sample SAMN03398993) | human gut metagenome | study: EMG produced TPA metagenomics assembly of the PRJNA231909 data set (A prospective, longitudinal analysis of the... | reverse complement strand
CTTCCGATCTTGTATTGGTTGGATATTGTGATCCATCCCCCATTTTTTACGAAATGCAATCCCGTAGTCAACATACCACTCCATATGCAGATTAAGTTTCTGTAGGTTAATGTCGCAAAAACATTTCATTGGATAAGCTAAAGATTTCACTCCCTTAATTTTCAAATAACCTATATCTTCTTCGCAATATCTCGGCGATACCATTTTATACTGCAAACAGTTCAAAAGATATTCCAATTTAGGCATAAATGTAAACAATATATCTGGATGAACCTTAGATGGAATATGTTTTGGAATTTTATTTCTTTGCTCATTCGGGTTAATTTTGCCTAAGTTAAGCGTATCCTTCATTATAGTTATCCTTTGCTACCACTTTCCTAGTATCTATCACTTTATATCATTGATTCGATATAATTTCACTATCCATCTAGTGCTCGAAAGCTACGGTACTGCTCGTCGATCTCCTTCATGTTATAGTCCATCAGGCCGGGAACACCCATCTCGCCGCCGCATTCGTTGCAGAAAGCAGCCGTGATCTCAAAAGTATATTCCTTTTCTCGGATGGTCTGGTTGATTTTAATTTTCTTCAGGGTGTAGTTTGTTTCTCTGCGGCACTCTGTGCTGAAGTCCCTCTGGTTTTTCATGGCAGCACGCTTCCTTCCGGTTTTACGTTCTTTTTTATTTTATTGTATCCCTACCTTTGTTTTTCGTCAACAATAAAGCCGCTGACAGTCTGCCGCTCGCAGAATCCATCAGTGGGTTTCATGAGTCTTCAAATCCCCTAGACACAAAAAATCGGCACCCGCTTTTCAGCGAGTGCCGATTTTGTTACCCTATAGTGCGCTTTGATTTTTGGCGCAAGTGGCGTAAGTTTGGCGTAAATCCGCTTTTGCGCGCTCCAAAAATCAAGGATTCATGCGGTTTTTAGGCAGTTATTAGTACATGCCGCCCATACCGCCCATGTCACCGCCAGCGGCAGCAGGAGCAGCCGGGGGTTCGGGCAGATCGGCCACGAGGCTCTCGGTGGTCAGCACCATCTCAGCGACGGATGCTGCGTTCTCCAGAGCGGAGCGGGTGACCTTGGTCGGGTCAACGATGCCGGCGGCGATCATATCCTCGACGTAGACTTCATTCTGAGCGTCAAAGCCGTAGTTGGGCTTGTTGGCAGAGATGATCTTGTCGATGATGACGCTGCCCTCGAGGCCGGCGTTCCTGGCGATCTGGCGCAGAGGAGCTTCCAGAGCCTTCAGGATGATCTTAGCGCCGGTGCGCTCGTCGCCTTCCAGCGTGTCGCACAGCTCACGGACAGCGGGGATGGCGTTGATGGGAGCAGTGCCGCCGCCAGCGACGACGCCTTCCTGAACAGCAGCCTTGGTTGCGTTCAGAGCATCCTCGATGCGGAGCTTCTTGTCCTTCATCTCGACCTCAGTAGCAGCGCCGACCTTGATGACAGCCACGCCGCCAGCCAGCTTTGCCAGACGCTCCTGCAGCTTCTCGCGGTCGAAGTCGCTGGTAGCGGCCTCGATCTGGCTGCGGATCTGACCGATGCGGGATGCGATAGCGTCCTTGTCGCCGGCGCCGCCCACGATGGTGGTGTTCTCCTTGGTGACCTTGACCTGACGGGCATGGCCCAGCATGTCAACGGTAGCGTCCTTCAGCTCGTAGCCGAGGTCTGCAGAGACGACAGTGCCGCCGGTCAGGGTAGCAATATCCTGCAGCATCTCCTTGCGGCGGTCGCCGAAGCCGGGAGCCTTGACAGCCACGACATTCAGGGTGCCGCGCAGGCGGTTGACGATGAGGGTGGACAGAGCCTCGCCCTCGATGTCCTCGGCCACGATGAGCAGCTTCATGCCATTCTGCATGACCTGCTCCAGCAGAGGAACGAGGTCCTGAATGACGCTGATCTTCTTATCGGTGATGAGGATGGCGGCATTGTCCAGATCAGCCTCCATCTTGTCGGTATCGGTGACCATATAGGGGGTCAGGTAGCCGCGGTCGAACTGCATACCTTCGACGATCTCGTTGTAGGTCTCGGCAGTGGTCTTGTTCTCCTCGATGGTGATGACGCCGTCGGAAGTGACCTTCTCCATCGCCTCGGCGATGAGACGGCCGATCTCGGGGTCGCCTGCGGAGATGGTGCCGACGCGGGCGATGTCGTTGGAGTCCTTGACCTTCTGGCTGTGTGCCTTGATGGTCTCGACGGCCTTAGCGACAGCCTTGGTCATGCCGCGGCGGATGTCCATCGGGTTTGCACCGGCGGTGACATTCTTCATGCCCTCGGTGACCATAGCCTGTGCCAGAACGGTCGCGGTGGTGGTGCCGTCGCCTGCGGCGTCGTTGGTCTTGGTAGCGACCTCACGCACCAGCTGTGCGCCCATGTTCTCGAACTCGTCCTTCAGCTCGATCTCCTTTGCGATGGTCACACCGTCGTTGGTGATGACGGGGGCGCCGAACTTCTTGCTCAGCACCACGTTGCGGCCCTTGGGGCCGAGGGTGATCTTAACAGTATCTGCCAGAGTGTCGATACCGGCACACAGTGCCTTGCGGGCTTCCTCGCCCTGCTTGATCTGCTTAGCCATATTTTATCGCTCCTTCGTAAATGCTTGATTATCCAGTGTGAGGGAAAAACGCTTACTCCACGATAGCCAGAATGTCGGCCTGACGCACAATGGTGCATTCTTCGCCGTCCACCTTGACCTCGGTGCCGGAGTACTTGCTGGTGAGCACCTTGTCGCCCACCTTGACAGTCATCTTGACCTCCTTGCCGTCCACGACACCGCCGGGGCCAACGGCCACGACCTGTGCCACCTGGGGCTTCTCTTTGGCGCTGCCGGTCAGGATGAGGCCGCCCTTGGTGGTCTCCTCGACCTCAACAGTCTTGATAACAACACGGTCTGCAAGAGGAATGATCTTCATCGTTCTTGCCCTCCTATTATAAATATAAAAGATAAACTGTTTTATGTCCCGGGGGCTGCGCCCTTCCGGTTATTTAGCACTCTTTTTCCTTGAGTGCTAAGTGTATTGTACTCATCTTGGAGTCAAAAATCAAGGGGTTTTGCAAATTTCTTTGTTAAGTTTTTATGTCCTTTCCATGAGCCTGTCGAGTGTATGTTCTTTTTGCCCTCGTCATGTACGAACAATCTGCGCTCCATCTGCCTTTCAGATAACAAAAAACGCACCCGTCATAAGACCAGTGCGTTAAACGATATGGGGATCATCTCTCTATTTGGGCACTTCCGGTCCACCTTCATATTTTCGCTCCGAAACACAGTGCAGTCAAAACACTTGACTTCGTCAAGCAACAGTGCTATAATGCCTTCCGTTCAAAAAAGAAGGAGTTGAGGAAATGGGACCCTCCACGGTATCTTCCTGCATTCTGACTCTGCACAGAGAGTTTGCCGCTTACACGACCCAGCGGTTACAGGAACTGGGTCTGAGCTTCGGGCTGATATATTTTGTCATTTATGTAGGAAAGCATCCGGATTGTACGCCTTCGGAGCTGACCAAAGCTCTTCATCTGGATTGGGGCCACTCCCAGCGCAGCCTGAACAAGCTGGCCGAAGACGGCTTTCTGACGAAAGAAAAGAATGGGCGCAGCTACCACCTGAAGCTGACCCAGAGGGGTGAAAGCGCCTTTGTGGTCTGTCATCAGGTCTTTATCGACTGGGATGCGCAGAGTCTGGGCGGACTGACAGCGCAGGAGCGGCAGCAGCTGCTGACATTACTGCAAAAAGCAGTACAAAAGAAAGTGTGTAAATGATGTACGAAACGATCTTGAGTCCGATCAATTACGGTGGGTTGCAGCTGAAAAACCGCATCATCTTTGCGCCGACAACATTCGGGCTGTCGGATGAAGAATACCTTGCAAAGATCCGCGCCATTGCACAGGGCGGCTGTGCCATGATCATCGTGGGCGATGTCCCGGTGGGCAAAAGCAAATTTGAAAAATCTCTATTTGACACCAAAGGCTTTGCATTCTACCAGCAGGTCGTGAAAATCGCCCATGATGCGGATTGCAAAGTCTGCGCCCAGCTGCACCAGAGCGATTCCAACCTGCTGGCCCTGTTCAAATATATTCCCGGTCTGCTGCTGAAGAAGATCACCCCGGATCAGCTGCGGGAAAAGCTGAACGCCGAAGTCGCTCCTTACATTACCAATATGTCTCAGCGGAAGATCCATGAGATCATCAGCGGGTTTGGAAAAGCGGCGGCGCTGGCAAAACAGGCCGGCTTTGATATGATGCAGGTGCATGGCGACCGGATGTGCGGCAGCTTCAGTTCGGCCATCTTCAACCACCGCACCGATGAATACGGCGGCAGCGCAGAAAACCGCGCCCGTTTTGCGGTGGAAGCGGTCTCGGCTGTCCATGCGGCGGTTCCGGGGATGCCCATTGATTATAAGCTGGCTGTCCGGCAGGAAAACCCGCACTTTGGCAATGCCGGTGTGGTGGAAGAAGAACTGCCGGTGTTCGTTCCGCTGCTGGAGCAGGCGGGTGTGACCAGCTTCCATGTAACGCTGGCAAACCATTCCGCATTGGAAAACACCATCCCGCCCGCCAATCATCCCTATTTCAGCCAGCCGGGATGCTTCCTCAAATTCTGCGATGAGGTGCGGCAGTACACCGACCTGCCCATCTGTGGTGTCGGTGGTCTGAACGACCCGGATCTTGTGGAGCAGCAGCTCGCCAGCGGACGCATCCAGTGCGCCGCCATGAGCCGCCAGCTTCTGGCAGACCCGGATTGGGTGAACAAGCTGAAAAACGGGCAGGCGGAACAGATACACCGCTGTGTCCGCTGCAACAAGAAGTGTCTGGGCGGGCTGATGGCACATCAGGGGACCCGCTGTGTTTATGATGCTTTGCGAGAAAAAGAAGCAAAAAACGCATAAACCCACCCGGTAAAAAATCACGATATACTTAACAAAAAGACATTCACAAAGGAGAAGCTATGAGTTACGCGATCGTATACAGCAGCAAAACAGGCAACACAAAAATCTTGGCAGAGACGCTGCACGACTGCCTGCCGCAGGCAGATTGCTGTTATTTTGGCAGCCCGAACCCTGCCGCCATGGAAGCGGACACCCTTTATGTGGGCTTCTGGACGGACAAGGGAAATGCCGATGAAAGCACTTCGGACTTTTTGAAGCAGCTGCACGGCAAAAACATCTTTCTCTTTGGCACGGCCGGCTTCGGCGGCAGCAAAGAATACTTTGATAAGATCTTGAAAAAGACGGAGCATTCGCTGGACAAGAGCAACACTGTTTTCGGCAGCTTCATGTGTCAGGGCAAAATGCCGATGTCGGTACGCCAGCGGTATGAGAACATGAAAAAACAGCCGATCCATCTGCCCAATCTGGATGCCATGATCGAGAATTTTGACAAGGCTCTTTCTCACCCGGATGCGGATGACCTGGAGCAGCTGAAACAGGCTGTAAGATAACGGAAAAGGCGGCGGCTTCCCTTGACAAGGAAAGCCGCCGCCTTTGTTGATCCTCCGATGAGCCCCTAAAGAAATGTGCAGGGCGCTTCTCATCCTTTCATTTTACACGCTGGCCCGCTGGGCCATGAACCGCTCATAGGCCGGTTTGGGCAGCAGGACGCGCCCGGCCAGCGGCTTGAGCTGGGCGGTGATGGCGTCGCAGGGAGCGCACTCGCCGTCGGCGGTCGCCACGATAGGGCCGCGTCCGTCTGCCGGGCGCAGGGAGACGCACTTTGCCCGGCGGTAGATGAAGCAGGGCTTCGCCTGTTCCGTCAGCTCACCGTTCCGGAAGTGCCTGCCGCTCTTGTACATCCCCAGCAGGCGGGCGATCGTCAGGCGGCTCACCCTGCGGATGATGAAGACGTCCAGCCAGCCGTCGTCGGGCTGAGCCTCGGGGGCCGCATAAAAACCGCCTCCATAGGTGCGGCCATTGCAGACGGCACACATCAGGCAGTCCACCGTCAGCTCCTCGCCGTCGATGGTGAAGGTCACGTTCCGGCCGATGTGGCCGCAGAGCTGCCTGACGATGGAGAGCGCATAGGCCATCTCGCCGCCGCAGAACGGGATGCGCCGGAACTGCGGGATGCCGTAAGCCACCTGTGCATCGAGTCCGGCGGCGCAGATGGTCGCCGAAAGGCCGAGGTCGGTCTGCATCAGATCAATGTCCACCTCACTGCCCGCCAGCTGGGCGTCGAGGTCATTGAACTCTTCCCGCGTGCCGTAGGTGCGCAGAAAATCATTGCCGCTGCCAAAGGGCAGACACCCCACTGCCGCGAGGCTGCACCCCTGTGCCCCTGTCAGCGCTTCGTTGAAGGTGCCGTCGCCGCCCGCTGTCCAGATGCGCACCGGCTCACCGTCGGCCTGCGCGGTGTGCGCCGCCTCAGCGGCCAGCTCCCGGGCATGGCCCGCGTACTGGGTCACAACGACCTTCCGTTTTTCCGGCGGGATGCCCGCCCGCTGGGCTGCGGCCCGGATGGCCGGGGCCAGCTCAGCAGTGCAGTCCCGCTTGCCTGCGGTGGGGTTGAGCAAAAACAGATAGCGCATTCGGCTTCCTCCTCTGGTGGTTCCTGCCCTCTATCATAGCGGAAAACCAGAGCAGATGCAAGAGCTTTTCACCCGACACCCGCCGTCTGCGTCTCCTGCACCACGATTGTGCCGTCCTCGGTGCAGTCTGCCGTCCAGTGCTGTCCGAGGCTCACACTGCCGGAGGCGATCTGGTCGGCGAAGGCCTGCTCCACGGCCCGGTCTACCTGTCGGCGCAGCTCTCGCGCGCCATAGGGCGAATGTGCTTTTGCCGCCAGCGCCGGGCCGACCCGGGCCGTGTGGGTCAACTGATAGCCGCTGCGGGCAGCACGCTCTTCCAGCTGGCCCAGCAGCTTTTCGGCGATGGAGCAGAGGCTCTGCTCCTCCAGCGGGCGGAAGACGATGAGCTCATCCAGACGGCCCACCAGCTCCGGCCGGAACCACTTTTTCGCCTCGGCAACGGCGGCCTCCGACTGCTTTTCAAAGGCGGCTTCGCTTCCCGCCCCGAAGCCCAGCGGTGCGCTCTGCCCGGCGAGGAATCGTGCGCCGAGGTTGGAGGTCAGCAGGACGATGGTATTGCGGAAATCCGCCTTGCGGCCCATGGAGTCGGTCAGCTGGCCGTCCTCGAGCATCTGTAAGAGCACATTCTGAATATCCGGGTGCGCCTTTTCGATTTCGTCAAAGAGCACCACGCTGTAGGGGCGGCGGCGGACGGCCTCCGTGAGCTGACCGCCCTCGTCGTGGCCCAGATAGCCCGGAGGCGCACCCAGCAGACGCGCCACGGTGTGCTGCTCCTGATACTCCGACATATCGAACTTGAGCAGGGCCTTCTCGCTGCCGAACCAGCTCTCCGCCAGCGCCTTTGCCAGCGCAGTCTTGCCGACACCGGTCGGCCCGAGGAAGAGCATCGCGCCGATCGGCCGGCCCGGCTCCCCCAGCCCGGTGCGGCTGCGCCGGATAGCCCCGGCCACGGCGGCGACAGCCCGGCTCTGGCCCACGACTTCGGCGTTCAGGCGCTCTTCGAGGCGGGCAAGCCGCTCCCGCTCCTTTTCGCCCACCCGTTCTGCCGGCACGCCGCTGGCCTGCGCCACCACCCGGGCAATTTCCTTCCGGCTGAGGACGGGGTCTTTCTCCCCTTCCCGCTCGGCCCGGATGCGCACCGCCGCGCAGGCTTCGTCCACGAGGTCGATGGCCTTATCCGGCAGACAGCGCCCCGGCAGATACCGCACCGAGAGCTCCACGGCCTCCCGCAGGGCTTCGTTGGGCAGGCGGACGCCGTGATACCGCTCGTAGCGGGGTGCCAGACCTTCCAGTATATCCACAGCCTGCTTCGGCGTAGGCTCTTCGATTTGGACGCGGCCAAAGCGGCGCTCGAGGGCGGCGTCCTTCTGGATGTGGGTGCGGAACTCCTGATTCGTCGTCGCGCCGATGAGCTGCAGTTCACCCCGGGCCAGCACCGGCTTTAAGATGCTGGCTGCGTCGATGGCCCCCTCTGCCGCACCGGCGCCGACGATGGTGTGGAACTCATCCACGAAGAGGATGGCGCTGCCGTCCCGGACGAGTTCTTCCAGCAGGTTCTTGAACCGCTCTTCAAAGTCGCCGCGGTACTTCGTACCAGCCACGAGGCTGGCCATGTCCAGCGCCAGCAGACGCCGCCCCTGAAGCATCCGGGGTACCTGCTTGTCGGCGATGCGCTGGGCAAGCCCTTCGGCCAGCGCGGTCTTGCCCACGCCCGGTTCCCCCACAAGGCAGGGGTTGTTCTTCTGGCGGCGGCACAGGATCTCTACCATCCGGTCCAGCTCTTTTTCCCGGCAGAACACCGGGTCCAGCTCGCCGTCCGCCGCCCGGCGGGTCAAATCGCGGCAGTATTTGTCGCTGGCCCGGCTCCCCCGCGGCAGCGACGATGCCGAGCGCGGCTGGATCGGCAGGATGAACTGCCCTGAAAGCTGGCGGCACTCCCGCACCGCCTCGGTGAGCTGGACGCCCATCGACGCCAGCATAACGCCCGCAGCGCAGTCGGTGTCTTCCAGCATGGCGCAGAGCAGATGCTCCGGCTCGGCCCGGCTCAGGTGGGCGTTCTGCGCCCCGATGATGGCGTAGTCCATCGCCCGGCGCAGGTCCGCCGCCATATCGCCCCGGGCAAGCCTGGTGACTGAACCCTCCCGCCCGGCGGACAGCTGACGCCGCACTTCCAGCTCCGAGATGTTCTTCCCGGCCAGAAAGCGGGCTACCGGGCCGCCGTCCGCTTGCAGCATCGCCCACAGCAGGTGGCCGGTGTCTGCCTTTTTGCAGCCCAGCCCTCCGGCCAGCTCCACCGCCTTATCCAGCAGCTGCCCCGCCTCCCGGGAGAAGCCCTTATACCGTCCTTTGCCGAATGCGTCCCAAATGCTCATTTGCCTGGCTCCTATCTTCCGTATTGCCCTGTTGCATACCCTGTTGCATCAAGAAACAGTATAGCCCCGGCAGGCGAGAAAAAATCAGAGCTTTGTGTCGCACCGGCCCAAAAACGCACTGAGAGATAAAACAAAAAAGCCATCTGAACGAATCAGATGGCTTTCTGGTTGGCTTTACACTCCCCGAGTCGAACATCCTCGTCACTGTTTTTGGGTCAGGATTTTGTATCTCTCGTTCTCTCTCTTAACGCAACACCGCCCCTCTCCCAGAGCAATTCCGGGGGAGGGGCGGTCATCTGCTGCCGGTCAAGTCCTTGCAGCGCAGCGGGCAGCACTACGCGAGCCGCCGCCACAGGCAGCACCGAGCCAAAAAGGCTGCGGCAGCTGTCCGGCGTTGCGCACCATATTGCCAATGACGGCAAAATGGTATGTTTTCGTGAGGCCGCGAAGACGTGCGCAGACCATTTTCGTGATGTCACGAAATTGCTCTTGTACGGCGAACATATCGGTGAGGTCACCGATATGGCGGTATGTAGTGCTTGCCATAATAACCTCCTTACTGCTTTTCCAGCGCCGCCTTTGCCCGGTCAAAGAAAAACTGGATCACGGCACCGATGGTCTCATCAGTGATGGCCCAGCTGATGAGCCTGCCGTATTTGCTGGTACTCAGAGCGGCCCGGAGCATCTTGACGACCCACGCCTTACGCTCTGCGCCGCGCTTTGTCCCCTGAATCTCCTGCTCTGCCCGCTCGATGAGGTCCAGCACCAGCGGCTTTACCGCGGCGCCATAGCCCAGCCGGACGCAGCCAAGGGCGTAAAAGACAAAGCCGCCCAGCATCAGCACCGCCGCCACCGGGGCGGGAATAACGCCCAAAATGTTATTGATCGTTGCCATGTATTACTCTCCTCTCTCTTTTTCGAGGTCTGCAATGCGGTGGTTTGCCACCTTCATCTGTTCTTCCAGCACCGGGACGCGCTGGGCGAAATTGTTGTGCATTCGCACCTCCCGGGTCAGCTCTTCCAGCTTGGTTTCGGTCACAGCCTGCTGCTTGTCCAGCTTGGCGTCCATGCTCTGGGCGGTGTGGTTGTTGGAGACGATCACGCCAATCAGGCTCAGACCGCCGGTGATAATGGCTACGATGATTGCTTCACTCATGCGCCCTCCCGGAGACGGGTCAGGCCCTTCTTGCGGATGATTTTCGGATAGTTGAGGGTGGTGACGTTGAGGTCTACGTTGCCGGAGATGCCCGGCACGCTGCCCTTGCTGGTGTGTTGGTGGGCGTTGTAGTTATGCTCCGCAAAATCCACAGCACAGAAAATGATATGGTTATGGCAATGCTCCTTGTTGATGTGGGTAGCAATGACATACTCATACTTGCCGCCAAGAATTTCATCTGCAAGCCGCCGTCCGATCTCGTGGGCTTGCGCATAGCTGACCTCACCCGGCTCAAAGGCCTGTATCAGGTGGTGGGCGAGATTGTTGCCTTTCTGCATGGCAAGCAGCCGTGTTTTTTCAAACTCAAGGTCTGCGGTTTCCACGGCGCAGCCGAACGAGGACACCAGCAACTTATCGTCGGTCTTTGCAGGATCAGCGATATAGTCAATGGCTTTTTTTAAGGTGCTTTTGATAGGATGGATCTTTGTAATTGCCATATCTCCGCCATCGCCCCCTTGATGTCCTCAATGTCCTGCGCATAGAGCGTTCCCGTAGCGTTCACGCGCTTTGCAATCTGATTGATGTTTGTGCCGATTTTTTGCAGCTCGGCGGTCATTGCTTTCACATCGCTGTAATCCAGCCGGATCACATAGCCATCTATGAGCATTTTCCGCGCATAAACAGAGAAGCAGCCTGTTCCCATCTGCTGCATTTTACGCTCGATCATTGCCCGTTCCTCAGCAGTCACAGGAACGCGCAGCACGATATTCCGCGTTCGGTTTGCCATTTGTTCACCGTCCTTTCCGCTCCGAATAAGGGTTTGGGATTATCCCAACAAGCAAAGCACAGACAGGTGCTTTTTCGGGAGTGTGGCTACACTCCCTATGCTTGCTACGGTATCTCCCTAACTACTATAACGGCGGCACAGCCGCAATTTGGCAAACCGCAGGCAAACTTTTTCAAAAGAAAAACGCCATGAACTACCTGTTCATAGCGTTCCTTATACCGTATTCAATTTTCTCCCTCGCTGTCTGCTCTTGCGTCCAGCAGCGCTTGTGCTGTTGCCGTGAGGATTTTGATTTCCGCATCTGTCAGCTCGTCCAACAGGGTTTCAAATTGCATACGCTCCGTAGACTTGCCCTCCATAGTTTCACCATGAAGAATCTGATCCACAGAGATATGATAACGGGACATCAGCTCTAAGAATACCTGTACGCTTGGATGCTGTCCCTTATTCTCGATGTTGGCAAGATAGCGCGGAGAAATAAACAGCGCGTCGGCTGCCTTATTCCGGGATTCTTTCTGCTTGGTGCGCCCATCTTTGATTGCTGCACCATACGGCTTGAAGTCGATTTTCTCAACAGGCCGCTTCTCTTGCTTTGCTCTTTTAGGCATCTTCAATCACCCTATTACATTCTACAGTTCCTCTTTCTTATGGAATATGCTTTATATATTCATGTCACTGGTTTAAATAATTCATATTTCGTTTCTTGCAATCATTCGTCTGACCGTATATAATAAAAGCTGAATTGATTTGCAGGAGGAATTACAATGCTTGAATATATCTCCGCCCCAGAAGCGGCGAAAAAGTGGGGCATTTCTGAGCGACGGGTTCAAAAGCTGTGCGATGAAAATCGCATACCGGGTGTGGCAAAGTTCAGCCGTATGTGGCTGATACCAAAGGCCGCTGAAAAGCCTGTTGACGGTAGAAGAAAAAATAACACTTTGTGAGGTTTCTGTGACATTTGGGTGATACACTGAAAATGAAGGAGTGTGATACCATGCGAATTTTAGTAGTCGAGGATGATCGACTTTTGAATAATACTTTATGCTATAACTTGAATACTGCGGGCTATGCGGTTGATTCTGCACTGACAAAATCAGCGGCCAGTAGTTTCTTGACGAAGCAGGACTATGACCTGATTGTGCTGGATGTAAATTTGCCGGACGGGAACGGTTTTGACTTCTGCAGGGAGGTAAAAGAGCGCCGCCCCGATACCGCTATTATCTTTCTGACCGCAAATGATATGGAAAGCGATATGCTCAAGGGGTATGAACTGGGCGCAGAGGATTATGTGACAAAACCTTTCCCTATGAGCGTCTTTCAAAAGAAACTGGCGGTGGTGCTGGGGCGGCTGACAAAACAATATGGTGGGGATACTTATGAGGATGGCACACTGACCATCAATTTTTCAGAGATGAGTGCTGCCCTGTCAGGAAAGCCACTTACATTCACCCCACTGGAATATCGACTTTTGAAAATCCTGATGAAAAATCCACAGATCGTTTTGACGCGACAAGTCTTGTTGGAAAAACTGTAGGACGCAGACGGAAATTTTGTGGATGAACACGCTCTGACTGCGGCTATCAGCCGGGTACGAAACAAAATCGAAACACCCGACCGTCAGTACATCAAAACGGTATATGGTATGGGCTATATGTGGATCGGAGGGGCGCTGAAATGAATGTGCGAAAACTTTCCGTCAACAAAGCCTGTATCTTTTTAGCTGTTCTCCTGCTGGCGGCAATGGCGACGGTTTCAGTGGCTTTATATGCGTTGACCCAAGATATAACCGCTGTTTGGTATGTACTATTGTTCGGCATCTTTGTGCTGTTTTGCTCTATTTGTTTTATGGTGCTGGTTCGCCGCAAATTGGCGATGTTCTCCGATGCTTTTTGCAGTTTGATGGATGATATGTTGTCCGGGAATATGCAGCCGAAACAGACTGTGGAAGAAGAAAGTCTTTTCTATAAAATTGAATATCGGTTGAACCGTTTGTATGAAGTCATGCAGGAAAACAAGAACAACATTGCACAAGAGCGGGCTGACCTGCAAGAACTGATTTCCGACATTTCCCATCAGGTCAAGACCCCGATTGCGAACTTGAAAATGATTAACAGCACCCTGCTTGAAAATGAAGTCCCTGTGCAAAAGCAAAAAGAGTTTCTTACAGCACAGGCCACCCAACTTGATAAACTGGATTTTCTCATGCAGGCTATGATTAAAACCTCGCGTCTGGAAACAGGTGTCATTTCTCTGGAAAAGAAAAGCCAGCCGCTTTATGACACGCTTGCCGCCGCATTGGGAGGTATTCTTCTGAACGCCGAGAAGAAACAGATCAATGTTCAAGTGGACTGCCCGGAGAGCTTGATCGTTTCTCATGACAGAAAATGGACAGGTGAAGCGCTGTTCAACATTTTGGATAATGCGGTTAAATATACGCCGGAGGGCGGTCAAATCCGGGTTTCGGTTGAAAGCTGGGAAATGTATGTGAAAATTGACATTACTGATACAGGCATTGGCATCTCAGAACAGCATCAGGGGGCAATTTTCAAGCGGTTCTATCGGGAGGACATCGTACATGATGTAGATGGAATTGGTATTGGTCTGTATCTGGCTCGTGAGATCGTAACCTTGCAAGGCGGTTATATTCGGGTAACATCCGAGGTTGGGAAGGGGTCAACCTTTTCTGTTTTCCTGCTTCGAGAACAGAGTAAGTACGCCGAAGAATAAATGTCACAGGCTTATGACATTTAGAACCGAATTGTCCAAAAATAATTTATAGCTCGTGACATTCCTGTGAGGTTTGGTCATTACAATGGGCTTAACGAAAGAAAGGATGGTGTTCTTTATGAGCATTTTGCAAACGACTGAACTAAAAAAATATTATGGTTCAAAGCCCAATATTACGAAAGCACTGGATGGCGTAACCCTCTCCATTGAGGATGGGGAGTTCGTGGCTATTGTTGGTACTTCTGGCAGTGGAAAATCCACACTTCTGAATATGATGGGAGGATTGGATACTCCAACTTCCGGCAGTATCAAAGTAAAAGGAAAAGAATTGTCGAAATTCAAGGATGAACAGCTTACCATCTTCCGCAGACGCAACATTGGTTTTATCTTTCAGAATTACAATCTTGTTCCTGTGCTGAACGTTTATGAAAATATTGTTTTGCCGGTGGAGCTGGATGGTGATACCGTTGATAAGCATTTCATGAATGAAGTCGTGAAAATGCTGGCTCTCGATGAAAAGCTGAACAGTATGTCCGCAATGGTCGCGCCGCCGTGCAGCAGGTGGTGCATACCCTGCCGGTTCTGCAGCTGCACCCACAGGCTCATCATGTCGCTCATCGACATTTCTTCCGTGTCGCCGGTATCCCAGTCATCAAAGATACTGGCGTCCAGACCATGCGGCTCCAGAATGCTGTTCAGGAAATCCGTGCTTGCCCCCTCTTTGTGGTACTGCGCCGCCTGAGCAATGGCCGACAGCTTGTCCTGTTCCTTCTGTCGGCTGAATCCCTTATAGGCATCGTATCCATTTACCAATGCGCCGCCGATGTTCATGACCGTGTCTAACAGGTTGCTCCAAAAATCGCTCTTCTCCTGCGCCGCCTGGTCTGCCCGGCTCTTCTTGTAGTCCCGCCAGTCCTGCGCGTTGGCCACAGCCCCCTGATGCTCCGCCGCCTCGAGACTGTCCTGATTCTGCAGCGCACTCAGCAGCCCCGAGAGGCCGTTCTGCTTCAGCTGGTACATGGTCAGGGCCTTGTCCCGCAGCCCGGCCAGCCCGTCGTCCACGTTGGCCATGGCCTGCTGGTAGCCCTGCTGGGCCACACTGTTTGCGTAGCTCGAGCCGTACCCGCCGCTCAGCGCGGCAGCGCCCGCAGCGGCGTTCTCGGCCGCCGCTCTGGCATTCGCCTGTGCGCCCGCGCGGTACTGCCGGTAGAGTTCGCTGTCCGTGCCTACGTCATAGCCCGCATTGCTGGCCGCGCCCATGCTGTCCAGTGTCTCGTTGATCCGGTCGGTGTAGTTGCTCTGGTACGCCCCCGGCATCGCGTTCTCCGCGTCCTTCTGCGCCGCCTGTGCGTTCCTGTATCTCTTGAATACGCCCATCTTTAACTCCTCTCTTGACAAATACGTAAAACACGTATATTATTATAATTGCAGATTCGGAGGTGCATCTTCATGCCAATGACCCCCAAAGAGATCGTTCGCCTGCTCGAACTGAACGGTTTCGTGTTCGTCAGCTCCAACGGTTCTCATCGCAAATACCACAACCCCACCACCGGCAAGACCACGATCGTCCCTTTCCACGCCAAAGACCTCAAACCCGGCACAGAGAAAAATATTCTCAAGCTGGCCGGTCTGAAGAAATAAGGAGGCATTTCTATGAACGCTGTTTTCTATCCCGCGGTGTTCCACCCCGAAGAAACGGGTTATTCTGTCACCGTCCCCGACATCGAGGGCTGCTTTACGCAGGGCGATACGATGGATGAGGCTGTGCGGATGGCACAGGATGCCATCGGCCTGATGCTGGAAGAGTGCGCTGTCTGCCCCACTCCTTCCGTTCCCTCCTCTCTTCCGGTGGAGGCCGGAGACTTTGTGGTCATGGTCCCCTTTGATATGGCTGCTTACCAAAAGCAGTTCCGCCCTGTTAAAAAGACCCTCTCCGTCCCCGCTTGGCTCAATGATGCAGCCGAGGCCGCACACATCAACTTCTCCGGCGTTCTTCAGGACGCCTTGAAGGAAAAGCTCCATCTTGCATAAGACTTCCTTTAAGAAAGGCTCCCCTCGATAGGGGAGCTCCGTTTTTGCTCCGCCGCAGGCGGACAGAAACGGTGAGAGGTTTTCTTCCGCCGCTCAGCTCTTCCGGGCTGGGCGCTTTTTCTTTACAACAAGCCCATCAGTATGCTTGCACCTACGCTCAGGATCGTGTTCAGAAGTCCGCTCCCCCGGCTCTTCTTCGCCTGGCTTTCGCTGGCCGCCTGATTGTACGCGCTCTGATAGTAGTTGCGCTGGTTCTCCCAGTTCTGGTAGTTGGTCTGGTATTTCTCGTAGTCCTGCGCCTCGGCCTGCTGGTATCCGCTCAGCTGGTTCTGCAGGTCGCTCTTTTTCTGGGTGTACTGGTTCAGCGCCTGGCTGTACAGGCTGTTGGTGGCGCTGCTCAGGCCCGCCATGGCGTTCTGATAGGCGCTCTGGCCCGCCTGGGTGCCGTAGCTCGAGCCGTACCCGCCCGAGATGGCGCTGGCGTTGGCCTGGGCGTTCTCGTTGGCCAGCTTCGCCTGCCGGGTGTAGCTGTTCTTATACTGCTCGTAGGCCGCATCCCGGGTGGGGTCGTAGCTGAAATCCTTCATCCCGTCCAGCTTGCCCATCACGCCGTCGATCTTGTCCTTGTATTTGCTGGTGTAGCTTTCCGGCTTCTTCGCCTCCCACGCATCCAGCTGTGCTCTCGCATTGCTCAAACTGCTCATAGTTCATATCCTCCTGTCCTCGTAAGCGATGTCATACCTCCGGCCCCTCATCCGGTTGTTCTCGTGCTTGGCCCACTCGCTGGTGTGGTAGCCCCTCGGCACGATGCCGCTGGCCTCCAGCTCTCCGGCTGTGCCTTTTGCGAGGACTTCTCCGGTCAAGTAGTCCTTTACGGTGTAGAGATTCGTTTTCCCCATGTGCTCTCCTTTTCTGCCGTTAACCTGTACTCCACATATCGCTTGACCAAGTACACCGTGCAGGCTACTCACGATCTGGAATCCGAAAAGCTCTTCTTCCATGCCAAAACGGAAGCTTATCGGGCATTTCTCAGCACGGCATCCGAGTATATGGCAGACCCTTCCGCAGAAAATACGCTGCGGATGAACGCCGATTGCTCCTATGCCGTCCTTTTTTCCAGTCCCAAAACGCAGGACGCTCTGAGCACTTACGGAAAAAGCATGATTCTTTCCATGTCAGATCCGGATTCCAAAGGGCTGTCCGATGAATTTGTTCGCGCTCAGATCGCCGCTATGCACGCGATGCAAGAAGAGTTAAGCACGACAATGCACCCCACACCGCTAAAATAATTGCCAGCGTTTCAAGTCCGACCCCAATGTCCTGAAGAACATCGTTGTCTTTCTCGATTCCTACCACAAATAGTCCGGTTCCTGCTGTACTGAGCGCCGCTGCCAATATGCTGACTGCGATGCACAGAGCTTCTTCGTTTACCATCGACCTTCCTCCTCCCTCACGCACTCTTCGGCGGGTCAGCGGTCAACTGCGATGCTGGCAAAAGAGATATTCCATCCTCAGCCCCGGGAAAAGCACGTTCCGAACTTTTTCAGCTTCCGGGTATGTAAAATCAGTTTCTCCATTGATTTTGTTTCGGGCAGTTTTCTCTGAACATCCAATCGTGCTCATAATGTCCTTTACCGTCAGGCCGTTCCGTTGCATCTCAGCTTTCAAATTGTCCATCGCTTACGCTCCTTTCACTCGTTTCGATTTTACCGTATGTGGTAAAATCTGCTTTGATTTTACATCCTTAAACGGTAATTGTCAATACCTCCCCTGAAATTTTTTATACAATTCGGTAATTTATTATTGACTTGCTGGGTTCTATTATCTATAATGGAGCCATACTACGAAAGGAGAAAATTCCCGTGTGGCTTGAAAATCTAAATCGATTGAAAAAGAGCAGTAGCATGACGATTGAAGAAATCTCTTGCGCCTCTGGTGTGCCTAAAGGCACCCTGAACAAGCTCTTTGCTGGTCAGACAAAAGACCCCCAGTTGTCCACTGTTTCCGCCGTGGTTCACTGCATGGGCTATACTCTCGACGACCTGTCCGACGATACCGCAAACGGTAAGACTCAACTCACCCCCGCTCAGGCAAAGCTACTGGACAGCTTCGATCAGCTCAACGACGAAGGCCAGATCAAGGCGGTGGAGTACGTCGAAGACCTCGTCCTCACCGGACGTTATAAAAAATGTCCTGCGTCTGGCTTGGGCGCAAAGGACGCATAAAAAATAACCGCTCTGGCTGTACCAAAGCGGTTAATCTGTATATGGAGGGATCATAAATGAGAAAGCGGCTAACATCATTTGCCCTTGCAGGTTCCTCCTCTATATTCAAGTAAAAAGGTCTGGAGGATTTCCGATTGCTTTTATACTATATCGTTGGCGGTTCTGCCCTCCTTTCTCTGACTGTTGGCTACCTATGGGGTAATAAGACCGGACATCAGCAAGAGCAGCATTCACGAGAAGCAACTGCCGTTCGTCTGGATGCTGAAATTGCTCAAAAGAAGCAGTGGATCGAAAAGCTGACAGAATCCTATGAAACCTACAAAAAACTCGAGCAAGGCGCCGAAAAGAACCTAAACCTTGAAACCCAGCGGCTTTTGAAAATTCGGGATCAGCAGCTTCTTGCCCGCCAAAAAGATTATTCTCAGAAGATTGCTTCATTAGACGAAACCATTTCCAGAAAACAGCAGGAAATCGAACGCCTTAATACAATGGCGGCCGATGCTCGTAATAATTTGGATGTTCACCGTCAGCAGGCCTTAGCTTCTTATATGGCTGATCTTGATTGTCAGAAACGTTTTCTTGCTGAACGTGAAAAGCAATTAAAGGAAAATCAAGCCATGTTGGATTCCATTTTGCATGCAGAACACCCCGATACTCCTTACTTTGCCAAACAATTTGCCGATTGCCTTTATTTGATTGATTTGAAAGCGGCTTCCAATCTGGAGAATAAAGTGCGTCCCGCATTTACCGCAGCAGAAAAGGTTCGTGAGATCTCTTGTCAAAAACGTACACTTCAAGAGCAATGCAAACTGCTCGAGTATCAGCTTTCTCTTTACGAAAGTGTTTTTCCATGGCTTTCTGATTTTAAGGAGATCAGTGCGGACGATCTGGCATCCGTTATAAATATTGCTGCTACTCCAGAAAACGAATATTCAACATTAAAAAATTGGCTTTCTCCACAGGAGTACCAGACGCTTTCCGAAACAGACAGGCTTCAGCTTGCACTCGATCGGTACTCTAGCCGGCAAAAAAGCAATTGGCAGGTTGGCATCGAGTATGAACGTTATGTCGGTTACTGTTACGAGCAAAAAGGTTATAAGGTTCGCTATTTCGGTGCAACTGAAGGCCTTGAAGACATGGGCCGTGATTTGATGATTTCTAAAGACAAAAAGATGTACGTTATTCAATGTAAGAGATGGTCTGTCGAAAAAACAATTCACGAGAAACATATTTTTCAGCTTTATGGAACAACTATTCTTCAAAAAATGGAACACCCTGATTGCACAGTTGGAAGCCTGTTTATTACAACCACCTCTCTTTCAGATTTAGCAAAGTCCTGCGCTGACTATCTTGACATCACTGTTGTCGAGAATTTTCCCTTGAAAGAATACCCTCTTATTAAATGCAATGTTTCAAAAGATGGAGATCAAATCTATCACTTACCGTTTGACCAACAGTATGACCGAGTCATAATCAACCCTTCCGATGGTGATTTTTATGCTTCGACGATTGCGGAAGCCGAATCCAAAGGCTTCCGCCACGCTTGGCGGTGGAGTGGTTCGTAATCTTCAATCCTTAGTTTATAATTCAGATTATAATTTAGAATCGAGGTGCTTATTTATGTCCACCCGTCCCCACCCCGAATCCGCCCGCATCATCCGCGAGGCACGGCAGGCCGCCGGGCTGACGCAGCTGGAGCTTGCGGAGAAGCTTGGTGTCACCATCGGCACGATCAGCTATTATGAGCGAGGCGCAGGCCAGCCCAAAATCGATAATCTCTTTGCACTCTGCGACATCCTGCACATCAGACCCGCCGACCTCCTGCGTGCCGATTCATAAACCTAACGCCCCCGCCAGTGTTTCCACCAGCGGGGGCGTTTGTGTAAAAAAGATCCCGGCAGCCTTGTACGATAAAAGCTGCCGGGCGCGCATGGGGTGCATGTCGGAGAAAAACAACACAGTCAATGACTCTTCGCCTGCTGACACATCCAGTATACCATACCTCATGTGCATCGGCAAGCGAGTCGGAAAGGAGTTTTTGTGGCCGGAAAAAAAGAGAGCACACAGCCCCGCCTTGTCGCCTACTACCGCTACTCTGGCGGCAGCCGCCAGACGGAGCAGTCCATCGAGGGCCAGCGCCGGGACTGCGAGGCCTACGCCCGCGCCCATGGCATGACCATCTTGCGCGAGTATGTGGACCGCCATATCAGCGGCAAAACAGACGACCGCGCCCAGTTCCGGCAGATGATCGATGACAGCGCAAAGCGCACCTTTGACTTGGTCATCTGCTGGAAGACCGACCGCTTTGCCCGCAACCGGTACGACAGCGCCGTGTACAAAAAGCAGCTGCGTGACAATGGTGTCAGCGTCATCTATGCCGCCGAGAGCAACATCGAGGGCGCCGAGGGCATCATCATCGAGGGCCTGATGGAGGCTCTGGCCGAGTATTACTCCGCCGAGCTGGCCGAGAAGGCCCGCCGGGGGATGCGGGAGTCAGCTCTCAAAGGCCAGACTCTGGGCCGGACTCCCCCTCTGGGTCTGACGGTAGACAGCACCAAGCACTACGTCATAGATCCGGCGGGTGCGGATACGGTGCGCCTTATCTTTGAGCTGTACGCAAGCGGCCTCAGCATCGCCTCCATCATAAGACGGCTCAATGGCATGGGCCTTCGCACCGTCCGGGGCAATCCTTTTGATAAGAGCAGCATCAGCCGCATCATCCGCGACGAGAGGTATCGCGGCGTATACGTCAGCAAAAAATTCGACGTCCGCATCGAGGGCGCTATCCCGCCCATCATCGACGACGACCTGTGGGAAAGGACACAAAAAATGATCAAACTCAACCGTCAGAGCCGTGCTCCCCACTCTGCCAAGGCAGACTATATCCTCTCCGGCAAGCTGTACTGCGGCGAATGCGGCTGCCTGATGAAGGGCATCTGCGGCCACAACCCCTCTGGCCGCGTCTATCATTACTATTCCTGCCCGGGCCGCAGCCTTGGCCGCCCCTGTACCCGGAAAAATATGCCGAAGGATGTGCTGGAAAAGCTCGTAGTGGAGTCCACTTCCAATCTGCTGCTCCGGCCGGAAAACATCCAGCAGCTTGCAGACGCCATCGTGAGCTTGCAGCAGGCCGAGGCGTCCCGTCCCGATCCGGAGCGTGCAGCCCTGGAGCAGGCGCTTGCTGAGATCCGCCGCAAAATCGGCAACATCCTGAGCGCCATCGAAAACGGCACCGCCAGCGCCGCCCTGACCTCCCGGCTGTCCGATCTGGAGCAGCAGGAAAGCGCCCTCGATCACCAGCTTGCCTCGCTCTCCACACCGGAGCCGTTTACGTTGAGCCGTGACGAGGTCATCTTCCTGCTTGAGCAGTTCCGTGTCTCCCCGTCCGAGCGCACCAACGCCTACTGCCTCCGCCTTGTGGATACCTTTGTCGATAAGGTCGAGCTGACCAACCGGGAGCTGATCATCCACTTCAACATTTCCAAATCCACCGAAAACAAAAATTCCCAGTCAAACAATGGATGTTCGACTGGGAATCGTCTGGTTGGGGATGAGAGAATCGAACTCCCACAAGTAGAGTCAGAGTCTACCGCACTACCACTATGCAAATCCCCAATATCCTGTTGTGTTTCGCGGCATCGGGCCGGTCAACGTGTGCTATTATAGCCGCCTTTGCGCGTCTTGTCAAGCGGATTTTTGAAAAAAGTTGTACTTTTTTCTCGCAGGCCGCGATTCAGACGTACTTTCGAGCAATTCAGAGAAGCCGACGACTGACCGGGCAGAAGCAATTTCTTCTGCACTCTCTTGTGGCATTTTCTGCACGTTCCGCACCATACAATAAGGTGTACCTGATTTTCTACTTATAAAGGAGGACGCCTTATGCTGCAAACCCCATCCAAGACCACCCAGACTCTGCTTTCGCCCCGCATCCCCCGCGACAACGAGCACGAGCGCTACCACCCCGAGCTGGAAGAAGAGCTGAAAGAGTGCCTGTTCTGCCTGCGGCGGAACGCGATGATGTTCGATCTCGAGGTGGACTCCGACCTCATCGAGCAGCGCATCTACGAGCGGCAGGCGCTTTTGTGCCGCTACCGCTACCTGCTGGCCCGCGCCCGGGAGCTGGGGCTGCATACCATCCTGAAAAAGTATCAGCCTATTGGGTAAAGTCAGCCTTGTCCTATCAGCAAGGCACTTCCGCTCCCAAAATCGCAAAACTTTCTCGTTTTGCATGGACTTGCCCGGCTCGCCAGTGGCTCTCCCCTTGGGAGAGCTGTCAAAACCTACAAGGTTTTGACTGAGAGGGCTACAAAAATCTTGACAGAATCCGCACATCGTGTTATCATACATAAAGATAACACTGTATACAGAGAGCTGTATGCGAAACTTTGGAGCTTAGAGAGGTTTTCAACTATGGAACGTATTAAGACTATCGCTACTCGTGACCTGACCAAGAGCGTCGTGACCGGCGGCTGCGGCGAGTGCCAGACTTCTTGCCAGTCTGCCTGCAAGACCTCCTGCGGCGTCGCAAACCAGAAGTGCGAGAACAGCAATAAGTAATCATTGCAGACCCTATGCCGCCTTTGCAGGGCGGCATTTTTTTATGGCAATTATAGATTGGAGAATGAAATGGTACATCAGTATCAACTGAACGGATATAACATCGTGCTGGACAGCTGCAGCGGCTCGGTCCATGTCGTGGACGACGTGGCTTACGACGTCATTGCGATGTACAAAGAACACTCTGCCGACGAGATCGTGGCCGCCATGCTGGCAAAGTATGCCGACCGCCCCGACGTCACCGAGGCCGACCTGCGCCAGTGCCTCGAGGATGTGGCCTCTCTGGAAGCCGCCGGCAAGCTTTGGGCTCCCGACGTCTACAAGGACATGGCCTTCGACTTCAAGAACCGCCAGACCGTGGTCAAGGCGCTCTGCCTCCACGTCGCCCACACCTGCAACCTCAACTGCTCCTACTGCTTCGCCTCGCAGGGCCGCTATCAGGGCGACCGCGCCCTGATGAGCTTCGAGGTGGGCAAGCGGGCCATGGACTTCCTCATCGAGAACTCCGGCACCCGCCGCAACCTCGAGGTCGATTTCTTCGGCGGTGAGCCTCTGATGAACTTCGACATGGTCAAAAAGCTCGTCGCCTACTGCCGCGAGCAGGAGAAGATCCACAACAAGAACTTCCGCTTCACCATGACCACCAACGGTATGCTCATCGACGACGATGTCATCGACTTCTGCAACAAGGAGTGCCACAACGTCGTGCTGAGCCTCGATGGCCGCAAGGAAGTCCATGACCGCTTCCGCAAGGACTACGCAGGCCACGGCAGCTATGACGTCATCGTGCCGAAGTTCCAGGAGTTCGTGAAAAAGCGCGGCGACAAGAACTATTACATGCGCGGCACCTACACCCACTACAACACCGACTTCACCAACGACATCTTCCACATGGCCGACCTCGGCTTCACGGAGCTGAGCATGGAGCCTGTCGTCACCAAGCCCACCGACCCCAGCGCCCTCACCGCCGAGGACCTGCCCATCCTGAAGGAGCAGTACGAGATCCTCGCCAAGGAGATGATAAAGCGCGACCGCGAGGGCCGCGGCTTTACCTTCTACCATTACATGATCGACCTCACCGGCGGCCCCTGCATCTACAAGCGCATCTCCGGCTGCGGCTCCGGCACCGAGTACATGGCCGTCACCCCCTGGGGCGACCTCTACCCCTGCCACCAGTTCGTCGGCGACCCCAAGTACCTGATGGGCGACATCTGGAAGGGCGTCACCAACACCGCCGTGCGGGATGAGTTCAAGCACTGCAATGCCTACGCCCGCCCCGAGTGCAAGGACTGCTGGGCCAAGCTCTACTGCTCTGGCGGCTGTGCAGCCAACGCCTACCACGCCACCGGCAGCATCACCGGCGTCTACGAGTACGGCTGTGAGCTGTTCAAGAAGCGTGTCGAGTGCGCCATCATGATAAAAGTTGCTGAGAACCAGGAGCTGGCAGCTCAGGGCATCGAAGTTCCCATCGAGCTGGGCGGCACCTGCAACGCCTGCGCAGACGGCGAAGCCTGCGAATAAAGCCATGAACACTCCTGTCGTCGATTTTGTCCGTCGCTACGCCCAGCAGCGCACCACCCGGATGCATATGCCGGGCCACAAGGGCCGCGGCCCGCTGGGCTGTGAAGAGCTGGACATCACCGAAATTGCGGGCGCAGACGAGCTGTACGAAGCCGAGGGCATCATCGCTCAGAGCGAGGCCAACGCCACGCAGCTCTTCGGCACCGCCCGCACCTATTACAGCACCGAGGGCAGCAGCCAGTGCATCCGGGCCATGCTCCGCCTTGCGCTCCAAATGCGGCCCGCAAAGGCAGGCCGGCCTGTCCTGCTGGCGGCGCGGAACGCCCACAAGGCCCTGCTTTACGCGGCAGCTCTGCTGGACTTCGACATCCAGTGGCTCTGGCCCGCGCCGGATGCCGCCGGGGCGCTCTGCACCTGCCCTGTGGAGCCGGAGGCGCTCTCTTCTGCGCTGGACGAGCTGTCCGCCGAGGGCCGCACGCCCTTCGGCGTCTACCTCACCAGCCCGGACTATCTGGGCTTCGTGCAGGATGTCGCGGGGCTGTCGGCGGTCTGCCACGCCCACGGCCTGCCCCTTCTGGTGGACAACGCCCACGGCGCCTATCTCCACTTTTTGAAGGAGGGCAGCCGCCACCCCATCCAGCTGGGCGCGGACCTTTGCTGTGACTCGGCTCACAAGACCCTGCCCGTCCTCACGGGCGGTGCCTATCTGCACCTTGGTTCGTCCGTGCAGGCCGACGAGGCCGCGGTGCGCAATGCGCTGGCTCTCTTCGGCTCCACCAGCCCCTCTTATCTCATTTTGCAGTCGCTGGACGCCGCCAACGCGGTTCTGGCCGACAGCTTCCGGGAGAAGCTGGACATCTGCCGCTGGCGGCTGGGGATGCTCTGCCGGGAGCTGGATGCTCTCCGGCCCGGGCTGGCGCTCCCCCTCACCGGGGCGCACCGTGAACCCCTCAAGCTGACGCTGGACGCCGCCGCGCTGGGTCTTTCCGGCCAGCAGCTGGCGCAGGCTCTGCGGGCGCGGGGTGTGGAGTGCGAGTATGCCGACCCCTGTTACGTCGTGCTGATGCCTTCCGCCGAGAGTTCTGCGGCAGAGTTTGCCTGCCTGCAAACGGCCCTGCACGCCATCTGCGGTGAGGCCCCTGCTGCCGATGTCTCCGTTACGGCTGACGATCCTGCCGCTTTCGCGGCATTGGCCGGGGCGCTCGAGGCACAGCCCCGCCGCTTCACCATCCGGGAAGCTGTCCTTGCGCCGCAGGAGATGATCCCTGCCGCCGAGGCCGTGGGCCGCATCTGCGCCGCACCGGCGGTCTCCTGCCCGCCTGCCATCCCCATCGTGGTCAGCGGCGAGACGGTCCCGCCGGAGGCCCTCCCCCTCTTTGCCCGCTATGGCATCGAGAAGGCGGCCGTTGTAAAAGAATAAAGTGAAAAAATCATTTTCGTACTCTTCAGTCTCTTTTTTCACGCTATATTCAGAGTCCCCCCTAAGATTCAGCTAAAAGTCCCGCACATTTCTTGACAGGCTTCGCATATTCTGGTTTAATAAATTGGATAAAAGGGAGTAAAGGGCGCTCCACCTTATGGGAGCGCTGCATGGCAGCGTCAACACGGCAGAAATGCCCGATGTCATGTGTTCGCTTGAGACTTTTGTCACAGGAATTGGTGCTGTGGCGGAAGTCTCTTTTTTCGTCATTGCGCCGCAGATTTCAAAGGAGGCAATGACATGGATTTCTGGAACGCATTCGCCAGTCTCTTTTCCAATTTCGGGAACCTGACCTGGCAGATGGTGGTGATGTGGGGCATCGGTGCCCTGCTCATCTACCTCGCCATCGCAAAAAAGATGGAGCCGAGCCTGCTTCTCCCCATGGGCTTCGGCGCCATCCTCGTCAACCTGCCCTTATCGGGCGCTATCACGCAGGGCGACACCGTCGGCCCCATCTCGGCTCTGTTTGAGGCCGGGATGTCCAACGAGCTGTTCCCCCTGCTGCTCTTCATCGGCATCGGTGCGATGATCGACTTCGGCCCGCTGCTCGAGAAGCCGTGGCTGATGCTCTTCGGCGCAGCGGCGCAGTTCGGCATCTTCTTCACCCTCTTCCTCGCGGGCTTCTTCTTCGATTTGAAGGACGCCGCTTCCATCGCCGTCATCGGCGCGGCAGACGGCCCCACGGCCATCTTCGTGGCCAACGTCCTGCACTCCCAGTACCTTGGTGCCATCATGGTGGCGGCCTACAGCTACATGGCGCTGGTCCCCATCGTGCAGCCGCCGGTCATCAAGCTGCTGACCACCCAGAAGGAGCGCCGCATCCGGATGCCCTACCAGAAGGGCAGTGTCAGCCAGCTGACCAAGATCTTGTTCCCCATCGTCGTGACCATCATCGCCGGGCTCGTGGCTCCGGCCAGCGTAGCGCTGGTGGGCTTTCTGATGTTCGGCAACCTGCTGCGGGAGTGCGGTGTGCTGAGCACCCTGAGTGAAACGGCGCAGAACGTCCTCGCAAACCTCATCACCATCGTGCTGGGCCTGACCGTGGCCGGCCAGATGACCGCCGACAAGTTCGTGCGGCCCGACACTCTGCTCATCCTTGCGCTGGGCCTCGTTGCCTTTGTGTTTGACACCGCCGGCGGTGTGCTGTTCGCAAAGCTGGCGAACCTCTTCCTCCCGGAGAGCAAAAAGCTCAACCCCATGATCGGCGCAGCCGGCATCTCGGCCTTCCCCATGAGCGGCCGTGTCGTCAACAAGCTGGGCCTCGAGGAGGACAACCAGAATTTCCTGCTGATGTACTCCATCAGTGTCAACGTCTCGGGCCAGATAGCCTCTGTCATCGCCGGCGGACTGCTGCTGACCCTGCTGAGCTAAAGGAGGGACCGATATGCTGCATCTTACTTCGTGGATGACGACTCTGCCCATCATGGTCATCGGGATGGTGAGCATCGTGCTGGTCATCGGCGTCATCGTGCTGGCTGTGATGTTTTTGAACAAGCTGACGAGCCGGAAATAACTGCAAAGGGCTGCTGTACCGTGTTGTACAGCAGCCCTTGTTTTATTGATCCGCCCACGCCTTTCCGATAGCCGCTCTTGGCGTTCTGCCCGGTGTCATCCGGCTCGTCGCAGCCGTCGTGCGGTTCCTCAGAACAGGTCGAGCATATTGTCCAGATAGATGGCTTCCCGGACATGCAGCTGGTATTCCGGTTTTGTCATGTAGTAGAGCAGAAATTCCAGTACCAGCGCACTGCCCAGACCCCGGCCCTCGATCTTGAAATTGGAAAATCCCATCGGCATATAGACATCCCGAATGTCCCTGATGCCGATAAACCCTGGATTTTCCATCGCCCTCGAGAAGCGGTAGCCTTCCTCCGCGCCCGGTGCGTGACAGATGTGGTCGGGGCAGGCTTCGCCGAGATTTTTTCGGCTGACATTCTCATAGCAGCGCTTTCTGTCCCGGCATCCGACCCAGCAGCACTCGTTGCAGAGAAATTCCACCTTGTCTTTCTGCGCCTGCGGCAGACTGTCCAGCTCTCCAAAGGCTTTGTTCAGCCGGAAGTCCGGCACCACATAGCGGAACTCCTCCCGGGCCGTCTCCGCCCGGAGCTGCCGAAACTCTGTCAGCACCTTGGTCGTGGAGGACACGAAATAAAGCTGCGGATAGTGTGTTTTCAGGTAGTCCAGCAGCAGCTCCGAGTGGACGATGACGCCGCTCTGTACCGGGTTTTCCTGCTCAAACAGGGCGCAGAGGGCGTTGCACTTTTTATCCGAAAGGTGTTCCTCCCGGAGGAGCGAGTTGCTGAAGGTCAGCCGCGCCGAGATGCCGTATTCCCGCGTCAGGGCAAGGACTTCTTTGGGGTCATGCTCCCCGAAGCCAGCCCGTCCTCCGCCCCAGACGCAGTCGGCCGGTGCGCCGTAGATGGAGCCGATGTCGCACCAGTCATAAAAGTATTCTCTGTGCGCCCGGAACAGGGGCAGGAACTCCCGGTACAGCTCGTAGAACTCGAACAGTCCGGGCAGATGATAGTAAGCTTTTTCTTGTTTCATTTTTCACTTTTTCTTATGCGTTTTGCGTCCTGACCTCTACTGTCCGGCCGCCGAGGTTCTCATAGATGCGGTGGGAGACGGAGAGCACCGTGCGCCCTTCGGACGCGCGGCGAAGCGCTTCAAGGACACGGGCCTCGGTCTCAGCATCGAGGTTGGCCGTTATCTCGTCCAGCAGCAGCACGGCAGGGTCTGCCGCTGCGGCGCGGGCGATGGACAGAAGCTGCCACTCGCCCTGCGAGAACATCCCGTCAGCACACACCGTATCATAGCCGCCCGGCAGGGTCTGGATGGCGGCATCCAGACCGGCAAGCTTCGCGGCGTTCCTTGCCATCTCTTCGGTGATGCCGGGGTCGCCCAGCGTGATCTGTTCCAGCACCGTACCCGGCACACGGGCAAAATGCTGCTCCACACAGCCAATGCAGGTGCGGCGTCTGGCGTCCGTGATGTCCGCCACGTCCACGCCGCCGATGGTCACCGACCCGGTTTCCGGGTGATAAAGTCCCGTTTCCCTTAATTAAAGATATTGTTGGGTAAAAAAGAAAGGTCAGTCGATTTTGCCGA
>ERZ811310.56-NODE-56-length-28781-cov-10.429_pt1 | contig 28781 bp, 26 predicted proteins | sample MGYA00520261_ERZ811310 | MGnify/ENA primary metagenome ERZ811310 (study PRJEB31588, sample SAMN03398993) | human gut metagenome | study: EMG produced TPA metagenomics assembly of the PRJNA231909 data set (A prospective, longitudinal analysis of the... | reverse complement strand
GCCTCTCCCTTTGGGAGAGGTGTCACCGAAGGTGACGGAGAGGGCAAGGACGCTGTGAAAAAAGCAAAAACGCTGCGATAAGTTGACTCGAACAAAAGGTTATCGCAAGGCGAATAGCTTTTGGTCAGGCGGCTTGCCCTCTCAGGCGCTTGCGCGCCAGCTCTCCCAAAGGGAGAGCCTTAAAAAGGAAAATATTATTTATTAAGGAGCACACCATGCTGGCGAGTATCTTTTCGCTCAACGTCATCCAGACCGCGCTCGAGCTGGGCTGCATCTATGCCCTCGTTGCGCTGGCTCTGTTTCTGAGCTATTCCATCCTGAATATCGCGGACCTGTCCACCGACGGCTGCTTCACCCTTGGCTGCGCTGTCGCCTGTCAGGTGGCGCTGACCGGCCACCCCTTCCTCGCCCTGCTGGCGGCGATGGCGGCCGGTGTATGCTCCGGTTTCATCACAGCTTTTTTGCAGACCCGCCTCGGCGTCGAGAGCATCATGGCCGGCATCATCGTCAACACCGGCCTCTACACCATCAACCTGGCTGTGATGGGCTTCTCGTCCACCATGTCGCTGGTCAAGACCGATACCGTCTTCTCCATCGCCAAGAGCGCCCTGAGCTTCACGGGCGGCGGGTATAAGCTGGTGCTGGCGGCGGCTGTCATCGCGCTGGCCGGTGCCGCCATGGTGGGCTTCCTCGGCACCCGCCTCGGCCTCTCGATCCGTGCCACCGGCGATAACGCTGCCATGGTGCGTGCTTCCAGCATCAACCCCGCCTTCACCATCACGGTGGGCCTCTGCATCTCGGGCGCACTGACCGCCCTTTCCGGCGGCCTGCTGGCTCAGTACCAGAAGAGCTGCGACATCAACGTAGGCACCGGCATGGTGACCATCGCGCTGGCTTCCCTCATCATCGGCGAAACGCTGGTGGGCAAGCGGACGATGGTGCGCCGTGTGCTGGGCGTCGTGTTCGGCAGCTGCCTCTACCGTTTTATCGTGGCGGTGGCCCTCCGCTTCAACGTCCCGGCTGCTGCCATGAAGCTGGTCAGCGCCATCATCGTGGCGGTGGCCATCTCGATGCCCGCCATCCGGGAAAAGATCGCCTTTGAGAAGCGCCGCAGTGCGGCCCGTCAGGCACGGAAGGAGCGTGTGTAAAATGGAGATGCTCGAACTTCGTGACCTGCACAAGACCTTCAACCCCGGCACCGTCAACGAGAAAGTGGCCCTGAACGGCGTCAGCCTGACTATGGAGGCGGGAGACTTCGCCACCATCGTCGGCTCCAACGGCGCGGGCAAATCCACCCTCTTCAACGCCATCACCGGCGGCTTCATCGCCGACGAGGGCAGCATCACGCTGGGCGGCGAGGACATCACCTTCGCGCCGGAATATCAGCGCAGCCGGGTCATCGGCCACCTGTTCCAGGACCCGCTCAAGGGTACGGCCCCCAACATGACCATCGAGGAGAATCTGGCGCTGGCCTACCTTCGCGCCGGGACCGCCCCCAACGCCATCTTCTCCCGCATCTCCCGCAAGGATAAGGAGATCTTCCGTGAGAAGCTGGCCCTGCTGGATATGGGCCTCGAAGACCGGATGAAGCAGCCGGTGGGCCTGCTGTCGGGCGGTCAGCGTCAGGCGCTGACCCTGCTGATGGCCACCCTCGTCACCCCGAAGCTCCTGCTTCTGGACGAGCACACCGCCGCTCTCGACCCTGCCACCGCCGAAAAGGTGCTGGACCTCACCAAGAGCATCGTGGCCGAAAAGAAGATCACCTGCCTGATGGTCACCCACAATATGCATCAGGCATTGGAGCTGGGCAACCGCACCCTCATGATGGACGCGGGCCGCATCGTCTTCGACGTCAAGGGTGAGGCCCGCAGTAAGATGACCGTGGACGACCTGCTCGAGAAGTTCCGCGAGAACGCCGGCAAGGCCCTCGACAATGACCGCATCCTCCTGAGCAAGGTGGAAGCCAACAACTGAGCATAAGAAGAAAGACTGCTGCAAAACAGCTCTCTGACAATGAACAAAACCCGGAACCCTTTTCAAGCCGTCCTGGCTCTGAAAAAGTTCCGGGTTTTGTGTTGTTTCTTTCTATCTTACAGCATCTTGGAGAGGAATGCCTTCAGGCGCGGGTGCTTGGGGTTGGTGAACAGCTCCTGCGGCGGCTCATCCTCCTGGATCCTTCCCTCGTCAATGAAGATGACGCGGTTGGAGACTTCGCGGGCAAAGCCCATCTCATGGGTGACCACCAGCATGGTGATGCCGGTGTGAGCCAGCTCCTTCATCAGCTCAAGCACTTCGCCGACCATCTCGGGGTCGAGGGCGCTGGTAGGCTCATCAAAGAGGATGACGTCCGGGTCCATGGCCAGCGCCCGGGCGATGGCGATGCGCTGCTGCTGGCCGCCCGAAAGGCTCTTGGGGTAGACGTTGGCCTTGTCGGCCAGACCTACGCGGGCCAGAAGCTCGTCGGCGCGCTTGGAGATGGCCTCTTTATCCTTGAGCTTGAGCAGGCTGGGGGCCAGCTCAAGGTTTTTCTTGACGGTCAGGTGGGGGAAGAGGTTGAAGTGCTGGAACACCATGCCCATCTTCTGGCGGACAGAGTCGATGTGGTCGTCGTCCACCTCCACGCCCTCAAATTTGATGCTGCCGCCGGTGGGGATCTCCAGCCGGTTCAGGCAGCGCAGGAAGGTGGATTTGCCGCAGCCCGAGGGGCCGATGAGGCAGACCACGTCGCCGCGGTAGATGTCGATGTCGATGCCCCGCAGCACGTCCAGAGTGGGGGCAGCCTGCTTTGCGCCCTTCCGCTTTTCGCCGCCGTAGGTCTTGGTCAGGCCCCGGACTTCCAGGATCTTATCGGTCACTTTGTGCCAGCCTCCTCTCAAATTTTGCAAGCAGCCAGGTAAAGATCATCACCAGCACCAGATAGATCAGTGCCACGCCAAACAGGGGGAACATGGCCTCGTAGGTGCGGTTCATGATGCCCTGGGCCGCATACAGCAGCTCCTTGCCGCCGATGACGGTGATAAGGGAGGTATCCTTCAGCAGCATGATGAACTCGTTGCCCAGGGCAGGCAGCACCGCCCGGATGGCCTGGGGGATGATGATGACCACCATGGTGGTGATGTAGTTGAGGCCCAGGCTGCGGCCGGCCTCCATCTGGCCGGGGTCCACAGCCATCAGGCCGCCCCGGATGATCTCGGAGACGTAAGCGCCGGAGTTGATGCCCAACGCCAGAGCGCCTACCATGGTAAAGTTGCGGCTGTTGTTGAAGATGACCATGCTCATGATCAGCAGCTGCACCATCATGGGGGTGCCCCGGATCACGGTGGTGTACACCTGACACACGGCGTTAAAGACCCCCAGCACGGGGTTCGAGCGGCCGGGGCGCTGCTGGTCGTGGGCCACACGCACCAGCGCCACCACGCTGCCCAGCAGGACGCCCATGGCCAGAGCAATGGCAGTGACCAGCAGGGTGGTGCCTACGCCCCCGATGTACTGGAGCCAGCGGTCCTTCAGGACAAAGGCCTGATAAAATTTGTAGAACAGCTCCTGCCCCATGTCCAGCCGGCCGCCGCTTTTCAGCAGCTGGCTCAACAGTTCGTATTGTGCGGCCATTCGCATCCTCACTTTCTTTTCGTCTGTTGTGATCTTGTCAGAATTTTGTAACCTATATCCCTTAAAAAAGGGGAGGTGCCCGGTGGGCCGCCTCCCCTTGAGGGGTCTGTTTACTCAGCCTTGATGTACTTGTCCACGATGGCCTGCAGGGTGCCGTCGGCCTTCAGCTCCTCCAGAGCGGCGTTCACAGCCTCCAGCAGAGCGGTGTTGCCCTTTGCCATGCCAATGGCGTAGTCCTCCTCGGCGTAGCTGGTGTCCAGGATCTTCAGGCCGGGGTTGGACTCCACATAGGCCTTGGCGGGCTCGTTGTCGATGACCACAGCGTCCACCTGGCCGTTGTTCAGGGCCTGTACAGCGGTCAGGCCGTTGTCGTAGGCCACCACGGCGTCCTCGCCAAAGTCGTCGGAGCAGTACAGGTAGCCGGTGGTGCCGCGCTGGGTGCCGATCTTCTTGCCGGCCAGATCGTCCACAGAGGCAATGTCGGAGCCCTCGGGCACGATGACGGACTGGATGCCGGTGGCGTAGCTGTCGGAGAAGGACATCACAGCCATCCGCTCGTCGGTGACAGTGATGCCTGCCATGGCGATGTCGGCCTTGCCCTGCTGCACGCTGAGCAGAGCGGCGTCAAAATCCATGTCGTCGATCTGCAGCTCCAGGCCCAGCTTCTCGGCAATGGCCTGTGCGGTGTCCACATCGATGCCCTCAATGGTGCCGGCGTCGGTGGTCATCTCGTAGGGAGGGAAGGTGGCGTTGGTGGCCATGGTCAGCTTGCCAGCCTCAACGGTGGTCAGCTCAGCAGCGGCAGCGCTGGTGGAAGCAGCCTCAGAAGAAGCAGCAACAGAGCTTGCAGCAGAAGAAGCGGTGGAGGCAGAGCCGCCGCAGGCGGTCAGGGCCAGAGCAGCAGCGGAAACAGCGGCGGCAGCCAGGAAGCTGCGGCGAGAGATCTTTTTCATATTCAAACACTCCTCTTTATGTGCATATCGTTTGCATCTCTCTGCTGCGATGCGATTCATCGAAAAATCAGAGAGCGTGTTTAGTATAGGTTGTACAATTTGAAAAGTCAAGTGTTGTGCAAAAATTCCATCAAATTGAAACCGAATTGCAAACAATTATGCAGAATAAAGCTGGAGAGCGATGTATATATGCAGAACCTCTCAGTCTGCTTCGCAGACAGCTCCCCCAAAGGGAGAGCCATTATACGCTTCTTGCCAGCTCTTCCACGCTCCGCTTCGGCACGCAGTAGTCACCGTTCTCATCGAGGTAATACTTGATGCCGGTCTTCTCCGTCATCGGCACGACCCTGGCAGCGTGAGTGGGGCAGCCAAGAGCTACCATGAACGCCAGCTTGTCCGGCGCGGCGATGCCCAGCAGCTCGCTCAGGGCGGGCTTGTTGATGGCGCCCATGATGCAGCTGCCCACACCCTTGGCCCATGCGGCGAGGGTGATGTTCGCCAGCGCGATGCCGGTGTCGGTGTTCAGATCGCCGGGGATGGAGCTGTCCTGCACGACGGCCAGATACATCACAGGCTGCTCGTCGGCTTTGGGAGCACCCTGCTCCGGCGGCAGATAGGCGGCCCACTTGACCAGCGGATGGACCTTTTTCACCATCTCAGGGCTCTGCACAACCACCAGCTTCACGGCCTGACGGTTCGCGCCGCAGGACGACAGGCGCAGGGCCTCCACCATATCGTCCACCACATCCTGCGGCACCGGCTTCTGGGCGAAGCGGCGGTAGGTGCGGCGGGTGTTGAGCGTTTCCATAATAGACATCGGCAGACACTCCTTTACTATATAAGTACAGCCTGATTATAGCATGGGAGCAGGCGCAGTGCAAGGAATTTGGATGCGGCGGCAAACACGGACAAGACACGTCTGCGAGAGGAAGAAATGAGAGAAAAATCCATAAACTGAAGATAAAAATGACGATATAATGTTAATGAACGCTAACATGCTGGAAAAATATTGACAAAAAGCAGGAGATAAGCTATAGTTAGTTATGGCAAACTAACCGTCTTTTGCGGAGACGCGCAAAGGAAAACAAGAAGAAACAAAACAGTTTATGAGGTGCAAGAAAATGACTGATATAACTCGTCGTAATTTTTTGAAGAGCGCTGGTGTGATGGCTCTGGCCGTGGCAGCAGCGGGTGTTCTCTCTGGCTGCGATAGCAGAAGCAAAAACCCTGTGATGGCAGATGTCAAGGTTGAGTATTGGCGCAAGAACCGCTATTTGGGCGATCAGAAGGTGAGCAACAGCAACAATGATGAGTACGATGAGACCGTCAGCGTGGTAAAGAGCGGCAAGGTCAAAAAGGAGCAACTGCAGAATCTGGGCAAGGTAATGGTGAATACAGGCTATAAGCTGAGCGATAGCACGGCAACCGAGTTTGACGTGGACTGGACCCAGGAGCCCCCGGTGGCAAAGGTCTGGATGGAGCTTTGAGCCTGCCCCGAAAGGCCACAGAAAAGCAGCAGCACCCCCGGCAGTGCGTTGGCAGCGCACAGCGGGGGTGCTGTTTTATGGTTTATTTGCGTTTCCAGGCGTGGCCGCTGGGCATAGGCAGGCCCAGCACCAGCGCGATGCCCACAGCCAGCGCCACGGCCACCTTGAAGGTGGAGATGCCGTTGGCCAGCGAAAGGGCATTCTCGCCCTGGATGAAGTAGTAGGCGGTGTAGTAGATGCCCGCGCCGGGGACCAGTGGGAAGATGCCGGTCAGCAAAAAGACCGTCACCGGCGCCTTGAGCAGCACGGCGCAGATACGCGCCGCCAGCGACAGCGGGATGACCGCGATGAGGGAGGCTGCCGCCGCGTCGGCCCCGTATAAGACAGCCAGCTCGTAGACGAACCAGCCCACCGCGCCCACCAGCGCACAGCAGGGGAGGGTGCGCTTAGGGCAGGCGAAGAGGACGGCGAAGCTCAGTGTCCCCGCCCCGGCCAGAAAGAACTGTGCCGCCAGCTGGCCGAGCTGTGTGCTTGTCAAGGTCATCATACCACCGTCACCCCCGTCAGCAGAGAAATAAGGCTCAGCACGAAGCCGGTGCCGATGGCGATGCTGGCCGCGATGAGCAGGGCGTCTATCATCCGGATGGTGCCGGAGAGGTAGTCGCCCTGCACGAAATCCCGGATGCCCATGGTGAAGGCGATGCCGGGGGTCAATATCATCAGGGCGCCGATGATGGCGTGGCTGGCCTCAGTGTCCAGCAGATGGCACCCCAGAATGCAGACCAATGTAATGAGCGCTGCCGCCGAGACCTTGCGGAAGCCGTTGGAAAGCCTCCGATTTTCACAGAGCAGCAGATAGCCGCTGACGATGAAGCCCGCCGCCGCTGCCGCCAGCGCCGAGCGTATCGTGCCGCCGAAGATGAGCGCAAAACAGGCTGTGCCGCTCATCCCGGCGAGGAGCTGGGTCTTGCCCTTGGGGAAGGGGATGCGCCGGGCCTCGGCCAGGCGGTGTTCAGCCTCGTCCAGTGTGACGCCCCCAGCGGCGATCTGGCGGGAAAGGGCGTTCACCGCGGCCACCCGGCCTAAGTGGGTCGTCCGCACCGGCACGTTCCGCACTTCGGCGATCTCTGCCGTGCCGGCGCTGGCGAAGATGCCGTTGGTCAGCACGTAGACGTGGAACTCCCGCAGATGGAAGCTGCGGGCCATGATCTCCATCGTCTGCTCCACCCGGAAGACCTCTGCTCCGTTTTCCAGCAGCGTCTCGCCCGCCGCCATGATAAAGTCCATGATGCGGCGCCGCTGCTCGTCGCTGGGATATAACTCTCTGCTGTCCATTCCGGCCCTCCCTGTCATGCCCGCCAAAGGGGGCATATCATCTCATGCTATACTGTATCACAATTCCGGCGGCTTGCAAAGGCGTCTTTTCACATTTTTGCACAACTTCTGTCCTTGCCGTCGGGGGCGCAGTGTGTTACACTGATAACAACTATGAAAAGATCCAGAAACCACAGGAGGAAATGACCGTGAAGCAGAGTCTGAGTTTCGCGCGCCGTCTGACGGCGCTGGTGCTGGCAGCTGTGATGCTGTGCGTGGCTGTCCCGGCGGCCTTCGCCGAGGATGCCGCACCCGGTGCCACCACCATTGGCGGTGCAAACACCACCCTTATCCCTGAGGAAGAGGAAAATTGTCTGAGCTGGCTCTTCGGCTCCAAAGATAAGATCACACTGCCCTATCTGAACATCAAGGGCAAGGGCCTGCGCCGGAACCTGTCGCTGGACCTCGTGGACTGCCTGGTGGGCATCACCTACACCGAGCTTGGCTCCATCGGCAGCTATGTCAGCGCCGGCGCTGCGCAGGAGGCGTGGAAGGCCCAGGCCGTGGCCATCCACTCCTACCTCGAGTACCATAAGCAGTACGGCTCCTCGGCCAACGCCCTCATCTACACCCCCGTGGAGGACATCCCGTCCTCGGCCCGGTCGGCCATCCGCAAGGCGGTGGAGTCGGTGAAGGACGAGGTGCTGACCTACAACGGCAGCGTCATCGACGCCGTCTGGTCGGCCAGCGCGGGCTACAACACCCAGACCGGCGTCTACGGCACCTGTTCCAGCCTCGACGCCTGGGGCTCGGATGTGCCGTATCTCAAGAGCGTAGAAAGCCCCTATGAGCGCCAGTACCACGAGAAGATGCGCCGCGTCATCGGCAAGGATTATGACTATGTCGAGTACAACGACAGCCGCACCGGTGAGCCCTACCAGAGCGCCGACACCACCCACAAAGACCTCGGCGGCTTCGTCCAGTACAATACGCTGGTGTCCAATGGCCGCAGCTACCGCTATATCGGCCAGTTCGTGTCCTCCCGCTACTGCTTCGATTTCAGCACGGATGCAGCGGGTGTACCCTGTATGTACTACTACGGCTTCGGCCACGGCGTGGGCATGAGCCAGTGCGGCGCCGTGGGCTACGCCGCCGAGGAGGGGATGGGCTACCGCGACATCCTGAAGCACTACTACTCCGGCGTTTCCATCCGGACGGTGGGCAGCGGCACGAGCTCCGGCGGCGGTCTGTTCGGCTGGCTGCGCCGCCTGCTGGGCATGTAAAAAATCAAAAGGAATTGCGCAAAATACTTCTCAAATGAGACGTGATTTGGTATACTGTACACGCTTGTACACAAGAGACAGACGATTTCGCGTTTCACGCTCCAGAGCGGGAGCGATACGATAAAGAACAACAGTTGGAGAGAACGGAATGCAGTTGGAGAAGGAAAAGAAAGAAAAGCGGGAGCGGGAGCGCTGCCGCGCACTGGCGCAGCGCATCGCGGAGGAGGCAAACCCCGCCTCGGCGGCCCTGCTGGGAGAGCAGATGCCCAAGCTGACGGAAGCCCTGCACCGTGCAGGTGTGGAGGCAGAAGAGTGGACAGAGGGCTCTGCGGCAGAGCTTCTGGTGGTGGCAGACCCCGCGTGGGAAACGCTGCCCGAGACCCTGCCCGCCCGGGTGCTGCTGGTGAGCGATGAGAGCACCGTTATGGCAGGCTGGGCCGAGCAGCTGGCTCAGAGAGGGTATTTCCGCGATTTTGGCTGGCGCAGCAAGGGCCGCGCCCAGCCGTCGGCGCTGTTCTGCACCAGCCAGCCCACCCAGCTGAAGATGGTGCGGGGCTACGAGATGGAAATGGACATCCTGCGTGACCGGATGGTGCGCGCCGAGCGCACCTGCGGCGAGGAAGCCGAGCTCATCGCCCGGCTGCGCAGCGACCTTTCGCTCAGCCGCAGCCACGAGCAGCAGCTGGAAAAGGCACTGGGCGAGGTGACCGGCTCGAAGTTCTGGAAGATGACCTGGCCCATGCGCTATGTCGTCAGCAAGAGCCGCCAGCTCTGGCACACTCTGCCCCTCTTCGTGCTTCTGCGGGAGCTGCGCAGCGGCGGCATCGAGGGTGTGCGGGAACTGGCCCGCGCCCGCCGCGAGTACGCCGCTCTCTTCCCGGGCAAAGTCATGCGCGCCGACCGGTTCGCACCGGTGGAGCTGCTGGTGCGGCAGGCAGGCAATCAGCCTGCAGGCCCCAAGATCAGCATCGTGGTGCCGCTCTACAACACCCCGCTGAACTTCCTCGAAGAGCTGCTGGATTCCGTCGTGAACCAGACCTACCGCAACTGGGAGCTCTGCTGTGTGGACGCCGGCACCGCCCCGGGCGTGGGCGAGATGGTGCAGCAGCGCGCCGCTGTGGACCCTCGTATCCGCTACAGGAAGCTGGAGAAGAATGAGCTCATCCCCGGCAACACCAACAAGGGCATCGAGATGGCCACCGGCGACTTCATCGCCCTGCTGGACCACGACGACATCCTCCATCCCTGCGCCCTCTGGTACGCCGCCAAGGCCATCGCCGAGCAGGGAGCCGACTTCGTCTATACCGATGAGGCGACCTTTGAGGGCAAGGTGGAGAACGTGGTGCTCTACCACTTCAAGCCGGACTTCATGCTGGACAATCTCCGCTCCAACAACTATATCTGCCACCTGACCCTCTTCAGCCGCCGGCTGATGGACGCCGCAGGCGGCCCGGAGCGGATGGAGTACAACGGCAGTCAGGATTACGAGCTCTTCCTTCGCCTGACCGAGACGGCCCGGAAGATCGTCCACATCCCCCACGCCCTCTATTACTGGCGTTCCAGCCCCGGCAGCACGGCCAGCGACATCTCCGCCAAGACCTACTGCATCGACGCGGGCATTGCCGCCCTCAAGGCTCATTACGCCCGCTGCGGCGTGGCCGTGGACGATGTGTCCCTCATCCCGGGGACCCCGGGCTACTACAAGACCGACTACACCATCGACCATCCGGGCCGGGTGAGCATCCTCATCCCCACCTGCGACCACATCCGCGACCTGGAGACCTGTGTGGAGTCCATCTACGCCCGCACCACCTACCCGGATTTTGAGATCATCCTCATCGAGAACAACAGCAAGGCCCCCGAGACCTTCCGCACCTATCAGCGGATGCAGAAGGAGCACCCCGATAATCTCAAGGTCGTCACCTGGGAGGGCAAGGGCTTCAACTACAGCGCCCTGAACAACTTCGGCGAGAAGTTCGCCACCGGTGAGTATCTGCTTCTGCTCAACAACGACACCGAGGTCATCACCGCCGCCTGGCTGGAAGAGATGGTCATGTACGCCCAGCAGAAGCGGGTGGGCTGCGTGGGCGCCAAGCTGCTCTACCCGGATGACACCATCCAGCACGCCGGTGTCGGCTTCGGCATCGGCGGCGTGGCGGGCCATCTGCACAAGTACTATCCCGCCAGCTCCGACGGCTATATGGGCCGCCTGAACTATGTGCAGGACGTCTACGCCGACACCGCCGCCTGCCTGCTCATCCGCAAGGAGATCTACGACGAAGTGGGCGGTCTGGACGAGAGCTATGCCGTGGCCTTCAACGATGTGGACTTCTGCGTCCGCGTCCGTCAGGCGGGCTACACCAACGTCTTCACCCCGTTTGCCCAGCTCTACCACTACGAGAGCAAGAGCCGCGGCATGGAGGACAACCCCGAAAAGCAGAAGCGTTTTCAGGGCGAGGTGCTGCGTTTTCAGGCCCGCTGGGGCGACCTGCTGGCTGCGGGCGACCCCTGCACCAACCCCAACTTCGACATCCAGCGCGAAGATTTCAGCCTGAAGATATTACCGCTGGAATGATAAGGAGAACGAACTTGGAACTCTCTGCCTGTATCGTTGTCTATAACGGCTGCGACGAAGCCCTCAAGGCGGCGCAGACGGTGCTGCAATACACCCGCCGCCACCCGCTGACCCTCTATCTGGTGGACAACGCCAGCCCCGACGGCAGCGGCGCACGGCTGGAAGCCGCCGTGAAGGGCGGCGCTTTGCGCACTCAGCCCGGCCAGAAGGTCGAGGTGCGCTGCCGCAGGGAGAACGGCGGTTTCGGCACCGGACACAACACCGTCCTGCCGGAGCTGACGAGCGACTACCACTTCATCCTGAACCCGGACATCCAGCTCACCGCCGATACCCTCAGCGATTTGGCCGACTGGATGGCCGCCCACCCGGATGCTGTGATGGCCCGGCCGGGGCTACGCTTCCCGGATGGCCGTTCCCAGAGCCTGCCGCTGCGGCGCTGTGCGCTGCGGCCCATGGTCTACCGCCAGCTGCCGTTTTTGAAATTCTGGGAGAAATATAACCGTGCGTATTTGATGGAGGGGGAGGATCTGTCCGCTCCCGTTGAGATCGAGTTCTGCACCGGCAGCTTTTCCGCCGTGCGGACGGCGGAGTTCAAGGCCGTGGGCGGCTTCGATGAGCACTACTTCATGTATGTGGAGGATGCCGACCTGACCCAGAAGATGCGTACCACCGGCAAAGCCTACCTCGTGCCGCAGTACACCGCCATCCATGCATGGCATCGCGCGGCCCACCGCAGCCTCAAGCCCTTTTTGTGGCAGACCGGGAGCCTGCTGCGGTATTTCCACAAGTGGGGGTTCAAGTTCTGAGGGCTTGCTGATGAAACAAAAGAGCGCCCTCCGCAAAAATTTTTGCGGAGGGCGCTCTTTCCTTGCTTTTTTTTCGATTTGATAGTAGAATAAGGTGTAATACTATCGCAAGCCTGCCAGCAGTGCACAGCGAGATCCTGCCAGCGCGCGTGGCGCGGGAAGCCCGGCGGCTGGCGGCGTATTACCACCAACAATGTTTACAGCGGACGCAGCTCCGCTTTGAATCCATACAGGACCCGGCGGATACGCTGCCGGGCCTTGTACAAGCTGCACAACTTTTTTATTTCATAATATAAGGAGTGCACAAAAATGAAAGGTATCATTCTGGCCGGCGGTGCCGGCACCCGGCTTTATCCGCTGACGATGGTCACCAGCAAACAGCTGCTGCCCGTCTACGACAAGCCGATGATCTATTATCCTCTGTCCACCCTCATGCTGGCGGGCATCCAGGACATCCTCATCATCTCGACCCCCACCGACACGCCCCGCTTCGAGGCGCTGCTGGGCGATGGCAGCCAGTACGGCATCCATCTGCAATATAAGGTCCAGCCGTCCCCGGACGGCCTGGCTCAGGCTTTCATCCTCGGTGAAGAGTTCATCGGCGACGACTGCTGCGCAATGATCCTGGGCGACAACATCTTCTACGGCAACGGCTTCTCCAAGATTCTGAAGAATGCTGTCTCCAACGCCGAGAACAAGGGCCGCTGCACCGTCTTCGGCTACTATGTGCCGGACCCCGAGCGCTTCGGCATCGTGGAGTTCGACGCAAACGGCAAGGTGCTGAGCGTCGAGGAGAAGCCCCAGCATCCCAAGAGCAACTACGCCATCACCGGCCTGTACTTCTACAATAAGGAAGTCGTTAAGATGGCAAAGCAGGTCAAGCCCTCCGCCCGCGGCGAGCTGGAGATCACGACCCTGAACGATATGTACCTCAAGCAGGATGAGCTGGACGTCCAGCTGCTGGGCCGCGGCTTTGCATGGCTGGACACCGGCACGATGGACAGCCTCGTGGAGGCAGCCGACTTTGTGCGGATGATCGAGAAGCGTCAGGGCATCAAGATCAGCGCCCCCGAGGAGATCGCATTCAAGTACGGCTGGATCGACCGCGATACCCTGCTGGAAAGCGCAGAGCGCTACGGCAAGAGCCCCTACGGCCAGCACCTCAAGAATGTGGCCGACGGCAAACTGAAGTATTAAGAGAGGCGGTATCCGCATGAAAATCATTGTTACCGGCTGCAGAGGCCAGCTTGGCACCGAGATCATCAAGCAGCTCCGGGAAGGCCGCAGTGAGCTTGGCCCCATCCCCGAGAAGCTGGTGAGCGCCACGGTCATTCCGGTGGACCTGCCGGAGCTGGACATCACCAACTACAAGATGGTGGATGACTTTATCCGCCGCCAGCGCCCGGACGTCATCATCAACTGCGCCGCTTTCACCAACGTGGACGGCTGCGAGGTGAACCATGACACTGCCTTCAAGGCCAACGCCATCGGCCCCCGCAATCTGGCACAGGCCGCCACCAAGACCGGCGCCCGTCTGGTACACGTCTCTACGGATTACGTCTTCTCCGGCCGCGAGAACGGCGGCATCCCGCAGGATGAGGCCACCATTCCCGGCCCCATCAGCGCCTACGGCTCCACCAAGCTCATGGGTGAGAAGTATGTGGAGCAGTTCTGCCACCGCCACTTCATCGTCCGCACGGCATGGCTCTACAGCTACTACGGCAAAAACTTCGTCAAGACCATCGTGAACGCCGGCAAGAAGTTCGGCAAGCTGGAAGTCGTCAACGACCAGTGCGGCAACCCGACCAATGCCGTCGATCTGGCCCACGAGATCCTGCAGCTCTGCGTGACCCACGAGTACGGCCTGTATCACTGCACCGGCGAGGGCATCTGCTCCTGGTATGATTTCGCATCGGAGATCATCCGCCTGTCCGGCGTGGACGCCACCGTGGCTCCCTGCACCAGCGAAGAGTACAAGGCAAAGCACCCGGACAGCGCCGACCGCCCCAAGTGGAGCGCTCTGGACAACCGGATGCTCCGCTGCACCGTCGGTAACGATGTGCGCGACTGGAAAGATGCGCTGGCCTGCTTCTTCGAGCACTGGGACGGCGACAACGGGATGAAAGCTTAATTGGCTTTTGTGAGGAAAAAGATTATGTTTAACCAGTCAGAAAAGAAACTGAAAACATGGGCGACGATTCAAGGCGTGTTTTTCAGTGTTGTTGCGATTGTTTTAGGCGCAGTTATTTATTCTGCCGCAGCTGCTACAGATAATAATGCGGTAGGATTACTGCTCGGGGTAATCGTTGCAGTTGTTGTTTGGTTTTTGTCGATGCTTTCTGTATGGACGTTGTATTCATTTGCAGATTTAGTGGAATATACAAAAGCGAACAATGAAATTCTGGCTTCCATGGACTCGACACTGGGTCAGATTGCAGATTGTCTGTCCACTGGTGAAAATAATGAAAATGCGGAGTAATCGCAGAAAATAAAAGAGGAAATTTATGAAAAAATATCTTATCACCGGCTGCGCCGGTTTTATCGGTTCCAACTTTGTGCATTATATGCTCAAGAAGTACCCCGAGATCCTGCTGGTCAACCTCGACAAGCTGACCTACGCCGGCAACCTCGAGAACCTGAAGGACGTTGAGGGCGACCCCCGCCATGTCTTTGTGCAGGGTGACATCTGCGACAAGGAGCTGGTCGAGAGCCTGTTTGCAAAGTACGATTTCGATTACGTCATCAACTTTGCCGCTGAGAGCCATGTTGACCGCTCCATCAAGAACCCTGAAATTTTCGTCCAGAGCAACGTGATGGGTACCGTCAACCTGCTGCAGCGCGCCAAGGAAGCCTGGTACGACGCAGACGCCAAGACCTGGAAAGAGGGCAAGAAGTACCTGCAGGTGTCCACCGATGAGGTCTACGGCGCTCTTGGCGCTGAGGGCTTCTTCATGGAGACCACTCCGCTCTGCCCCCACAGCCCCTATTCTTCCTCCAAGGCCAGCGCTGATATGTTCGTCATGGCATTCCACGACACCTACGGTATGCCCATCAACATCACCCGCTGCTCCAACAACTACGGCCCCTACCAGTTCCCCGAGAAGCTCATCCCGCTGATGATCAACAACGTCAAGCACCACAAGCAGCTGCCCGTCTACGGTGACGGTATGCAGATCCGCGACTGGCTGTACGTTGAGGACCACTGCAAGGCCATTGATATGGTCTGCAACGGCGGCAAGGTGGGCGAGGTCTACAATGTCGGCGGCCACAACGAGCGCCCCAACATCTTCATCGTCAAGACCATCATCGAGCAGCTGCACGACCGCCTGAAGGACGACGGCATCAGCGAAGACCTCATCAAGCACGTCGCTGACCGTCTGGGCCACGACCGCCGCTATGGCATCGACCCCACCAAGATCAAGAACGACCTTGGCTGGTATCCCGAGACTCCCTTCGAGAAGGGCATCGTCCTGACCATCGACTGGTACCTCGACCACGAGGAGTGGATGGAGCACATCACCAGCGGCAACTATCAGAAATACTATGAGGAAATGTACAAGAATAAGTAACTTCTTGTAATGGCTTGAAAGCGAAAAAGAGCAGGGCGTGCGGTCCTATGGCTGCACGCTCTGCTCTTTTTTGTCGGAGTTAAAGCTTGTCCTCTTTCATGTAGCGGATGAGCAGGGGCAGCTCATAGACCAGCATGGACAGCCAGCCGATGCCGTAGCTCACGGGCATGATCTGCAAATCGACCTTGAGCACCAGCACCAGCACAGCGGCGGCGGCCACGCGGAAGCCCATGTTGAGCATACTGCTGTTCAGGGTGATCTTCAAATCGCCGAGGCCGCGGAAGCCGCCCTGAATGCCGTTGGTCACGCCGGGCATCAGGTAGAAGAGGGAGGCGCACCGCAGAAACTTGACGCCCAGGTCGATGACGGCGGGGTCATCCACGAAGAGGGAGATGATGGGGCGGGCGAAGAGCAGGCAGACGGCCATCAGGCAGAAGCCGTAGATGAGCTCGATGCGCAGGCCGCAGAAAAAGCCCTGACGCACCCGTTCCTTTTTGCCGGCACCGTGGTTCTGGGCCATCAGGGTGGTCATGGCGTGGGCGATGTTCTGCTGGGGCATATAGGTGAAGTCGTCCACCCGGCTGGCGGCGGTGAAAGCGGCCATTGCGTTGATGCCCAGAGTGTTGACGATGGCCTGCACGGCGATCTTGCCCAGCTGGACGGTGGCCTGCTGCATGGCGCTGGTCCAGCCGTACTGGACGGTGCTGCGCAGCAGAGAGCCGTCAAAGACGAACCAGCGCCGCCCCAGCTGAAGGACGGGAACTTTGAGCTGGATATAGACGACGCAGAGCACACAGCAGAGCGCCTCGCTGAGGACGGTGGAGAGGGCGCAGCCTTCGCTGCCCCAGCCCAGCACCTCGACAAAGAAGAGGTCGCCGCCGATGTTCAGCACCGAGCTTATCATCAGAAAGTATAGGGCGCTCTTGCTGTCGCCCAGCGCCCGCATGGTGGCGGCGAGGAAGTTGTAAAAGAAGGTGAAGATGAGGCCCGCAAAGACGATGCGGAGGTACTGCACCGCGATGGGCAGGATCTCTTCCGGAACCTGCATCAGCCGGAGCAGCGGCGTCGCCAGCAGGACGCAGAGGGCCGAAAAGACCAGCGAAAACACCGTGCCTGCGATGGCGGTGGTGGAGACCTGACGCTCCACGCGCTGGATGTCTCCGGCACCATAGGCCGTGCTGACAAGGATGCCGGCACCGAGGCAGAGACCATTGATGAAGAGGATGGCCAGCGTCATCAGCGGGTTGGAGGTGCCGACGGCGGCAAGGGCGTCTTCGCCGACAAATTTGCCCACGATGATGCTGTCGGCGGCGTTATAGGTGAGCTGGAACAGGTTGCCCAGCACCAGCGGGATGGTGAATTTGACCAGAAGGGGCGTGATGGCTCCGGTCGTCATGTCTTTTGTCATGGCTCTCTTCTCTTTTTCTTTTTATAATATGTTCTGGCGTGCGCTGAACACGGCCAGTGCCGAACGGCTTTTGCCGTTTGCGATAAACTGGGCCGCTGCGTGGAGGGCGGCACCTGCGCTGGGGGAGGCCGGGATGGCATCGGTGCGCAGGACCCGCTGCGCCGCCCGGACGGCATCGGCAGTGGTGACGGCAGCGATGTTGTCCACTACATAGGAGTTGTAGTTGCCGGGAACGAGGCCGAAGCCGATGTCCGGGATGCCGTGGGAGCCGGTGAGGCCGCTGCTCAGGGCCTGACTCTCGTAAGGCTCTACGGCCACGATGCGGACGTCATTCGTCCACGCCTTGACCGTTTCGCCCACGCCGGTGATGGTGCCGCCGCTGCCCACGCCGATGACGATGCTGTCCACGATGCTGGAACCCTCCCGCGCGATGGAGCGCACCAGTGCAGGCCCCGTCACCCGGCGGTGATAGGTGGGGTTGTCGTCGTTGTTGAGCCAGTCCATATAGTACCAGCCCTTTTCGGCGGCGGTGGCTTTTGCCAGCGCCCGTGCGCCTGCAAGGCCCGCCTGGGCCGGGGTGTGGATGATCTGCGCTCCGAGGCGGAGCAGGCTCTCCTGCCGCATGGCGGGGGCGTCCTCCGGCATGACCAGCGTCACCGGGTGGCCCGCCGTCAGCCCCGCCAGCGTCAGCGCTGTGGCAAAAGGCCCTGACACGGCCTCCACGATGGTCTGGCCGGGGGTCAGCGCCCCGCGCTCAAGGGCCAGTGCCAGCATCCCCTCGGCCAGCTCGTCCCGCGCCGTGCCGGTGGGGCCGTTGTAGTTCAGATAGGCGTACAGCCGCCCCCGCAGCCCGCAGGCCGCAAGATAGCCCCGCAGCTCGACGATGGGGCCGGGCAGCAGGGTCTGGTAGATGTTGGGGTAGATAGGCACGGGCGGTCTCCTTTCGCGTCCGGGGGAAAGCTTACGCCTATAACTTTAACGCAAAGGAGAGGAAGCGTCAAGCGGGGCTTGGGCAGAAAAGAGAAAAATCGGGAGAAAATTTGGCAAAATGACGCAAAAAGTCCTTGACAAGGGACACCCCGTCTGCTATACTCCGTATGTAAAGCAAAAAACCTTTACAAACAGCGGAGGTCAGAGCAGGACAGAACATGGCAAAAGACTTTGAAATGGGCTATCTGCTCGATTTTTATGGCGAAGTGCTCACGCCCAAACAGCGCGAGATGCTGCGCCAGTATTACAACGATGACCTCTCCCTCAGCGAGATCGGAGAAAACTTCGGCATCACCCGGCAGGGGGCGCGGGACGCCATCAAGCATGGCGAAACGGCCCTCAAGGAACTGGAAGAAAAGGTCGGCTTTGCGGCCCGGTACCGCCGGGTGCAGCAGACGCTGGAAGAACTGGAGCAGCTGGTCATCGACGCCCGGTTTGAATGCACCGGCCCGAACGCCCGGCTGACCACCACCGAGTATGCCGCCGCTCTGAATAAGATGCTGGGGTTCATCCGCTCCATCGACGAAGTGAATGAGAGCTGAAAACTGATTTGAGAGGAGCACCGAACAATGGCATTTGAATCTTTGACCGACCGCCTTGCCGGTGTGTTCAAAAAGCTGCGCGGCCACGGCAAACTGAGCGAGGCGGACATCAAAGCCGCCATGCGCGAGGTCCGGATGGCCCTGCTGGAAGCCGACGTCAACTACAAGGTGGCGAAGGACTTCTGCGCAAAGGTCTCCGAGCGCGCCATGGGCCAGGAGGTCATGGAGAGCCTGACCCCTGCCCAGCAGGTCGTCAAGATCGTCAACGAGGAGTTGGTCGCCCTGATGGGCGGCGAGGAAGCCCCTCGTCTGGTCATCAAGAACAAGGGCCAGACCATCATCATGCTCTGCGGCCTGCAGGGCAACGGTAAGACGACCCACGCAGCAAAGCTTGCAAAATACTACATCAAGCAGGGCCGCCGCCCGATGCTGGTGGCCTGCGACATCTACCGTCCGGCCGCTATCGACCAGCTGCAGGTGGTGGGCAGGCAGGCCGGTGCGCCGGTCTTCACCCTGCCCGGCGAAAAGCCGCCTGCCATCGCCAAAAAGGCGCTGGCCCACGCCAAGGACTACGGCAACGACATCATCATCCTCGATACCGCAGGCCGCCTGCAGATCGACGAAGTGCTGATGCAGGAGCTGGTCCAGATCAAAGAGGCTGTCCCCGTGGACGAGACTCTGCTGGTCGTGGACGCCATGGCCGGTCAGGACGCCGTGAACGTCGCCAAGACCTTCAACGAAACGGTCGGCATCGACGGCATCATCCTCACCAAGACCGACGGCGATACCCGCGGCGGCGCAGCCCTCTCGGTGCTGTCCGTCACCGGCAAGCCCATCAAGTTCCAGGGTACCGGCGAAAAGCTGGATGACCTCGAAGTCTTCCATCCCTCCCGCATGGCAGGCCGGATCCTCGGCATGGGCGATGTGCTGAGCCTCATCGAGCGCGCACAGGATGCCGCCGACGAGAAGCTGGCCGAAGAGACCGCCAAGCGGATGATGGAAAACAAGTTCGATATGAACGATATGCTGGCCCAGTTCGCCCAGATCCGCAAGATGGGCGGCGCGGGTGCCATGCTGAGCATGATGCCCGGCATGTCCGGCATCGACGCCAGCCAGATCGACGAGAAAGCCTTCGACCGCATCGAGGCCATGATCTACTCGATGACCAGGGCCGAGCGCGAAGACCCCTCCATCATCAACCCCAAGCGCAAGCGCCGCATCGCAGCGGGCAGCGGCACTCAGGTGTCTGACGTCAACAAGCTGCTCAAGCAGTTTGAGATGATGCAGAAGATGATGAAGCAGCTCAAGAAGAGCCCCAAGGGCTTTGCCCGCAAGCTGGGCGGCCTGATGGGCAACCCGGGCGCCTTCAGAGGCATGAAATAATTCCGGTATACACCCCGCTGTGGGGTTGTACAGATAGATTTAATCCCCCGCAAACCGGGGAACAAGAAATTTTTGGAGGATATTACCATGGCAGTTAAGATTCGTCTGCGCCGCGTCGGCGCCAAGAAGGCTCCCTTCTATCGTGTTGTTGTTGCTGACAGCCGCTTCCCCCGCGATGGCCGTTTCATCGAGGAGATCGGCACTTACGACCCCAATCAGGAGCCCTCTGTCGTGAGCATCGACGGCGAGAAGGCTAAGGCCTGGATCGCCAACGGCGCTCAGCCCACCGACACCGTTCGCGTGCTGCTGAAGAAGTCCAACATTCTGTAAGGTGGAGGGCTGACTCATGCAGGAGCTGTTGCTGGCAGTTGCCCGCGGCCTCGTGGAGGATAAGGACGCCGTCAAGGTCACGGTGGACGCCCCCCGTGAGGACGGCACCATCGTCTACCACCTGAGCGTGGCAGAGGGAGATATGGGCCGTGTCATCGGCAAGCAGGGCCGGATCGCAAAAGCCATTCGTGTGGTGATGCGCGCGGCTGCTGTGCGGGTCGATGAAAAGGTCCTTGTTGAGATCGACTAAGCACCCTACAGGCCCTTTGCTGTAATGGCAAAGGGCCTTTTTGATTTATGAACGGGCTTGCCCTCTCCGTCACCTTCGGTGACACCTCTCCCATAGGGAGAGGCACTGGCGTGCCGGTCAGGCCTACGCTGGACGAGGGAAGCTCTTGCTGCCGTAAACGGTAGTGCGCTGCTATCGCCGATAGCAGGCAGCTGCCGGAGGGCGCACCTACACACGAACCTTATAATACAGGAGCAAATTTATGCAGCAATATCTGGAAGCAGGCAAGGTCGTCACCACCCACGGTGTGCGCGGCGAAATGAAGCTGGAGCTGTGGTGCGACGGCGTGGATTTCCTCAAAAAGACGGGCCGTCTCTATGCTTCGGCAAAGGGCGGCAGGTGCTATAACATCATCTCCATCCGCCCGCAGGGGCAGATGGCGCTGCTCCAGCTGGAGGGCGTGAACGATATGGACGCCGCCCGCGCCCTGCGGGGTCAGGTGTTCTACTTCGACCGCAGCGACGCCACCCTGCCCGAGGGCCGGTGGTATGTGGCCGACCTCATCGGCTGCGAGGTGCGGGACGCCGACACCGGCAAGGTGTACGGCGTCGTCACCAGCGTGGACCACCCCGGCGCACAGGACATCTATACGGTCAAGTCTCCCAGCGGCAGGGAATATATGTTCCCCGGCGTGGACGCCTTTCTCAAAGAGCGCAACCCGCCGGAAGGCTATATCCTCGTCACCCCCATCCCGGGCCTGCTGGACGACGATTTCGACAGTGAGCGGGAGGAGGAGTGAGCGATGGGGATGCGTGTGGACATCGTGACCCTTTTCCCTGAGATGTGCCAGCAGGTGCTGGACGCCAGCATCATCGGCCGCGCAGCCAGGCGCGGCTGCATCGAGACCCACTGCCATCAGATCCGGGACTACACCCTCAACAAGCAGAAGCAGACCGACGACTACCCCTATGGCGGCGGCTGCGGCATGGTGCTCTATGCCCAGCCCATCGCCGACTGCCTGCGCGCCGTCCAGAAAGAGGCAGCGGAACAGGGACGCCCGGCCCCGCATATCGTGTTCTTGACGGCGGGCGGTCAGCGCTACACCGAAGAGCACGCCCGCAGGCTGGCTCAGTACGATAACCTGACGCTGGTCTGCGGCCACTATGAGGGCATCGACGAGCGCGTCATTGAAGCGTTTGCGGACGAAGAGATCTCGATCGGCGACTATATCCTCACCGGCGGCGAGCTGGCCAGTCTTGTGGTGGCCGACAGCGTCCTCCGCCTCAAGCCCGGCGTTCTGGCGGAGCAGAAGGGCTACGAGGAGGAGAGCTACTGGGACGGCCTGCTGGAATACCCCCAGTACACCCGCCCCGAGGTCTGGGAGGGCCGTGCCGTACCCGACGTTCTGCTGGGCGGCGACCACCAGAAGATCGACGCATGGCGGGGCGAAAAGAGCCGGGAGCGCACCCGTCTGCGCCGCCCGGAGCTGTATGAGCAGTGGTGCGCCAGCCACCCCATCACCGAGCTGCCCAAGTGGAAGCGGGGCGAGAATGTCCGCCTCGTCAAGACGGAAGAACAGTTTGCCGCTGCGGCAAAGCTGTTTGCGGAGGGACGCCGCGCCGTCTGCGCCGGAAACTGGACGGAAGAGTATTGTGCAGGCCTGACAGAAGAGGAGCTTCTCGCTCAGCTCAAGGCGGAGAAAAAAGGCGGCTGGGCCTGCTACCTGCACACGACGAAGGATGTGCCGGACGGCATGGTGAGCGTAGACCACAGGACCGGCCGCATTGAGCATCTCTTTGTGTCTGGGAATGCCCGCGGTAAGGGCATCGGCCAGAAAATGCTGGACTTCGCCCGCAAAAAGCTGGAAGAGTATGAGCATCCCCGCCTGAGCGTGCTGGACACCAACGCCCGCGCCATTGCTCTCTATCGTCGGATGGGATGGAAATTCACAGGCGAAAAAGACATGGAATTTGACCCTGCGGAATATCCTTCTGTTGTAAAGAAATGCGCGCTGCTGTGGATGCAGTACGAGGGTTGAGCGGAGTCTGCGGCAAAGGTCATACGCTGCCGGATAAGCACAAAAGCAGTCGGAGTGCTGACCCTCCGTCGAAAAAATGTTGAAAACTTTTGTATTACCCCGCCAACACTGGGGGAATAATTTTGTTGTATTTGTATAAAAGGTGGAAAATGCCCCCCTCATCCTTGGGAAAACCGCCAAAAATGCGTTTGGGGACTGTACAACGGTTTCGGTTTGCGCTAAAATAATCACAACGCAACAGGCGCGAAACATAATTGCATTTCCCGAACGATAATAGATAGGAGCGTTTTACTATGTACGTCAAAGAAGTTACCGTTGAAAATCAGGTTGGTCTGCACGCCCGTCCGGCAACCTTCTTTATTCAGAAGGCCAATGAGTTCAAGTCTTCCATCTGGGTCGAGAAGGAAGAGCGCCGCGTGAACGCTAAGAGCCTGCTGGGCGTCCTGTCTCTGGGCATCGTGGGCGGCACCACCATCCGCATCATCGCGGATGGCGCAGACGAGCAGGCTGCTGTCGATGGCCTCATCAAGCTGGTGGAGTCCGGCTTCGCAGAGTAATTCAGTTCCATTTCGTGTATGAGCGGCGGGGGTCATCCTTGCCGCTTTTTTGGTATGATGCATCAGAATAAAGGAGGCAGCCTCATGAAAGATTCGACGAAAGAAGCACTGTTCAAGTTTGGCGAGTTCTGTGATTCCGGCAAGCCGTGGTACTGCTTTTTTGGCGTCTATCTGGTGACGCTCATCGTCAACATCACCCTTCTGCTCACCTCGGAGCAGAAGCCCAGGTGGTGGAGCGTGGCCCTCGACGTATGCGGTCTGGCGCTGGCGGTGTCGAATATTGCCAAGACCGAGAGGATGCAGAAAGGCCGGCATAACATCGGATGACCAAGGCGGAGCTTTACAAAAAGGCCTGTATGCTGCCGCTTCTGCCGGGCGTCTATATCATCCGGGACAAAAGCGGCACCATCATCTATATCGGCAAGGCCAAGCGTCTGCGCATCCGGGTGAGCCAGTATTTCCGGGAGGGTGTGCCTCACGACAACAAGGTCAGCCAGATGATCGCCCACGCCTACGCGTTCGATGTCATCGTCTGCCAGAGCGAGTTCGAGGCGCTGGTGCTGGAGGCGAGCCAGATCAAAGCCCACACCCCGAAGTACAACATCCTGCTCAAGGACGACAAGGGCTACAGCTATATTAAGGTGACAAAGGACGAGTGGCCGCGGCTGTCGTTCACGCTGCAAAAAGAGGATGACGGCGCGGAGTATATCGGCCCTTATACCTCGAGCTTTGCGGCCCGTCAGATGGCCGAGACGGCGATGGATGCTTTTCTGCTGCCCCGGTGCAGCCGGCGGTTCCCGCAGGAAATTGGCCGGGGCCGCCCCTGTCTGAACGCCCACATCGGCAAGTGCATGGCGGTGTGCAGCGGCAAGATAAGCCGTGAAAACTACGAGCAGGCCGTCAAAAGTGCTGTCCACCTCATCCGCTACGGCAAAAAGGATATTCTGAAAACCCTCAACGAGCGGATGCTGGAAGCCTCTGACCGGCTGGAATTTGAGACAGCGGCCCTCATCCGCGACCAGATCGCCGCCATTACCAAGGTGACGGCAGGGCAGAAGGTCGTGGTTGACCCCGACGTGGAGATGGACGTGGTAGCGCTGGCGGGTACGCCCGGCAGCGTCTGCGCGGCTGTCCTCCGCTTCCGGGAGGGGCGGCTGACCGACAAGCGGGAGTTTCTGTTCCACGACACCGCCGACATCGCGGCGGTGCGGGAGGAATTTCTGCCCCGGTACTACCTCGACGATGAGCAGATACCGAAGGTCATCGCCGTGGACGAGCTGCCGCCGGATGTGGACGCCTTGCAGCAGGCCCTCAACGAGAAGCGGGGCAGCGAGGTGCAGCTCTATGTCCCTCAGCGGGGCGATAAGGCGCACCTCGTCGAGATGGCCCACACCAATGCCGTCGAGCGGCTGGCCCGCGAGAGCGGCCGCTATGCCCGGGAGGAAAAGCTTCTGGATGAGCTGGCGCAGGTGCTGGGCCTGCCCAAGCCCCCCCGCACCATCGAGAGCTATGATATTTCCAACTGGGGCGACGGCACCAGCGTCTGCGGCATGGTGACGTTCCGGGACGGCAAGCCCTACAAGGCGGGCTACCGGAAGTTCAAGATGAAGACCGTCGCCGGCACCGACGACTACGCCTCGCTGGCGGAGACCGTCTCCCGCCGTGCGGCTGAATACGAAAAGTATTCCGAAATGGCCGCAAACGGCGAGCCGAGCAGCAACTACTTCGGCCAGAAGCCTGACCTGCTCCTGATGGACGGCGGCAGGGGACAGGTGAGCGCCGCGAAGGCCGCACTGGCCGGGACGGCACTGGCCGATGTACCCCTCTACGGCATGGTGAAGGACGACCACCACCGCACCCGCGCCATCGTGGACAGCGAGGGCCGGGAGATCGCCATCAACATGAACCGCGGGACGTTCACCTTCGTCACCGCCATTCAGGACGAGACGCACCGCTTTGCCAACGCCTACCGCAAGCAGCAGATGAAGCAGAAGAGCTATTCTTCCACCCTCACCGAGGTGCCGGGCGTCGGCCCCAAGACGGCCAGGGCCCTGATGGCACAGTTCAAGAGCGTGGGTGCCGTCAAAGAGGCCACCCCTGACCAGCTGGAGAACACCCCCGGCGTCGGACGGCAGATGGCCCAGACCATTTACGAATATTTCCACCCGCAGGGGTGAAGCAAGTGGAAAAGTCCGGCGCAGACCAGTCTGCGGCCGGGCTTTTTGGAAGGAGTTTTTATGTACCAGTTCCAATACGACATCAAGCCGGGCCGTTACCGGCACTTCAAGGGCAACGAATATCAGGTCATCGGGATGGCCCGCCACAGCGAGACCGAGGAGGAGATGGTGGTCTACCGCCCTCTGTACGGCGAGGGCGGGCTCTGGGTGCGCCCGGCGGCTATGTGGGCCGAAGAGGTGGAGCGGGACGGCAAGCGTCAGCCGCGCTTTGCCTACATTGGCGAAATGTAAGGGCTTGCGCCCGGAGGCCAAACGCGATACAATGGGTTTTGCAGAACAAACGCGCCTGCGAAACTGTATAAATGAGCACTATACATACAAGATGTAAAATTTTGGAGGATAACAGCTATGGCTTGTACTACCATCCTTGTCGGCAAAAAAGCCTCGTATGACGGCTCTACCATGATCGCCCGGAACGACGATTCCGGCTCCGGCCACTTCACCGCGAAAAAGTTCGTCGTCGTTCAGCCGGAGGAGCACCCGGCAGTCTATAAGTCGGTCATCTCTCATGTAGAAGTTCCCCTGCCGGGCAATGCCCTGCGGATGACCGCCATGCCCAACGCCGTGGAGGGCAAGGGCATCTGGGCTGCTTCGGGCGTCAACGCCGCCAACGTCGGTATGACCGCCACCGAGACGATCACCTCCAACCCCCGCGTTCTGGGCGCAGACCCGCTGGTGGTCTACCAGCCCGCCGGGGACGGCCAGCCGGAAGTCCCCGGCGGCATCGGCGAGGAAGATATTGTTTACCTCGTCCTGCCCTACATCCACTCTGCCCGCGAGGGCGTGCTCCGTCTGGGCAAGCTGCTGGAAGAGTACGGCACCTATGAGATGAACGGCATCGCTTTCCAGGATGTGGATGAGATCTGGTGGCTGGAGACCATCGGCGGCCACCACTGGATGGCCCGCCGTGTGCCGGATGACTCCTATGTGGTCATGCCGAACCAGCTGGGCATCGATGCCTTCGACCTCGACGACGCTTTCGGCGCACAGGAGAATCATCTCTGCTCTGCCGACCTGAGGGAATTCATCCGGGACAATCACCTCGACCTCTCGCTGGATGGCCGTCTGAACCCGCGCGACGCCTTCGGCAGCCACGACGACGCCGACCACGTTTACAACACCCCCCGCGCATGGTTCATGCTCCGCCACCTCAATCCCAACACCTGGGTCTGGGACGGCCCTGCCGCTGACTACGGCCCCCGCTCGGACGACCTGCCCTGGTGCATGGTGCCGGAGCGGAAGCTGACCCCGGAGGATGTGAAGTATGTGCTGTCCTCCCACTATCAGGGGACTCCCTTCGACCCCTACGCCAGCTACGGCGACAAGAGCATGAAGGGTGCTTACCGCTCCATCGGCATCAACCGCAACGACTTCATGGCCCTCATCCAGATGCGGCCTGACGTACCGGAAGACATCCGCGCGGTGGAGTGGATCGCCTACGCCTCCAATGCCTTCAATACCATGGTGCCGTTCTACGCCAACGTCGAGCGCACCCCGGCCTATCTGGCCTGCACCACCGGTGAAGTCTCCACCGACAGCTTCTACTGGGTGAGCCGGATGATCGCCGCCATGGCCGACGCCTCCTACGCCAAGAGCCTCATCCATGTGGAGCGGTACGAGGAGGGCGTCCTCTCCGCCAGCCGCGCCCTGCTGAACCAGTACGATAAGAACATCGCTTCGGCCGAGGAAAGCCGGCGCGCCGCCCTGCGGGAGGAGGCCAACACCGCCATCGCTGCCGAGCTGAAGAAGCGGGCTTCCGATACGCTGGATAAGGTCCTCTTCGAGCTGAGCAGCGGCATGAAGAACGCTTACGCCCGTTCGGACGCCTAAATCCGCATCCGACCCGGAAGGGAAAATCATTTCCGGCAAAACCAAAACCGTCAAAAACGGTCAAATCAAACCACAAAACCGTCATCCGCCCCGAAGCTGACCGCTCCGGGGCAGATTTTTTGCGCTCTTTTATGGGTTGTATCCCACTTCTTGTGCAGAATGCATGATTTTGACGGAAATATTTTGGCAGATAAACGGACGAAAAGTGATTGATTCTGACGGAAAATTTGCTATAATACAGGCAGAAACAGCCAAAACGATTCAAACGCGAGCAAAAACGTGCAACAGGAGGGATAAAGATGTTGGCAGAGGAGCGGCTTTCCCGCATCATGAAGCTGCTGAGCCAGCAGCGCACCGCGACGGTGCAGGAGCTCTGCGAGGCGCTGGACGCCAGCGAGTCCACCATCCGCCGCGATTTGAACGAGCTGGACAGGATGGGCAAGGTGAACAAGGTACACGGCGGCGCGACCCTGCCGGACAGCCAGTTCCTCGCCGACGAGCCGACGATGGCCACGAAGGAAACGCTGGCCGTCGTCCAGAAAAAGTGCATCGCAAAGGCGGCAGCGGCCCTTATCACCGCAGAGGATTTCGTCTTTCTGGACGCCGGAAGCACCACGCTGGCGCTGGCCCGGGAGCTGAGCGGCCCGGCGCTGGACGCCCGGTACGTCACCAACGGCGTCGCTCACGCCCGTCTGCTGGCCCAGAAGGGCTGCAAGGTCTTTCTGGTGGGCGGTCTGCTGCGGCCCGAAACGGAGGCCATCATCGGCGCTGCGGCCCTCCACAGCCTGCAGCAGTACAACTTCACGAAAGCGTTCCTGGGGGCAAACGGCGTGGCGCTGGACGCAGGATTCACGACCCCCGACCCCGAGGAAGCGGCTGTCAAGGCCGCGGTCGTGCGCCGGGCGAGAGAAGCCTGGTTCCTCGTGGATGACTCGAAGTTCGCCCGCATCTACCCGGCGGTCATCGCCGAGCTGTCCGGCGGCGCTATCCTGACGAATCATTGTCCGAATCCGAAATATAGACAATTCACTCTGGTAAAGGAGGCAGCAGAATGATCTATACCGTGACATTCAACCCGGCCATCGACTACGTCGTGCAGCTGGACACGCCGCTGGAAGTGGGCGAGGTGAACCGCGCCAAAGGCGAGGACTGCGTGCTGGGCGGCAAGGGCATCAACGTGTCCGGTGTGCTGGCCGAGCTGGGCTGCCGGAACACGGCGCTGGGCTTTGTGGCCGGTGAGACGGGTGCGTGGCTCGAGCGGGGTCTGGCCGCGCAGGGCATCACCACCGACTTTATCCATCTGGAGCAGGGCATGACCCGCATCAACGTCAAGATAAAGGCGGGGCAGGAGACTGAGCTGAACGGCGCAGGCCCGGACATCCCCGAGAGCGCCATGGAGCAGCTGGAAGCACAGCTCGATAAGCTGGCCGAGGGCGACATCCTCATTCTGGCGGGGAGCATCCCGTCCAGCCTGCCCCAGACCACCTACGAGCGTCTGCTGGCCCGTCTGGAAAGCCACGGCGTGCATACGGTGGTGGACGCCACCCGCGACCTGCTGGTGAATGTGCTGCAGTATCACCCCTTCCTCATCAAGCCCAATCATCATGAGCTGGGAGATCGGAAGAGCACACGTCTGAACTC
>ERZ811310.55-NODE-55-length-28787-cov-9.43874_pt1 | contig 28787 bp, 21 predicted proteins | sample MGYA00520261_ERZ811310 | MGnify/ENA primary metagenome ERZ811310 (study PRJEB31588, sample SAMN03398993) | human gut metagenome | study: EMG produced TPA metagenomics assembly of the PRJNA231909 data set (A prospective, longitudinal analysis of the... | reverse complement strand
CTCTCCGTCATCGCTGCGCGATGCCACCTCCCCTACCGAGGGGAGGCCTTGGCATTTCGTGAAGCTTCGCCTCTTCGCCAGAGGCTCCCCTACTAGGGGAGCTGTCTGCGAAGCAGACTGAGAGGTTGTACAAAGGACAGCCTGCCAATTATACAAAAGCGTCCCCGGGATTTTTTCCGAGGACGCTTGCTTTTTATTACACCACCAAACACCACAGCGGCGTCGTGATGAGCCGATCTCAACACCCGCGCCCCGCCGGGCGGCATGATTTTCCTGCATGCCTTGCAGAAAAAGAGGCCAAGACCCATTCTGTCAGGTCTTGGCCTCTTTCCTGTTTCCTTTATAGGCCGAACAAATCGGCGTGTGTGCCGGTGCGGTACAAATACAACTCCGTATCTGTCTGGTAGTAGATCAGCAGCCAATCAGATTTTCAACCGGCCCGTTGTAGGTATGACCGCCGCCGTTGTCCAGTTCTTCAAAGGCTTCCAGCGTGTCGGCATTCGGTGTTTCACTTTCATCCGGAATAGCAGCCCCCTGCAAGTAGGCAATAATATACAGCAGCTTGTTTTCCGGCACTTGGTCAATCAAGCTCTTCGCCAATTCTCTTGTACTCATAACACACCCATCCTTTCGTGTAAAGTTTCAGGCTTATAAGTATTATAGCACTTTTTTCTTTATTGAACAGTCCTGCATACCTTTTCCCAAAAAGCAAAAGCCCCACGACACACGCCGCTTTTCAGCGGTATATCGTAGGACTTTTTGGAGCTGGTGACAGGAGTTGAACCTGCAACCCACTGATTACAAATCAGTTGCGCTGCCATTGCGCCACACCAGCGGGTATCGTTTGCACAGGGTACTTTAGTAGAATACCAGAAACCTCCCCGCTTGTCAATATCTTTGTCTGCCCCCGGCCCCGCTGTACGGCCCATGCAGCGCTCTGTTTCAGGGCGTTTCGAGACATCCGCGAGGCGATTCATGCACAAAACACGGCGATTCACGCAGATTTGGCCACATTATGGCCGGAATGTGGTAGTCTAAATTAGACTCAACATTTATGCTTCTTTCACAAGCTCCTGCCGCTTCATTGGGAGCTTCTGTGCAAAACCCACACTTTTCAGAGGAGGTTTCTATGATTTCTTACCGCAAGCTCGCAATGCGCGTTCTGGGGCATCCGCTGCGGGTGCCGACAAACACCCCCCGGCCCGCGTCTCACCGGGTGACGGCGCTGGCGCTGACAGCCGCAATGGTGGCCGGCATGGCCGCACCGGCGTATGCGGGTACCTATTACATAGGCGATGGTGACATCACCATCACCAAAGACGAAAGCGGCACCTATGTCAAGCAAGGCAACAACAGCTCAAATGACGGCAAGGGTGATAAAGACAACACCGACATCGTCATCAAGGGCGGCAAGCGCTCAGAGGATACCACCGGCACCGGCTCTGAGGGCGGCAACTCGTCTGAGGGCGACTCCTCCGGAACCAGCTCCCCCGGAACCGGCACCCCCGCAAACTCTCCCGTCCAATCCGCGTCGGCCACGCTCAAAGTAGAAGACAGCGAAAACGAAGACAAAGACATGGTCTACCCCGGCGACACCAAGGGCAGCGACTCTTCTGACGGCAGCGGCGAGGAAAACGAGAACCAGTCCACGGAAAAGAACCAGACCGGCGACACCACCGACGGCAAGAACACCGGTGCGGGAAGCTCTGACCCTGAGAGTAAAGGCTCTGAGGGCGGCACCACCGGCTCTGAGGGCGACACCACCGGCGGCGAGGAAAACGACCCCAAGCCCGGCGGCACTCCCACCCCTGCCGAAGGCACGGAAAGCACAGAGAGCAACCGCTCTGCGCCTGAAAGCCAGTTCACGTACACCAGCGCCAATGACGACGAAGAGACCCGGAACGAATCGACCACGGTCTTGAAGCGTGCTGCGGAAAACTTCAAGAACACAGCCGAAAACGTCACCAACTACGTCATCCGAATCATCAACAAGGCCACGGGCAACGACAACACCCTCAACGTGACGCTGGACAATGTCAACATCGATGTCAGCAGTAGCAAGACCAACAACGCCGCCCTCAGCGTCGAGGGCGCGGGCGACACGAAAATCACGCTCGAGGGCAAAAATACCCTCACCAGCGGCAACCAATGCGCCGGTCTCGAGCACAACGAAGAGAGCATGGGTACCACCGGCAAACTGACCATCACATCCGGAACAGATGACAATGGCAGCAACACCGGCAGCCTGACTGCCACAGGCAGCGGTGCCTCTGCTGGCATCGGCAGCGGCACGTTTTCTTTCGGCAGCGGTGCCGGCACCATTGAGATAACAGGCGGCGACATCACAGCCATCGGTTCCTCCGATGGCGCCGGCATTGGCAGCGGTTACGGGGCTACCGGCAACACCAATATCACCATCAGCGGCACTGCCAAAATCAATGCGCAGACCAAGCAGGGCGGTGCCGGCATCGGCAGCGGTTCAGGGGCTACTGGCAACACCAATATCACCATCTCCGGCGGCACCATCGAAAACGCGCAGGGCGGCTCCGGTGGTGCCGGCATCGGCGGCGGTCAGAACAGCACCGGCCAGACCACAGTCACCATCAATGACGGCACCATCAAGGAAGCCGTGGGTGGCAACACCGGCGACGGCATCGGCGGCGGTCTCGATAGCAAGAATATTACCGTCACGATCGAGGGCGGCACCATCGAAAAAGCGCAGGGCGGCCAAGGCTATGGCCGCTACCACGACGCCGGCGACGGCATCCACAGCGACGGCGATCTCACCATCTCCGGCAATGCCACCATTGACAGCGCCACCGGCGGCAGCTGCGGCAGTGACGCCAGCGACCGTAACGCCGGCCACGGCATCTACAGCGGCGGCAAGCTCACCATCTCCGGCGGCACCATCACGAACGCTGTCGGCGGAAAAGCCACCGGCCGCGACGCCGGCGACGGCATCCGCGCCGGTACGCTCACCATCTCCGGGGAGGCCCGCATTGATAACGCTACCGGCGGCACCGCCGACAGCGGCAGCGCCGGCGACGGCATCTACAGCTACGGCAAGCTCACCATCAAGGACAACGCCAAAATCGGAACCGTGAAGGGCGGCGATGCAACTGCCAGCGGCAAGGACGGCGGTTACGGCATCCGCAATCACGGCCAGTTCACCATGTCCGGCGGCACCATCACGAACGCTGTCGGCGGCAAGGCCACCGGCCGCACCGGCGACGGCGGCGACGGCATCTACTGCGGCGACACCCTCACCATCAGGGGCGGCGAGATACAGCAGACTGCCGGCGGCGACGCCACCGGCAAAGGCGGCACCGGCGGCAGCGGCATCCGCAGTGGCGGCAGTGTGAAAATTTGGGGCGGCACCATCACGAAGGCCACCGGCGGCAGCGGCAAGAGCGGCGGCGACGGCATCGGCAGTTACGGCGCCCTCACCATCTCCGGCAGCGCCAAAATCGAAACCACGCAGGGCGGCGATTCTACCAATGGCACCGGTGGCAGCGGCATTTCCGGCGGCGGCATCCTCACCATCGAGGGCAGCGCCAAAATCGGAACCGCGCAGGGCGGCGCTTCTACCAATGGCACCGGCGGCGACGGCATCCACAGCGGCAGCGTTGTGAAGATTTCGGGCGATACCATCACGAAGGCCACCGGCGGCAACGCCACCGGCGAGAACAGCACCGGCGGCAGCGGCATCGGCGGCAGCTTTGTGAATATTGCGGGCGGCACCATCAACGCCACCGGCGGCAGCGGCAAGAGCGGCGGCGCGGGCGTGTCCACTGAAAGCGGCATCGTCTCCATCGGCAATTCCGACACTCCGCTGGACCTCACCGCAACCGCACCCGACGCCGACAATGCCATCCGAGGCCGCGACGGCAAGAAGCTGGACGAGATCATCCATCTCGAGGAAAACGGCAAGCGGGGCCTCGTGAAGCTCGTAGAGAACGGCGTAACGCGGCTCTTCCACAACGGTGTCTACACGAAGAGCATCTATCCCGCCGGCAGCGAGACCCACCCCCTCGGCGATTGGGTCATCACCAAAAAGCCTACCTGCACCGAGAAGGGCGAGCGCCAGCGCAGCTGCAAGGTCGAACACTGTGTCGTCACTGAGACGGAGGAGCTGCCCGCCCTCGGCCATCAGTGGAGCGGCTGGATGCCTGTCCAAGGCGACAGCAGCCGCGAGTACCGCATCTGCGCGGTCTGCAATGAGGTGGAGTACCGCGATGTCTCCCACAACAGCGGCAGTGGCGACAGCACCATCTCCACCGGCCTGCGTGTCCTCGACCCGGCTCAGGCCGACATCCTCCAGAACGCCCAGCTGGTCCGGCTGAGCCGGATCAGCGATGTTCTCTACATCGATGTCTCCCATGAGACGGCGTCCCTGCAGGGCGTCCTTTCCGATTTGACCGGCCTCCGCTCTGAGCGCATCGGGACCGTTGTCTTCTCCACCGAACGCTGCACTTCCACCCTCTCCCTCTCCGATGTTGCAGCCCTCGGCGCGGGCGATACGCCTTTCACCCTCCGCCACAGCGGCTCCACCGCCACCTTCACCGTGGGCGGCGCAGACCACAGCGCACTGCTGAGGTAAGCAGATCACCATCCTCCATTCCTTCCACATAACGACCAAGGCCCCCGCAGTTCTGTTCCGGACTGCGGGGGCCTTGGCGTTTTATTCTGATAAAATCTTACTTCAGCTCCCGCTGTACGGCAGCAAAGTCCTCGAGGGTCAGGGCTTCGGGGCGGATGCGGGCGTCGAAGCCCGCCGCCTCGATGGCCGCGATGACCTTATCCTTCGGCAGTCCGAGGCCGCTGGCGATGGCGTTGGCGGCGGTCTTGCGGCGCTGGCCGAAAGCGGCACGGATGAGGGCGAAGTAGCCGTCCTCGTCCTCCACATGTACGGCGGGAGTGGGGCGGACGTCCATCCGCACCACGGCGCTGGTGACCTTCGGGGCCGGGTAAAAGCTGCCCGGCGCGGCGGTGAACATCAGCTTTGAGGTGGCGTAGTAGCTCACGGCGCAGCTGATGGCGCTGGACGCCCGGGTTCCGGGGGCGGCGGCCAGACGGTCGGCGGCCTCCTTCTGCACCATGACGGTGAGGTTCCGGATGGGCAGGCGGTCGCCCAGCAGCTTCATGACGATGGGGCTGGTGATGTAGTAGGGCAGGTTGGCGCAGACAGCCACCGGCATCCCGGGGAACTCCTCCTCGATGAGGGCGCGGAGATCTGCTTTCAGAACATCCTGCAATACCAGCTTGAAGTTCTCCACGCCCGCCATGGTCTCGGCCAGCAGAGGCGGCAGGCGCTCGTCCACCTCGATGGACACCACCTTGGCGGCGCGCCGGGCCAGCTCTTTGGTCAGCACGCCGATGCCGGGGCCGATCTCCAGCACGCCCCAGCTCTTATCGACGCCGCTGGCGTCCACGATCTTGGGCGGCAGGCCGGGATTGATGATGAAGTTCTGTCCAAAGCCCTTGGAGAGCGCGAAATCGTATTTTTCGCACAGGCTGCGGATAACGGAGAGGTCGGTCAGCTCCGGCATAGTGGTTTTCCTTTCTGTTTCTTGCTAAAACAGCAAAACCTCTCCGTCACGCCTTCGGCGTGCCACCTCCCCTATCGAGGGGAGGCCTTGGCATTCCGCAAAGCTTACTCTCTTCGCCAGAGGCTCCCCTCGGTAGGGGAGCTGTCTGCGAAGCAGACTGAGAGGTTGAGCTATTTACACGACTAAAGTTATTTTCAAAAAGTGTTTACTGCGCACTTGCAGCCTCCTGCTCCCCTTCCGCACCGGCCTCGGAGGAAGCGGTGCTCTCGGCTGCGGCCTCCGAAGAGGCTGCGGCGGAGTCGGCGGCGATGTCAGCGTCGTTCACGCCGCCCACGGTGGTGACGCCGGTGAGCTGCTGTGCGCAGCTGACGGCGCGCTGTATCTGCGGGTCCGTGTCGAGGGTGTAGTCATAGTAGCTGGCCTGCTCGTCGGCAGTCAGCGGGCGCTCCACGTCCACGGTCAGGCCGGTGCCGTCGAAGCAGGAGCCGTCGCCGCAGATGAGCTTTGCCACCGTGACCACAACGGCACTGCCGTCCGAGAGGCGCTGGGGGCTGCTCTGGATGGTGCCTTTGCCCATCGTGGTGCTGCCCACGAGGCGGGTGCCGCACAGGGTGCGCAGGCTGGACGCAAAGAGTTCTGCCGCGCTGGCGGTGTTCTCGTTCACGAGGCAGACGGTGGGCTGGCTGATGACCGAGTCGCCGGTGCTGCTGCCCAGCAGGGTGCGGTTGCCTGCCTTATCCTCCGCGTAGGCCAGCACGCCTTCCGGCGCGACGAGCTTGATGCAGCTGATGGCGTCGTCAAGGATGCCGCCGCCGTTGTCGCGCAGGTCGAAGATGAAGCTCTGGGCGCCGCTGGCGGTCAGGCTGCGGAGCGCAAAGTCCAGCTCACTGGGGGTGGAGTTGTCGAACTGCCAGATCTTGATGTAGCCCACATTGCCCTGCACCAGCGCGGAATCGACGCTGTTGGCCGTAAAGCCGAAGTGGGTCAGGTCGGCGGTGTGCTGGGCGTTCTCGCTGTCCAGCCAGCTTACATTGACGCTCGTGCCGCTCTCGCCCCGGAGTTTGTTCTGGACAGCCTCCACGCTGCCCAGACTTTTGATGTCTGCGCCGTCGATGGTGGTGATGTAATCGCCCCGCTGGAGGCCGGCCTCCTTGGCAGGAGACTCGTCATACACTTTGATGACCTTGGCGTAGCCGGACTGGTCGATGGCCAGCTCCACGCCGATGCCCATCAGCTTGCCGCTCTGGGCGTTGAGCAGGTCGGTGTAGGCCGAGGCGGTGTAGTAGCGGGCGTACTTGTCGCCGGTACCCAGCAGATAACCGGCAGTCAGACGGTCGTACAGCATGGTCTCGTCGATGTCGTAGTAGTCGTTGGCGCGCACATAGCGGTCTACCTCGGCCACCTTGTTGTACATGCTCTCCTTTTCCTTCACGCTGGTGACGGTGTGGTCAAACAGCCGCATCGCCATCAGCATCGTGATGGAAAAGGTGACCGTCATTGCCAGAATGACGATGGTCACGGTCATCCCTACGGAAATTTTGCGATTCATTCAGTGTCCTCCCCCAGTTCAGACCAAAAGCATCAGGATGACACTGCCCAGCACCGACAGCAGGAACACTCCTGCCAGAATCAGACAGCCCACCCGAAGGATACGCTTGCGTTTTTGCTCGTTCATTTCGCCTTGTGGCCTCCTTTGACCCCTCGACTTCAATTACAGTTGTATTATCTTATCGGAATATAACCGCGGGGATTGACCGCATTGGCCTTGGAGCCGCCCTTCCACACCTCGAGATGGAGGTGGTTGCCGGTAGAGTTGCCGGTGGAGCCCACATAGCCGATGAGGTCGCCCTGATTGACATACCTGCCCGCCGACGTTGCCACCGAGCGCATATGGCCGTAGAGGGTGGAGTAGGCGTTGCCGTCTGTCATTTTGCCGTGATAGATGATGACATAGTTGCCATAGCCGCCGCTGGACCAGCCGGCCACCTGCACATAGCCGCTGGCGGCTGCGTAGATGGGCGTGCCTGCGGGGGCGGCAAGGTCGATGCCGGCGTGGAGCTTGTTGACGCCGGAGACCGGGTTCTTGCGCCAGCCGTACTCGCTGGAGATGCGGGTATAGCTCTTGAGCGGGCAGATAAAGCCGCTGAAGCTCAGCTGGGGCTTGCTGGCCGCTGCCGCTGCGATGAGCTTCTGGATCTCTTTCTTGACGGCCTCGTAGTTCATCTCGTCCGACTCGATGGCCGCCTGGGCGTTCTTCTGGGCCTGCTGGGCCTCAGCGGCGCTCAGACGGGCCTCCTTGACGCTGTTGTTGAGCTCGCTCTGCTTGGACTGCATCTGCTTGTTCTGGGCGTCCAGCTCAGACTTTTTGTTCTGCAGCTGGGTGCGCTCCTCCACGAGCTGGGTTCGGTCGGCCACAAGGGCTTCCTTCGCAGCCTTCATGTTGTCGAGTATCTCGGTGTCCTTCACCGAAATGTCCTGCATGACCTCATTGAAGGTCAGAAGCTCGTACAGATCGTTCACGGCCCGGAGCATGGCGACGCTGCCGCCGTCCCGCAGCTCCTGCATGGCGGCCATGTGGCTCTTGAAATCGTCCCACTGGTCGGCGATCTCCTGCTCTTTCCGGGCGATCTCGTTCTGCTTGGCGGTGATCTCCTGCTCTTTGACACCGATGCTGTTCTGCACCTCGGAGATCTGGCTCTTGAGGACGCCGATCTGGCTCTGGAGCACCGAGACTTTTTCCTTCAGCTCAGACTCGAGGGCCTTGGCAGCAGCTTCCTTCTTTTTGGCGTCGTTCAGCTCCGTCTTATGCTGCTGGATGGACGCAGAGATCTTGTCCAGCTTGTTCTGCAGCGAGCTCATGCTGGTGGCCGCACTGGCCGGGTAGACCGTCACGCTCAGCACGAGGCAGGCGGCGGCCAGAAAGGCACAGGCGGCGCGCATCATGGCCGAATGGCCCGACGGCTTTGCGTGGCGGGGCGGATGGTGCAGGACAAAGCCTGCGGAATGCTTGTCGTGGTACACAGTAGGCCCTCCTTACACGTTCAGGTGCTTTCGGATGGAGAACATACTGCCCAGACCGCCCACCAGAGCGCCGCCCGCGAGGCTGTAGATCAGGATGGTGGGCCAGACATTTTCCAGCGGCACCAGAGCCGTACCCATGAGCATCTGCCACAGGCCGCCCAGCGTGGGCGACAGCCGAACGATGTAGGCATAGCCGCCGATGGTGGCAGCTGCCGTCAGGATGCCGGAGAGCAGGCCCATCGTCAGGCCCTCGATGACGAAAGGCAGGGTGACGAGGGCGTTGGTAGCGCCGACATACTTCATGATCTCGATTTCACGGCGGCGGGCAAAGACGCTCAGCCGGATGGTGGTGCCCACCGTGATGATGCTGACAGCCATCAGCACCAGCACCAGACCGCGCCCGACCTTGGTGACAGCCCGCTGGACCTCCACAAAGGTCTTGGTCATCTCGATGGGAGCCGTGACGCTGTAGACGCCGCTGATGTTCTCGAACTGCTTGCTGATGGTCTCCATCTGGCTCAGATCAGACAGGGAGACGCGGTAATTGGCCTTAAAGGGGTTGTCGTTCTCGAACTCGTTCAGCAGGGCGGCATAGTCAGACATATAGCCCTTGTACTGGTTGAGGACGTCTTCTTTGGACATATACTGCACCCGGCTCACACCTGCGGTGCCGCTGAGGGCATTGCCCACAGACTGGATGGTGGCGTCATCGGCCTCGGGGTCCACGTAGACCACCATCTCGTTCTGGCTGCCCAGATAGCTCACCATGCTGTCCACATTGACTTCAATGAGGCTGGCGAAGGCGTTCAGGGTCATGCAGACGCTGAGGGAGGCGATGCAGGCGATGGTCATAGCCCAGTGCTTGCCGAGGTTGAGCACGCCGCGCCGGGTGAGGAACCCAAACGTAGAGATTTTCATACGTGCACCTCCTCGCCGAAGCTGGCCGGAACATCGGAGATGATGCGGCCCTGCTTCAGGGTGATGGTGCGGCGGTTGAAGCGGCGCACCAGTTCATGCTCGTGGGTGACGACAAGCACCGTGATGCCCATCTCGCTGACACGTTCCAGCAGTTCCATCATCTCAAGGCTCATCTCGGGGTCGATGTTGCCGGTGGGCTCGTCCGCGATGACGAGGCGGGGGCTGTGGGCCAGAGCGCGGGCCACGGCCACGCGCTGCTGCTCACCGCCGGAGAGGAACTCGGGGTAGACCTTTGCCTTATCTTCCAGATGCACCAGCTCCAGCATGTAGTTGACGCGCTCTTTGATGTCTTTTCTGCCGATGTTGGTGACATGCATGGCAAACGCCACATTCTCGTAGACCGTCATGGTGGGGATGAGGCGGAAATCCTGAAAGATGATGCCCATCTGGCGGCGGAGGAAAGGCACTTTGCCCCGGCGCAGCCGGGCGACGTCCTTGCCGTCCACCATGACGCGGCCCTCGGTGGGCAGCTCTTCGCGGAGGATGAGCTTGAGCAGCGTGGACTTGCCGGCGCCGGAGTGGCCCACCAGAAAGACGAACTCGCCGTCGTCCACATGGAAGTCGATGTCCTCCAGAGCGGGAGTATCACTCCGTCTGTATATCTTGGTGACATGTTCAAAATCTATCATGAGTATCTTGCTCCTGAAAAATTTATTTGGCACAGAAGTTCCAGACCATTACAAAAGAAACCGGCCAGCATCGGGGTCGAGCGGCCGGTTTCGGCGTCCGCAGCCGGAGCGGCTGAGACGAAATATCAATATTTGGCCGGGTTGTTGGACAGGTACTTCTTGACCATGAGCGCTACCTTGAACACGATAGCGTCGTCGAACTCACGCAGATCCAGACCGGTCAGCTTTTTGATCTTTTCCAGACGATACACCAGCGTGTTGCGGTGGACGAACAGGCCGCGGCTGGTCTCGGAGACGTTCAGGTTGTTCTCGAAGAAGCGCTGGATGGTGAACAGGGTCTCCTGGTCCAGGCTCTCGATGCTGCCCTGCTTGAACACTTCGCGCAGGAACATCTCGCAGACCGTGGTGGGCAGCTGGTAGATAAGACGTGCGATGCCCAGATTGTCGTAGCGGATGATCTGCTTCTCGGTGTCGAACACCTTGCTGACCTCCATGGCGATCTGTGCTTCCTTAAAGGAAGTAGCCAGGTCCTTCACGTTGGCGATGGGGGTGCCGATGCCCACGACAGCCTTAATGTAATGCTCGCCGGACAGGGTGTCCACGATGCTGGCGGCCAGCTTCTCCATATCGGTGCGGTCGATGCCCTTGCGGATCTCCTTGACCAGGACGGTATCCGTCTCGCTGATGTTGAAGACGAAGTCCTTCTGCTTGTCGGGGAACAGGCTGCTCACCACGTCGTAAGCGGAGATGTCGCCGCCGCTGGTGACGCGGACGATGAACACCACGCGGGAGACGTCGGTGGCAAAGTGGAGCTCACGGGCCTTGGCGTAGATGTCGCCGGGCAGGATGTTGTCCAGCACCACGTTCTTGATAAAGTTGGCCTTGTCGAACTTCTCGTCGTGATACTGCTTGATGCTCTGCAGGCTGATGGACAGCACAGCGGCAAACTGGCCCGCAGTCTCGTCCGCACCTTCCACAAAAACGGCATAATCGTTATGCTTTGCGCTGGAGAACTGCTGGTAGGTGTAGCCATCCCGCACGAAGCGGTCACCGGCCGTCAGACGCTCTGCCATAAAGCCCTCGCGCACCTCGCCGATCAGATTCAGCTCCGAGCAGGAGATGACAGCGCCGGTCTCATCCACCACGCCGACCACGCGGTCGATCGCGTCCTTCATCTGGTAGATCACGCTCTGAAATACTCTATTGGCCATAAATGGATACCCCTTTTCCTCTCTTGTGCAAACCGCAGGTGGGCTGGATTGTGATTTTTAACAATTTCGCCGCATTACATTTTATATTTTACACAAAAGAATTTACTTTTGCAACATATTTCACCAAAAAAAATTCTTCTTTCTTGTTGAAATTATCTTTCGGGGCCATTTTCGAGCCAAAAAGGGCCTTTCTGCGTGGTTCTGAGGGCTATTTTACCGGCAAAATGTGATACTTTTTTGAAAACCGGGTGAAAAGCAGTCCTTTACCCCGTGGTAATTTTCGCCACCTCGTCGGCTGTCAGCTCCCGCCACCGGCCCGGGGCAAGGCTCTCGTCCAGCGCAAGCCCGCCGATGGCGTCCCGGTGCAGGGCGTTGACGCCCGCACCGTAGACGCCGAACATCCGCTTGATCTGATGATACACGCCCTGCCTGAGCAGGACGCGGACCGTCAGCCCGTCGGGGGTGAGGGCGGACACTTCCGCCGGCGAAAGGGCCGTGCCGTCGGCAAGGGTGACGCCTGCGGCAAAGCCGGCCTTCATCTCTTCCGTCAGCGGGGTGTCGATGACGACGGTGTAGGTCTTGGAGACATGGCGTCTGGGCGCGAGGATGTCGTGGGCAAAGCCGCCGTCGTCCGTCAGCAGAACGAAACCGGTGCTGGTCTTGTCCAGCCGCCCCGCCGGGAACAGCTCCCGCCGGGGATAGGCATCCCCCACCAGATCCACGACCGTCGTGTCCCGCTTGTCGGTGGAGGCGCTGACGACGCCCTCGGGCTTGTTGAGCATGAGGTAGACGAACTGCCGGTAGGCCAGCGCCTTGCCGTCCACCGCCACGGCGTCAGCCTCTTTCAGCTGGGTATCCCCTTTCCTGCAGACCGCGCCGTTGACCGTGACGCGGCCTTTCGCCAGCAGTGCCTTCGCCTCGCTCCGGGTGCATTGGGCCGTCTCGGCTAAATATTTATCGAGTCTCATAAAAACTCCTTCTGTGTGCAGAAAAGAGGCCGTTGCCTGCGGCAACAGCCTCTTTTCCTGTAAAATCACGTTTAGACGCTCAGGTTTGCGTGCTGCTCCACAGCGTCCGGGTTGGCGTCAAAGATGGGCTTGAGGATGTGAGCAATGAACTCCTCCACCTGCTGGGGAGCGCGGCCCACAAAGTTCTCCGGCACAAGGCCCGCCGCGATCTCCTCCTTGGTCAGACCAAAGGCCGGGTCGGCGGCGATGCGGTCCACCATGTCGTTGGGCAGACCCTCTTCCTTGACCTGCTTGCCGGCGGCGATGGCGTGCTGGCGCAGACGCTCGTGGAGCTCCTGACGGTTGCCGCCCTTCTCCACGGCCTGCATCATGATGTTCTCGCTGGCCATGAAGGGCAGCTCAGCCATCAGGCGGCTGCGCACGACCTTCGGGTAGACCACGAGACCGTCGGTGACGTTGAGCATGATGTTCAGGATGGCGTCGGCGGCGAGGAAGCCCTCAGCCATGGCAACGCGCTTGTTGGCGCTGTCGTCCAGCGTGCGCTCGAACCACTGCGTGCCGGTAGTGAAGCTGGGGTTGAGCACATCCACCATCAGGTAGCGGCTCAAAGCGCAGATGCGCTCGCAGCGCATGGGATTGCGCTTGTAGGGCATGGCGGAGGAACCGATCTGGTTCTTCTCAAACGGCTCTTCCATCTCCTTGAAGTTGGCCAGCAGGCGCAGGTCGGTGGCGAACTTCATGCAGCTCTGGCCGATGCCGGCCAGTGCGTTGAGGATGAAGGCGTCCACCTTGCGGCTGTAGGTCTGGCCGGACACCGGGATGACAGCCTCGCTGTCGAAGCCCATCTCCTCGGCGATGGAAGCATCCACGGCGCGGATCTTGTCGGCGTCGCCCTTGAACAGCTCCATAAAGGAAGCCTGGGTGCCGGTGGTACCCTTGACGCCGCGCAGCTGCAGGGTAGCCAGACGGTGGTCGATCTCGTTGAGGTCCATCACCAGCTCGTTGGCCCACAGGGTAGCGCGCTTGCCCACGGTGGTGGGCTGGGCAGGCTGGCAGTGGGTGTAGGCCATGCAGGGCATATCCTTATACTCCTCGGCGAACTTTGCCAGCTTTGCCAGCACGCCGATGAGCTTCTTGCGCACCAGCTCGAGGCCCTGACGCATCACGATGATGTCGGTATTGTCGCCGACATAGCAGCTGGTGGCGCCCAGATGGATGATGCCTGCCGCCTTGGGGCACTGCTGGCCGTAGGCGTAGACATGGCTCATGACGTCGTGGCGCACCAGCTTCTCCCGCTCGATGGCGACTTCATAGTTGATGTCGTCCACATGAGCTTCCAGCTCGGCCACCATCTCGGGGGTGATATTGGTCAGGCCCTGCTTCATCTCGGCCCGGGCCAGGGCCACCCACAGGCGGCGCCAGGTGCGGAACTTGTTGTCGTCCGAGAAGATGTACTGCATCTCATCGGAGGCATAACGGGTGGAAAAGGGGCTGATATAACGGTCATGCTGAGACATTGGTTGTTTCCTCCTTGTAGCCCTCTCAGTCTGCCTCCGGCAGCCAGCTCCCCCAAAGGGGGAGCCATTGGCAAACCGGGTAACTCTGCGCTGTCCGCCGGAAGTGTACTGGCACATCAAAGGGCGGGCCTCGCTGCAGAGGGCAGAAGCTTCTCAGCAGGGCATTTTGTCAAGCTGCTGTGAATCTGTACAGCAGGGCACTATCGTTTCCGAAACAGAAAACTTTATTCATCCTGCTCAGACCTGACCGACACGCCAGTGGCTCCCCCTCTGGGGGAGCTGACGCGTAAGCGTCTGAGAGGGCTATTATACCATCAAATCTTGAAATAGTCCACGCCGCCCTCGAAAATAGGCTGGTACTTGTCGCCGGTGACGTTCTTGTACAGGTACTCGCCGCTGCGCTCCGAATGGCCCATCTTGCCGAAGACACGGCCATCCGGGCTGGTGATGCCCTCGATGGCGAGGACGGAGCCGTTGGGGTTGTACTTCATGTCCATGCTGGGGCTGCCGTTCTGATCGACGTACTGGGTCGCGATCTGGCCGTTGGCGATGAGGGTGTCCAGCACGCTCTGAGGTGCCACGAAGCGGCCCTCACCGTGGCTGATGGCCACGGTGTGCTGGTCGCCCACGCTGCACTTGGACAGCCAGGGGCTGCCGGTGGAGGCGATGCGGGTGCGCACCAGCATACTCTGGTGGCGGCCGATGGTGTTGAAGGTCAGGGTCGGGTCGCAGGCCGTGATGGGGCGGATGTCGCCGTAAGCGGCCAGACCCAGCTTGATGAGGGCCTGGAAGCCGTTGCAGATACCCAGCATCAGACCATCCCGGTGCTGCAGCAGGTCGCGGACTGCCTCAGTGACCGCAGGATTGCGGAAGAAGGAGGCGATGAACTTTGCGCTGCCATCCGGCTCGTCGCCGCCGGAGAAGCCGCCGGGCAGCATGACGATCTGGCTCTCGTTGATGGCCTTGACCAGTGCCTCGCAGCTGGCGGTGACATCAGCGGGGGTCAGGTTGCGGATGACCAGCACCTCGGGGTCCGCACCGGCGCGGGCAAAGGCATGGGCGGTGTCGTACTCGCAGTTGGTACCCGGGAAGACCGGGATGATGACCTTCGGCTTTGCCACGCCGATCTTGGGCGCAGCGGGGGCGGTCAGGCTGCCGTTGATCTTCTCGACGGCGGGGCCGGCCTTGCGGTAGGGATAGACGGGCTCGAGCTTGCTCTCCCAGATCTCCTGCAGCTGAGCCATATCCAGCTTGTCGCCGCAGCACTCGAAGGTGTAGTCTGCGGTGGTCTCGCCCAGCAGCTCACCGGCCGGGGCGTCAGAGACCATCTCCAGCACGATGGAGCCGTACATGGGCTTAAACATATCGTGGGTGGTCATGTTGTTCATCATCTTGAAGCCGATGCGGTTGCCCAGACCCATCTTGAAGAGAGCCTCGGCCAGACCGCCATAGCCCACAGAGGAAGCAGCGGCCACCATGCCATCCTCCATCATCTGCTCAACTTTCTTGTAGTTGGCCTTCAGGGAGAAGAAGTTGGGGCAGCCGGTGACGGGGTCCAGGATGGGCCGGATGAGGACGACAGTACTCTCCGGCTTCTTGAACTCGGTGGAGACGACGCGGCCGGCCTTGCCGATGGCGGTGGCGAAGGACACCAGCGTGGGAGGCACATCCAGCTGCTCGAAGGAGCCGGACATGCTGTCCTTACCGCCGATGGAGGCGATGCCGAGGCCGATCTGCGCGTCCAGTGCGCCCAGCAGAGCGGCCAGCGGCTTGCCCCAGCGCTCCGGGGAAGTGCCAAGGCGCTCGAAGTACTCCTGGAAGGTCAGGTAGGCGTCCTCATAGCGGAAGCCGGAGGCCACCAGCTTGGTCACACTCTCGACGACGGCCATCCGTGCGCCCACATACTGGTTGGCGCTCATGAGGTAGGGGTTGTAGCCCCATGCCATGCCGGAGCAGGTGTTGGTCTCGCCGTCCACGGGCAGCTTGGCCACCATGGCGTTCTGGGGGGTCAGCTGGCATGCGCCGCCGAAGGGCATCAGCACGGTGGCCGCGCCGATGGTGGAGTCGAATCGCTCAGAAAGGCCCTTCTTGCTGCAGACGTTCAAATCGCCCACCATGTTCTTCATCTTCTGCTCGAAGGTCACGCCTGCCCACTGGGGCTGCCAGACAGTCCCCTTCTCGATGTGGACGTTCTGATGCTTCTCAGCGCCGTTGGAGTTCAGGAACTCGCGGCTGATGTTGACGATGGACTTGCCGTTCCACACCATGTTCAGGCGCTTTTCCTCGGTGACCTTTGCCACGGGGGTGGCCTCAAGGTTCTCCTCGGTGGCGATGGCGATGAATTTGTCCACGTCCTCAGGGGCCAGAGCCACGGCCATACGCTCCTGGCTCTCGCTGATGGCCAGCTCGGTGCCGTCGAGGCCGTCATACTTCTTGGTGACCTTGTTCAGGTCGATATACAGGCCGTCGGCCAGCTCGCCGATGGCGACAGAGACGCCGCCGGCACCGAAGTCGTTGCAGCGCTTGATCATCTTGCAGGCGTCCTCGCGGCGGAACAGGCGCTGCAGCTTGCGCTCGATGGGGGCGTTGCCCTTCTGGACCTCAGCACCGCAGTGCTCGAGGCTGTCCAGCTTGTGGGCCTTGGAGGAACCGGTGGCACCGCCGATGCCGTCGCGGCCGGTGCGGCCGCCCAGCAGGACGATGACGTCGCCGGGAGCGGGGCATTCGCGGCGGACGTGGGAGGCGGGCGTCGCGCCCACAACAGCGCCGATCTCCATCCGCTTTGCCACATAGCCGGGGTGATAGATCTCATCCACCTGACCGGTAGCGAGGCCGATCTGGTTGCCGTAGGAGGAATAACCGGCGGCAGCGGTGGTCACCAGCTTGCGCTGGGGCAGCTTGCCGGGCAGGGTCTCACTGACGGGCTTGAGGGGGTCGCCTGCGCCGGTGACGCGCATGGCCTGATAGACGTAGCTGCGGCCGGACAGCGGGTCGCGGATCGCACCGCCGATGCAGGTGGCAGCGCCGCCGAAGGGCTCGATCTCCGTCGGGTGGTTGTGGGTCTCGTTCTTGAAGAGGAACAGCCAGTCCTCATCCTTGCCGTTGACGTCGCACTTGATCTTCACGGTGCAGGCGTTGATCTCCTCAGACTCGTCGAGGTTCTTCAGGATGCCCTGCTTTTTCAGTTCCTTGGCACCGATGGTGGCCAGGTCCATCATGCAGCGGGGCTTGTTCTCCCGGCCAAGGTCGGCGCGCATGGCCATGTAGCGGTCGAAGGCCTCCTGCACCACGGCATCGTCGATCTGGACGTCGTCCAGAATGGTTCCGAAGGTGGTGTGGCGGCAGTGGTCCGACCAGTAGGTGTCGATCATCCTGATCTCGGTGATGGTCGGGTCGCGCTTCTCCGAGCGGAAATACTCCTGGCAGAACTTGATGTCGCCCAGGTCCATGGCGAGGCCCTTCTCGTCGATGAACTTTTTCAGGCCTGCCTCATCCAGCTCGTTGAAGCCGTCCAGCACCTCCACTTCGGTGGGGATGGGATACTCCATCTTCAGGGTAGCCTTGGTGTCCAGCGAAGCCTCGCGGGCCTCCACCGGGTTGATGACGTATTTCTTGATCTCAGCCACCTGCTCGTCGGTCAGGGTGCCTTCCAGCAGGTAGACGCGGGCAGAGCGCACCAGCGGGCGGTCGCCCTGGCTGATGAGCTGGATGCACTCGGCGGCAGAGTCGGCGCGCTGGTCGAACTGGCCGGGCAGATACTCCACGGCGAAAGACACGCCGTCGGAGACGGGCAGCTCGGCATAGGTGTTATCCACCGGCGGCTCACTGAACACGGTGGGGACGCACTGCTCGAACAGCGCCTCGTCGATGCCCTCCACGTCGTAGCGGTTGAGCAGACGCAGGCCGTTCAGCTCCTTGATGCCCAGCAGAGAGACGAGCTCATTGCGCAGGCTCTGGGCCTCGCCGTCGAAGCCGGGTTTCTTTTCAACATAGATACGATATACCATCGGAAAATCCCCCTTGTTGTCAGCCCTCTCAGTCACCTTCGGTGACAGCTCCCCCAAAGGGGGAGCCACTGGCGTGCCGGTCAGGCCGCACAGCCTGAGAGGAGTTTTATTTTACCAGAAACAGAAGTGCTCCGCTGTCCAGATTCACGACATCTTAACAAGTATTATTGTTCAGAAGCCGCTTTTCTTGACAACAGCGCACTGTATTTTGCGGCATATATGCTTTCAGCAGTCAGCTCAGAGCTTCCCGGCCTGCCAGAGCCTCTCCCCTTGGGAGAGGTGGCATTGCGAAGCAATGACGGAGAGGGCAGGCCCGGTACGGCAAAGCCGCCGCACAGCGATAAGCAGGCCCTTCGTCAGCGCGATGCTGTCGCCGTGCCTGCGCATCTTTGTCAGCATCCTTGCCCTCTCAGTCACCTTCGGTGACAGCTCTCCCAAAGGGAGAGCCTTCAGAGCTGCATTTACTGCTTCTCTGCCAGCGCTTTCAGCGCCCGCATCCCGATGTCGGTGCGCTTGTGCAGCTTGTCGAAGTGGATGTGCTCCGCCGCCTCGTAGGCGATGGAGACGGCGCGGGGCAGGCCGGGCGCAGTGGCCGTCACACCCAGCACACGGCCGCCGTTGGTGACGAGCTGGCCGTCCTCGGTGATGGCCGTGCCGGAGTGGTAGACCGTGACGTTCGGCTCATCGGGCAGCTGGCCGTCCACGAGGCCGGTGATGGGCTTGCCCTTCTCGTAGGCCACCGGGTAGCCGCCGGAAGCGAGGATGACGCAGGCGGCAGCGCCGTCGGAGAACCTGACCTCGGTGTCGGCCAGCGTCCCCTCGGTGCAGGCGGTCATGACCTTGAGCAGGTCACTTTCCAGCAGGGGCAGCACCACCTGGGTCTCAGGGTCGCCGAATCGGCAGTTGTACTCGATGACCTTCGGGCCGTCCGGGGTGAGCATCAGGCCGAAGTAGAGGCAGCCCTTGAAGGGGCAGCCCTCAGCGTTCATGGCCTTGATGGTGGGCAGGAAAATTTTCTCCATGCACTCGGCAGCGATGGCCGGAGTGTAATAGGGGTTCGGCGCGACGGTACCCATGCCGCCGGTGTTCAGGCCGGTGTCGTGGTCGTTGGCGCGCTTGTGGTCCATGGAGGAGACCATGGGCTTGACCACCTTGCCGTCGGTGAAGCTCAGCACACTGACCTCGGGGCCGGTGAGGAACTCTTCCACCACGACATGGTTGCCGGAAGCGCCGAACTTTTTGTCCAGCATGATCTCCTTGACGCCCTCGGCGGCCTGCTCTTCGTTCTCGCAGATGAGGACGCCCTTGCCCAGCGCAAGGCCGTCGGCCTTGATGACCACCGGGTATTTGCCCTCAGCCTTGATATACTCCATGACCTTGGCGGGGTCGTCGAAGGTCTCATACTTTGCGGTGGGGATGCCGTACTTCTTCATGAGGTCTTTCGAAAAGACCTTGGATGCCTCGATGCGGGCAGCGGCCTTGTCCGGGCCGAAGGCCGGGATGCCGGCTGCCGCCAGCGCATCCACCATGCCCAGTGCCAGCGGGTCGTCCTGAGCCACCACGACGTAGTCGAACTTTTCCGTCTCCGCAAAGCCGACCATCGTTTCCACGTCGGTGGCCTTGATGTTGACGCAGTGGGCGTCATAGCCGATGCCGCCGTTGCCGGGCGCACACCAGACTTCGCCGCAGTCGGGGCTCTTCTTCAATGCCTTGATGATGGCGTGCTCGCGTCCGCCGCCGCCAACGACCAGAATTTTCTTTTTCATAGTTATACCTTCTCTGTAGCCCTCTCAGTCAAAGCCTTCCGGCTTTGCCAGCTCCCCCAAAGGGGGAGCCTCTGGCGTGTCGGCAAGGCTCATAAAGGCTGAGAGAGTTTTTTTGTATCAGAAACTGTAGTGCTCCGCTGCTCAGACCAGCTGCTTCTGACCTCTGTAGCAAGGCCCGGCATTTTGCGGCATCGAGAGCTTCGCTCGTCGAGCTTTGTCTGCCCGGCCTGCCAATGGCTCTCCCTTTGGGAGAGCTGGCGCGCAAGCGCCTGAGAGGGCAAGCCCGGTACGACAATGCCGCCGCACAGCGATAGGCAGACTCTTTGTCAGAGCGACATTATCGCCGTGCCTGCAGATTTTTCTCAGCGTCCTTGCCCTCTCCGTCACCTCCGGTGACACCTCTCCCAAAGGGAGAGGCTTTTTAGTGATGGAACAGCCGGATGCCGCAGAATGCCATTGCGATGCCGTACTTGTTGCAGGTGTCGATGACCTGCTGGTCGCGGATGGAGCCGCCGGGCTGGACGATGGCCGTCACGCCGGAACGGCGTGCGCGCTCAATGTTGTCGCCGAAGGGGAAGAACGCATCCGAGCCGAGGCAGACGCCGGTGACATGGCTCAGGTACTCTTTCTTTTCCTCAGCGGTCAGCGGCTCGGGCTGACGGGTGAAGGTCTCGGCCCAGACGTCGTCACCGATGACGTCCTCGGGGGTGTCGCCGATGTAAACATCAATGGCGTTGTCGCGGTTGGGCTTTGCCACATCGTCGCGGAAGGGCAGCTCCAGCACCTTCGGCATATGGCGCAGCTGCCAGTTGTCGGCCTTCTGGCCTGCCAGACGGGTGCAGTGGATACGGCTCTGCTGGCCGGCGCCCACGCCGATGGTCTGGCCGCCTGCGGTGTAGCAGACGCTGTTAGACTGGGTGTATTTCAGGGTGATGAGGGCAATGATGAGGTCGCGCTTCTGCTCCTCGGTCACAGTCTTGTTCTCGGTGACCCAGTTGGTCAGCATGGTGTCGGCGTTGATGGCCAGCTCGTTGCGGCCCTGCTCGAAGGTGATGCCGTAGACCTGCTTGTGCTCCACGGGGTCCGGCTTGTAGGCCGGGTCGATGGCGACCACGTTGTAATTGCCCTTCTTCTTTCCGGCGAGGATGGTCAGTGCCTCCGGCTCATAGCCCGGGGCGATGATGCCGTCAGACACTTCGTGCTGGATGAGCTTTGCAGTCGGCACATCGCAGACGTCGGAGAGGGCGATCCAGTCGCCGAAGGAGGACATCCGGTCCGCACCGCGGGCGCGGGCATAAGCGCAGGCCAGCGGCGAAAGCTCCATGTCCGGGGCGATGTGGTACATCTTCCGCTCCACATCGGTCAGGGGCAGACCGAGAGCTGCGCCGGCCGGGGAGACGTGCTTGAAGGAGGCGGCAGCGGGCAGGCCGCAGGCCTCCTTCAGCTCCTTGACCAGCTGGATGGAGTTCAGAGCATCCAGAAAATTGATGTAGCCGGGCTTGCCGTTCAGGACGGTGACGGGCAGGTCAGAGCCATCCTCCATATAGATGCGGCTGGGCTTCTGGTTGGGGTTGCAGCCGTACTTCAGTGCGAGTTCATTCATTGGTGCATCCTCCTTGTGTCTTAGGTTATTCTTCCTCGGCGTCGAGCTTTTTGAGCAGTTCCAGCTCTTCGGGCAGCAGCTCCGGCTCCTCGGGGTCGTCGAGGTCGCTGCACACAGCGTCGTATTTGTTGAAGATCAGGTCGCCGCTCTCGCCGGTCTCTAGGTCGATGACCCGGGCGAAGAGGCTGACCTTGTTGTCGGGGTTCAGGTTCTGCCACAGGCCGTGGGCGAAATCGCCGATGGTGCGGGGGCAGGCGAAGCGGAGCGGCTCCCCCTCAAAGCTGGGGATGGGGCTGCCGTTGTGCTTGTAGGTGCTGATGAAGCGGCCCTCACCGGCCACGGGCTGGGGGTAGTCGAAGAAATAGCGCTGGACGCTCTCGCCGTTGCCGTCGGCAGACTTGAGGATGCTTATCTGGTAGCTGCCGTCTGCGTACACCACAGCGGAGATGCGGGGGGTGTAGTTGGGCTCGTCCGGCTCAAAGGTGCGGGTGCGCAGGGCGTCGGCGAAACTCTTGCCCCGGCTCATCTCGTCAAAGATGGTGTCGGTCTGGTCGCCGTTGGTGACGATGTGGGTCTTGCCGAGGGTCAGCACGGGGTTATAGATGATGAGGCTGGGGTCCTCGAGCTTGGCCGGGTCGGCAGCCATGGTGCAGATGCCGCCGCGCTCCGGCACCGGGTCGAAGACGCGGTTGCGGCTGTTCTCGCTGCGGCCCATGATGAAATAGCCGATGAACATCTGACGGCCATCCGGGGCCTTTGCCACGGCGATGCCGCGGCCGGGGTACTCGTTCGCGGCCAGATATTCGTTCAGGTTGATTTTCTCCATTGTTATTCTCCTTTATCAAGAGCGCTTTTGGCTCCCCCTTTGGGGGAGTTGGCGCGAAGCGCCTGAGAGGGCAAGCCCGTTTACGTCGGGCAGCGTCCTTGCCCTCTCCGTCACGGCTGACGCCGTGCCACCTCTCCCAAAGGGAGAGGCTGAAACAACGCCCTGCTGTCCTTTACTTTATCTCTCCGCTGCACACCATTGCCACAGCCTTCGGCAGCAGCTTCCATTCAGCCTGCTCCATCACACGCTTCTGCAGCACCTCGGGGGTGTCGCCGGGCAGGATGTCCACGGCCTTCTGCAGCAGGATAGGCCCGCCGTCGCACTCCTCATTGACAAAGTGGACGGTAGCGCCCGTCACCTTGCAGCCCCGGGCCAGCGCGGCCTCGTGGGGGCGCAGGCCGTACATTCCCGGCCCGCAGAAGGACGGGATGAGGGCGGGGTGGATATTCAGGATGCGGCGGGGATAGGCCTCGATGACGCTGGGGCCTAACACGGACAAAAAGCCCGCCAGGACCACAAGGTCAATGTGATGTTCTTTCAGCGTTTTCAGCAGTGCGGCGTCAAAATCCTCACTGGAAGCGTAATCCTTCCGGCGGACCACCACACCCTCGACGCCCGCCTTGGCGGCGCGTTCCAGCGCGTAGACGCCGGGTTTGGAGGCCACGACAAGCCTGATCTTGCCGCTGGGGTTCTCGCCCCGGGCCTCGCTGTCCAGCAGCGCCTGCAAATTGGTGCCGCCGCCGGACACTAACACTGCAATGTTCAGCACAGCTCGACACCCTCACCTTCTGCGATGACGCCCAGACGGTAAGCCTCGGGCTCGCCGTTGGCATGGAGGATCTCCAGTGCCTTGTCGGCCTGCTCAGCGGGGACGGTCAGCACCATGCCGACGCCCATATTGAAGGTGTTGAACATATCGTGCTCAGAGATGCTGCCGGTCTTCTGCATCAGGTGGAAGAGGGCCGGGGTGCGGACGTCCTCCTTCTTGATGCGGGCGCAGCAGCCCTTCTTCAGGCTGCGCGGGATATTCTCGTAGAAGCCGCCGCCGGTGATGTGAGAGATGCCCTTGACATCCACTTCTTCCAGCACCTTCAGCACAGGCTTGACGTAGATCTTGGTGGGGGCCAGCAGGGCCTCGCCGAGGGTCTTGCCGCCCAGCTCTGCGGGGGCCGTCTTCAGGACGGCGGGGTCGCCGTCGATGTCAAAAATTTTTCGCACCAGCGAGAAGCCGTTGGAGTGGACGCCGGTGGAGGGCAGGGCGATGATGACATCGCCGGGCTTCATGGTCTCGTTATCGAGGATCTTTTCCTTGTCCACAACGCCCACGGTGAAGCCGGCCAGATCGTACTCGTCCTCCGGCATCATGCCCGGGTGCTCAGCGGTCTCGCCGCCCACCAGAGAGCAGTCGGCCTGGACGCAGCCCTCGGACACGCCCTTGACGATCTCGGCGATCTTCTCGGGGATGTTGCGGCCGCAGGCGATGTAGTCGAGGAAGACCAGCGGCTTTGCACCGGCGCAGATGACGTCGTTGACGCACATCGCCACGCAGTCGATGCCGATGGTGTCGTGCTTGTCCATGATCATGGCGATCTTCAGCTTGGTGCCGACGCCGTCGGTGCCGGAGATGAGGACGGGGTACTTGTAGCCGGTGCAGTCCAGCTCAAACAGGCCGCCGAAGCCGCCCAGACCACCGATGCAGTGCTCGTTCATGGTGCGGGCCACATACTGCTTCATGAGTTCGACCGAACGATAGCCGGCGGTGATGTCCACACCTGCGGCTGCATAGCTTTCCGAATAGCTCTTTTCCATTGTTACTCTCCTAACTTTTTCTCGCCCTTGGGACGGTCATTCAGGTGGCGTTCATGAATATCGGTGGAAAGCACCTCTTCCGGCTTCACAGCATATTTGCCGGTAAAGCAGGCGGTGCAGAAGCCGCAGTTGGCGTTCTGGGCCAGCTGGACGACGTGCTCCGTGGAGAGGTAGCCCAGCGTGTCGGCGCCAATGATCTCGTTGATCTGGTCCACCGTGCGGCCGGTAGCGACCAGAAGCTTCTGGTCGGGGATGTCGGTGCCAAAGTAGCAGGGATATTTGAAGGGGGGTGCCGAAACGCGGAAGTGGACTTCCTTTGCTCCGGCGTCCCGCAGCAGCTTGATGATGCGGGCAGAGGTGGTGCCGCGCACGATGGAGTCATCCACCAGCACGACCCGCTTGCCCTTGACGGTGCTGGTCACGGCGTTCAGCTTGATGCGGACGCTGTTCTCGCGCTGCTTCTGGCTGCCCTGGATGAAGGTGCGGCCGATGTACTTATTTTTAATAAAGCCGATGCCGTAGGGGATGCCGCTCTCCTGAGAGTAGCCAAGGGCGGCGTCGAGGCCGGAGTCCGGCACACCGATGACCACATCGGCCTCCACGGGGTGCTCCTGGGCCAGAAAGCGGCCAGCCTGCTTGCGGGCCTCATGCACCGAGCTGCCCTCGATGATGCTGTCGGGGCGGGCGAAATAGATGAACTCGAAGACGCACATCTGGCGGTCGGGACGGCCGCAGTGGTCTTTGATGGAGCGCAGCTCACCGGTCTTGGTGTCGGTGATGACGATCTCGCCGGGCTCCACGTCCCGCAGCAGGGTCGCGCCCACGGCATCCAATGCACAGCTCTCGCTGGCAAAGACGTAGCCGCCGCCCGGCAGGGTGCCGATGCAGAGAGGGCGATAACCGCGGGGGTCACGGGCCGCGATAAGCTTAGTGGCCGACATGACCACGAGGCTGTAAGCGCCTTCGAGGACGTCCATCGTCTTGCTGATGGCGATCTCGATGCTGCCCATCCGCAGGCGGTTGCGGGTGACGAGGTAGCAGATGACCTCGGTATCGGAGGAGCCATGGAAGATGGCACCCTCGTTTTCCAGCTGGCGGCGCAGCTCCAGAGCGTTGGTCAGATTGCCGTTGTGGCAGAGGGCCATGGTGCCCCGGCCATGACGGACGATCATGGGCTGGGCGTTGGCCCGGACGCGGCTGCCGGAGGTGGCGTAGCGGACATGGCCGGTAGCCATGTGGGCCGTGGGCTTTGCCAGCGAGCCCAGCACCGCCGGGGTGAACACCTCATTGACAAGGCCGAGGTCCCGGTGGCCGTTGATGACACCGTCGTCGTTCACGGCGATGCCGCAGCTCTCCTGTCCGCGATGCTGCAGCGCGTACAGGGCCGAGTAGGCGGCAGCGGCCACGTCCTCGGTGCCGGCACGGTCATAGATGCCGAAAACGCCGCACTCTTCGTGAAGCGGGTATGCAAAATCAGACATTACAGTTCCTCGATCTCTTTCTGCAGTTTTTCTTCCTTGGCGGCGATCTGCCGGGCCATGGCGGCGCGCTCCGCATCCAGCTTCGCAGCCAGTGCCTCATCGCCGAGGGCCAGGATCTCAGCAGCCAGCCAGGCGGCGTTCTTTGCGCCGTTCAGGGCCACCGTGGCCACCGGGATGCCGCTGGGCATCTGGACGGTGGCCAGCAGAGCGTCCAGGCCGTCCATCGCGCCGCCCTTCATGGGGATGCCGATGACCGGCAGGGTGGTGTTTGCGGCAAAAGCACCGGCCAGATGGGCCGCCATGCCTGCTGCGCAGAGGATGACGCCGAAGCCGTTGGCCCTGGCATTCTTGGCAAACTCCGCTGCCTCGGCAGGGGTGCGGTGGGCCGACAGGATATGCGCCTCAAAGGGGATGTCCAGCGCCTTGAGCTGGGCGCAGGCACCTTTCACCACCGGCCAGTCGCTGTCCGAACCCATAATAACTGCCACTTTACGAATCATCTGTATCCAACCTCTCTTTCTCTATCTCCCGCGACGAAAAACAAAAAAGGCTGTGATGTACTTACACCACGGCCTTTTATTTCATTCTGGACAGACTGGACCCGCAGCAGGTTACACGGAGCCCCTGATGCATTCCCGTACCGGGACGGCACATGGCACCCAGCAGCTCATTTCGCATTCTGCTCATCCTCCGCAAACCTCGTTGTCCACGCTGTTCTTCTCCGGCTGAAAAAAGAGTTCATGCGCTCTTCCGTCCGCCGTCTGACTACAGTATACGGCAAAAAAACGCCTTTGCAAAGAGCGTTCGGACAAATTTTCCCTTGTGTTCCCTGCTGTCAAAAAACTTTCAAAAATTTTGTGCAGTTTCGACACTGTTTTTCTTTTTAAGTACGACTTCTCAGAAAATCTTTTTATAATAAATATCCTCTTAAAGGCTCTCCCTTTGGGAAGGCTGGCGCGAAGCGCCTGAGAGGGCAGGGATGCGAAAGACAAAGCCTCTGCACAGCGCTAATATCTCTCTGACCAAAAGTCTGCTTATCGCTATGCGGTGGGTTTATCGTACCAGGCTTTCAGAAGATGATCTTTGCCGTAGAAGCCCGTGCGGCCTTGATGAGGTCAGCCGGCACACAGCAGACCTGCGTACCGATGCGCCCGCCGGAAACATAGACCTTCGGCTGACTCAGCACGCTCTCATCGAAGACGGTGGTGTACTGCTTTTTCATGCCCACCGGGCTGCAGCCTCCCCGGACATAGCCGGTGACTTTGTTGATGTCAGCGACGTGTATCATCGCCACGCTCTTTTCGCCCACGCTGCGGGCGGCGGCTTTCAGATCCAGTTCCGCCGCCACCGGGATGACGAAGACGAAGTAGTTCCTGCTGTTTCCCTGCGTCACCAGCGTCTTGTAGACGCAGGCAGGGTCTTCGCCGATGCTGGCGGCGACAGTCACGCCGTCCACGGCCACGCCCTCTTCGTGGGGATATTCATGCGCGGTGTAGGCCACCTTGGCCCGCTCCAGAATGCGCATGGCGTTGGTTTTTGCTTCTTTGCCCATATGTAAGACCTCTATAATTGTTAGGATGGCCCTCTCAGTCTCGCTCTGCTCGACGGCTCCCCCAAAGGGGCAACAGCGACGACCGCCGCCAGTGGCGGAAACAGGGAGTCGTTGTTGGGGCCGCGGCCAGCAAGACGCAAGCGAAGCGCTGCGGATGCTGGGTGCCGCAACCCGGGTGCGGAGCACCGTTGGCAGACCGGGCAAGCAAAGCTGGACGCTTGAAGTCCGGCATGTCACAAAATGCCGGGCCTTGCTATAAAGGCCAGCATCTGCTGTCTTAGACAGCGGAGCTCTACAGCCTCCGGCACAAACAGACTTCATTCAATCTGCACAAATCTGACCGATACGCCAGTGGCTCCTCCTTTGGGGGAGCTGTCTGCGAAGCAGACTGAGAGGGCTACTTTATTCTACCACTTTCTCTCCCAAAATTCAAAAAATTTCGGAAAGGCTATTGACTTCATGAAACTGAAGTGCTATGCTATGTCCATGCTCAATTACTTCACGATACTGAAGTTCGCGATACGGAACCATCAACGGCAAGGCGGCCTCATCTCCCCTGCCGTACCAGAACAGGAAAAGGAGAACCCGCCATGATCATCGTACTCAAACAGGACGCCCCCAAAGAGAAAGTCCATGAATTCTGTACCGAGCTGGAAGGCATGGGCCTGCAGATCAACGACTCCAAGGGCAGCGACACCCACATCCTCGGCCTCATCGGCGACACCAAGGCCATCGCGGAGAGCTGGGTGCTGGCAAACCCCGTGGTCGAGACCTGCCGCCGCGTGTCGGAGCCTTACAAGAAGGCCAACCGCAAGTTCCACCCGGACGACAGCGTCATCGACGTGGAGGGCGTGAAGATCGGCGGCGGCAGCTTTGCCGTCATCGCCGGCCCCTGCAGCATCGAGAGCGAGGAGCAGATCACCTACTGCGCCCAGCGCGTCAAGGCAGCCGGTGCTTCCCTGCTGCGCGGCGGTGCGTTCAAGCCCCGCACTTCCCCCTACTCCTTTCAGGGGATGCGCAGCGAGGGTCTCGACCTGCTCAAGCTGGCCCGCCGTGCCACCGGCTCCCCCATCGTCACCGAGATCATGAACACCGAACATCTGCCCCTCTTCGAGAACGTAGACCTCATCCAGGTGGGTGCCCGCAATATGCAGAACTTCGAACTGCTCAAGGCTGTAGGCCGTCAGAAAAAACCTGTCCTGCTCAAGCGCGGCCTCGCCAATACCCTCGAGGAGTTCGTCATGAGCGCCGAGTACATCATGGCCGAGGGCAACGAGAACGTCATCCTCTGCGAGCGCGGCATCCGCACCTTTGAGACCAGTATGCGCAACACCCTCGACCTCGCCGGCGTGGTCATGCTTCATAAGATGACCCACCTGCCCGTCATCGTAGACCCCAGCCACGCCTGCGGCCACGCATGGATGGTGCCTCAGCTGGCCAAGGCCGCTGTCGCCGCCGGTGCCGACGGCCTGATGATCGAAGTCCACAACGACCCCGCCAAGGCCAAGTGCGACGGCGCACAGAGCCTGACCCCCGACCAGTTCGATGAGCTGATGGGCTTCATCCGTAAGGAAGTGGAGTTCTTCGGCAAGAAGATGAACTAAGTTACGCTTTTAGCGTTGACAATTCACGCTGAAACGATTATACTACAAATAAAGAAGGTACTGTCCCACAAATGGTCAGCGCTCTTCCGGCGTTAAGTCAAAAAGAATGACCGCTTGCTTTCGGAGGCAGAGGCGGTCATTTCTTTTTGTTGTTAAAAATGGTCCAGCTGATCTCAAAGGTAATGTAGATCGCCCCGCCGAGAAGCGTAAGCAACAATACGACCTGTTCAAACGTCATGGAACATCCAGATCGGAAGAGCGTCGTG
>ERZ811310.48-NODE-48-length-31059-cov-6.99865_pt1 | contig 31059 bp, 12 predicted proteins | sample MGYA00520261_ERZ811310 | MGnify/ENA primary metagenome ERZ811310 (study PRJEB31588, sample SAMN03398993) | human gut metagenome | study: EMG produced TPA metagenomics assembly of the PRJNA231909 data set (A prospective, longitudinal analysis of the... | reverse complement strand
GCTTTAATTGCAGTCTCCTTATATTTCACTACAGTATCCACATCCGAATGGCCTGTACAAAAGACTGCCGGTACACCTTATTATATACATAAGAACGGATCAGTATCCACACAAGCACCGGCAGAACAAGAGTCTTATTCAGAATATATTTCAGATATGTCACGTCCGGTACCCTATACGGCAAACCCTACCACTTACCGGACAAAAGAATTCATGGTAGATGACCAACGCTTTGCTACTTCACGTCCCGATGTCATTACTTTCATGACGGAGCCGCTATGTGATACATTAACATTGGCCGGTCCTATAGAAGTGGAATTAATGACTGCCATCAGTAGTACTGACGCTGATTTTATGGTGAAAGTAATTGATGTATATCCTGAAAAATTTGAATATTCCAAAACTGCACGCAGTTATTTAAAGAGTGACTACCCAATGAGTGGGTACCAGCTGATGATTCGTGGCGAATTATTCAGAGGACGCTTCCGTAAGGGATTCGACAATTCCCTGCCTTTCAAACCGGAAGAAATAACTCCGGTTAATTACACACTGTATGATGTGGCACACACATTCCTGCCGGGACACAGACTGATGATTCAAATTCAAAGTTCCTGGTTCCCCATTATTGACCGCAATCCACAAAGGTTTATTGATACCTATCATTGTACGGTAGAAGATTTTGTGATGAAACAAAAGATCAAAATTTATCATCAGCAAGGAGCTGCAAGCAGAGTTATACTACCTGTGGTAAAAAAATAAAAAGGAAGTATCCCAACAAGCTCAAATGTCATCCAATAGCAAGAGCCGTATGACTACTCCAGCATTCATACGGCTCTTTTTATATGTAACTACCATCTGTAACTTTTCCGAAGGTTCATCTTAGTCTGGATACTCTCATCAAAAATATCATATAGAAGCAATCCGTTCTATCAACTCGTTACCCAACGCTGTTTTCGCTTCAATATGCTGCAATACCGCTGTCACAAACGGATTACTTTCAAATACCCCACGCACCTGTTCAAAATCCTGCTCCATTTCTTCACGTGATCCATCTGCACCGAACCCCGTCATAGCAGACAAAGAAAATTCCTTTTTCGCATCGGCATAGACCATTTTATCCAATCCGACAACAGCCTCCTGCCACTTCTTCACGATAGCAATAACATCCTTTGCCGTTATTTCATCGGAACGCAGATTATAAAACTCAAGCATCTTCCCATACGCCCATGTCCACTCGTATGTATAATAATTACGATGCATCTCAACAAAACGGTCATGAATCTGATCCACATTAGTCAGGATTCCAGATTCTATATCTGCCATCAACTTCTCTATTTCACTTTTAGGAGCGATCAATCCGGAAATATCCACCCATTCTCCTGTCCCTATCTCTGTATCAGGAATCAACCGGGCACGGATTTCCTCATCACTGCTAAAACGAACCTCCTCCAAACGCTTGATTAATGAATTACCCAAAAATTTATGAATAGCCGTTTCATAAAAACGAATGCCATTATTTAAAGAAGAATTCTTAATTTTCGCACTTTGGTAAGAGTAAGTTTCTGAAGTTTCTCCGGATACTTTACGTAATTCTTTCAGAATACTACGCCCTTTCATCATTTTCTGAATAGTATAGGGACTCAACAGGTTATAATTAATCTGATCCAAACGGTTCGGATCTTTACGTTTGTCACGTTTAGGCCACTTTTGAGCATCCCGAATCGTACCTACACTCCGCAAATTCACCCCTGGCACCAGATAAGTGGTATTTTGCTGCTCTATCAGATAAGAAAAAGGCAGATTAGAAGTATCGGCATGATTCACATGACGCCCCATAACCAAAGAAAATGCACCTACACGTGCGGGCCATAAAATATAAGAATCGGAAGTAGTCTTCGCCCCACGCTCCATAGCCCCCTGATGAATCGGACCTAACTTATACATATGGTTGCTTTGATTAGAGCCGGAACCCGCATTCATAAAAGAGAACATTCCGGCAATCAGCAAAGTAGACTTATGATGAGTCACCGTAAAGGGTCCGGCAAAAATGGCACATGCCTCACCGTTCTCTTCTTGACAATTACTGAAAAACAAAGAATCAGATGCAGAATAGTTATGTTCCAAATGACATGCCTGGCTGATAAAGCAACGGGTCAACATAGTTCCATCTTCCACATTGGAGCCGCTTGATATAATAAAATCATCGCATACCACTCCATAGCCGATATGAATAGGCGCTTGCTCATTACTGTTCAAGCTACCGTTTTTCAATCGTCCCGCCCCTTCTATCTTACAATAATCACCTATTCGTACATTCTTTATATATCCCGCATCAACAATGGTAACATGGTGGCCAATAGTACCTGTATCCGAAGCATTCTCTTCAGCATACCGGTCAATAATGGCTTTCATCCGGCAAATCAATTCAGGACGATGACGGTACAATGCCAGAATATAGGCCTGATGCGCTGACAGACGATCATGAATAGGCACTTCACGTCCACCCGTTTCATTCAATACAGCTACTTCAACGCCATTCCCAAACTTGCTCCGGCCATCTACCAGAATGATATCTACATTCTCTATAAATGCATAGTCCCCAATGATATAGTTGGCTATATAGTTCTTTATATTCTCAATACAACAATTATCGCCCACCGTTACATTATGCAAAGTCGCATGATACAATCCGGAATGTTTACGCATGCCACCTGCCAACGTAAACTCATCTTCAAAGACCCCCAATCTGACCTTTCCGGAAAAACGGGTATGATAAATATAGTCCGTCTTAAAGTTCTCTACTACTTCAATTTCATCCCAATCAACCGCAGTGCATGATCTCTCTTTTAATTGTTGTATTTCTTCTTGTGTAAGTGAACGATAAGTTTTCATCTTCTATATGTATTTATTCTTCATCATAGGTTTGATAAAGAAAATCGTTATAAGGATACTTCTGTACGTGTAGCTCGCGCACCTTATTATATATAATAGTCTTCAATTCATCCATATTTATTTTCTCTCTGGCAGAAATGAAGATACAATTATCATTCAATTTTGCCATCCATGTCTTCATCAGTTCTTCCAATGTAATATTCTCCCTGGTTTTAGGAGTCAAATCATCCTCTGCTTTCTCTATATAGGTATAAGCATCTATCTTGTTAAAAACAATCATGGTAGGCTTTCCACCTGCCCCCAAATCAGCAATCGTTTTATCAACCACAGAAATTTGTTCCTCAAAATCCGGATGAGAAATATCCACCACATGAATCAGCAGATCAGCTTCACGCACTTCGTCCAAGGTTGATTTAAAGGAATCAACCAAATCCGTTGGTAATTTACGGATAAATCCTACGGTATCTGTAAGCAGAAATGGCAGATTCTCAATAATCACTTTGCGTACTGTGGTGTCCAATGTTGCAAAAAGTTTATTTTCAGCAAAGACCTCGCTTTTTGAAAGCAAATTCATTAAAGTAGATTTTCCCACATTGGTATACCCTACCAAAGCTACACGTATCATACGCCCACGGTTTTTACGTTGAGTGGACTTCTGTTTATCAATTTCAGCCAACCGTTCTTTCAACAATGACATACGATTCAAAATGATACGACGGTCCATTTCCAACTGAGTTTCACCCGGCCCACGTAATCCCACAGAGCCTTTACCTCCACCGGCACCGGATCCACCTCCCTGACGCTCCAAGTGAGTCCACAAACGTTGCAGACGAGGCAGCATATACTTATATTGGGCCAGCTCCACTTGTGTTTTAGCATTTGCAGTTTGAGCCCGCATGGCAAAAATATCCAGAATCAGCGAAGTACGGTCCAAAATCTTCACTTTCAGTTCAGCTTCTATATTACGTATCTGCTTGGCAGAAAGTTCATCATCAAAAATCACCATTCCGACTTCACGCTCATTTTCCTCTTCCTGATGAATATATTCCTTGATTTCTTCCAGCTTTCCTTTACCGACATAAGTCACGGAATTGGCAGCAGGCAGTTTCTGAGTAAACCTTTTCACCACTGTTGCTCCGGCCGTTTCGGCCAAGAACTCCAACTCATCCAAATACTCCTTGGTCTTACGCTCATCTTGTGTCTGAGTAATCAAACCAACTAAGATGGCAGTTTCAACCTGTGCTTCAGAAATTACAAATTCTTTCATTTATCTATCAATCTAAATAAGTTCGCGACAAATATAACAAAAAAAGAGGATGAACGTTGAACGTCATCCTCTTTTTTATTACAGTTATTCCCTATAGTTGTGGTTGTGGAGCAGCCGGATTGTTATCAGTGTCACTGATTCCGGAATTGGTTTCCATTTCACATTGCGGAATCCGATAGATCAGGATCTGCGCTTCTGCTGCTGAATTATATTGTACAGACGGGTCATAATTCGTATTCTTACGAACCACCGGCTTTTTCAAGCGTAGGATATCGAACAGTGAGAAACCTTCTCCCCAAAGTTCCATACGACGCTGCAACCAAACCTCATCCTGAAAATCCTGTGCCGAATTAGCTTTACTTGTAAAGGAAGGATCCCGATATGTCCGTACAAAATTTTCCAATGTACTCTTTCCGCCACTCAGATTACCCCCCATGGCTTCTGCCTCAGCCTTTATCAGATACATTTCTTCAACACGCATCAAAGGCCAGTCTGACGCATTGGTTGTGTTACCAAATATACTTTGATAAGCTCCGAACTTTGTATTTACATACGGAGTCAAACCAAAATATTCAACGATGGAAGTACCCTCAATCTGCTCATTATCAATCAATGAAGATTTATTATCCGGAGACAAGAACCATTGTTTACGGATATCTGTTTCGGGTATTAAATCATATAATGCAGAATTCACCTTTCTATATCCATCAGGCACTCCTGAAGTATAACCGTTCCCGGTAAAAGAGCACAAGTGCGAAGGCCAGTTGATAATACCTGTCTGGACAACATCATTATCAGGCGTAATCATCACTCCCCATAACCATGAACTTGCCGATGCTGAATTAAAGGTAGGAGTAGATACCTGGGCTAAAGTCTGAGGTGTACCGCCAGCAATGGCACGTTCTGCATCTTTAGCTGCATCCGCCCATTTTTGCATTAACAGATTAGCACGAGCACGCAATCCGTAAACTACTGCCTCATCAATCTGATCTTTGTTTGAGCCATTATCATACCCGGTCAATAAATCAGCAGCCGTATTCAGGTCACTCATAATCTGGTCATACACCTGCTGTACAGTTGCACGCGGATTATTCTGCATATCTTCATCAGTCATTGTTTCTGTAACAATAGGTACTGCCAGGCTATTTTCATGACCTGCATAAGTAAACTGATAAATTTGAACCAAGTTCAGATAGTCATAAGCACGAGCAGCTAAAGCTTGGCCACGATAAACCTTCAAAGAAGAATCTTCCGTATCTGCCGCTATCAATTTCAATACATTGTTTGCAGCTTTCAAGTGATTATAGAACGTTTTCCAAATCAATTCATCGCTTGAACTATCGTATACTCTGTCACTATAATTCTGAGATGTATTAAACCAGTTATATCCATTAACCAATGCAACCAAGTCCTGCCCTCCTGATTCCAATATCATAGATACCGCAGGAATACCATAGTCATTATGATAAGTAGTGGCATCATCTGAAATCGTACCAAAAGTATTTAATTTGGCTGCCATAGCGTTCACTTCAGCAGTTATCAAATTAGGTCTGCCATTGATTATATCTTCTTTCTGTTCTTCAGATATGTAATCTCCTTCAGGAAATTTATCCAAATCGCAAGATGCCATTAATAAAGCGACACTTGCAAATGCTATATATTTATTTGACAATTTCATATTCTTAAAAATGGGTTGCTAAATTAGAAATTTAAAGATATACCTCCGGAAATTGTGCGGATAGGTGAATATACATTGTCAGCAGCCACATAACCTTGACGTGGGTCCAACCCTTTGCGAGCTGTCAGCAAAGCCACATTATCTGCAACAAAGAATACACGGACACCGTCAATCTGCATTTTACGTGTCAGACTCTTCGGCAAAGTATAACCCAATGTAATATTCTGCAAGCTTAAATAGTCCGAACTAGTCAAGAAACGATCTGTTAATCTGTTCGTATATTGGTCATTAATATTCATACGAGGAACATCCGTATTTTTATTTTCAGGAGTCCATGCTTTTAACATATCTTTATGCAAAGCACTGCCTGTGGCTGCCACATCCATCAATCCTTGATAAGTATAGTCCAGAATACGTCCACCAAGCTGGTATGCAAACGAAACAGAGAGATCAAAGCCATAGGCTGTAACACTTGTTCCAAAACCACCATAAACTTTAGGTAGAATATCACCTGATGCGAATCTGTTTTCAGAAGCGACAGAATAAGATTTCGTAACTGTATTACCATTCTCATCCGGAGTCACCAGCGCCCACAGACTCTCTCCTGTTTCAGAATCCACACCTACATATTTAGGTAAATAAAGCTGGTACATAGACTCGTCTTCACGATAAATCCGGGCACCGTCAATCAATTGTCCATTCAGTTCTGGAGATAATTCCAAGACTTTATTCTTAAAATGTGTAAGATTAAAGTTTACATTCCAGGAAAAATTCTTGTTTTCAATTATATTGGAATACAAGTCCAATTCAACCCCACGGTTTACCATTGAACCCACATTCTCGGGGAAACGGGAATAACCCATTGAAGCTGCTACCGGTTTGAAATAAAGCATATCGGTTGTTTTACGTGAGAAGTACTCAACAGAACCACCTAACTTACCACCCCAAAAAGCAAAATCAAATCCAGTATTAAAGCTGTGTGAAGTTTCCCAAGTAATTTCCTTATTACCTTTATAATATAGAGAAGTTGAAAAATCGCCATTACTGTTTGCCAATGTATACTGGTCTTGATACGGATAGTAGTTACGGTACAAACCACCTTGGAACATCAAGTTATCATTACCTTGCAAACCATAGCTGATTTTAAATTTCAACATATCAATCCAAGACTGGTTTTCCAAGAATTTCTCTTTGCTTAATAACCATCCAGCTCCTACAGACCAGAAGTTACCCCAACGATTATCCGGGTGAAAACAAGAAGAAGCATCACGACGGAAAGAAGCTGAAACAAAATACCGTCCATCATAGTCATATTGTGCACGGAACAGCCATCCTTCTGTTGCATAATTACGAGAATATGAATTATTGCTCTGGTTCATAATACCATTGCCTAATTCAGGAACATTCGGATCATACAATTTCTCACGTTGTCCGTACAAATATTGATATTTATAGTCATAACTTTCATGTCCGGCCAAAATATCCACATTATGAACATCATTAAATGTTTTGTTGTATGTCAACAAATACTGCTGATTTACACTAAATGTACGCTCACTAGATACACTGATCAAACCTCCGACTCCGCTAGTTTCAGAATACTGTCCGTAGAAGGGGTTAACCATCTCTGTAGCACGCACATTATTTACATCAACACCTATATTCACTTTTGCCTTGATTCCATTCCAAATATCAATATCAGCAGACCATTTTCCACTAACCACATCACCCGAATATTTCATTTTATCCAGCATATAACTAGCCAACGGATTTGCATTAGGAATCGTATTACGGCTACCATTTGAATCTTGTCCTGGCTTTCCATAATCATAACGAAGGAAACCTCGATTATCTACCATAATATTGCCCTGTGCATCACGAACATACATAGGATAAATGGCTCCCATAATATTTGATGCATAAAAGATGTTTGCATTTGATGTACCACCCTCAGTATCCTGTTCACGGCTATCATAATGAGTAAATGATACATTTCCTCCCATCTTCAGCCAAGGCTTCACTTGATAGTCAGCTTTCAAACGTGCAGAATAACGTTGGAAACCAGAGTTAGGAACAATTCCCTTATCATCCAAATAGCCGGCCGACATATAATAATTCATTTTTTCAGTCGCACCGCTGATACTTAAATTATACTCTTGACGCAGGTTATTTTCAAAAATTTCATCCGACCAATTATCCGGAGTATAATAATATGTACCATCAGAATAACCTAATGTCGCATTAGGATTCAATTTGCCATCCATACCGATCAGTTGCTGTCCTTGAGGAATGGAATACACCTGATATCCCAAATATGTAGAAGAAAGCATCGCTTGATTAGCGTACGCATTAGCTTTAGCCAAATCTCCGGCTGCCGCATATCCTTTCAAATCGGCATTATAAATAGAAGAATAGTTTAATTCATAGAATGTAGCCGGATCCGTAATTGTTTCATAATTAGGTACTCCACGTTTATTTACACCCCATTTAGCGTCAAAAGTAACACGGGCTTCCCCACTCTTACCACGCTTGGTAGTAATCAAGATTACACCATTAGCACCACGTGCACCATACAGAGCATTAGAAGCAGCATCTTTCAACACTGTCATTGATTCTATATCAGAAGTACTGATAGCAGAAATTTCACCATCATACGGAACTCCATCTACCACATACAAAGGCTTGTTACTAGCCGATATAGATCCAATACCACGAATACGCACTTCAGCATCTTTACCCGGCTGACCATTATTACTTGTAGTTTGTACTCCGGCTACTTGACCCGCCAAAGCATTTGTCACATTTGAAGTTTGTCTCGTCGCTATTTTTTCATTTTTTATAGTAGCAGCCGAACCTGTAAATGCAGATTTTTTCGCTGTACCATAAGCCACCACCATCACCTCTTCAAGCTGCTCTGTATCAGACTTTAACACAACATTCAAGTTTGCTTTAACTGGCACTTCTTGTGTAGCCATTCCGATAAAGGAAACTACCAAAGTCTTTGCGGAACTAACAAAATATATAAAGTGTTTATAATCAAAAGATTAAAATTTGTCAATTCTATTTATTTACTCTGCGGGAATTACTTTAAACAAAGTTATGATAACCTTTTTTCTACTTTTGTTCTACCTCAGAATTACTTTATACGATAAAAAAGTCTAATTGCGATAAATCTCATTATGATAATTGTATTGTAATAAGATTATAATCTTTTTGAAAAAAAAATGCATGAAATAATGAAAGAGGAGATCCAAATTGGAATTTAGAAATGGGAGAGAGCAAAAAACGTCTGTTACTTTGGACGAAATACTTAGCTATCTAGGAAAAGCAGACAAAATCTGCCTAGTGGCGATTGACTAATTTCAAGTTATTGCTCAAGATCCGATTCGAGAAAGAACGTTAAAGCCATTTTGAGCATCGATATATAACATTGTACAATGCCCATTTTATATATTTAGGTTCACAATGTCATATGACGGGAGAAATTTTTATAAGTCTTCCGGCTTTTTATCAAAGTACTATGATTTTGGATCAACAATCTATCAGACTGAAAGAATATACAAAATTTGTTACACACCATTTCCAGAAAAGCGGGAAGTACATTAATAAAAATGTTATATCTGAAATATATCAACTGTTTGACGGCATAATATGCTATATCCGGTCTATGATCGTTTTTTTGAGTTTTGGCTGGGAAGAACATTAAAAAACTGATGGAAGATTCCGTGTGTAATCAGAATTTGACTTCCCGTCAGGAATTACAATCAGTTCATAAGGATTGATGGTGGTTTGTTGTGTTCCTTCCAAATATGTAACTAAATATTTAACATATATGTCTTTACAGGCACATTTATATAGTAATCGAATTTGAGTTAACAGATGTTTATCGATAATTTCCAAAGACCGATTTACTATATAGATTTACCCAAGTATACATTAATTTTGTATACTTGGGTAATAATCTATTGGATAATTAAGGAGAAAGCTTCATCTTTTCCTCATATCTTAAATCTAAATTATTTAGCAGGTAGGTAAAGTATTTCTTTAAATTCACCAAAACCACCAACATTGGGTACATCATGCGACAGCTTCACAGTAATAACTCCGTCTTCCAAAGCACCTTTGCCTGAAACAAAAACTTCTCCATAGGATGCGTGCTTCCATGCCGGCTGAGATTCTACAGTGACCTCATTGGCTTCATTAACTTTGAAGACAATGTTATATCCTTTTTCATATAAGTTCATAGCTTTATACCATGATATCTGGTCTGCTTTTTGAACTTCTACTTCCCAAGTTGTAAAATCTTCCCCTTCCTCTGCCATAGCCGCAGATTTAAATGTTCCAGTTCCTAATGAAGAAAAAGTATAATCCCTATAAACAGTTATGACTTTATCCGAAGTCTGGTCTATCGTAACCATTTCCTCCGGCAAAGATATCTTGACTTTATAATTCTGTCCAGGAGTTATATCTCCAACTGTAACATGAATATTGGTCTTAAATTCCCCTGCTGCGAATGAAACCGAGGAAGGTACGGTAATGGAGGCAGGGAGTTCCTGCTCTTTATCACCGACAACTAATGTTGCTGATAAATTAATTGTAGTAGCTTCCGAAGATTTCGCGCGTAAGACTTCCACATCAAAACCCTCATATCCTGTGGAAGGAAAGGAAACCGATTGTGTACCTGTGGCGAATGTCACCCCCATTGTTGTGCCATTGTATATATCTCCTTCATTGTCGGTGTTGCACGATACAAAAAGAGTTGCAGTGGCAACAAACATGCCGATTATATATTTATTTACTTTCATAATTTACTTGCTTACAGATTAATACTATTTATGATCACCTATCGGATTCTGATCTTTGCTAGGATCCATGTTCGGATTACCATCAAATTCCGTTTGAGGAATAGTTAATACCCATGCATACGACTCAGGATCTTCCGTATCTGTACCAGCAATTAAAGCACTGGATGGCCAGCCCATGTCTGCAGTACGTCTGAACCCTTGTTTCAGACGACGTATATCATAGATACGTCCAAATTCTCCCCAAAGTTCAATACGGCGTTGAATTATAATTTCTTCAAGTAAAGAACCGGTTTCATCCGAGGTGAGCTTACCTAATGCCGTTCCTGTTTTTTTGCAAGTGTAATCCTCATCACGTTCTTGCATTAAACTGTTCAACATCAGTCGTGCGCCTTTGTCATCATTTAAACGACAAGATGCTTCTGCTGCGGTTAAGAACATTTCCTCAATACGCATAAAAATATAGTCACCTGTCCATTTCGCATAATCTTTAAACTTGAATTTTTCTTGTTGGTAACCATTCTTTTCATTATTCTCGTCTTGTGGATTCCACCATTTTTTGCGGACATCATTTGTGCCTAGCTTTGCATAAAGCAGTTTGTTTATCTGTTTTCGAGCACTAGCTCCATATTTCCCTTGATCCGCATCCATGTGTGTAAAGAAACCTGCATACATTCCGGACTGGTCGGCTATGATTTCGGCCGCCCACATCACATTATTGGCAGTAGCATCATTCATTCCACCGGTTACCGCAGTTCCAGTGCCGATACTACACCCGCTTTTGCTTATTGCGGCATTCGCGGCATCCAAAGCGGTCTGCCAGTCTTCCATCACTAAAGCGACACGAGCCTTTATACCTGAGGCAACAGCCTCATTGATATGGCTGATATGTTTTCTTTTACCTGAGTTGCCTAGCATGGTAATTGCTTTGTCAAGATCCGAAGTGATTTGTTGATATACTTCTTCAACCTTTGCGCGCCCTTTACCTTCTGTTGCAATATCAGTCGGTTCTGTATAGAGTGGTACACAAGGTTCGCTTTCATGTCCTTTATAAGTGCGAGAAAACATTTGCGCCAGCATAAAATAACTGTAAGCACGTACAGCGTAGGCTTGTCCAAGCACATAATTCTTTTCGGTTTCACTTCCAGACATGGTTTCCTCTTCTGCCAAAATGTAATTGACATTAGAAATCCAAGTGTAATAGCCATTCCACATATCATAAGAACGCCATCCGGTAGAGGTATATCTTGATTTTACATTGTAAACGCAATCATACCAAAACCAGCCGCTACCTTGTCCGTTCATAATGCAATCTTCACCCATAACATCTGCCACCAGATTATAAGCTGTGATACCGAAGCATTGATGAGTGTTAGAGCTGTTTGAAACCCCTGCTGTATACATTGCTCGATATACACCATTCAATGATACTAATGCATTAGTTGCTGTTCCTAATAATTCGTTGCCAGAAACAGAAGATGAAGGACTGGTTTCCAAAGCATCCTCACTGCAAGCTACCACAGACATTGCAGCCATCCCGGCAAATATGTATTTAAATATTTTTTTCATACTTTCCTGTATTCTTTTAAATTGTTAGAAATTAATTTCAAAACCTACTGAATAAGTCTTGTTGGGAGCATAAGAATAGTCTGTTTCGCCCTTGAAGTTATACTGTGGGTCCATACCGTCCAAATGAGAAAATAAAGCGAGATTATCTACCGATCCGAATATGCGGACAGACTCTAGCCCGGCCTTCTTTAGCCATTGTTTGGGAATAGTGTAGCCCAAAGTGATATTTTTGATAGCAAAGTATGAAGCATCAACTAAAAAACGGTCTGAAGCTGTGTAGGAACCTCCAATTTGAATACGAGGTACATCTGTGATGTCACCAGGTTGTTGCCAACGTCTCAAAGCATGTTTGTTCCATGTATTGCCTGCATACATAACCTCCATAGAACCAGCGTATAATGAATCATAAACTTTACCTCCTATAGAATATGTACCCAATATTGACAAATCGAAATTCTTGTAAGAGAAATCGGTATTGATACTACCATATAAATCAGGTATACGGCTGCCGGAATAATATTTGCTGTTCGCAGCTTTTTGATAGTCACTGCTGATATATTCGTTAGTGATGTTGCCATTATCATCCTTATCATATACCCAATAGAGCTGCGCTCCTGTTGCAGGATCCACACCGGCAGATTTAGCCATATAATATGTATTAATAGGCATTCCCTCTTTAATACTGAAAACTCCCTTGATAATTTCAGGAGATTCCCCAGTCAGTTTCAGCACTTTATTGGTTACAGTAGAGCCCATCCAAGTTAAGTTCCATATAAAATCAGTGGTTTTGATAAGGGAACCACCTAAGCTAAATTCAAACCCGGTATTACGCATAGAACCGATATTCGCGTTGTATTCAGAGAATCCACTAGAAGTAGCCTTGGGGTATCCCAGCAACATATCCGTTGTTTTGCGGTTATAATATTCAGCACTGACATTCAAGCGTCCGTCAAACATACTTGCCTCAATACCGACATTTAAATTACCGCTTTTTTCCCATGAAAGTTTTTTGTTTTCCAAAGCACCGATCAGGCCTCCTACTTGATTCGCATTCGGATATTCCAATGGATAGAGTCCTTGCCAAGGATAATAATCTGGTACATATCCTCCTTCAAGACTATCATATCTTAACAGATTATCATTACCTTGTTCACCATAACTGATTTTAGCTGATAAATTAGAAATCCAAGTCAAATTCTGCATAAACTTTTCTTGTGAAATTCTCCAGTTGGCACCGACAGACCAGAAAGTACCCCAACGGTTATCTTTTTGGAAGCGTGAAGAACCGTCCGTACGGATAGAGGCTGAAAAATAATATTTTTCATTAAAGTTATAATTGAATCTCCCAAAGAAGGATTCCACACGATAATCTTCCGAATATGAATCCGCATTGTATAGATTTGTACCCGGACGCAATTCAAGAATACCATCTACTAAATTGGTTTTTCCGGCAGACAGAAATTCATATTTGTATGCATAAAATTCATGACCAACCAAAAGATCGATGTTATGAAAGTTAAAAGAACGCCCCCATGTCAGTAACTGGTTAAAAGTATAAGATTGGGTTCTTCTGTTATATTTCATCAACAAACCGCCGGCAGCTGCCTGATTACCATGGTGCATATTCATATATGATTTTTGAGATTTGTTCCGGTAGTCCAGACCAAAGTTCAAAGTCAGCTTAATACCTTTAGCCCATCCGGCATCTTCCGAATCTGAGCCGAATGCCAAAAATGTGCGCAAACCAGCTACATCTGTTTTTATATCAGCCTTGTCATCTACCAAACCGCCTACGGGATTGAAATCACTATACTGTGGGCGTTGTACACTACCGTCACCGTAGTCCAGTTGGCGATTTCCATCAGCATCTAATACATCTTTACCATCTTCTCCCTTTATATACACCGGGTAAATCGGAGCCATAAATTGTGCAGAGTACCATACATTTGAATTAGATGAACCTTCGTAATCACTAAAATTTTGTGTGGAATTGGAAAGTGACACATTCAATCCAGTCTTCATCCATTTATTCACTTCAGTGTTTATGTTTGCACGGGCATTATAACGTTGGAAACCGGTATTAATCAAGATGCCATCTTCATTTAAATATCCCAAAGAGAACATATATTTGGTCTTTTCTGTACCTCCATTAACAGACAACTGGTGTTCATGACGAAATGCATTGTCTCTTTGTATTGCATCCATCCAAGATTCATTCCATGCGGATGTAGCATCACCCTGCACTCTACCTGTTGCAGGATCTATAATTGTTCCCCATGTGTAATTTTTAAATGGATTATATTGTTCTCCACCTAAAACGCCACCTAAATCTGCTGATGCTTGTCTACCGGCAGCTTCCCAGTTATATCCATTGTCAAAGATATATCCGTTGCGTAAACCTTCATACGTTAACTGTACAAATTCTTTTTGGTCAACCATGTCATAGGCTTTCAAGGAACGTGAAGACCAACCTGCCGTAGAACGCCAAGATACCTTAGTCTTGCCTTCTTTTCCTTGTTTGGTAGTAATCATAATTACACCATTTGCACCACGGGCTCCATAAAGGGCTCCGGCTGAAGCATCTTTTAAAACTGTCATGCTTTCAATATCGGCAGGATTGATAGAACTCATATCTCCACTAAAAGGTATTCCGTCAACTACATACAAAGGATCTTGTGAGGCATTGATGGAACCGTAACCGCGAATCACGATCTTGGCAGCTTCGCCAGGTTGACCTGAGCCTGAAGTTGTTAACAGACCTGTAGTCTGTCCTTCCAATCCTTTAGTAACATTACTTATAGGACGTAATTCCAGTTTCTTATTATTAATAACGGATGCTGATCCTGTAAAAGATTCCTTTTTTGCAGTGCCATATGCAACAACCATCACTTCTCCAAGCACTTTAGTATCAGATTTTAAAATGATGCTAACATTCTGTTTGATAGAAACCTCTTGACTAGCCATTCCGATAAAGGAAACTACCAAAGTCTTTGCGGAACTAATTGTTTATGTAAACAACTGACAATCAGCACAAAAGTATTTCTTCGCTTTACCTGCTTTTCTGCTATATAAATTGTTTGAGAAGTATAAAAGAAATAATTTTCTACCTTTATTCTACTGAAATAAAGTGTTTACTTCATTTTTGTTTTAAATATATTTTGACTATATATTATAAAAGAACTGATATTCTCAATTTAAATGAAAATATCAGTTCTTTCCTTAGTACCAAATAACAATATTTGCTGTATATTAGTTATTTATATGCAGGATTCTGGTCTGCTATTGTTAACGCACCGTTCGCATCAATTTCATCTTGAGGTATGGGCATTTCTAATTTGTCTGAACCGGCAGGAATCAATCCGACTCTGCTCCAATCCAATGTTAAATTTGAACGATCCATTGGTAAATCTCTGCGCTTAAGATCAAATAAACGGTGACCTTCAGCAAAAAGTTCACGACGACGTTCATTCTGTATCTCTGTTTTTAAAACATCACCTGTGCCTGAATATGCACTTATACCGCGTGCTTCCCTCACTTTATTCAAAGCAGCTAAGGCTTCATCTTCATGATTATTATCAGCGGCTAGTTCAGCTATAATTAAATACATTTCAGAACCACGCATCATATTATAATCACCTTCAGCAAAAGCTACTGTACCAGAGCCTTTTGTTCCATCGCTATCGTCATTCTTCCGGCTGTTAATTTTGCATGTGACATAGCTGCCATTGCGTTTGTAATATTTGCCATCTATCTTTACAAATAAAGTTTTACGGATATCTGTATCATCAAAAATATCAATCAACTCTTTTGCAACACCTAGAGAACTGTACCCGTCTTTTACATAAGTAGAATCTTGGTCACAATAGTACCAAAATGCTGGCAACGATAAGAATGATTGCTTGTCAGTAGAGGTACATGTAAAATACCATATTGTTTCAGTGTTATTTTCACAGAACTTGTTTTTATAATCAGCTTTTGACATCAATGTAATTTCTGATAAAGCTTTGTTTGCATGTGACGTTCCATTAGTGTAATCGCCTAAGTCTAAATAAATTCTAGCAGCAATTCCATGAGCTGCCTGTTCTGTTATGTAACATTTTGAAGAAGAGGATGTACCTGTCAATAAAGTACAAGCCTTTTCAATATCATTCACCATTTGAACATAGCAATCTTTTACCGTAGAGCGAGGTATGTCTGTAGTTGAAGATGTTAAACGAAGAATAACTCCTGGATTATCAGGATATTTATTAACAGGTTTTGCATACATTCTAATCAAATAGTGATATGCATAGGTACGCAATGCCAAAGACTCTCCTTCAATACGATTACGTTCACTACTTTCCGGTAATGTTTCTAAATTATCTAAAATAGCATTACAGTTATCAATTAAGCTATAGCAACCAATCCAAGGATCCACAGAATAAGTACTGCTTGGAGTAATAGAGTATTGATAAGGTGAAACAAAACGATTATAGTTACCTGTACTGTTTACCATTGCATCATCAGCCATCACATCAGGCATAAAGAAAATATATTGATTGGTATAATGAGCGTAATGGCCATTAGTAAACCAGTCATAAGCACCAATTAACACCTGCTGTGCTCCTTCAGTACTAGTGAAAACACTTGCATCTGAATACTGGTCAGAAGGAGTTACATCCAAAAAATCATTGCAGCCGCTTAATGAAGCAGTCAACAGTATAGAAGCAAAAATATAGGATATTTTTTTCATATATATCTGGTTTATAAGTTAGAAAGTTAGATTAATTCCCGCAGTAAATGTTCTCGCCAATGGAACTGTACCGCCTCCATCAAGCAAACCATCAACACCACCTAATTCTACATCATAACTTTTGAATTTTTTATCCAAATTCCAAGTTATCAAGTTGTCTGCACTGACATAGATACGTACATTCTGTAATAGAATTTTTTTGATCAGTGATTTGGGTAGTGAATAACCTAAACTGATATTCTTTAACTTAATGAAATCTGCATTATGTAGATAACGACTTGATCTTCCATTAGAAGTATTGGAATTATTTGGAATAAATTTTGGATTGGAAGCATTTGTGTTTTCTGGTGTCCAACTATCTGCTTGTTCTGTTATCAACTGATATCCAGTCTTATTTCCATCATTTAATAAATTTTCCTCATATACATCATATATCTTACCTCCAAATCCGTAAGTAAACATGAATGAGAAATCTACACCTTTCCATGAAACAGTATTAGTCAAACCTCCGGTTGCTGAAGGAAGTGCAGACCCTAATTTATATTTTGTAGCTTTAGAGTATGTATTGGTTGTGGTACGTTCTCCTGTAGGGTTGCCTTTATCATCAGTTACATCCATATACCACAGTGGGTCTCCATTAACGGGGTCTACACCAGCCCATTCTTGCATATAGAATTCATAGATACTATAGCCTACAGTCCGAATTTTGGTGCCAACCACTTCTTCTTTTTGAGGATAAGATGTTATTTTATTATTGTTAAAAGCAATATTAAAGTCCGTTGTCCAAGTGAAATCTTTCGTATTGATATTTGTTGAATGCAAATCAATTTCTATACCTTGATTACGCATACCACCTAGGTTTGATATAGCATTTTCAAATCCGGTTGAGGGCGCCAATGGTTTTTCAAGTAATAAGGCATCTGAAGTTTTATTGTAATATTCAATACTGCCATTCAAACATCCAAATATTCCAAAATCAATACCTACATTAAAATTTTTAGACTTTTCCCATGATAATTCATCATTAGGAATTTGCAAGTGTGTAATGCCATTTTGACCATTGTAATTGTTTCCTGTATCATATAAGCCTTGGAAGCCATACAAATAATCAGATTGTTTGTTACCTGAAGTTCCATAACTGGCACGTAATTTTAAATCATCAACCCATTCAATACCTTTAAAAAAATTCTCTTCACTGATACGCCAGTTGCCACCGATAGACCAGAACGTCCCCCAACGATGTCCAGGTGCAAACCGTGAGGAGCCATCGGTACGAATACTGAATGAAAGAAAGTATTTGTTTAAATAATCATAGTTTATGCGCCCGAAAAATGATTGCATACGCTCGTGATCTTTCTTTGATTTAGTTTCATAAGGAGTAGAGGCCATACTTAATTCAATCATTTCACTATTAGAAAAACCTGTAGCATGAGCATGAAGCATGGAATAAGTGTTCTTATATGCTTCATAACCGGCCAGCAAACCAATATGATGATCATTAAACAAAGAAAAAGCATAATTCAACGTACTGGTAAATGTGGATGTGATGTCACTAATAGCATATTTGCTTAATCGTCCATCTACTGCCGCACCATTACCATGTTCTGGATTATACCAACGCATTTCATCCATATTGGTATAGTCATAAGAGAAACTGTTACGCCAATGTACACCGAAAATATTCAAATCAATAAATGGACTAATTAATGCCCGATGCGTTTTAGTATTGTAGATATCCATTTTCGAAAAAGCCAGTGTGTTCATGTCATTGAACACAGGGTTCACATAGTTATAAACAGGATTGCCTTTTTCATCATAGATTTTATTAAAATCATTATCCAATTTATAGAGCGAGATAGCATTAGGGACAAAAAAAGCATTGGTTAAAGGTGATGAACCACCTCCACCGCCCGGAGGGGTGTTTTGCTCATTGACTGACATTGTGGATGTTACACCGATTTCTGCCCAAGGCTTAATTTTACTGCTGACATTAATGCGGGCAGAATAACGTGATAAATCCGAACCAACGGCCAAACCATCTTGGTCCATATATCCCAAAGATATAAAATATTTAGATTTGTCACTACCACCACTGATGCTTAAATCATATTGCTGGGTAGTTGCTGTCTTAAACAGTTCGTCTAAATAGTCTGTATTTATCATAGCTTTTGCACCACTTGCCAAAATACCCTCTCCAGTAAAAGGATTAGCCATATTAAAAGGATTGGCTTTATACATATCTTGTACAGATGCATTAGCTGCAATACTAGCTGCTTCGGAAGTCATTCCGTCGCTTATGTTTTGAGTATAGAATCCTTTGTAATAAGTCTTATAATGTTCTGTAGAACTCATTAAATCATAGCCATTGGAAGGTAAATGTGAAGAACTTACTTGAGCTTTAAATTCGATCTTTGCTTGTCCGGAAGCACCTTGCTTTGTAGTTATCATGACAACCCCGTTAGCAGCACGCGAACCATATAATGAAGCGGCAGACGCATCTTTCAGAACCGATATGGATTCTATGTCATTAGGATTCAAATTGGATAATGGATTTACAGAAGTTCCATAACTATCTTCATCTGCGACTTTTGATATATTCTTTGATGAAACAGGAACGCCATCAATAACATACAAAGGCTGGCTGGATGCGGACATAGACCCAATACCGCGGATACGTACTTGGCTTACTGAACCAGGTTGACCTGATTGACTTTCTACTTGTACGCCTGCGGATAATCCTTGTAACGCTTTCTCAAAAGAAGCAGTTGGGACTTTCTCTAAAGCATCCGATTTCACAGTAGCTACCGAACCTGTTAATGAATTTTTCTTAGCAGCACCATACGCAACCACCACAACTTCATCAAGAGTTTCAGTATCGGGTTTCAAACTAATATGTAAATTAGACTTGACATCCAATTCTTGACTCTTCATTCCGATAAAGGAAACCACCAAAGTCTTTGCGGAACTAATTATTTATGTAAATAATTGATAACCAGTATATTTATTACTAAATCTCTTATTCGCTTTCCTTGATTTAAGCCGTTTAAAGAGTATGATAATAATAATTTTCTACCTTTCTTCTACTGAAAAAAGAATTGACTTGCAACATTCCTGTTCGTTGTTACTCTGTTCATAAAATACCTGAAGTACTAAGATTGATATTTATCAACTTTTTAAATATTTCAAAACTTCCAAAGATTGTTTGCACTTTAGATTACAAAAGAAGATAGTAGGACATGAAGTAAATTAGCAAACTATTATTATCATTTTCTGATATAGAATTTTATATGCGCATATTATATGATATACATATATGAATTTTGCAGAAATTCAATAACCTTGATACCTATTTTCTACCCGGTTAGGCTGAGATGGAAATATTGTCACATTTTATTTCTTTTAGTTTATCGTATTGCAATCACAACAAAAAATTATCATGTTCACAAAACGATAAACTTTATTAAGAAGATAAGGCTATATTCACTTTTGAAAATGATTCTTCTTCATCTTTATAAGAGATAATGTATAGACAATAGAGTTAATTATCTTTTTTGACATTTTTTCAAGTCTCGTATAATTGTACTTCCCATAACTTCTCCATAAATTTGTGTTGTAGCAAGGTTTTTATGTCCTAATAATTTTTGCACGGTTGTTATATTAGCACCTTTATATATCAATAAAGTAGCATTAGTATGCCTTGCAGAATGGAATGAAAAGTGTTTGCTTATTTTTGCTAATTTGCCAATTCGTATCAGCTCTTTATTTACACTTGAGTTATTTTTAATTGAAAAAAACGAACTCCATTTTCCCTGGTATTTTTGTAATAAAGTTAAAGCCTTACCTTCAAACAGCAAGTTTAAAGGCAATTTCACTTCTGTACCTGTTTTGACAGAGTCAAAGATTAGCCATAATTTTCCATCCATTTTTACGATATTTTTCTCATTCAAATTCACAAAATCAGAATACCGCAATCCCGTATAGCAGCAAAATAAAAATGCATCAAGAGTATGTTCCAGACAACTATTTCTTCCTGTCAAAGACACTTCTTCCAATTTTTTCATTTCTTCCGGTAATAAAAAAACATGTTTTCCTTCCTTCATTTTAATTTTATATCTTCTGAAGGCATAGTTATTGGGATCAATGTATCCTTTATTAATTGCAGCATTAACAAAAGATTTCAAATGCTTCATATGCTTGGCTACTGTATTTGTTTGATATCCAGATTCATAAAGAAATTTTTCAAAATCCGTAACGAAATTATAGGTTAAGTCTTCAAACTCAATTGTCGGTTTGAACGATTGTAAAAGGGATATTGTTGTTAAATGGTTGCGCTTAGTGCTATCTTTTAGCTGAGAAGACATTATTTCTTTACGCGCAAACCCTAAGAATGAAGCATCTGTATTCGATTTGAACTCTTCTTTTATGAGGCTTAAGGTTATTGTCTTTCCTTGCCTCCACAAACTTAATTCTTTTTTCTCTAATTCAATAATAAATTCATTAAGCATGCCATTCAGCGCATCTTGGTTAGGATGATCTTTGATGATTTTCCTTTTTACATCCCATTGTTCTGGCCGTAAATAAACATGTGTGGAAAAATACACTTTCTTTTTATTCAAGTAGGCTTCAACTTGGACCAAAGCGGTCCCTCTGTCATTTAAACTTTTTTTTCGATTGTAAACGAAACGATAACTGATTTTCCTCATAATTTAATTCTTTAATTGAAATTCTATAATAAGACGCAATAAAGAAAAGTAGAAAAGCATTATCCTACTATTTTGTTCTCATCTTTATATTTATTAGACGATTCGTTAACATTTATAGGTTAATGTATGTTTACCTGATCAGTTATAAATTGAAAGTTTCTCTTTTTAATGACTTAAAAAAAAGAATAAATATGAGGTTTATTTTCGTCTTTTGTGAGTTTTAAATGCCTAAAAGCATAAAAATATAGCAGTTTAGTATGTTTTTTACAATAATTTGTTTGATATTACAATTTTATTCATACCTTTGTCATTTGTTAGAGTGAATGAATTTATATTAATGTAAAGTTAAACTTTAAGAGAGAATTTTATGAAAAGAAAATTAATGCTGTTATTGACCTGCCTTTTTGTAGGTATAGGTTTGGTAACCGCTCAGATCACGAAGGTAACAGGTACTGTTATTTCGGAGGAGGACGGATTACCCGTAGTTGGCGCCTCTATTTTAGTAAAAGGTACTACTGTAGGTACAGTTACTGACATGGATGGTAAATTTACATTATCAAATGTTCCAAGTTCCGCAAAGACTTTGGTAGTTTCCTTTATCGGAATGGCTACACAAGAAGTGCCAGTTAAAGCAAACTTGAATGTTGTGTTAAAGTCTGATACAGAGCAGCTTGAAGAGGTGATGGTGGTGGCTTATGGTACAGCGAAAAAATCTGCATTTACAGGTTCGGCTGCTACTATAAAAAATGAAAAAATAGCGACGAGACAAACTTCAAATGTGACAAATGCTTTGGCGGGTCAAGTAGCCGGAGTACAAACTACAAGTAATAATGGTCAGCCGGGTAAAGATGCTGAAGTGCGTATTCGTGGTATTGGATCTATATCGGCTAGTAACAAGCCTTTGTATGTGGTAGATGGAGTTCCGTATGATGGTGAAATTTCTGCTATCAGTACTTCTGATATAGAATCAATGACAGTGTTGAAAGATGCTGCTTCTAATGCTCTGTATGGTGCACGTGGTGCTAATGGTGTAATCTTGATTACTACCAAGCGTGGTAAGAGTGGGGAAGCCCGTGTTACTTTTGACGCTAAATGGGGTGTAAATAAACGTGGAGTACCTAATTATGAAACAATTACGGATCCGGCTACATTCTATGAATTAAACTATTCTTCTATTTATAATGCCGATTTGAAAGGATATGCGGCAGCCGGAGATTTGGCTAAAGCTAATGCGTACGCTAATCAAGCGATGCTTTCTTCTACATATTTGGGATATCAGGTGTATTCCATTCCTCAAGGACAGCAACTGATCGGTATGGATGGCAAATTGAATCCTAATGCGACATTAGGTTATTCTGATGGTACATATTATTATACTCCGGATAATTGGTCGGATGAAATTTTTGAAAATAACCTGCGTCAAGAGTATAATTTAAGTATCAGCGGTGCGACTGAAAAAATGAATTATTATATGTCGGCCGGCTATTTGGATGATAAGGGAATTGTTCCTAACTCTGGTTTCCAACGTTATTCTGCACGTTTGAAAGCTGACTATCAAGTGAAGCCTTGGCTGAAGATGGGAGGAAATGTATCATTTACTCATTATGATAGCCGTGAACAGGATACTGAGGGTGGTACATCAAATGCAAACATCTTTTATGCATCAAATATTATGGGAGCCATTTATCCTATGTATGTTCGTGATGCACAGGGCAATATTATGGTAGATAATCGAGGTTTCCTTCGTTATGATTATGGAAAGCCAGGACAAGATTCAAATGGTAGCCGTAATACGATTCCTAATGCAAATCCGTTGGCTAGTTATATGCTGGATAAAATGAAATATTCGGGTGATGTGGTTAGTGGAAAATGGTCTGCTGATATTGATATTTGGAATGGAATCAAGGCAAAAGTGAATATAGGTGTTGATGTAAATAATGTGCGTGCTACAGAGATGGTTAACCCCTTCTACGGACAGTATTCTGAAACTAGCGGAGTCGGAGGTTTGATCAGTGTATCTAGTGAGCGTACATTTAGTGTAAATCAGCAGTATTTGTTGACATACAACAAAACATTTAATGATGTTCATAATGTGGATATTTTGGCCGGACATGAAAGTTATGACTATAAATATCAATATTTGTACGGACAACGTGAGAAATTGTATGATCCGAATGTTCCTGAATTAGGCAATGGTATTATGAACCAGAGCAATAATTCATATTCTCGTAATTATGCAACAGAAGGATGGCTGTTCCGTGCACAATATGACTATGATGGACGGTATTTTGTTTCAGCTTCTTTCCGTCGTGATGCTTCTTCTTGTTTTCACCCGGATAATCGTTGGGGTAACTTCTGGTCTGTAGGAGCTGGATGGTTATTAAGCAAAGAGAAATTCTTGGAAAACCAGTCTTGGATTGATATGTTGAAATTTAAAATCAGCTATGGTTTGCAAGGTAATGATAACTTGATGTTCCAAGGTGGTTTGTACCGTAACTACTATCCGTATCAAGACCAGTATACATTGGCAAACAGTAATGGCGATTTTTCAACTTCTCTATATTATAAAGGTAATAAGGAAATTACTTGGGAAACTTCACACAGCTTTAATACTGGATTTGATTTTGCTTTTTGGGGTGGTAAGTTAGGTGGTTCTGTTGAGTACTTCTCACGTAAAACAACCGATATGCTTTATTTCAAACCGGTAGCAGCTTCAATGGGTTATTCCCGTTTCCCCGAGAATGTGGGTTCAATGGTAAACCGTGGGGTTGAATTGGACTTGTATTCCAATATAATTGAAAACAAGAATTTTTCCTGGAATGTAAACTTTAATCTTACACATTTTAAGAATAAAGTCTTGGAATTATCTCCAGAACTGAATGGACAATTGATTGACGGTGCCCGGATTTATCGTGAAGACGAGTCTATGTACCAGCTTTATTTACCTAAATATGTAGGTGTGGATTCTGAAACAGGAGAGAGTCTGTGGGCGCTGGTGACTCCGGATGAGAATGGTAATACAGTTACGAAATCTTATTCTGTCGCTTCTGAAAACAGATTCGCATCAGGTGATATTCTACCTAAAGTTTATGGTGGTTTTGGAACAAGTGTTACAGCCTATGGCTTTGATCTCTCTGTTTCGTTTGCATACCAGCTTGGTGGACGTATTCTGGACTATACTTATCAAGGATTGATGGATGTGGCAGCCACAGGCAGTGCTTTGCATAAAGATATGTTAAAAGCATGGACTCCTGAAAATAAAAATACGGATGTTCCTCGTATGAATATTAATGACCAATATACGAACAGATTAACAGATCGTTTCTTGACTAGTTCGGACTATTTAAGCTTGCAGAATATTACATTGGGTTATACTTTGCCGAAGAGTCTGACACGTAAAATGCAGATTGACGGTGTCCGTGTATTCTTTGTTGCAGATAATGTGGCTTTGCTGACAGCTCGCAAAGGGTTGGACCCACGTCAAGGTTATGTGGCTGCTGACAATGTATATTCACCTATCCGCACAATTTCCGGAGGTATATCTTTAAATTTCTAATTTAGCAACCCATTTTTAAGAATATGAAATTGTCAAATAAATATATAGCATTTGCAAGTGTCGCTTTATTAATGGCATCTTGCGATTTGGATAAATTTCCTGAAGGAGATTACATATCTGAAGAACAGAAAGAAGATATAATCAATGGCAGACCTAATTTGATAACTGCTGAAGTGAACGCTATGGCAGCCAAATTAAATACTTTTGGTACGATTTCAGATGATGCCACTACTTATCATAATGACTATGGTATTCCTGCGGTATCTATGATATTGGAATCAGGAGGGCAGGACTTGGTTGCATTGGTTAATGGATATAACTGGTTTAATACATCTCAGAATTATAGTGACAGAGTATACGATAGTTCAAGCGATGAATTGATTTGGAAAACGTTCTATAATCACTTGAAAGCTGCAAACAATGTATTGAAATTGATAGCGGCAGATACGGAAGATTCTTCTTTGAAGGTTTATCGTGGCCAAGCTTTAGCTGCTCGTGCTTATGACTATCTGAACTTGGTTCAAATTTATCAGTTTACTTATGCAGGTCATGAAAATAGCCTGGCAGTACCTATTGTTACAGAAACAATGACTGATGAAGATATGCAGAATAATCCGCGTGCAACTGTACAGCAGGTGTATGACCAGATTATGAGTGACCTGAATACGGCTGCTGATTTATTGACCGGGTATGATAATGGCTCAAACAAAGATCAGATTGATGAGGCAGTAGTTTACGGATTGCGTGCTCGTGCTAATCTGTTAATGCAAAAATGGGCGGATGCAGCTAAAGATGCAGAACGTGCCATTGCTGGCGGTACACCTCAGACTTTAGCCCAGGTATCTACTCCTACCTTTAATTCAGCATCGGCAAGTTCATGGTTATGGGGAGTGATGATTACGCCTGATAATGATGTTGTCCAGACAGGTATTATCAACTGGCCTTCGCACTTGTGCTCTTTTACCGGGAACGGTTATACTTCAGGAGTGCCTGATGGATATAGAAAGGTGAATTCTGCATTATATGATTTAATACCCGAAACAGATATCCGTAAACAATGGTTCTTGTCTCCGGATAATAAATCTTCATTGATTGATAATGAGCAGATTGAGGGTACTTCCATCGTTGAATATTTTGGTTTGACTCCGTATGTAAATACAAAGTTCGGAGCTTATCAAAGTATATTTGGTAACACAACCAATGCGTCAGACTGGCCTTTGATGCGTGTTGAAGAAATGTATCTGATAAAGGCTGAGGCAGAAGCCATGGGGGGTAATCTGAGTGGCGGAAAGAGTACATTGGAAAATTTTGTACGGACATATCGGGATCCTTCCTTTACAAGTAAAGCTAATTCGGCACAGGATTTTCAGGATGAGGTTTGGTTGCAGCGTCGTATGGAACTTTGGGGAGAAGGTTTCTCACTGTTCGATATCCTACGCTTGAAAAAGCCGGTGGTTCGTAAGAATACGAATTATGACCCGTCTGTACAATATAATTCAGCAGCAGAAGCGCAGATCCTGATCTATCGGATTCCGCAATGTGAAATGGAAACCAATTCCGGAATCAGTGACACTGATAACAATCCGGCTGCTCCACAACCACAACTATAGGGAATAACTGTAATAAAAAAGAGGATGACGTTCAACGTTCATCCTCTTTTTTTGTTATATTTGTCGCGAACTTATTTAGATTGATAGATAAATGAAAGAATTTGTAATTTCTGAAGCACAGGTTGAAACTGCCATCTTAGTTGGTTTGATTACTCAGACACAAGATGAGCGTAAGACCAAGGAGTATTTGGATGAGTTGGAGTTCTTGGCCGAAACGGCCGGAGCAACAGTGGTGAAAAGGTTTACTCAGAAACTGCCTGCTGCCAATTCCGTGACTTATGTCGGTAAAGGAAAGCTGGAAGAAATCAAGGAATATATTCATCAGGAAGAGGAAAATGAGCGTGAAGTCGGAATGGTGATTTTTGATGATGAACTTTCTGCCAAGCAGATACGTAATATAGAAGCTGAACTGAAAGTGAAGATTTTGGACCGTACTTCGCTGATTCTGGATATTTTTGCCATGCGGGCTCAAACTGCAAATGCTAAAACACAAGTGGAGCTGGCCCAATATAAGTATATGCTGCCTCGTCTGCAACGTTTGTGGACTCACTTGGAGCGTCAGGGAGGTGGATCCGGTGCCGGTGGAGGTAAAGGCTCTGTGGGATTACGTGGGCCGGGTGAAACTCAGTTGGAAATGGACCGTCGTATCATTTTGAATCGTATGTCATTGTTGAAAGAACGGTTGGCTGAAATTGATAAACAGAAGTCCACTCAACGTAAAAACCGTGGGCGTATGATACGTGTAGCTTTGGTAGGGTATACCAATGTGGGAAAATCTACTTTAATGAATTTGCTTTCAAAAAGCGAGGTCTTTGCTGAAAATAAACTTTTTGCAACATTGGACACCACAGTACGCAAAGTGATTATTGAGAATCTGCCATTTCTGCTTACAGATACCGTAGGATTTATCCGTAAATTACCAACGGATTTGGTTGATTCCTTTAAATCAACCTTGGACGAAGTGCGTGAAGCTGATCTGCTGATTCATGTGGTGGATATTTCTCATCCGGATTTTGAGGAACAAATTTCTGTGGTTGATAAAACGATTGCTGATTTGGGGGCAGGTGGAAAGCCTACCATGATTGTTTTTAACAAGATAGATGCTTATACCTATATAGAGAAAGCAGAGGATGATTTGACTCCTAAAACCAGGGAGAATATTACATTGGAAGAACTGATGAAGACATGGATGGCAAAATTGAATGATAATTGTATCTTCATTTCTGCCAGAGAGAAAATAAATATGGATGAATTGAAGACTATTATATATAATAAGGTGCGCGAGCTACACGTACAGAAGTATCCTTATAACGATTTTCTTTATCAAACCTATGATGAAGAATAAATACATATAGAAGATGAAAACTTATCGTTCACTTACACAAGAAGAAATACAACAATTAAAAGAGAGATCATGCACTGCGGTTGATTGGGATGAAATTGAAGTAGTAGAGAACTTTAAGACGGACTATATTTATCATACCCGTTTTTCCGGAAAGGTCAGATTGGGGGTCTTTGAAGATGAGTTTACGTTGGCAGGTGGCATGCGTAAACATTCCGGATTGTATCATGCGACTTTGCATAATGTAACGGTGGGCGATAATTGTTGTATTGAGAATATAAAGAACTATATAGCCAACTATATCATTGGGGACTATGCATTTATAGAGAATGTAGATATCATTCTGGTAGATGGCCGGAGCAAGTTTGGGAATGGCGTTGAAGTAGCTGTATTGAATGAAACGGGTGGACGTGAAGTGCCTATTCATGATCGTCTGTCAGCGCATCAGGCCTATATTCTGGCATTGTACCGTCATCGTCCTGAATTGATTTGCCGGATGAAAGCCATTATTGACCGGTATGCTGAAGAGAATGCTTCGGATACAGGTACTATTGGCCACCATGTTACCATTGTTGATGCGGGATATATAAAGAATGTACGAATAGGTGATTATTGTAAGATAGAAGGGGCGGGACGATTGAAAAACGGTAGCTTGAACAGTAATGAGCAAGCGCCTATTCATATCGGCTATGGAGTGGTATGCGATGATTTTATTATATCAAGCGGCTCCAATGTGGAAGATGGAACTATGTTGACCCGTTGCTTTATCAGCCAGGCATGTCATTTGGAACATAACTATTCTGCATCTGATTCTTTGTTTTTCAGTAATTGTCAAGAAGAGAACGGTGAGGCATGTGCCATTTTTGCCGGACCCTTTACGGTGACTCATCATAAGTCTACTTTGCTGATTGCCGGAATGTTCTCTTTTATGAATGCGGGTTCCGGCTCTAATCAAAGCAACCATATGTATAAGTTAGGTCCGATTCATCAGGGGGCTATGGAGCGTGGGGCGAAGACTACTTCCGATTCTTATATTTTATGGCCCGCACGTGTAGGTGCATTTTCTTTGGTTATGGGGCGTCATGTGAATCATGCCGATACTTCTAATCTGCCTTTTTCTTATCTGATAGAGCAGCAAAATACCACTTATCTGGTGCCAGGGGTGAATTTGCGGAGTGTAGGTACGATTCGGGATGCTCAAAAGTGGCCTAAACGTGACAAACGTAAAGATCCGAACCGTTTGGATCAGATTAATTATAACCTGTTGAGTCCCTATACTATTCAGAAAATGATGAAAGGGCGTAGTATTCTGAAAGAATTACGTAAAGTATCCGGAGAAACTTCAGAAACTTACTCTTACCAAAGTGCGAAAATTAAGAATTCTTCTTTAAATAATGGCATTCGTTTTTATGAAACGGCTATTCATAAATTTTTGGGTAATTCATTAATCAAGCGTTTGGAGGAGGTTCGTTTTAGCAGTGATGAGGAAATCCGTGCCCGGTTGATTCCTGATACAGAGATAGGGACAGGAGAATGGGTGGATATTTCCGGATTGATCGCTCCTAAAAGTGAAATAGAGAAGTTGATGGCAGATATAGAATCTGGAATCCTGACTAATGTGGATCAGATTCATGACCGTTTTGTTGAGATGCATCGTAATTATTATACATACGAGTGGACATGGGCGTATGGGAAGATGCTTGAGTTTTATAATCTGCGTTCCGATGAAATAACGGCAAAGGATGTTATTGCTATCGTGAAGAAGTGGCAGGAGGCTGTTGTCGGATTGGATAAAATGGTCTATGCCGATGCGAAAAAGGAATTTTCTTTGTCTGCTATGACGGGGTTCGGTGCAGATGGATCACGTGAAGAAATGGAGCAGGATTTTGAACAGGTGCGTGGGGTATTTGAAAGTAATCCGTTTGTGACAGCGGTATTGCAGCATATTGAAGCGAAAACAGCGTTGGGTAACGAGTTGATAGAACGGATTGCTTCTATATGATATTTTTGATGAGAGTATCCAGACTAAGATGAACCTTCGGAAAAGTTACAGATGGTAGTTACATATAAAAAGAGCCGTATGAATGCTGGAGTAGTCATACGGCTCTTGCTATTGGATGACATTTGAGCTTGTTGGGATACTTCCTTTTTATTTTTTTACCACAGGTAGTATAACTCTGCTTGCAGCTCCTTGCTGATGATAAATTTTGATCTTTTGTTTCATCACAAAATCTTCTACCGTACAATGATAGGTATCAATAAACCTTTGTGGATTGCGGTCAATAATGGGGAACCAGGAACTTTGAATTTGAATCATCAGTCTGTGTCCCGGCAGGAATGTGTGTGCCACATCATACAGTGTGTAATTAACCGGAGTTATTTCTTCCGGTTTGAAAGGCAGGGAATTGTCGAATCCCTTACGGAAGCGTCCTCTGAATAATTCGCCACGAATCATCAGCTGGTACCCACTCATTGGGTAGTCACTCTTTAAATAACTGCGTGCAGTTTTGGAATATTCAAATTTTTCAGGATATACATCAATTACTTTCACCATAAAATCAGCGTCAGTACTACTGATGGCAGTCATTAATTCCACTTCTATAGGACCGGCCAATGTTAATGTATCACATAGCGGCTCCGTCATGAAAGTAATGACATCGGGACGTGAAGTAGCAAAGCGTTGGTCATCTACCATGAATTCTTTTGTCCGGTAAGTGGTAGGGTTTGCCGTATAGGGTACCGGACGTGACATATCTGAAATATATTCTGAATAAGACTCTTGTTCTGCCGGTGCTTGTGTGGATACTGATCCGTTCTTATGTATATAATAAGGTGTACCGGCAGTCTTTTGTACAGGCCATTCGGATGTGGATACTGTAGTGAAATATAAGGAGACTGCAATTAAAGC
>ERZ811310.46-NODE-46-length-31458-cov-11.6666_pt1 | contig 31458 bp, 23 predicted proteins | sample MGYA00520261_ERZ811310 | MGnify/ENA primary metagenome ERZ811310 (study PRJEB31588, sample SAMN03398993) | human gut metagenome | study: EMG produced TPA metagenomics assembly of the PRJNA231909 data set (A prospective, longitudinal analysis of the... | reverse complement strand
CGATGACGGTGAGGTTCCACCTGTTCCCATTCCGAACACAGCAGTTAAGCTCACTCGTGCCCAAGATAGTTAGCTGGAAACGGCTTGTGAAAATAGGTAGCCGCCGACTCATAGTTGTCAGGATGAAGAAACCGCATCTTGACAATATGCACCTCTAGCTCAGTTGGTAGAGCAACTGACTCTTAATCAGTGGGCCCAGGGTTCGAGTCCCTGGAGGTGCACCAGATATTGAACGTCAAATCGTAAGATTTGACGTTCTTTTTTGTTAAGTAACCCCGAAAATTCGGGGTCTGCACGGTCAATGCACGATTTTTGCACGGTTGGCGTTTTCGTGGGAATCCTCTGCATGGGCTGGAATTACCTTGAAATGCGTGGTAAATTTTGCATCAGGTCAGCAGAGTCAGACGGAGCTGCGCCTTTACTTCGGGGTCTGCATTCTTCAGAAGTTCCAGCAGAGCAGTCATGGAGATGGTCGGTTCGCCTGCGGCGGGTACAGCCTGCGGGCTGGGGCTTTCCTGTTTAGCATAGAACCCTTCCTCGAACTTCCTGCCAAGTTCCACACGAGAGGACTGCTGGATATGGGCGTAGGTGTTCACCAGCATATCTGCCGTAGCGTGTCCGGTGGTGCCCTGAACAGCTTTTACATCGCCACCGGAGATCATCAGCTGAGATAGGTGGCAACGGAACGTTCCGATGCCATCCGCAGCGTCAAAATCGAGGTCTTCCGGGGTCAGGCCTACGATCTCACCCTCTCGCAGTGCGCCCACCAGTGTGAGGTGCACCGCCAGATGCAGGATGGGGTCATCCATACTGTCCAGAGCCGCCCGCATCTCCTCCACCGTCCAGATGGTGCGCTCCTGTGTGGACTTCTTGGGGCAGTCCACGGGAACAGGGCTTTTGACAAAGATGCCCCACCCTACGGCATACTGGAAGGCTGTGCCCAGCAGCCGATGAACCTCGTGGATGGTCGTGCCAGAAAGGAACCGCTGCTTCTGCTTTTCGGTCAGGTTCTGCTTCTTACTCTCGATATACGAACCGCAGGGCGTTTTGCTCAGAGTCGTGTAGAGGTTTTCCATGTGGTAGGGCTTGAGCTTCTGCATCTCCATGCTGCCGATATAGGGAATGATAAGGTTCTGGATGGTGGAGGGGTTGGATTCGTAGGTTTTGGGTGCCCATTTGTGCTTGCTGCACTGCTTGGGCAGCCGATCCATGAGGAACTCTGCCACCGTCACCGAGGACGGGATCAGAAAGGTGCCAGCCGCCAGTTCGTGTTCAATTTGCTTCTTTCGGTTCGTTGCCTCCTCTTTGGTGGGAAAGCTCTCCGATTTGTCGCGGCTCTTGCCGTGTTCATCTTCGTAGGTGTAGCGGACGCTGTAAGAGTTGCCGCGCTTCGTAATATATGCCATACTGTTTGCTTTCTCTTATCAAGCTGCCCGGTAGAGCCACGCATCGAAGCTGTCCTTCGGTACACGGATGCTTCCGCCTACCCGCAGGACACGGAATTCGGTGGTGCTGTTGCACAGGTTGTAAGCAGAGCGCAGGCTGATGGCCAGCATTCGTGCGATCTCTTCCACCGTGTACACCAGCTTCGTGGTTGCCGGGCTGTCAGTCGGAGACTTGACGGAATTGGTCTGAGTGACCGCTTCCATTAAGGACTTATTCGTATAATCGGAAGATTGCACAGGGACGGTCATAGAATTACGGTCAAAATCCATAAGCATTTCTCCTTATATTGTCATATCATCTAAAAATTCAGCTTAAAGTTCTACATCCTACCCACGCTTACGGTTTTGCTGCGGCACATTCCTGATGCGCTCCTGCTTGGGGGCAAGAATCTTTTCCAGAAAGTCGCGCACCAGTTCAGGCGCACGGTGGAGCGCGTCCAGATAGGGCTTCACTTCATACCGGAGTTCATGATACTTTTGATTCCAAAGCCCCGAAAACTGGATGTTTTTGATAGAAAACACAGGAAAAACTTGTGGAAAAGGTTGAATTGAAGGAAAACGAACAGCTTATTGTTGCATTGAACAGTCAAAAAGTGCATAATAAAGGCAGACAACGACCTGTGAGGAGGTTTTGGCGTTGAAAACAGAAAGCGGCAAGGAAAAGCGGATGGTTCAGGAGCTGGATCTTTTGAAAAAATACCAGAAGATCTCGGTAAAAGAGCTGGCTGAGACGCTGAGGGTCTCGGAGATGACAGTGCGGCGGGATCTGGAACTGCTGCGCAAAAACCATGTGCTGGAGCGCAGCTACGGCTACGCCACTCTGGTGGAGGGCGGCAACGGCTATTCCTACGAGGGGGAGACCTACGACCTACGCCGGGCAAGGCTGGAGAATTTCAGCGAGAAGGATCGCATTGCCAAGTATGCGGCCTCCCTGATCCGCCCCGGGGACTGGGTGTTTCTGGATAACGGCACCACGGTCTCCCGCATGACCTTTTATCTGCCCACCGAGTTTGAGTTTACGGTGCTCTGTTATAATTTCATCATTCTGGCCGAGCTGCTGAAGCACGCCAATGTCCATGCGATTTTCCCTGGGGGGTACTACCATCCGGAGGATTACAACTTTACTTCCCCCGAGGCGGTAGAGTTCATCCGCCGCCACCGGGCCAACAAGGCCTTTCTCTCGGTGTCGGGGGTCCACCAGAGTTTGGGCATCACCTGCATCAACGCCAACATCGTGGAGAACAAAAAGGCTATGATTGAATCCTCGGCCCAGAACATCATTCTGGCGGACTCCAGCAAGTTCGGGCTGGTAAAGGCCAACCACTTTGCGGACATCCCGGATATGGATCTGGTCATCACCGATACCAACCTTCCTGCCGGGTGGAAAAAGATCCTGGCAAGTGCACAGACTCAGCTCAAAATGGTCTGATAAAATGAAGATGAGGGGGCTGCTGTAAAATGCAGCGCCCTCTATTTTTACGATAATACGCGATAATTTAAAATGAAATCTCACATAAAGAAAAGCAAGTGCAACACTTTTTCTCGAAAACCAGAATTTTTGATGGAGATGTGATGTACTTGCTTTTTGCATTGTTTGCTTTTTCGCTTATTTTTGAAATTGTTATAGCTATTTGTGTTGCGCTATTTTGCAACAGCCCTTTTTTGTGTTCGTTTGAACATGATTTGAGTGAGCGAGATATAACTTTTTTGTGTTTGATAGGCGGGTGAAAGCCGTCTGGACGAACCGGAAAATTCAGAAGAATCTTGTTTGAATAAACAAAATATGACGTAGAAAAGATTCTTTGCAAGGATGCTGGATACTTGAGCCAAGGAGAAAAGAATACAATGCAATAAATGTTCAAAAGAACAGAAATAGCGTGATTTTAATGGCGTAAGTGAACAAAACATGCCCGGAAATGTGTGCAATGTCATGAAATGAAACAAAAACTATTGACGAATCCGGGGGAGAATGTTATTCTCTGCTCAGAGAACGAACAAACAGTATGTTTGAACAAACAGAGAGGAGCAGAGCCGTGAGACTGACAGAGATAACAGACGACCTGACGGGCGCTGCTGATTCCGGCAGCTACTTCACCGCACGAGGCCGGAAGGTGCATATCTGTACGAATGGACGGTGCAGTCTGGAACATGAGACCGACGAGATCCTGACCGTGAATCTCTCCTCCCGCAACACCGCGCAGGACAAGGCACGACAGCTCCACGCAGACCTTCTGAGACGGCTCGAACCGGGCGGCTTCTATATGAAGAAGATTGGCACCGGCTTCCGGGGCAATGACTCCTACGAGCTGGATGGTCTGCTGGACGGCTGGCCGGACTACAATGTGTTCATTGTGGACAACGCTCCCGACCTCGGTACCTTTACCCTTTATGGCAACCAGTACTGTGAGGGCGAGATCCTCCCAAAGTCGGTTTATGCCAACGACCCCATCTTCCCACCGACGGAATCCTACATCCCCAAAATTCTGGGAAAGGACACCGACAAGAAGATCGGTCTGGTGGACATCGACGCAGTAAAGGGCGGCGAGGAAACGCTACTGGCCGCTGTGGAACATCAGCTGGCCGAGGAAACACGCATTCTGGTGTTCGACGCCATCACCCGGGCAGATGTCCTTCGTCTGCTCAAGACGCTGGCGCCCCGATACCCCAAGGTGTTCTGGACCGGCTCTCTGGGCATCGCAGACGGTCTGGCCGAATATCTCTACGGCCCGGCGCAGCCCCACACCTTCCCTGTGCGGGACATCCGGAGCCTTTGCTTCTGTGCTTCGGCCTACGACATCGCTCATAAGCAGATCACTTATTCTGCGGAGCGTGGGCTGCAGACCGTGCCGCTGGACATCGACGCCTACATCGAGGGCGGCAAAGAGGTGCCGCAGCGGGCCGCAAAGCAAGCAGAGCAGCTGCTTGGGCAGGGGAGCGTCATCCTCTTCCCGCAGGTGGAAAAATATTCCTACAAGCCCGGCACCAGCAAAGCTATCATGGAGTGCTTTGCACAGGCTGCGGCAGCGTTTGACCACGATGCCGCATTCGACCGGCTGGTCATCATCGGCGGCGAGACTTCACAGGACGTGCTCCGGCAGTTCGGCGTTGAGCATCTGCAGCTCGGCTGCGCACTGGAACCCGGCGTGGCACAGGGCCTGATGCTGGACGGCTGCTTCGCAGGTCGGGAGTTCGCCCTCAAGGGCGGCAGCATGGGCCGTGAGGATACGCTGGAAAAGATGCTCTGCCGGAAGGAGGTCGTTTACTGATGGAACATGAATCGATCGTCTGGCCGAAATCGGCCGATGACATCATCCACTACTCGGCGCTGGTCTACCAGAAGGGTTTGGTAAGTGCGGCGGGTGGAAATGTCAGTGCCCGGCTGGGAGGCGATATGCTTATCACCGGCAGCAACGTGCCGCTGCGGGCAGTCACCTACGAAGGTCTTGTGCTCTGCGACGCTGAGGGTCATGTCAAGCGAGCAGCGCAGGGGCTGAAGCCCTCTAAGGAGACGCGGTTCCATCTGGATGTCTACCGTCTCCGCCCCGAGATCAACTATATCATCCACGCCCACCCCACCTATTCGGTGCTCTGGACGCTGCAGAAAAAGCCGTTGCCCCTCTACACCGAGTCGGCAAAGCTCAAGCTCGGCGAGGTGCCCATCGTGCCCGACCGGGCACCCGGTTCCACAGAGCTGGCCGATGTCGTGGCAGAAACGGTGGCCAACGCATCGGCAGACACAAGGGCTTTCCTGATGGAAGGCCACGGCATCCTCGTTATGGGCAAGACCATGGAAGAGTGCTTCGACCAGACAGAGCTGTTGGAAGATACGGCCAAGATCGCGTTCCTGCAGCAGTTGGCCTGCCTCCGCTGAAGCTTTGATAATTACGAACTGTAAACACAGGATATAAAAACAAAAAGAAAAAGGAGAATAATCTTATGAGCACCAAGAAAATTTCCCGCCGTGATTTCCTGAAGGCCGCCGGAATCTCCGCTGCTGCCATTGGTCTGACCGCCTGCGGCGGCTCTTCCAGCACCGCAGCTTCCACCACCGGCAGTGCAGGCTCTGCTGCTGTATCGGCTGAGAGTGCTGCTTTCTCGGTCACTGCAGACGTCACCGGTGACCGCGCCCCCTATGTGGAACGCTTTGCTGAGCTCATCTCCGACAAGACCGGCGGCCGCTATCAGGCCAACGTCATTGCCGCAGGCTCTCTGGGCAACGGCTCCGACATGGCACAGATGCTGCAGATGGGTACGCTGGATGTGCTGATGAGCGACGATATGACCATGGACGGCGTGCTGGACGGCGCGCTGGGCTTCGCATGGCTGCCCGGTCTGGTGGCTGACTACGACGAGGCGGATAAATACTACCTCAAGGGCTGGATCGCCGACGAAGTGGCCAAGATCATGGAGCAGAACAGCCTCATCCGCATCTCTTCTTACTGCAACGGCTTCCGTCAGGTGGGCAACATCATCCGCCCCGTCACCGAGATGTCCGACCTGGCCGGCCTGAAGATCCGCACCCCGTCCGTCGCCTCTGTTGTCTCTTTCTATGAGAAGTGCGGCGCACTGCCCGTCATGATCGCCGGTTCTGAGGTGCTGAATGCCCTGCAGACCGGTACCGTCGATGGTCTGGACAACGCGGTCTTCAATTATACCAACCAGGGCGTTCTGGATGTCATCACCCACATCACCGAACTCAACTACTGCTACTCCGGCGGCTGCTTCATCGCAGGCTCTCCCTTCTGGGAAAAGCTGAGCGACGAGGACAAGACCGCCTTCAAGGAGGCTGCACAGGAGGCTTCTGACGAGTTCACCGAGTTCTTCCGTGAGAAGACCGAGAAGATCACCAACGACGGCGTGGCCAGCGGCCAGTGGACCGTGGATCAGCCCTCCGATGATATGAAGGCCAAGCTGCAGGAGATCTACCAGCAGATCTGGGAAGAGAGTCGCGGCACCTACAGCGACGAGATCATGGACGCCATCACCAGCGGTGATTACAAGAACAAGTAAGGCTGTGTGGCACTCCATACTTTGATGTAAAGTGATCATGCCGCCTTGCGGGGAGTGCCCGAGGGCGGCAGTTTATGAAAGGAGGCAAATGCTGTGAACAGCAATAACAAAACGCTGCAGGGCTTGAAGAAGGTCAACGACAGACTGTTGGGCATCGAGACCTTCCTGCTGGCTCTTATCACAATCCTGCTGGTCGCGGCCATCTTCATCGAGGTGGTTTGCCGGTATTTCCTGTTTATCTCTGCCGCGTGGGCGGAAGAGTTCACCCGCTATCTCTTCATCTGGCTGACCTACATCGGCTCAGCCTACGCCATCTGCGACAACAGCCACACCGAGATCGATGTGCTCAAGCAGGTGCTTATGAAGATCAAGGGCCCAGCCCGCGAAAAGTGGCTCAAGGCGCTGGAAGTCGCAGCCATCGTTTCCACTTTTGCATTCCTGGTCGTCTTTGCCAAGCTCTTCTTCGACTATATGATGAAGATTTTCGGTACCACCCAGACTTCGCCCACCATGCGCATCCCCATGGGCTGGGTCTACCTGCCGGTGTTTGTAGGCATCGTGCTGGCAGCCCTGCACGAGGTGTACATGCTTGCAGCCTGCCTGCTGGGCGGCGATAAGAAGGCTGCCGCCGAGGCGGACAACTGAGAAAGAGGGTGAAATTATGACAGCGCTTCAAGCTTTGCTTATCTTCCTGATCTCCTTCATGGTGGTGGCCGTCCTGTTCAAGATGCCGGTCTCCTTTGCACTGGGCGCATCCTCTCTACTGGTGCTGGCTTTTGGCGGCTACAATCTGGTCACTGTGCCCCAGTTCGCGTTCTCCGGTCTGGACAGCTTTGCTCTGCTGGCCATCCCGTTCTACATCTTCGCCGGTGTCATCATGGAGTACAGCGGCATCTCCAAGATGCTGATCGACTGGATCAAATCTTTTGTGGGTCGTATCCGCGGCGCCACCGGCGTCATCACCATCTGCGCCTGCATGGCCTTCGGCGTTCTGACTGGCTCGGCCATGGCTACCATCTCCGCCATCGGCAAGATGATGGTGCCCGAGCTGGAAAAAGAGGGCTACCCCAAGGCTTATAACTCCGCTTTGCTGGCGGCTACCTGCTTTCTGGGCATTCTCATTCCCCCGAGTGTCCCCGGCATCATGTACGCTCTGGCCTCCGGCGGCAAGATCTCTGAAATCTGGATGTCTACCATCGGCCCTGCCTTCGTTTTTGCAGTGGGCTACTTCGTCATTAACTACTTCCGCATCGGCCGTCATCAGGTCAAGCCGGAAAAGGTCAATGTGGCGTTCAGTGAAAAGGCCCGTCAGATCGGCAAATCCACATTCTACGCTATCCCGGCCCTGCTGATGCCCATCATCATCTATGGCGCCATCTACGGCGGCTTCTGCACCGTTACGGAGGCAGGCGCTGTGAGCTGCGTCTACGGTATCCTCTATTTCGCTGTTCTGAAAATCATCAACAAAAAGAAGATCCAGATCACCTTCTGGCGCTGCTGCGCCATCGCCGGTGCGTCCACTGCCGTTATCGGTCTGCTGAACGCCTTCTCCGCTGTGGCCGGCAAGGTCATGACGCTGGCCGGTATCTCCTCCTTCCTGTCCAACCTGATCACGGCCAACATCTCCAGCCGCGGGGGCTTCCTGCTGATGATCAACATCCTGTTCATCTTCATGGGCACATTCATGGACATTAACGCCACCATTCTCATCATGACCCCGCTGTTGCTGCCCGTGGCGCAGACTTACGGCATCAGCACCGTCCACTTCGGTGCCATCATGCTGGTCAATATGTGCGTTGGCTTCCTGACTCCTCCCTTTGCTGTCGGTATCTTCGTTTCCACCAAGATCGCCCACTCCACATTTGGAGAAACAGTCAAGGAAGCCATCCCCTTTATGGGCGTGGGACTGATCGCCATCCTGGTCACCACCCTCTGCCCGCAGTACATCAACTTCTTTGTGAACCTGCTTGCATAAACAGCAGCAACGAGGTAACAGCATTATGATCGGAAAAGAAATTCGTCTCAAGCGCCTGATGCCCACCGAGGACGGTAAGTACTTCGGCCTGACTGTAGACCATGCCATGGGCCGTGGTGTGATGAAAGGTCTGGATACCATCGATGATACCATTGCTAAGATGGTGGCCGGCGGTCCGAATGCCATCACCATGCATAAGGGCATTGCGGAACACTGCTTTGCTCCCTACGCGGGCAAGACCTGTCTTGTGCTCAAGCTGACCACCTTTGGCGTCTACCATTACGAGAGCGATGTGCAGGTGGCCAGTGTGGAAGAAGCCATTGCCATGGGTGCCGATGCCGTGTCGGTGGGCTGCATCCTGGGCGGTGACAATCAGGAGCAGCAAATCGCCATGCTGGGCCGCATCAGCGAGGAAGCTCACCGCAACGGGATGCCCCTCATCAGCCATATCTATCCCCGCGGCAACCATATCACCGGGGACGACCAGCGTAGCGTGGAGAACGTGATGTACGCTGCCCGCACTGCTGCAGAGCTGGGGGTGGATCTGGTAAAGACAACCTACACCGGCGACTCCGAGAGCTTTGCCCGGGTGGTGCAGGCTGCCCCCACCCGGGTGGCCATTGCCGGAGGCAACGGCTGCAAGACCGCACAGGATTTCATTCAGATGACCCGTGATGTCATGGATGCCGGTGCTGCAGGCGTGACTTACGGACGCTTCGTGTTCCAATACCCCCATGTGACCCCGCTGGTCAAGACTCTGGGACAGGTGGTACACAATGGTCTGTCCGTGAAGGAAGCCATGGAGCTGCTGGACACGCTGGAGCATGAGGATGCATAAGGGAGGGCCGCTATGCTGAAATTTGATCTTCAGAAGCCCAATGATGTGGTAGCCTTTGGCCGCGCCACCATCGATCTCTATGCCAATGAGATCGGCCCCATGGAGGCAGCAAAGACCTTCTCAAAATATGTGGGCGGCTCTCCCGCCAACACCGCTGTCGCCATGGCACGTCTGGGTCTGAAAGTTGGCTACATTGGCAAGGTGTCCGATGACCAGTTCGGACGCTTCATCGTCAGATATCTGGCTGACCAGGGGGTGGATACCTCCCACATCGAGACAGCCGCCTCTGGCATCCGTTCCGGTGTGACCATGGGTGAGATCAAAGAGGGCTCGTGCAACTGTTTCATGTACCGCACCGACTGCGCCGACCTTCACATCGACTGTGCTCAGCTGGACGAGAGCTATATCGCCAGCCACAAGCTGCTACTCATCTCGGGCACATCTCTCTCCCATTCTCCGGCGCGGGAGGCTGTGTTCCTCGCCATCGCCATGGCAAAGCGGAACGGTGTGGTTGTTGCCTTTGACCTCGACTACCGTGACGGAACCTGGGACAATGACGACGAGACCAGTATCTATTTTACCCTCGCCGCCCAGCAGGCTGATATGGTGCTGGGAACCCGGGAAGAGTTTGATAAGATGGAAGAACTTTTCCACCCGGGCAACCATGATGACGACCGGAGTGCTCACTGGTTGCTGGAAAAGGGCGTAAGCCTTGTCTCCATCAAGCAGGGCAAAAAAGGCTCTCATCTCTATACCGCCGAGGGTCGCACCATGGGCGGTATCTATCCAACAAAGGTGCTCAAGAGTTTTGGTGCGGGAGACTCCTACTCCGGCTCTTTCAACAATGCGTTGATACGTGGGAAGAGTCTGGAAGAAGCACTGAAGTATGCTGCAGCAGCTGCTTCAATCACCATTACCGGTCATAGCTGCTCCGATGCCATGCCCACCTTGGATCAGGTAGAAGAGTATATGCAGACCCACGAGTATCAGATGCCGGAGGCTTGAGAACCACCGCTAGAACCATATCAATCCCCCTTTTTAACACAGAAGCCGCGCATTGACAGGACGTGCGGCTTCTGTATTTTTGTTTGTTCGGGTACAAAGCGGGGTGCGGCCACTCAAACCAACGCCGTCAAGCCGGTGGGGAAGAGGGTGATTTTATTTGTCGGAGAGTAAGTGCACGGTTTCTGCACGGATTTTGCACGGTTTCAAACCGTGCAGAGGGTACTTCTCGGTGCAAAATCCGACAAAGAATGCAGAAATTACCGGGTGAAAAATCACGTTGTCTTGATTAAAAATAACGATGACTCGAAACTTCCATAAATTGAGACGAACCGGCGGCTTGCTCTCTTAATCAGTGGGCCCAGGGTTCGAGTCCCTGGAGGTGCACCACAAAGAGCACCAGGCAGAAATGCTTGGTGCTTTTTCTTTTGTTTTTTCAGAAAGTAAAAAGACTTCCGCCTGAGGGTCATTCTCAAAGCGGACGTCTTTTTCTGTTTGTTGCTCTATCGTGCCGTCACCGCCCATCAGAGCCGTCATCTCACGGATCGTCAGGTTATTTCTGACGGTATCCCAAAAGCCGCTGCACGAAGGGCCGGAGCGAGTGGATGAACGCTTCATCCGAAAGCTCTGTCTGATGTTCCAGCTTCCAGACACAGAGATGATGGAAAAATTTTCAAAAAAGTTGCAGATTGTGCAGGAAAAATTTCTTGCAGCTCGTTCTGTTAGATGGTATCATTATAACGGTTTGCGCCGCTAACCCGGGGCAGTATCTCGCAGACAGGTCATTTTTGGCGGACGCTGTGGGGGAAAGCGCAGAACGGATGAAAACAGGCAGAAAGAACTTTTCTTTTTCATGAAACACAGGAGGTCAGGCTTTTCATGCTAGGTTTCAACAAGAAGACACAGGACGCCTCTCCGCAGGAGAATACCGGCGGAGAAAATAAGGTGTTCCACTTTATCAAGACCCACAAAAAGCGCTGCATCGCGGTGGTCGCAGCCGCAGCAGTGCTGGTGGCGGTCATCGTGCCGCGCAAGAGCCGCAGTGCGTCGGCAGACCTTGCCTACACGCAGGAGAAGCTGGGACGCCGCGACATCGTGAACGTCTACGACGGCAGCGGCACCATCAACGCCGCCGATTCCTACACCGTCAAGTCCCTCGTCACCGGCACGGTGCTCACCGCCGACTTTGAGCTGGGTGACAGCATCGAGAAGGGCGATATTCTTTACACCATCGACATTTCGGATGTGGAAAACAACCTCGCGAGCGCACAGCTCTCGGTGGAGCAGGCACAGCGCAATTACGATGACATTGCGGATATGCAGAACGTCCGCACCAAGATCAGCGGCGAGGTCAGCTCCTTTGCAGTCGCCGCAGGCGACGCCGTGCAGGCTGGTCAGGCTGTGGCCACCATCCGCGATACCTCTGTGATGCTGCTGGCCGTGGATTTCCCTGCCGCAGAGGCCCAGAGCTTTGTCGCCGGTCAGGCCGCACAGGTCATGCCGGACACCACTTTTGAGACGCTGAACGGCACCATCCGCTCCGTTTCCGGTGCAGACCCTGCCGGCGACGCCAGCTTGATGACCTGCACCGTCACCATCGCTGTTCCCAACGCGGGCAGCCTGACCACCGCACAGGCCGCTGTGGCACAGGTGAACGGCGTCAGCTCCCTCAACTCTGCACACTTTACTTACCAGCGTGAGGAGACTGTCGTGGCAGCTGCCTCCGGCACCGTGTCTGAACTCTGCGTCAAGGAGGGCAGCACCGTCCGTCAGGATGACGTCATCCTCCGCATTACCGGCAAGGATCTGGACAAGCAGACCAAAAACGCCGCTGACAGCCTGCGCGCTGCCGAGCTGCAGATGTCTTCTGCCGAGAAGACCATCAGCCACTATACCATCGACGCCCCGATCAGCGGCACCATCGTGGATAAGAAGGTCAAGGCCGGCGACAAGCTCAGCGCCAACGACACCGCCATGCAGAACCTCTGCACCATCTACGATATGAGCTATCTGGAAATGAAGCTCAACGTGGACGAGCTGAAGATCCGCTCCCTCGAGGTCGGCCAGGAGGTGGACATCACCGCCGACGCCGTCCCGGGTGAGACTTACAAGGGAGTCATCAGCAGCATCCTCGTGGCAGGCACTACCGCCAACGGCTCCACCAGCTACCCCGTCACCGTCCGCATCGACGACATGGGCGAGCTGCTGCCCGGAATGAACGCCACTGCGAAGATCACCACCGCCAGCGTCAAGAATGTTCTGGCCCTGCCCAACGCCGCCCTCGTCCGGGGCAGCTATGTGCTGGTGACCAAGGATTCGCCCAGCGCTGCCAATGCTGAGACTTCCATGACCGCTCCCGACGGCTACGTCTACGTCAAGGTGACCACCGGCATCAGCGATGACGATTACATCGAAGTGAAGAGCGGCCTGCAGGAGGGCGATACCATCGCTTACGACAACTCCAGCGTCAGTGCGACCGACTTCTACAGCAACATGATGGCCTCCGCCGAAGGAGATGACGAATGAGCACGCTGATAGAATTTGATGGGGTCTGCAAGTATTACCAGATGGGTGATACCCTCGTAAAGGCCGCCGACCACGTCTCTTTCAAAATCAACAAAGGCGAGTTCGTGGCCATCGTCGGCCAGTCCGGTTCTGGTAAATCCACTTGTATGAACATCATCGGCTGTCTGGACGTGCCTACCGAAGGCACTTATCTGCTGGACGGCAGGGATGTCGGCAAGATGAGCCGCCGTGAGCTGGCACACATCCGGAACGAGAAGCTGGGCTTCATCTTCCAGCAGTACAACCTGCTGCCGAAGCTGACGCTTCTGGAGAATGTGGAAGTTCCCCTTGTGTATGCGGGCATTCCCGCCGCACAGCGCCACGCGACGGCAAAGGCTGCCCTTGAGCGGGTGGGTCTGGGCAATAAGCTCAAAAACCTGCCCAACCAGCTTTCCGGCGGTCAGCAGCAGCGTGTGTCCATTGCCCGTGCGCTGGCCCGCGGCCCGGCGGTCATCCTGGCCGACGAGCCGACCGGTGCATTGGACTCCCACACCAGCCGCGAAGTTCTGGGAATGCTCCAGGATCTGCACAAGCAGGGCAATACGGTCGTCCTCATCACCCACGACAACTCCATTGCTGTGCAGGCCGAGCGCATCATCCGCCTCGAAGATGGCCGCGTCGTCTACGACGGCGACGCCCACGCACCCGAGGCAGTCGTTCAGCCGAACTTCATGATGGCAGAGCCGAAAGCCGGAGAGGAGGGGACGCAGGCATGATAAAGGAGACCTTCAAACAGGCCGTCCAGAACGTCTTGAGCAACAAAGTCCGCACCTTCCTCACCATGCTGGGCATCATCATCGGCGTCATGGCCGTCATCGTCATCGTCGGTCTCGGCAACGGCATGACCAACATGATGCAGGACTTCTACTCCGACATGGGCAGCGATATTCTGTCCGTCAACATCATGACCGCCAGCACCCGCTCAGTGGAAGTGGACGATGTGTACAGGATCATCAATGAAAAGCCCGAGTATTATAAGGGTCTTTCGCCGATTGCCAGTGTCGGCGACACGCTGCGGGTGGCGGGCGAGAAGTACCGCCGCACCTACATCAGCGGCGTCAACGAAGATTACACGACCATCAACAACTACAAGGTGGCCAAGGGCCGCGGCATCCAGTACACCGATTTGATAGACAACAAGAATATCTGTGTCATCGGCGACTATGTGGACCGCAGGATCTTCGGCGGCAACGGCCTCGGCAGTACCCTCAAGGTAGGCGCCAGCGAGTACCGCATCGTGGGCGTGCTGGAGGGCCGCTCCAAACCCGCCTCTCAGTACGAGGGCGGCAACGACGACGTTGTTCTCGTTCCCTATACCACCCTGATGAGCGTCAACAACACCAGCAGTGTCAGCCAGTACTATGTGGTCCTGCAGGACGCGGACCACTCGGATGAGGCACAGGAGTTTTTGCAGTCGCGGCTCAAGAAGCTGGTCAGCAAGGATGACTATGTCTACGTCATGAGCCTGAGCGCAGCCATGAAGCAGATGTCCTCCATGATCAACGTCATGGTGGGCGTCCTGACGGCCATTGCAGGCATCTCGCTGCTGGTCGGCGGCATCGGCATCATGAACATCATGCTGGTGTCCGTCACCGAACGCACCCGTGAGATCGGTATCCGCAAGGCACTGGGCGCACAGGAGAGCACCATCCTGACCCAGTTCGTCGTGGAGGCCGGCGTCACGTCGGCGCTGGGCGGCTGCCTCGGCATCGTGCTGGGCTACGTCGTGTCGGCCATTATCAACCAGATCCTTCCGTATATCCTGACGGATATTACCCTGAATGTCACCCCCTCGGCGGACGCAGCAGCCATCGCCGTGGGCATCTCCTGCGGCATCGGTGTCCTGTTCGGCTTCCTGCCGGCCCGCCGTGCCGCCAGCCTGAACCCCATCGAAGCACTCAGATATGATTAAGGAGTTTACCATGAAAAAACGATTCCTCGCATTCCTGCTGGCTGTCTGCGTGGCTGTTTCCATGCTGGTGCTGCCCGCCTCTGCGGTCGGCTCCAACGCGGCAGTCCAGACGGCGACGGCACTGGGCGGTCTGACCGCCGAGCAGGCCGGTTCTCTGGGTGCGCCCCTCACTCGTGGGCAGGCGGCCCGCCTCCTCACCGCATTCTCTGCTTACCGCGATACCACCACGGCACAGGGCCGCACCGGCCGCCTCTACAGCGATGTGGACAGCGACTCTCCCTATGCGGTCTACATCCGCACCGCCGTCCAGAACGGCTGGATGACCGGCTACTCCGACGGCAGTTTCCGCCCGGACAACACCGTCACGCTGGAAGAAGCCTGCACCATGGCGCTGCGCCTGCTGGGCTATGATGTGGCAAAGCTGGGCGGTACCTTCCCCACAGCTCAGCTCAGCAAGGCCAGCGCGCTGGGCCTGCGCAATGAGATCAATGCCCGTCAGGGCGAGACTCTGACCCTCGAGCAGGGTACCATGCTCTTCTACAACGCCCTCACCGCTATGAACGGCAGCGGTCAGGTCTACGCTTCCACCCTGGGCTTTGCCGTGAGCAACGGCCAGGTGGACATCTCTTCTGTCCTGCTGGACAACGTCAAGGGTCCCTTCGTGGCAGATGCTTCCACCGTCCTGCCTTTCGCCCCGGCGGCCATCTACCGCAACGACGAAGTCACCACCTCTGCGGCCCTCTCTCCCTATGATGTCTACTATTATAACGAGAGCGCCCGTACCGTCTGGATCTACAACAAGCGCGCCGCAGGCCGCGTGACGGCTGTCTCGCCCTCGGCCAGCGCTCCGACCTCTGTGACCGTGGCCGGCGTCACCTACGCCATCGCTTCGCCCTCTGTGGCCTATCAGCTGTCCTCCCTGTCCGGCGGCGGCGTGGGCCAGGTGGTCACTCTGCTGCTGGGCATGAACGATGCAGCCGTCTCCGTCCTCACCGGCGACGCGGCAGACGCTGTGTTCTACGGTGTGGTCCAGTCCTCATCCCGCACCCTTGTGGAGACGAACAGCGCTGAGGTGCAGCAGGCTGTCTCGGTCATGTGTACCGACGGCACCGCCCGCACCGTCAATGTGGATAATAAGCTCAATTTCCCGGCCGGCAAGCTGGTGGAGATCAGCGTGGACGGTGACGGCGAAAGCGTCCAGTCCATCTCGCCCCGCTCGACCAGCGGCACCGTCAGCGCCGACGGCACCGCGCTGGGCGACACCCCGTTTGCAGACAACGTGCAGATCATTGATACGACGTCGGAGGGTGTGGCTGGGGCAGTTCGCCCCAGCCGCCTATCGGGGGTAACTCTGAGCGAAAGCGACGTCCGCTACTACACCACCAATTCCGCAGGCCAGATCGACCGGGTCATCCTCGACGATGTGACCGGTGACCTGTGGGAGTACGCTGCGCTGGATTCTGTCCGCCGCCTGACGGACGAAGCCGCCAAGAAGATCGACAAAAAGATCAGCGACAAGGCACAGGACGCCGCAAGAGAGGCTGCAGGCCTCCCCGCTGGGACCACCACGACCACCACCAAGGTGGACAAGACCGATGAGGAGACCTTCCAGGATGTGAAGAACATCCTTGTCCCCAGCACCAGCGATGTGCTCTACGGCCTCATCGACGGCAGTGTCGTCAGCTCTACCTGGAACACCCTTACCGGCAAGACGGACCAGCTGTTCAGCTATGTGCTCCGCCGCACCGGCGACAGTGTGGGCGGTACGCTGGGCGACTTCCTCAACTATCTGGGCGAGGGCGCGACCTATGTCTGCTACTCTGGCGGCAAGCAGGTGGCCTACAGCACCGCCACCAAGTACCCCGTTATCGCAGGCGGCATCGCCATCGGCCGTTCTGCCGACGGCAAGGCCATCAACCGAATGCTCCAGCTCTCGCCGGTAGTCGTCGATAAGCTGGGCGCAGCTTCGGTCATGAGCGGCGACAAGCGCTATGAGACTGCCGACGATATGCAGGTGTATCTGTGGTCGAACGGCCAGTATTTCGCCACCTCGCTGCCCAAGATCAACACTGAGGATTATAAGCTCATCGGCTGGTACGACAACTTCGGCTGCTCCGGCGGCAGGAAGATCCGTATCCTTGTGGCCGTCAAGACGAACTGAGCCTGAAATTTTCCAATCACAGAACAGCAGCCTCGCGACAGATGAAGCGGGGCTGCTGTTTTATTCTCCTATTTGCCACACGCCCTATTTCGTGTTACAATGAAAACCAGAGAAATTGCGGAAAAAGGAGGTGCGGCAATGATACGCATTGCTCTGGTCGAGGACGAGGCAGAGGTGCGGGCGCAGCTTCAGGGCTATGTGCAGCGGCACACCCGGCAGTACGGCACCGAGTTCGCGGTGACGGAGTTCGCCGACGGCATGGAGCTGCTGGATGATTACCGCCCGGTGTACGACATTCTGTTTCTGGACGTGGAGATGAAGCATCTGGACGGCATGGAGACGGCCCGGCGGGTGCGGGAACTGGACAAGGACGTCATCATCGTTTTTATCACGAATATGGCGCAGTACGCCATCGGCGGGTACGCCGTGGGCGCACTGGACTATGTGCTCAAGCCGGTGCCTTATTTTGCGTTTTCGCAGCAGCTGCGCAAGGCCGAAGAACAGCTGCGCCGCCGCGCACGGCATTATTTGGCCCTGCCGGTGGAGGGCGGGATGCGGCGGCTGGATTCGTCCCTCATCTATTATCTGGAAAGCGAGGGACACCGCGTCCATTTTTATACCGAAGAGGGCGATTTCGTGGCGGCAGGCACCCTGAAAGCCTTTGAGGAAAAGCTGGCCGAGCGGCCCTTTGCCCGCTGCAACAGCGGCTACCTTGTCAATCTGGCACAGGTGAAGAGCGTGCAGCAGGGGATGGTGCAGGTGGGACCCTACGAATTGCAGGTCAGCCGCCCCCGGCGGAAAGCCTTCCTCGCGGCGCTGGCCGACCACATTGGGGGTGAGGGTGCATGACGGCACTGCCCAACATCCCGCGCTTGTATACGGCGCTGGCCGAGTGTCTGGCCGTGGGCATCTACGCCCTGCCGCTGGGCATCCGCTTCGGCAAAACGGCCACCATCGCTGCCAGTGCGGCATGGGCGCTGGCCCTGAGTGCTTTTTTGCAGGCCACGGGCAGCGTTCCGCTGGCGTGGTGGATCCCCTGCATGGCGGCAGCTGTGGGGATACAGTATTTATACCTCTGGGTCACCCGCACCATCTCCCTGCTGGAAGCGGGCTATGTCTGCGCCAGGGCCTTCGTTCTGGCAGAGCTGGCGGCCAGCGCCGAGTGGCAGCTGCACTGCTCCCTCTGGCCTCAGCGCAGTGGGGCTGACGGCCTGTCACTGCTGCTTCTGGTGGTGGTCTATGGCGGCGTTTTCGGCTGCATCTGGGTGCTGGAGCATAAGCACAAAAGTCCCAAGGGCCATATCGTCATCAGCGGAAAAGCGGCCCTCGTGGCCGTCGTCATGGCGGCGATGGTCTTCGCGGTGAGCAACCTGCTGTTCTTGGGCGACCGCGAGGTGGACATGAGCGTCTACTACATCCGCACGCTGGTGGACATCTGCGGCGTGCTCATCCTGACGGTCCAGCACGAACAGCTGCGGGAGGCGGCGCTCCACAGTGAGCTTGCCGCCATGGACGAGGTGCTCCACCGCCAGTACGAGCAGTACAAGCGGAGCAAAGAGGGCATCCGGCTCATCAACAGCCGCTATCATGCGCTGAAAATTCAAATCGCGGACATCCGCGCCGAGCGCGACCGGGCCAAGCAGGATGCGGCTCTGGCCCGGATGGAGAGCGGCCTCCGGCAGTATGAGGCCGAGAACAAGACTGGCAACCCGGTATTGGATACCCTATTGACCGCCAAAAGCATGGACTGCCAGCAGCGCGGCATCAACATGACCAGCGTGGCCGACGGCAGCCAGCTGGGCTTTCTGAGCACGCGGGAGCTGTGTACCCTCGTGGGCGCGCCGCTGGACAACGCCATCGAGAGCGTGCTGGCCGAGCCCGACCCCGAAAAGCGTCTGCTGCGGGTGGCCATCTATAACCAGAGCGGCTGCGTGATGCTCCGCTTCGAGAACTACTGCGCCCAGCCCGTGGAGCTGGGCGCGGACGGCCTGCCCGTCCACAACGCCCACGGCGGCTACGACCTGCAGGGCGTGCAGGCGGCCGCCCGGCGCCACGACGGCACCATGACCCTTCATTGGGCCGACGGCTGGTTCACCCTGCGGATCTTGCTGCCGGTCCCATCGTGAGAAACGTCTCTGTCATCGCACAGCGATGACAGAGACGTTTTGTTATTCTGCACAATAAAACTGCTCCCAAAATTGTGGATTAGCACAATAAAATTTGCGACTAATTTGAAACTTTTGCAGATTGCGCATCCGAGACGACAGGTTATGCGGAGAACGGTTTGTTTTGCGGTTTATATGATAAAATGACATCAAGCAAAGGAGTGGACGCACTCCTGAGAACAGCCATGAACCGGGTCGTGTACCCAAAAGAGAAGGAGTTAACAGTTATGGCACAGAAAAAGAAGGACAGTAAGATGATGGGCAAGATCATCAAAACTGCCGTTTCGGGTGTGTTGTGTGTCGCATTGGCGGGCGGTATGGTTGCGGCCAATGTGCTGATCCCGCCTAATGCCAGCAGCGTGCAGAGCATTTTGGGTCTGAAGAGCGGCGGCATCGACAACAGTAAGGCAAAGACCGAAGGCATCAATATGGAATACAGCAAGCCCGGTTTTGATACAGAGGCTGCGCTGGTTGAGGATGAGATCGCTCTGAATAAGAAGATCGCCGCCGAGGGTATCGTTCTACTGAAGAACGATGCGGGAAAGATGCCGTACAGCACGGATACGACCTTCAGCTTTGTCAGCCATTCGGCAGTCAGCTATATTGGCGGCAATAAGGTCGATATGAAAACTGCTTTTGAAGATGCAGGCTTTGGCGTTAATGAAGCGCTCTGGAAGTTTTATTCCGAAGGCAACGGCAAGGACTACGGTCTGGGCGCTGGTTCTGTTTCATGGGGTGATGACGAGGACTTTTCCATCAACGAATGCCCCCTGTCTGTCATGAAAGCAGAGCCGGGTCTGACCGATTCCATGAAGAATACGGTTCCTGTTTTTGTGTTCAGCCGTGTGGCGGGCGAAGGCCGTGATATGCCCCGCTCCATGTACAACCACACCGATGTGGAAGAGGACAAGACCAAGACTTATCTGGAGCCGGATTCTACCGAGCTGGAGATCCTGCAGTATCTGAACGATAACTTTGACGATGTGGTGCTGCTGCTGAACTCCGGCGCAGCGGTAGATCTGAGCTGGGTCGAAAACTATCCCAATATCCACACCGTCATTTCGGCTCCCGCTATGGGTGATTACGGTCTGTGCTCTCTGGCAGAGATCTTCTCCGGCAAGGTGAATCCCTCCGGCCGCACCGTGGATACCTACGAGATGGATGCCATGAACAGCCCTGCCGCCCAGAACTTTGGCGACTTTGCCTACTATGACGAGGACGGTAACCTGACCAAGTACAACTATGTCAGCTACAAAGAGGGCATCTATGTTGGCTACCGCTACTACGAGACCCGCTACGAGGACAAGGTGCTGGGTCAGGGCAATGCCGGTGATTACAACTATGCGGATGCTGTGATGTATCCCTTTGGATACGGCCTGTCCTACACGGATTTCGAGTGGTCTGATTACGATACCAGCTGGGATGGCGATACCTGCACCGTGACTGTCAAGGTCACCAATACGGGTGATGTGGCCGGCAAGGATGTCGTACAGGTCTATGCACAGAGCCCCTATACCGATTACGACAAGGCAAACAAGGTGGAGAAAGCTGCTGTGGAGTTGGTGGGCTATGCCAAAACTGCAGAACTGGCTCCCGGCGCAAGCGAGACGGTGAAGATCACCTTTGATCAGGAGCAGCTGAAGTCTTACGACTACGTCAATGCCAAGACCTACATTCTGGACGCAGGTGATTACTATATCACCGCAGCCAAAAACGCACACGAAGCGGTCAACAACATCCTCTCTGCCAAGGGAAAGAGCGTGGCAGACGGCATGACCGCGGATGGCGACACTGCTTTTGTTGCAACCTACACCCCGGCAAACGGCACCGTGGATACCACGACCTACAAGCTTGACACCACGACCGGTGTGGAGATCACCAATCAGCTCGACCATGCAAACGGCGGGCTGCAGTATCTCTCCCGCAGTGACTGGACTGGTACCTGGCCGACCGTTGACGGCGAGGTCAGCGACCAGATCAGCACCTGGGGCAACCCCATCAATGGTACCGATGCCAGCGGTAAGGCTGCATCCTATACCTACCGCAAGACGATCAGTAAGGAAGATCTTGCAAAGCTGGATTCTTTTGATTCCCTGAACCCCACCGACTTCTCCGCCCTGACCGATGAGATCGTTTACGGTAAGGATAACGGTCTGGGTCTGATCGATATGCGCGGTCTTGATTACGATGATGAAAAGTGGGACGCACTGCTCGACCAGCTGACCCCCAGCGATTATCAGACCCTGATCACGCAGTCCGGCTATGGCACGGCTGCCATCAAGTCGGTGGATAAGCCCTCCACGACCGATCGCGACGCTGCCACCGGCCTGATCAACTATGGCGTTGATGCAAGCGGCAACTTCTACTTCAAGGGCAACATCACGCACTGCGGCGTGATCGTTCTGGCACAGACCTACAACGATGATCTGGCCTACCATTATGGCGAAAACATCGGCGACGAATCCTACTATCTGCATATTGACGGCTGGTATGCACCTGCTGTCAATATGCACCGCACTGCATTCTCCGGCCGTAACAGCGAGTATTATTCTGAGGATCCCTTTGTTGGCGGTCACATCGCTTCTCTTGAGTGCAAGGGCGTAGCTTCCCGTGGTATGTACGTCTTTGTCAAGCATTTTGCTGTCAACGATCAGGAAAACCACCGCGGCGACCGCGAGGGACAGTTCAGCATTGCAACCTTCCTGAACGAACAGGCTGCGCGCGAGATCTATCTGAAGCCCTTTGAAATGTGCATCAAGACCGATGACGTCCAGATGAATTACGCAAAGGACAACGGCGATGGCTCCTACAGCAATGCCACCAGAGAGATCCCGTCCGTGACCGGCGTTATGACTTCCTTCAACCGCATTGGCTATACATGGGCCGGCGGCGACTACAACCTTGTTACCGGTGTCCTCCGCAATGAGTGGGGCTTCCACGGCTTCATTATCACCGATAATGCAAATACCGGTGTGTTCATGGATGCGGGTCAGATGATTCGGGCTGGTGCAGACGGAAAGCTGACGAACCTGCCCACCGGCGCACGGTACACCTTTAACAAGGATGACGTTGAAGACTACCACTACGGTCGTGAAGCGATCCATAACATTCTGTACACCATTGCAAACTCCAAAACGATGAACGGCGGTATGCCGGGCAGCCGCTATCTGGCAAAGGTCGAGCCTTACCAGAAGGTCATCTACGCAGTGGATGGTGTCTGCGGCGGTCTGATCGCGGTTCTGGTCGTTCTGACGATCCTCCGCTTCCGCAAAAAGAAAGAGGACGTAAAAACCGTCTGATCAACACATAGGAACAGAAGGGGCGGCGGGCAGAACGCCCGCCCCCTTTCTTTTTGGGGCAGGAGTAGTATTTTATGAAACACGCTGATATTATCCAAACCCTGAACTTAGAGCAAAAATGCGCCCTGCTCTCAGGCGAGACCGTCTTTACCACCCGCGCTCTGCCGGGCAAGGGCATCCCGGCCATCACCCTTTCGGACGGCCCCAACGGTGTCCGCAAGCAGGCTGGCGCCGCCGACCATCTGGGCCTCAACCCCAGCGTTCCGGCAACCTGCTTCCCGACTTCTTCCGCCACTGCGTGCAGCTGGGATGAGAAGCTGGGCGAAGCCGTGGGCGAGGCACTGGGCGAGGAAGCCGCTGCACAGGAAGTGGCTGTCCTGCTCGGCCCTGGCCTGAACATCCAGCGCAGCCCCCTCTGCGGCCGCGACTTCGAGTATTTCTCGGAAGACCCCATCCTCGCGGGCAGGATGGCCGCTGCTTATGTGCGGGGCATCCAGAAAAACGGCATCTCTGCCTGCCCCAAGCACTTTGCGGTCAACAGTCAGGAACTGCGCCGCATGGCCAGCGACTCGGTGCTCGATGAGCGCACCCTGCGGGAGCTGTATCTGACCGGCTTCGAGATCGTGGTGAAAGAGGCAAAGCCCAAGACCATCATGACCTCCTACAACCTCATCAACGGCACCTACGCCAACGAGAATGCCCACCTGCTGCAGGACATTCTGCGGAAGGACTGGGGCTTCGACGGGGCCGTCGTCACCGACTGGGGCGGCTCCAATGACCACGCCCTCGGCGTGAAGAACGGCTCCACCCTCGAAATGCCCTGTCCCGGCGGCGACTCCATCCGGGAGCTGATGAAGGCCGTACAGGGCGGCAAAATTTCCGAGGCCGACGTGGACGCCCGCCTCGACGAGATGCTGGAACTGGTGCTCTCCACCCACGCTGCGGTGGAAAAAGCGCCCCGCACCTTCGACGCTGCCGCGCACCATAAGCTTGCCCGCCGCGCGGCCGCAGAGAGCATCGTCCTGCTCGGGAACGAGGGCGGCATCCTGCCGCTCAAGTCCAATGAGAAGCTGGCCGTCATCGGCGACTTTGCCGAGACGCCCCGCTATCAGGGCGCAGGCTCCAGCGCCGTCAACGCCCTGCAGGTGGACACCCTGCTGGACTGCATCAAGGCCGACGACAGCGGCATCACCCTCGTGGGCTATGCCTCCGGTTTCGAGCGTCAGGGTGCAGCTGCCACCAAGAAGCTGGAAGAGGCTGTGGCCCTCGCAAAGAAGGCTGACACCGTTCTGCTCTGCCTCGGCCTCGATGAGCTGCGGGAGAGTGAGGGTCTTGACCGCGCCGACATGAAGCTGGCCGAGAACCAGCAGCAGCTTCTGGCCGCTGTGGCTGCCGTCAACCCGAACGTCGTCGTTCTGCTGAGCGCCGGTGCGCCGGTAGAGACGCCGTGGGTCGGCCAGTGCAGGGCGCTGGTCTACGGCGCACTGGGCGGACAGGCGGGCGCCGGCGCAGCCGCAGACGTCCTCACCGGCAAGCTCTGCCCCTGCGGCAAGCTGTCCCAGACCTGGGCGCAGGCTCACGACGATACCCCCGCCAAGGCGAACTTCGGCGGCGAGGGCCGGAATGTGGAGTACCGCGAGGGCCTGTATGTGGGCTACCGGTACTATCAGACCGCCGGTGTGCCGGTGGCGTTCCCCTTCGGCTACGGCCTGAGCTACACCACCTTCGAGTACAGTGATCTGAAGGCAGACGAGAAGGGCGTGACCCTCACTGTCACCAACACCGGCAGCTGTGCCGGCGCCGAGATCGTCCAGCTCTACGTCGCAAAGCAGGACGCAAAAATCTTCCGCCCGGCGCAGGAGCTGAAGGGCTTTGCAAAGGTCTTCCTCGCCCCCGGCGAGAGCAGGACGGTGAGCATCGCTCTGGACGACAAGGCGTTCCGCTACTGGAACGTCAAGACTGACCGCTGGGAAGTCGAAGGCGGAAGCTATCAGCTCCGCGTGGGTGCATCCAGCGCAGACATCCGCCTGACGGCGGAAGTCTCCGTCAAGGGGACCAACGCTCCCGACCCCTACGAGGGTCTCGACCTGCTCCACTACGTCTCCGGTCAGATCACCTATGTGACCGACGCCGAGTTCGAGGCTCTGCTGGGCCGCCCGATCCCGGAGGATGTCGTCCGCATCGACCGGAACATGACGCTGGGCGAGATGGACCATGGCCGCAGTCCGCTGGGCTGGGTGGCACAGAAGGTGCTGCGCTGCCGTCTGGACAGCAGCTTTGCAAAAGGCACCCCCGACCTGAACACCGTGTTCCAGTATAATATGCCGCTGCGCGCGCTGGCCAAGATGACCAACGGCATGGTGAGCATAGGCATGGTGGACGGCCTCGTCTGGGAGCTGAAAGGCTTCTGGCTCGTGGGCATCCTTCGGGTCATCTATGAGTTCGTCAAGAATCTCATCCTGAACAGCCAGATGGAAAACCGGCTCAAAAACAGCTGAAAGGAACAAGGCCATGAATTTCTGGAATAACTTTGCCGCAAAGCATCCGGCCGCGGCCAAATGGGTGCGGGAGGGCGGACTGTTCGTCATCGTGTCCAACCTCATCACCCTGTTCAAATACCTGCTTCTGCAGTTCCTGCCCAAGGCGTTTGCAAGCCTGCCGGTGGTGGACTTCGGCTGGCCGGGCATCGACATCACCCTGTTCGGCGAGACCTTCAAGTGGAACATCCTCGGCTACGACGCCGCCCACGGCGGCCTGCCCTACTTCTGCGCCTACATGGTGGCCATGGTCATCGGCGAGTGCATCAATTTCCCCATCCAGCGCAACCTTGTCTTCCGCAGCAAGGGCAGCCTTGCCAAGCAGATCGGCTGGTATCTGCTGGCCTTCTGCCTCATCACCTGCATCGTCAACTCCATCAACTGCATCTGGGTGGCTGTGGCCGGTCTGCTGGTGCCTGATTTCATCTACAACATCGGCACCACGGTGCTCAACGGCGGCATCTCGATGGTCATCTTCTTCTTCGTGAACAAGATCATCTTCCCCGAAGGCGAAGCCGCAAAATAATCTGTCATCTTCTTTATTTTCATCATTTTCTTCATCCGAACTGGCAGGCCGTCCTCCTCCGGAGGACGGCCTGTTGGCATATTGAGCGGTTTTGGACGCTGCAAAGGACGAAATCTCGGTCATAGGGTAAGGATCTGCCCAGGGGTCTCGCACTTTGACGCTTTACTGTGATAAAATCATGCCATGCTTTTATCATAGAGGAAAAAGCACCAAAGGGGGAACGTGTATGGGTGAGATCTGTATTATCGTCACCATCGTCGTCTATCTCGCGGCCATGCTTCTGGTGGGTTTCGCCTACAGCAAGACCAACAACGACAGCGCCGACTTCTACCTCGGCGGCCGGAAGATGGGTCCGCTGGTCACGGCCATGAGCGCCGAGGCCGGCGATATGTCCAGCTGGCTGCTGATGGGGATGCCGGGTCTGGCCTATCTGACAGGCATTGCCTCGCCGGGCTCATCCTTGCAGGCATCCTGGCGGCTACGATGTCCACGGCGGACAGCCAGATGCTGGCCGCGGCGTCCAGCGTATCGCAGAACATTTTGCAGGAGTTCGGCCACCTCAAGCTGAGCGAGAAGCAGAGCCTCTTCGCAGCCCGCCTGACCATCATCTGCGTCAGCGTGGTGGGCATGATGCTGGCCCGCGACCCCGGCTCCCACGGAGGATATTCTGGCCGAGTTCGACGCGGCAAAATAACCGGTAAAAACAAGAGGAGGGCCTGTGCTGAAACCCGGCACAGGCTCTCCTCTTATGCTTGTGTGACGCTTCCGTGCTCCACCCGGTATACCTTGTCAAACTGTTTCATGAACGCCCCCGAGACGTCGTGGGTGATGGCCACCACCATGCAGGGGAGAGCGAGCAGATTTTCCATGACCTGTCCGCTGGTGTCGGGGTCGAGGCTGGCGGTGATCTCGTCGGCGATGATGAGGTCGTACCGGCGAAGTGCCAGCCGCGCGATGCCGATGCGCTGGCGCTGCCCGCCCGAGAGATTCTTGCCGTTCTCGCTGATGAGGGTGTCGAGGCCGTCGGGCAGGGTGCTCACCCAGTCGGTGAGGCCCGCCGTCCCGATGGCGTGGGAAAGCTGAGCCTCGGGGAAGTCTGCGCCGAGGCAGATGTTGCTGCGGAGGGTGTCATTGAAGAGATAGGTTGTCTGGGCAATGTAGCCTACCCGCTGGTAGAGGCTCTGACGGTCGATGTCCCGCAGCTGCTGGCCGTTGAAGAGGATGCTGCCGGTATAGTCTGGGTAGTACTGGAACAGCAGCTTTGCCAGTGTAGACTTGCCGCAGCCGCTTTCTCCTACGAGGACGGCTTTTTCCTGCCCGGAGACCGTCAGCCGGACGCCGCGCAGCACCGGTGCAGCGGCTCCGGGGTAGGCAAAGCCGGTGTCCTTGCACTCGATGTGCTCGAGTTTATCGATGGCCCGGCCCGCAGAGACTTTTTCCGGGCCGGACATGGCTGCTTCCAGCCGCTGACGAATGCCCTTCGAAGATCTGACCTTGGCCCAGCACTGGGCGATCTGATTACAGGGCGTGATGACGAAGTTCGCCATGCTGGCGGCGGTGGAGACGGTGCCCATCGTCAGCCGCCCGTCGAAAGCGAGAAAAAGACCCACCAGCATGACGATGGGGAAGATGAGGTTGCTGATGAGAGAGGTGTTGACCACCATGGCGTTGAGGCTCTGCTGGTAGGCCTGCTCGCTGTCGCGGGCCTGCCGGGCAGCGTCCCGGTGGCGGGCGGCATAGGCGTCCTCCCGCAGAAAGCCCCGGATGACCTCGAACCCGCCCAGAAGCTCCTTGAGCTGCTGGGTGTAGCCCGCCATCTGGAGCGAAAAAGCGTCTCGGGAGGCTTTGAGCCGCTCATTCATCTTCCGGGGCAGGACCAGCGGCGGCACGGTCACAAGCAGGATGGCCGCCAGCATCACCGGGCTGATGTAAAGGTACATCCCCAGCGCACAGAGCATGATGCCGCCCCAGAATGCAATGTTGAAGAGGGACATATAATAGTCGTCGTAGAGGGTGCGCAGGTCGGTGGTCAGCAGGGAGAGATAGGCTGCGTCGCCCTCCCGCTGATATTGGGACACCGGGCGGCGCAGCACCCGCTCCATGACCTGTCCCCGTACCTGCTCCACGGCACCGCAGGCGAGTTTTGTAAAGGAGCGGCGGCTCAGCCGTTCGAAAAACCAGCTGGTGAAGGTGATGAGGAACACCAGCCCCATATAGCCCAGCGCCTCCTGCTTGCTCTTGGAGTCGATGAGCCACTTGAGCTGGAAGTTTTTCAGCGGCGCGAAAAAGGATACTGCCGCTGTAAAGAGCGCGAAGAGCATGAGCTTCACCCAGTGGTGTCGGAAGTAGTCGTTGACCGTCTGATTTTTCATAAGCAATACCCCTTATATATCCCGAAAGGCCTCCTGCCGCCGTGCAGAATTTGGACTAAGTATAACATGATTCCGCAAAAAAAAAACAGGCCTCGCCATTTTTTGCGAGTGGAGAGATGCTTGACAAAAGAGGAAATTGCTACTATACTAAAAACAAGGAAAAGGCACTGCCTGCAAAATGGTCAGCTCCTTACCGGCATCTAGTTAAAAAAGATTGACCGATCCGTTGGGGAACAGAGGCGGTCAATCTTTTTTGCTTTTGGAATAATGTTTCGCTCGAGGTCTGCCCCGAAAGACATCCCGTGAAATCATCCATGTCACATTGATGACGCCGATGATGACTGTAGCCAGAAGGTTCAGTGCGCTAAAAACAATATTCAAAACTTCCATAATGGAATCCTCCTTTGGGTTATCCTGTGTAAACATTCAGACCGTCCGGAGGAAGACAAAAAATTGAACACCTCCGGACATCAGATGCCGGGAGGAGTTTGACCACCTGTATTTGCAATACAGCGCCTTTTCACTCATAGAGTATCATAAAACGCGAGATAATACAAGAAAAACCCGCCCGGCTTCCTTTTAACAGGGAACCCGGGCGGGTTTTGACTTATAGCCTTATGTAAGAGGTGCCGTCAGCTTACAGCTGGGGGCCGGCGGAGACCAGAGCCTTGCCGTGCTCGTTGCCCTCGTACTTTGCGAAGTTCTTGATGAAGCGGCCAGCCAGATCCTTGGCCTTCTCTTCCCACTGAGCGGCATCTGCGTAGGTGTCGCGGGGGTCGAGGATGGCGGGGTCAACGCCGGGCAGAGCGGTGGGGACCTCGAAGTCGAAGTAGGGGATCTTCTTGGTGGGAGCCTCGTTGATGGCACCGCTCAGGATAGCGTCGATGATGCCGCGGGTATCCTTGATGGAGATGCGCTTGCCGGTGCCGTTCCAGCCGGTGTTGACCAGATAAGCCTTTGCGCCGCTCTTCTGCATCTTCTTGACCAGCTCCTCAGCGTACTTGGTGGGGTGCAGCTCCAGGAAGGCCTGACCGAAGCAGGCGGAGAAGGTGGGGGTGGGCTCGGTGATGCCGCGCTCGGTGCCGGCCAGCTTTGCGGTGAAGCCGGACAGGAAGTAGTACTGGGTCTGCTCCGGAGTCAGGATGGAGACCGGGGGCAGGACGCCGAATGCATCGGCAGACAGGAAGATGACATTCTTGGCTGCGGGTGCGGAAGAGATGGGACGGACGATGTTCTGGATGTGGTCGATGGGGTAGGAGACGCGGGTGTTCTCGGTCACGCTCTTGTCGGCGAAATCGATGTGGCCCTCAGCGTCCAGAGTGACGTTCTCCAGCAGAGCGTTGCGCTTGATGGCGTTGTAGATGTCGGGCTCAGAGTCCTTGTCCAGGTTGATGACCTTTGCGTAGCAGCCGCCCTCGAAGTTGAAGACGCCGTTGTCGTCCCAGCCGTGCTCGTCATCGCCGATGAGCAGACGCTTCGGGTCGGTGGACAGGGTGGTCTTGCCGGTGCCGGACAGACCGAAGAAGATGGCGGTGTTCTTGCCCTCCATATCGGTGTTGGCAGAGCAGTGCATGGAAGCCATGCCCTTCAGCGGCAGGAAGTAGTTCATCATGGAGAACATGCCCTTCTTCATCTCGCCGCCGTACCAGGTGTTGACGATGACCTGCTCCTTGCTGGTGATGTTGAACAGCACGGCAGTCTCGGAGTTCAGGCCCAGCTCCTTGTAGTTCTCGACCTTAGCCTTGGAAGCGTTGTAGACAATGAAATCAGGCTCGAAGTTTGCCAGCTCCTCAGCGGTGGGCTTGATGAACATATTGGTGACGAAATGTGCCTGCCAGGCCACTTCCATGATGAAGCGGACGGCCATGCGGGTGTCCTTGTTGGCGCCGCAGAAAGCATCCACGACGTACAGGCGCTTGTTGGAGAGCTCCTTCTTGGCGATCTCCTTCACAGCTTCCCAGGCTTCCTGAGAAGCGGGGTGGTTGTCGTTCTTGTACTCGTCGCTGGTCCACCACACGGTGTCCTTGGAGTTCTCGTCCATGACGATGAACTTATCCTTGGGGGAGCGGCCGGTGTAGATGCCGGTCATGACGTTGACAGCGCCCAGCTCGCTGACCTGGCCCTTCTCGTAGCCTTCCAGTTCGGGCTTGGTCTCCTCGTCGAACAGCTGCTCGTAAGAGGGGTTGTACACGATCTCGGTCGTGCCGGTGATACCATACTTGCTCAGATCCAACTTTGCCATGATACTTATACCTCTTCTTTCGTTCAGATCCATCGCCCAGACACCAGCGGGAAGCTGCCCTCAGCCAAAAGGACACCGCAAAAGGACGACGAAAAGAAATACAGATGCGTATTCTCCTGTATATCATTATACATAAATCAGGGCTGAAATCAACCGGCGGAGCGGTTTTCTTCGGGTAAAAGCAACAAATCTTATTAAGAATCCGTGGTATTTGAGACAGTTTCGTAAAAATCCTGGCCCGTTTGCCTGCACAAATTAAAGATTTTATGCCAAAAACAAATCTTTGATAAAATTTTGTCGATTTGGGATACAAGGAGCGGAAATCAGGAGAGAAGAGGCTGCAATTTTGGGCCGCGAAAAAACGTATTATAAGTAGAGACACAAAATGTTTGTGGATATTTTGCGATTTATCTGGAAAAAACACACAACTTATGATATACTGAGTCAATCTGACCCGCGGCCATGAGCCGCCAGCATGGAGAAACAACGACGATGAAGACGCTTTACATATTTCTTACCCGCTCCGGCACCCTGCTCTCGAACCTCGTGTACAGCCTGACCGGTGCGCAGTACACCCACGTCTCCCTCGCCTTCGACGAGGACCTGAGCACCCTCTACAGCTCTACCCGCAAGAATGGTTATACCATGTTCCCCGCAGGTCCCAGCCGGGAGTACCTGAACCGGGGCGTGTTCCTCATGCGGGAGAACATCCCCTGCGCCCTCTACGCGCTGGAAGTGACGGATGAGGCCTACACCCGCGCCAAGCGCCGCACCCAGCACATGATGCACCACGGGGAGCTCTACCGCTTCAATTCGCTGGGTCTGCTGCTCTGCTGGATGCATATCCGCTGGCAGCGCCGTCGGCATTATTTCTGCTCCCAGTTCGTCAGTGAGGTGCTCCAGAAGAGCGGTGCGCTGGAGCTGCCAAAGCCCAGCACCCTCATGCACCCCAGCGACTACGCCGAGCTGCCCGAGCTGCGCTGCCTCTACCGCGGTACGCTGGCCGGCCTGCCCCAGCGCCAGAGCATGGAGCTGGGCGAGGTGGAGAGCGTCATGGGTCTTTACCTGAACGTCCTTCTGGGGGCTGTGAAGGGCAGAGTGCATCGGCTGTTCTGATTCTTTGAAAAATTTGCTGAAAAATTGAAAATGCCTGTTGACAAAGCGGGTGCGCTGTGCTAAAATAATCGAGTCGGGAACAACACCCGATGCAATGGTAGTATGGCCCGTTGGTCAAGCGGTTAAGACAGAGGCCTCTCACGCCTTTAACATCGGTTCGATTCCGGTACGGGTCACCATTTTAGTAGTAAAACGGCTCTGCGCCGTTTTATATAGATGCCTCTTTAGCTCAGTCGGTTAGAGCACCTGACTGTTAATCAGGGTGTCGCCTGTTCGAGTCAGGCAAGAGGCGC
>ERZ811310.36-NODE-36-length-34482-cov-9.5403_pt1 | contig 34482 bp, 35 predicted proteins | sample MGYA00520261_ERZ811310 | MGnify/ENA primary metagenome ERZ811310 (study PRJEB31588, sample SAMN03398993) | human gut metagenome | study: EMG produced TPA metagenomics assembly of the PRJNA231909 data set (A prospective, longitudinal analysis of the... | reverse complement strand
CTTCCGATCTTATTATAGGCGATGAACGCACTTTTCGCAAGCGTTTTATCGCTCCGGCATCTATCACGAAAATTTAAGGTTTTCTTTGCCGAATTTTTTCTTGCTCTCTTGTACACAAGCGGTTATAATAGAGAATGGTAAGGTTTTCAAACACCCCTGACCGGGCCGATGTCCGGCCAGCGGCCGCAGGGCATATCTGGCACCTGTGCGCCCATCATAGAGGAAAAAAGAGACTGTTAGAGGTATATTTATGAGAAAAACGAAGATCATCTGCACCCTTGGCCCTTCTACCGATAAGGACGGCGTCCTGCGCGAGCTGGTCGCCAACGGCATGAACGTGGCCCGCTTCAACTTTTCCCACGGCTCCTATGAGGAGCACAAGGGCCGTCTGGACATGCTGAAGGCTGTCCGCGCTGAGCTGAACAAGCCCGTTGCTGCCCTGCTGGACACCAAAGGCCCCGAGATCCGCCTGAAGGAGTTCAAGAACGGCGTTGAGATGCTGGAAGCCGGTCAAACCTTCACCCTGACCACCCGCGAGGTGGAGGGCACCAAGGAGATCTGCTCCATCACCTACAAGGACCTGCCCCAGGACGTCCACGAGGGCGGCACCATCATGCTGGACGACGGCCTCATCAAGCTGGCCATCAAGAGCGTCACGGACACCGACATCGTCTGCGAAGTGCTCAACAGCGGCAAGATCAAGACCAAGAAGGGCGTCAATGTCCCCGGCGTCCACCTGTCCATGCCCTATCTGAGCCAGCGCGACCGCGATGACATCATCTTCGGTGTCCAGCAGGGCTTCGACTTCATCGCTGCTTCCTTCGTGCGCACCGCACAGGACGTCTACGACATCCGCAACCTGCTGAACGAGTACGACTCCAACATCCGCATCATCGCCAAGATCGAGAACCGCGAGGGCGTCAATAACATCGACAGCATCCTGTCCGCTGCCGACGCCGTCATGGTCGCCCGCGGCGACCTGGGCGTCGAGATCGACTTCACCGAGCTGCCCGGCATCCAGAAGAGCGTCATCGACCGCTCCTTCTCCTTCGGCAAGCCCATCGTCACTGCTACCCAGATGCTGGACAGCATGATGGTCAACCCCCGCCCCACCCGCGCCGAGATCTCCGACGTGGCAAACGCCATCTACGACGGCACTTCCGCTATCATGCTCTCCGGCGAGACCGCTGCGGGCGCATACCCTGTTGAGGCCCTCAAGACCATGTCCGCTATCGCAGAGCGCACTGAGAACGAGGTCCACTACCGCGACAACCGCCTGACCGATACCACCGGCCAGATCAGCGTCAGCGACGCTACCGCACACGCTGCCTGCCTGACCGCAAAGGACGTCAACGCTTCTGCCATCGTCACCGTGTCCGAGTCCGGCAACACTGCCCGCCTGCTGAGCAAGTACCGCCCCTCTCAGCCCATCATCGCCTGCGTCATGGACGAGCAGGTCCAGCGCCAGCTGTCCGTCTCCTGGGGCATCACCCCGCTCATGATGGACCTCGCCACCAGCACCGATGAGCTCATCGAGAAGTCCACCGCTCTGGCCAAAGAGCACGGCTATCTGCACGACGGCGAGCTGGCTGTCGTGACCGCCGGCGTCCCCGTGGGCGTCTCCGGCACCACCAACATGATCAAGATCCACATGATCGGCAACTGCCTGGCTACCGGCGTCGGCGTCGGCCCCGATGGCTCTGCTCTGGCCAACGCCACCGGCAAGGCCTGCGTCTGCCGCACCATCGAGGAGATCCGCGCAAAGTTCAAGCCCGGCATGGTCCTGGTCGTCCCCTCCACCTCCAACGAGATGCTGAGCTACGTCCGTGACGCCGCCGCTCTGGTGGTCGAGGAGGCCGGCCTGAACAGCCACGCCGCCATCGCCGGCAAGGCCCTGCTCAAGCCCACCATCGTGGGCGCCGTCGGCGCTACCGCCCACATCCGCGACGGTCTGATGGTCGCTGTGGACTGCGCACACGGCAGCGTCCAGCGCCTGCAGGCCTGATCGCGGGAGGCACAGCATGGAGCGCATTGCAAGTTTCTGCGTAGACCACACCAGGCTCGACCGCGGCATCTACCTGAGCCGTCAGGACGGCGATGTTCTGACCTGGGACATCCGGATGAAGAAGCCGAACCAGGGCGATTATCTCTCCACCGGCGCAGCCCACACGCTGGAGCACCTCTTCGCCACCTACGCCCGCAACAGCCAGTATAAGGACGGTGTCATTTACGTCGGCCCCATGGGCTGCCGCACCGGCTTTTATCTGCTGACCCGGGGCCTGACCCCCGCCGAGGCGCTGAGCCTGACGGTGGAGTCCTTCCGCTTCATGGCTGCGTTTGAGGGCGATGTCCCCGGCGCAAGCGAGGTGGAGTGCGGCAACTACCGCGACATGGACCTGCCCGCCGCAAAGGCTGAGGCTGCCGCCATGCTGCCCCTGCTCGAGGCACTGACCGCCGACGAGCTGCATTATTGATCTCCTGATAAAGTAATGACCGGTACTGCTGCATTGCAGCAGTACCGGTCATTTTCATTTATACTTCCCCGATGACCGGGAGCAGGTCTTCGAGCTTATTGAAATAATTGACGATGGTGACCACATTGTTGACGATGGAGCTGCCCGCCGAGAAGATGCGCGCCACATAGTTCAGCACCCGGCCAATGTCCTGAAAGGTCTGCCATGCCGTGGTCTCGCCGCCGCAGAGCAGCACCATTTCGTCGTCCCCGATGGATGTATACTGGGCGGGCATCTGCATCTGATGATTCCTCATAGTATCCTTTCCTTTCCGCTGGTGAGAAGTTTTTTTGTTCCTTGTTCAGAGTCAGCGCCCTCGGGGCCTGTCCTCCATTCCATCCTACCAGATACGAAAGGCAAAGGATGTCAGAGTGTGGGAAGACAGCAAAAAACACAAGGGCCCGGGGTGTTTCCACTCCGGGCCCTTGTGCCATTTTTATTTCGAGGAATAGATAATATCGTTTTATCGCTGGGCTTGTGTCAGCTTATGTGCAATTAGCCCTGAGCAACAACAGCCTTGCAGGTGACCACGACCATGACGTAATCGGTGTCGCCAACCTTGAACGCCTTCATGCTCAGCTCGAAGTTATTGCCAGCCTTGATGGCAGCGCCGCTCTTGTCGCCGACCTTGACATTGTCTTTGTTGATAGCCTTAGCGGTGTCGATACCGTTCGTGCCAATCAGCTCTTTGGCGATGTTCTGAGCCTTAACAGTCTTATTCACATCCTTGGTCGTAAAGTAAGCAACCCAGATATAGGAGTCGCCGAGCTTGTTGCCCCTGGTCAGCTCAGTCTTGACGGCAACCTTCAGAGCGGTATCATCCTTGAGAGCGTCCTTACCGTCCTGCTTAGCAACCTTGACTGCCTTGTTTGCCAGATCGTCATCGACAGCCTTAACGGTAGCCTTGTCGTTAGCGGCCTTCAGCATACCCTCCAGCTCGTCAGCGACCCGACGAGAAGAGATGCTTGCGCAGCCGGTCAGCATGGACACTGCCATAACACCAGCGAGGACGACGGCCAGAAGTTTCTTTGCCATTTTCATGATTTTTGCCTCCATAAATAAAGATAAATTATACAGGCAGGCTAGCATTTTTCGACTGTCGGCCTGTGGGCCAATTATACCCCCCCCCCCTGTCAGTCTGTCAATAGGTTTTTCTCACTTTCGTCACATTTACAAAATACAGTCCCACCAACCGTGCATTTTCCACAAAATAACAGGATTCGAGGGGCCAAAAGCAAAAAAATGCAGTCCCGGGGCCGCTTTTGGGGCGGCAGCCCGGGGCTGGAGGTGCAGTATTTTTTTCAGGCTCCCGCCGGGGGGCAGGGGGCTTTACTGGTACAGGGGGAAAGCTACCGATACAGTTTGATTCGTTTCTTTTCGGTTGGATGAAGATATTTCACCCATCCTGCCAAAGCCTTGCTTTTTCTGCCCTCAGCGCTTATTATTATAACAAAAATCCGTCCCGGTTTTTGTGCAGATTTGCCCACCGGGTGCAGAAAGGAGCCCATTGCCATGACCATCACGGAGCAAAAAGCCGCACAGCGCAAAGCGGGCATTGCGGCCCGCCGGGCGTTGTCGGACACCCAGCGCACCCGTTCCAACGCCGCTCTCTGCGCCCGCATCATGGCTCTGGACTGCTTCAAAAAGGCAGAAAACATCCTGCTCTACGCGGCCTTCGGCGGCGAAGCCGACCTCTCGGCGCTGGCTGTGGAAGCGGCCCGGCAGGGCAAAACGCCGGCCTACCCCGTCTGCGGCGAGGACTTTTCGCTGACAGCCGCCGTACCGGGGCCGGACGGCTGGGAAGTGGGTGCCTACGGCATCCGCACGCCCATTCTGAGCCGGTCGGAGATTTTACGGCCGGACCAGCTCGACCTCGTGCTGGTCCCCTGCACGGCTTTTGATGCAGCCTGCCGCCGGGTGGGGATGGGGAAAGGCTATTATGACCGCTACCTCCCCCGCTGCATCCGGGCTGTGAAGCTGGGTGCGGCCTTTGAGGCCCAGCGGGTGGACGCGGCGGCAGTGAACGCCCATGACGAAACACTGGACGGATTCGTGACAGAGGGAGGACTTTACTTTGGATTTGACACAACTGAGCTGTGAGGACTTTCTGAGCCGGCTTGCCGGCAAAGACCCCGCCCCGGGCGGCGGCGGCGCGGCGGCCCTCGTGGGCGCGGCAGGCGTCGCGCTGGGCAATATGGTGGGGAATCTCACCGCCGGCAAAAAGAAATACGCTGCCGTCGAGGAAGACATTCTGGTGCTGAACGCCCGTGCGGAAGCCCTGCGCAAACGGCTGGAAGCCCTCGTGCAGGCGGACGCCGACGCATTCACGCCTCTGGCGGCGGCCTACGGCCTGCCCAGAGAGACGCCCGAACAGCAGGCCCGCAAGGCCGCTGTGCTGGCCGAGGCGCTGGACGGGGCCTGCGCCGTGCCGCTGGACGTTATGGACGCCTGCTGTGAGGGCATCCGCCTTGCGGCCGATTACACCGAAAAGGGCAGCGTGCTGGCTCTCTCAGACGCAGGCTGTGCGGCGCTGTTCTGCAAGGCCGCACTTCAGGCGTCGGCGCTGAATGTCGCCATCAACACAAAGCTCATGACGGACCGCGCCCATGCCGCCGCGCTGGACGAAAAAGCGGCCCGGATGCTGGCGGAATATCTGCCGCTGGCCGACGAAGTCTACCAGTCCGTGGCAAGCCGCCTGCGGGCCTGATGCAGAGAAAGGGAACGTATATGTCTACCATTTTGAAGGGCGCGCCCGTCGTGGCCGCCATGAACGAAGCAAATGCCGCCCGCTGCGCCGCGCTGCGGGAAAAGGGCGTTGTCCCCACGCTGGCCGTCGTCCGGGTGGGTGCGCGCCCCGATGACCTCTCCTACGAGAAAGGCGTCATGGCCCGCTGTGCAAAAGTGGGCGTCGAGGTGAAGCAGTTCCTTCTGCCCGCCGACGCTTCGCAGGAAGAGCTGCTGCGCGTCATTGCCGGCATCAACGCAGACGCCGCCATCCACGGCTGTCTGCTCTTCCGCCCCCTGCCCAAACAGTTTGATGACAGGACCATCCGCGCCGCGCTCTCGCCCGAAAAGGACATTGACGGCATCACCGACGGCTCGCTGGCCGGCGTCTTCACCAACACTGCCGTCGGCTACCCGCCCTGCACGGCGCAGGCCTGTCTTGAAATTTTGAAATTCTACAACATTCCCCTCTCCGGCAGGCGGGCTGTCGTCGTGGGCCGCAGCCTCGTGGTGGGCAAGCCCGCAGCCATGATGCTGGACCGGGAAAACGCCACCGTCACCCTCTGCAACTCCCGCACCCAGAGCCTGCCGGAAGTCTGCCGCGAGGCCGATGTTGTGGTGGTGGCCATGGGCAGGATGGGCTTTATCGGCGCAGAGCATCTGCGGGCCGGTCAGGTCGTCGTGGATGTGGGCATCCATGTCAACGAGGAAGGCAGGCTCTGCGGTGACGTCCGCTTTGGCGAGGCAGAGCCGGTGGTGGAGGCCATCACCCCCGTCCCCGGCGGCGTCGGCACCGTGACGACTTCCGTGCTCGTGAGCCATGTGGTGGAGGCGGCAGAGAAGGCTGCATCAGAATAACCTCTCCGTCACGCCTGCGGCGTGCCACTGCCCGGGTTGCGGCTCCCAGCGTCTGCTTCGGCCCTTGGTGCGGGCCTCGCATCCTGCTGGCCGCGGCCCCAACAGCGACTCCCTGTTTCCGCCGCTGGCGGCGGTCGTCGCCGTTGCCCCCAAAGGGAGAGGCTTTGGCAGTCCCCTCGAAGTAAACGGTTTCGCCAGAGGCTCCCCTCGGTAGGGGAGCTGGCGAGCGAAGCGAGACTGAGAAGTTTATTCCCCTATACACCAAAAGCACCCGGCGGATGACCCGCCGGGCGCTTTTGGCATTGACAGAACAATGACAGGAGAATAATTGGGAATTGGGAAATTGGAACAGGTCTTAGTTTATGCGGCCTTTGCCGAGGCAAAGACCAGAGCCTTCTTGCGGCGGTTCTGCATTGCGCGCACCACACAGCTCAGGGTGAAGTTGATGATGAAGTAGATGACACAGGCTGTGCCGAACAGCACCATAACGTCGGAGACATTCACCGTGCCGAGGCCGTTGTAAGTACCGGCGGCGCTCAGCAGCTGGCGGATGCGGGCCATCAGCTCGATGGTGGCCACGTTTGCCAGATAGGAGGAGTCCTTGATGGTGGTGATGACCTGACTGAGCAGGGTCGGCACGATGTTGCGGTAGGCCTGCGGCAGGACGATGTAGAGCAGCACCTCAGCGGTGTTGAAGCCCTGTGCATAGCCGGCCTCGAACTGACCCTTGGACACGCCGTTCAGGCCGCCGCGGACGATCTCCGCGATGACGGAGGAGTTGAAGAGGATGAGGGCCAGAGCGGCCTTGAACAGAAGCTTCATCTCCACGCTGGTCAGGCCGAACATCTTGCGGGCGAAGAAGCCCGGGCAGGGGCAGAACACCACGCAGATGAAGATCCAGAGCAGGTAGGGCGTGTTGCGGAACAGCTCGATGTAGGCGGCAGCGAACCAGCCGAGGATGCGGGCCGGACCCTTTTTGCAGTAGGTGCGGGCCAGCGCCAGCAGAGAGCCTACGATGAGGCCCATGATGACGCCCAGCACCGAGATGATGCAGGTGAAGGCCACGCCCCGCAGCAGGTAGAGCATGACGCCTTCTCTTGTCAGGATGGAAAGGCTTGCAGCAAGCGTCTTCATATCAGGCAGCCTCCTTCAGCTCTACTTTCTTGGCAGCGGTCTTGAGACCCGGGTTCACGCGGCCCTTGCGCTCCTTGAGGGAAGCCTCCCAGCGGGCTGCCAGGGTGGACAGCGGGAAGCAGACCACGAAGAAGATGAGGCCGCAGACGATATAAGCGGGGGCGTATGCGCCGCCGGTGGAAGCACCGGTGACGAAGCTGTAGGTCACGCTGATGAGGTCCGCGCCGCCCACGATGTAGAGGCAGGAGGTGTTCTTGAAGAGGTTGACCACCTGATTGACCATCGGAGGGAGCATCACGGGGATGCTCTGGGGCAGGATGATGTAGCCCATCCGCTGCAGATAGTTGAAGCCCTGCGCCTGTGCGGCCTCGAACTGGCCCTTCGGCACAGACTCGATGGCGGCGCGGACGACCTCGCCCATGTAAGCGCCGGTGTAAACGCCCAGCGCAATGATGCCGGTGCGGATGACGCCGAGGCTCACGCCTGCAAATGCCAGCGCATAATACAGGAAGCACAGCTGCAGCAGCAGCGGGGTGTTCTGGACGAACTCGACGTAAATGCGGGCGATGATGCGCAGCAGCTTACTGCCGCTGGTGGACATCAGGCCCAGCGCAGCGCCGATGATGAAGGCCAGCGCCAGTGCGCAGACGGCGGTCTGCAGCGTGTTGCCCAGACCCAGCAGAAAACTCTCACGATGCGTCCAGACGGTGGACCAGGACTCTAACGAAAACAAACCAGACATGGCAAACTCCCCTTTCCCTGCACTCTCTTGGTTCTGAAAAGTCTGGGCTTAATCCAGACCGTTGTCTTTGATGAGCTGCTCGATGGTGCCATCTGCCAGCCAGCCCTTGACGAGGTCGTCGCACAGGGTGGAGAAGTCGCTGCCCTTCTTGGTGGCGACGCCATACTCCTGCGGGCTGAACTCAGCGTCAATGTAGCTGCGGCCCTCGGTCTTGTAGATGGCGAGGATGGACTTATCGACGCAGAAGCCCTGCACTTCGCCTGCGCTCAGTGCGGTGCTGATGGCGGGATAGTCGTCGTACTGACGGAAGGAGACGCCATCCTTCCAGATGTCGGCGTTGAAGGTGTCGGCGTCGAAGTTTGCGCCGTCCAGCACGCCCTCGTCGATCATGGCCTTGACCAGAGCACGAGCGGAGGTGGAGCCGGAGGAGACGCCCACGACCTTGTCCTTCAGGTCAGCCAGACCCTTGATGCCGGTGGAGTCCTCCACCAGAACGGAAACGTAGTCGGTATAGTAGGGGGTGGAGAAGTCCCAGCTTTTCTTGCGCTCTTCGGTGATGGTGAAGGTAGCCAGAACGGCGTCGATGTCGCCGGAGTCCAGCAGCTCGCCGCGGGTGGCGGCGGTGACCGTGGTGAACTCAACGTCCACGCCGAGGTGCTCTGCGATCATCTCGGCGAGGCTGTCCTCGAGGCCCTTGTACTCGCCGGTGAGGGTATCCTGAAAGCTGAAGCCCTTCACTGCGTTCTTGACGCCCACCTTCAGGACACCGCGGTCCACGATGGCCTGGGTGTCAGCGCCCAGCGCTGCGGTGGAAGCGGCTGCGCTGCCGGCGGCAGAAGAGGCCGTGGAGGCTGCGGCGGAGCTTGCAGAGCCGCCGCAGGCGGTCAGGGCAGCAGCAGCGCCCACCAAACCAGTGACTTTCAGGAAATCACGACGCGAGATCTTTTTCATAATAAACCACTCCTCTTTGTTTTTTTCGGCCCGAGCGGCTTTCCCTGTCCGCTCCGAAAACGGCCTGTTATCAACAACGGCGTCTCACCACAACTTGTGAGCCCCTGCCGTGTCAACCTTTGTTGTTCGTCCTCTCAGCGGACGATCTTGCTCAGGAACTGCCGGACGCGCTCGTTCTTGGGGTTGGTGAAGAAGTGCTCCGGCGTGCCTTCCTCAATGATCTGGCCGTCCGCCATAAAGACGATGCGGTCGGCCACATTTCGTGCAAAGCCCATCTCGTGGGTGACGACCACCATCGTGATGTTCTTCTCGTGTGCCAGCTTTACCATGACATCCAGCACTTCCTGAATGGTCTCAGGGTCGAGGGCCGAAGTCGGCTCGTCGAACAGGATGATCTTGGTCTGTGCGCAGAGGGCGCGCGCAATGGCGATGCGCTGCTGCTGGCCGCCGGACAGCTGCGGAGGGTAGACATCCGCTTTGTCCCGGAGGCCGACGACCTCAAGATAATGATATGCCAGCTCTTCGGCCTCTGCCTTGGTCTTGTGATGGAGCTTCATGGGTGCCAGCGTCAGGTTTTTGAGCACCGTCATGTGGGGGTAGAGGTTGAACTGCTGGAAGACCATGCTCATGTTGTCGCGGACGATCCTGGTCTTGTTCTTGTTGGTCAGCTCCTGACCGTCGATGTAGACGTGGCCGCTGGTCGGCTCTTCCAGAAAGTTCATGCAGCGGACGGTGGTAGATTTGCCGCTGCCGGACGGTCCGATAATGACCAGCTTTTCGCCCTCGGCGACCTCGAGGTTCACGTCTTTGAGGACGTGCAGGTCTCCGAAGTACTTGTCAACGTGTTCGAGTTTGATCACTGTGATCCCCGCCTTTCCCTATCCTGTTCTGTCGTCCGTGCTCCAGCGCCGCGGACAGCGCATCCTGTGCGGCTTTCCCGAACCGCACACAAAAACGAAAAAACAAAAAAGGCGCAAAGTGAATACATCCACTTAAGCGCCTTTGCTTTCATTGGTTAAAGTATAGTCTTTTTCCGCTTGACTTTCAATCCATAAAGTGCAACAAAAATAAGAGCGGGTCAATCTGCATTTTGTAAAGCTGCACAAACATCGTACTTAAAATCCGTAAATCAGCGGGTCATCAGCAGGAGCAGCGCCGATGCGACGGCCTGCAGGATGAGCCAACGGGTCACCACCTGCTCGTCGCTCCAGCCCATGCGCTTGCGCACATGGTCGTGCAGCGGGGTGAGGGTGTTCTTGAGGATGCTGATGTGGAGGAAGCGCTTGAAGCTGATCTTCAGGATGCCGAGGCTGCCGTCCACGATGAACACCAGCGCCGCCAGCAGGAAGGCGAACGGGTGGCCGCACTTGAGGGCCAGGATGGCGAGGAAGAAGCCCATGGCACGGCTGCCGGCGTCGCCCATCAGGAGGCTGGAGGGCTTTGCGTTGGACCACAGGTAGGCCAGCAGTGCGCCGATAAAGACGATGGCAGCGGTGGAGTAGTCCCCCAGCTCCTCGCCGTAAGCCAGCAGGAAGGTGCCGATGCTCACCACCGCGAGGCTGGCGGACAGGCCGTCCACGCCGTCGGTGCAGTTGACCACGTTGATGCTGGCCCAGATGAGGATGACGATGAGCAGCAGGTAGAGCGGATAGGCAATGGTGAAGGTGGTGCTCAGGAAGTTGACGCTCGTGCCGTTGAAGTTCAGGTAGGTAACACCTGCCACCACGGCGATGACGAAGTCGATGAGGCCCTTCTTGTACTCGTTCCACGCCGTCTCGGAGGCGTCGTCAAAGTAGCCCGACAGCATGGAGGCGATGAGCAGAACGGTATAAATAAGGTACTCCACCTTAAAAGGCACCACCGCCAGCGTCACCAGCGCGATGCAGAGCACGAAGATGAGTCCGGAACCCCGGGCCTTGCCCTTGGAGAGCTCGCCGTTGACGGCGAAGGCACGGCCATGGTCGTGGGGGAGCTTGTCGTGGAAGACCGAGTCCATCAGGGCGGTCAGGGCAAACGCCAGCAGGAACGCCAGCGCGTCCACGGTCTGCTGGCCGGTAGCTGAAATAAGCTGCAGCATATTTTGAACCTCTTTCAATGATATTCTTCTTACTCCGAGAGTGTATCACGCCAGAGCCAAAAAATCAATCGCCCGGTTTGACAATCTTCCTCCCCGTGCCTATAATAGTAAGGCAGCTTATCAACACAGAAAACAGGAGACGACATGACACTTTCTTTGGAGCAGCTCTCGGCCCGGATGCGGCAGGGCGAGGACGTCCCGCTGTCCGACACGGCCCGCATCGCGCTGGCGCTGAGCATCCCTTCCATTCTGGAGCAGCTGGTGGTCACGGCGATGGAGTACATCGACGCCGCCATGGTGGGCCACATCGGCGCAGAGGCCACCGCCGCCATCGGCATCGTCAGCTCGAGCACCTGGCTGCTCCACGGCATCCTTGTGGGACTGTACACCGCGTTTTCGATCCAAATCGCCCAGTACCTCGGGGCCGACCGCCGGCAGGACGCCCGGGGCGTGCTGCGGCAGTCCATGCTCTTCAACCTCATCCTGGGTCTGGGCGCTGCGGCTTTCGGCGTCGGCATCAGCCGCTTCCTGCCCGGGTGGCTGGGGGCGGACATCTCGCTCCAAGCCGATGCCAGCGCCTACTTCGCCATCTGGTCGGCGGCCCTTCCCTTCACGATGGCCATGGGAATGTACACAGCCATGCTCCGGGCCACCGGCGACGCCCTGACGCCCAGCCTTATCAGCGTGCTGGTCTGTGTGCTGGACGTGGTGTTCAACTTCTTCCTCATCAACCCCACCCGGCAGATACAGCTCTTCGGCCAGAGCGTCACAGTCTGGGGTGCCGGCCTTGAAGTCCCGGGTGCGGCGCTTGGCACAGCGCTTTCCACGACCATCGGCGGTCTGCTGGCGCTGGGCGTCCTGCTGCTGCGGGACGGCCCGCTTTGCATCCGAAAGCCCGGCAGCTGGCGCATCACCTCCGCCTGCCTGCGCAACCTCTGGCGGGTGGGTACACCGCTGGCCGCTGAGCGCGCGGCCCTCTCGTCGGCGCAGGTTCTGCTCGTCCGTATCGTCTCGGGCCTCGGCACGGTGGCCATCGCGGCCAACAGCCTCGGCGTCAGCGCCGAGGGCCTCTGCTACATGGCAGGCTACGGCATCCAGGACGCCTCCATCGCCCTCATCGGGCAGGCCGTCGGCGCACACCGCCGGGACATGGCCAAGCGGTTCGCCTGGCTCTGCACCATGATGGGCATCGGCATCATGGCGCTGTCCGGCGCGGGGCTCTGGCTCTTCGCCCCGGCCCTTATGGGCATCTTCACGGCAGATGCCGCCGTCATCGCGCTGGGTGCGCAGGTGCTGCGCATCGAGGCTTTTGCCGAGCCGATGTTCGGGGCCAGCATCGTAGCAAGCGGCGCGATGCAGGGCGCAGGCGACAGCACAGGCTGCTTTGTGCTGAACCTGTTCAGCATGTGGGGCGTCCGGCTCACCCTCGCCTTCCTGCTGGCTCCCCGGCTGGGCCTCATGGGCGTCTGGGCCGCCATGTGCATCGAGCTCTGCATCCGGGGCGCGCTGTTCCTCATTCGGCTTGCAAGGGGCAAGTGGCTCGATAAGGGAGCGTTACAATAAACAAAATGGGCATGTGCCGGCGGCACATGCCCATTTTGTTTATTGTAATTTACTTCCGGCCATGCAGGATGGGAGACAGGGGCTTATAGATGACCATGCAGAGCACGGCGTCCAGCAGGCCCTTGACCAGCGTGAAGGGCAGGTTGAAGATGACGAGGCACTTCAGGAGGCTGTCGGCAGAGGGCAGGATGGCCTGATACATGCCGAGGATGGCCTCCAGCGGCATATGGTAGAACTCCACATAGGCCGGGTAGGTGATGAAGTAGTTGGAGGGTACGCTGAACAGGGCCATTGCGGCGGCACCCGCTACCGCGCCGAGGATGGCGGTCTTGCGGCTCTTATGATGCTTGTAGATGAAGCCTGCCACAGCGGAGAAGACAGCGCCCAGCATAAAGTTGCACAGCTCGCCGACACAGGCAGTGCTGGTACCCTTGACGACGATGTGGAGCAGGTTCTTCATGAAGCTGATGACCACGCCGTACACCGGGCCGAGGGCGAACGCGCCCAGCAGGGCGGGCAGGTCGGAGAAGTCCATCTTGACGAAGGACGGGATGAGCATCGGGATGGGGAACTCGATGAACATCAGGATGAACGCCACTGCGCTGAGCATAGCGGCAACGGTCAGGTTGTGGGTCGTATCTTTTCTCATAATTTTCCTCCCGGGGCGGCTGCCCCATTCAAATAAAGACTGGAAAGCCCTTTTCTCGCTCGCCGGAACCGGGAAGACAAATGAAAACGCGCCCTGCCATAGCTTACACTATAACAGGGCGCGCACAAACAAATCAAATTGCCTGCCGTTTCTTGCATCCGGACTATACCGTTGGCCCCGGAGTCTCACCGGGTCAGCACTCTTTGGGAGTGGTCGCGGGCTGTACCGCCAGTGGGGAATCGCACCCCGCCCTGAAACGAACTTTCTTCGCAGAGTATAACGCGGCAAGTTTGTCTTGTCAAGCCCTTTTATGCATTTTCTTAACAAGCCTCTCCCGATTTGCACCGCTGGCTGTAATATGGTATACTGATTTTATAATTCGTCAGAAAGGTATCTGTTTCTATGCTTTTCACCATCAACGATCTCGGCTTTTCCATCGCCGGACTGCTGCTGGAAGGCTGGCTGGCCTTTGCAGCCCGGTGCGTCTGTGCGCTGGCCCTGCTGTTCATCGGCTGGGTCGTCAGCCGCTGGATGCAAAAAAACCTCTTCCCCCGCCTGCTGAAGCGCAGCTGGCACTTTGCCTTTACGCACCCCCTGCTGGAAAGCTTTGCCCGCCCGGCGGCCCGCATCGCGTGGTACACTGGCATGTATCTGGCCCTGCGCAGCCTGCCCTGGGCCATCCCCGGCCTTGCGGCCCTGCTGCTCAAAGCCTATCGGATGATGCTGGTCTTCCTCATCGGCACCGGCTTCTACCACGCTTCCGGCATCGCGGCTCTGCTGCTGGCCTCGTTCAGCGAAGAAGTCCGCACCAACCGCACCCTGCTCACCCTGCTGGATAAAGTCTACAAGGTAGCCGTCGTGGTGCTCTGCGGCGCGACCATCGCGCAGGAGAGCGGCCTGCCCGTGGGCAGTGTCGTGGCCAGTGCCGGTCTTATCGGCCTTACGATCTCTCTGGCCGCACAGGATATGGCCAAGAATTTCTTCAGCGGCGTGGTCATCCTGCTGGACAAGCCCTTCTCCATCGGCGACTGGATCACCGTCGGCGACGTGGAGGGCGAAGTGGTGGACATCAACTTCCGCTCCACGAAAGTCCGGGCCGTGGATAACTCCATCTACATCCTCACCAACAGCACCGTCAGCAGTGCCACCATCAACAACGCTACCCTCCGCAACAGGCGGCTCTACCGCTTCACGCTGGGCGTTACCTACGACACCACCCGGCCCCAGCTGGAAAAGCTGATGGCCGACCTCGACGCCCTGCTCAAGGCCAGCCCCGACACCTACGAGGACACCGCCTTTGTCCGGATGACCGGCTTCGGCGACTCGAGCATCAACCTGATGGTCTCTGCCTATCTGCGCACCGCCGACCTCGGCGTGTTTTTGCGGATGCAGAACGATTTGAACCTCGACATCATGGACGTGATGAAGGCCGACGGCGTGGATTTCGCATTTCCCTCCACGACGGTCTACCTCGCAAAAGAGAACTGACAGCAAAAAAGCCGATGCAGCTGCATCGGCTTTTTTGCTACAGCGCAATATCCAGCGCCATCATGAGGGCGAACCCCAGCACCACGCTGATGACGCCCGCCGGTTCGTCCTGCTCCACGGCTTCCGGTATCATCTCCTGAGCCGTCACACAGACCATGCACCCGGCGGCGGCGCTCATGAGCCACGGCAGAGCCGCGCTCACCCAGCCCGCGAGGGCCAGCGCCAGCAATGCCCCCAGCGGCTCTACGAGGCCCGACGCCGCACCGGCGCAGAAGGCTTTCCGCCTCCCCTGCCCGGCCTGCGCCAGCGGCAGGCTCACTGCCGCGCCTTCCGGGATATTCTGCAAGCCGATGCCCAGCGCAAGGGCCAGCGCCCCGCTGACGGCCTCCGGCTCACCCTGCAGGGCCAGCGCCGCCGCAAGTCCCACCACCATGCCCTCGGGCAGATTGTGGAGAGTCACGGCCAGCACCACCCGGCCCATCCGGCCATCCTCTTTTGACCCGGTGTGCATCAGCCGCCCGGCAGCCTCTTCCAGCCGCAGCAGGCCCACAGCACCCAGCACCAGCCCTGCCGCCGGGGCCATCCAGACCGGCAGCGTCCCGGCCTCCGCCCTCTCGATGGCAGGCAGCAGCAGGCTCCACACGCTGGCGGCCAGCATGATGCCCGCCGCCATGCCGCAGAGCATCCGCCGGGTGCGGGGCTCGTCGGCCCGACGCACTAAGAAGACCCCCGCCGCTCCCAGCGCCGTACAGAGCGCCGGCAGCAGCAGGATGACCGCCGCAAACAGATAGACGTTCACATTGCATTCCCCCTTCCCACCGATGTATGCGAAGGGAGGGGGAAATGTGAAGAGAAAAAGCTCTCCTCATTCCGGCAGCTCATGCAGGGTAAATTCGTTTTTTGTTGTTTTCAGGATTCCCTCATCCCGCATTTTGCCCAGCTCTTTCGAGAGGGCGCTGCGGTCAAGGTTGAGGTAGTCGGCCAGCCCCTGACGGTCGAAGGGGATGCGGAAGCTTTTGCTGCCCGCCTTCGCGGCCTGATTGGAGAGATACAGCAGCAGCCGTCCCCGGACGGTCTTCGGGGCCGTGCAGAAGATGCGCTCCGAGAGGGCCAGATTCTTGTGCAGCGAGATGTTGAGCAGGTTCTGCACGAGGACCGGCTGCCACTCGCTGTCCGGGTGGGGCGTGTGGATGAGGACGTCCATGTTCAAAAAGAGCGCTTCCGTCTCCTCCGCCGCCACCACGTCCACCATCATCGGCTCGCCGCAGAAGGCATAGGTCTCCGCGAACACCTGCCCCGCCGGGACATGGCTCAGGATGCTCCTGTTGCCCCAGAGGTCGATGTTCTCGATGTTGACGCCGCCCGCCTGCACGACGCCCACCTCGCGGGTGATACAGCCCGCCCGCAGAAGGACTTCGCCCTTCGCGTAGGTCTTGCAGCGCGCACCGCCGCAGGTGAACATCTCGGCCAGCGCCGTCTCGCCAATGCCCCGGAAAAGGGGCGTTTTCTCTGTTTTCACCCTCAGTGCCCCCTTTTACCGCTTGACGTGGTAGACCTCGAGATAGACGCTCTTGCGCGTCTCGTCCAGTGTTTCCTCCAAATCGCGGCAGAAATCCTCATCGTCCAGCAGCGCCACCACCTCGGGCGCATAGCGGGTGCCTCTCTGGGCGTGGAATTCGCCCAGCAGCGTATCCACCGGCTTTGCCATCGTGTAGCAGCGGCCGATATTGTCGGTAGCCGCGTCCAGCGAGTCGGCCACGGTCAAAGCGTCCACGATGGGCTTGATGCCTGCCGGGCAGGGAGGATAATTTTTCGGGTAGCCGCCGTGTCCGTCGTAGAAGGTGTGGTGGTAGAGCGCCGCCGGGGCCAGGTCGTCCTTTCCGCCCACATTGCACAGCAGCTCGCAGCCGAACACCGTGTGCCACTGGATGCAGGTAAATTCCTCGTCCAGCAGGCGGCGGTAGTTGTTGCCGATGTACAGGAACACACAGCTCTTGCCTACATCGTGGTAAAGGCCGCACTCATAGGCCAGCTCGCAGATTTCAATGCGGCTGCGGCGGACTTCCTCCACCGTCTTGCAGCCCATGACGCCCACGAACAGCTCGGGCGACTTTTTGAGCATCTGCTTGACGAACATGCGGGTCAGGCCGGCCACCATCATGGAGTGGACATAGGTCGGCTTGTGAGCCACGAGAATATAATTCAGCAGGCTGCGGCGGGCCGTTCCGGCCTCGGCCTGCATCTCCACCAGCTCGCGCACGGCACGGCTGACCACACGAGAGTACCGATTCTGGGGTACATTGTCCAGATACCGCAAGCTGCGGTCCATCACTTCCTCGGTGCGGCATGCCATCTCCCTCCGGTCGGCAGGCGGCATCTTGACCTCGTAGGCCACCAGATAAGACACCGCCGTGAGGTTCTTGTTGATGCCAGTGTCGCTGTAGTCCTGGATGTCGGTGTGGTGGATGATGTCCAGCAGCTCTTCCACCACCTCGCGGGCCGTACCCCGTCCGGCATGGAAGCAGGCCGCCTTATAAAGATAGCTGACCCGCCAGTTCTGCAGCCGTGCCTCCTCGCCCTTATAGAGCACCCGGTCGCGGTAGATGGCCTCCGCCGACTCCATCACCCTGGCGGCGACCACCGGGTCGTTGTGGTGGCGCAGATAGCTCAGCAGCGTCTCCCGGTCCATATGCATCGCATACTCGAATTTGCCCCACGGAAGGTCCGGGTCGAGCCGGTGGTAGTAAGGGTCGGTGATGATGCCCATCGCCTTGTCGAACACCTTCATATATTCGGTGCATTCTTCCGGCGTACTGCGCGGCATGGACATCCGGCTGTTGCCCAGACAGCGCATGATGTAGCCTTTCGTTGTCTTATCGAAGGACTCATACTCCGCAATATAGCCTGCACCCTCCTGAAAAAGGCCGCGCACCTGCGTCCCGTAAGGGTTGATGGCATAGTCGCGGCCCCGGACATTGAGGTAGTGGAGCGAAACCGCTTTTCCATACAGATAGCGGACGATGGCAGGCTTGTCGCCCCGGATGCGGGCGTTTTCCAGCAGGAGGCTGTAGACCTTGTAGGCGATGCCGCAGTCCTCGCTGCTGGTGTAGTCGAACATCTTGTCGGCAAACTCCTGCAGGCTGGCAATTTCGGCACTCGTCAGCTCCGCAGGCGCACGCTGGAATACCAGCTCATTGAGGATGGCGTTGTTCTCCTTCATGTAGTCGAAGCACTTGATGGCGTTGGACTGGATGGTCTCCAGCAGCTCCTTTGCTTTCATATCCGGGGAGAATTTAGGCTGGGAGAGGGTGCGGACTGTCCTGAGATCTTCAATATAGCGCTCGAATCGTGGGTCCATCCCCTCTCCCCCTTTTCCGTTTTTTCACGCTCTGCTGTTGGCAGAGTCTCGTTTCCCGTGATAGCTTATTATACCGTCTTTTCAAGTCGGAATCAACTGATTTTTCCGGCCCGTCCGTTTCTGACGCACGAAAAAGACTGCCGTGCATCGTCTTTCTGCACGGCAGTCTTGTCAAATCGGATCTTCAGTTGCGGTAGCAGCGGTCCTGGCCTACCAGCCAGTCCTCGCACAGGCGCTCGGCCTCTTCCCGGCTGCGGCTCACGCAGCGGAACAGCCGCCCTTTCAGCGAGCAGTAAGAATAGCGAACCTTCGGCACCCCATTTGCATCCCGGAATGATTCCCATCGTTCCTGTCCCGGCATCAAATAGCTTTGTTCCATAGCTTTCGCGCTTCCTTTCCGGCTGCTCCGGCAGCACAACGTGTTTATTTTATCACGTTTTGGCCGGAAGGGCTATTCGCTCTTTCCACAAAAAGCGCTCTGCATTTTATGGGAGAATGCGCATTGACAAACCGCGATTCAACAGTGTTTCTTTTTCTTCCAGACAAAATACCCGGCGTATAGGGCGAATGCCGCCAGCGCTGCCAGCGAGACCTTGCTGGCCAGGGAATAGCCGTCGGCCTGATAGACGAAGTCGATGGTGTTCTCCCCCGCCGGGGCCAGGACGGCCATCAGCCCCTCGTCCACCCGGACAATATCTGCCTCTTTGCCGTTGACGTAGGCCGTGAATCCATCGTCGTACGGTACGGAGAAGAAGACGAGGTCGTCTTTTTTCAGCGTGATCTCCGCATGGAAGCCTGAGTTGGTCATCCGGAAGCTGCTGCAGGCCGAGGCGCGGCGGTCGGCGCAGTCCGAGACGTAGGTGTCGTACCACAAATCGTCCAGCTTTGCGTCAGGCAGCTTTTTGAGGTACTTGCCGTAGGCTTCGGCGTCCTCTTCGCTGAGCACCAGCGCCCGCATCAGGAGGTTCGCGCGGGTATTTTTAACGGTCGTCTCGTAGGACGCCTCCGTAATATAGTAGTCGTAGGTAAAGCCCATGGGAACGTAGTTCTCGTTCTCGTAGAGCATGAAGCCGTCTTTGGTGTCGTAGTAGCTCCATCCGTCGTCCGCAGCAGCGAGGAAATCTTCCTGCTTTTCGGGCGTGGTGATGAGGTATTTGACGCTCAGCAGACCCCGCAGGGCGTAGTTGGAGATGTCCGGCTCACTGCGGACATCCCGCTTGACGCCCAGTGCCGGGTAGAAGCTGAGGATGCTGGGTGCGGCCGTGCTGCCGAAATATTGCAGGCTGCTCTTGTCGAGCCAGAGGCCTAGGTTGTCGTGGGTCTTGTAGGTATCCACGCGCCAATCTCCCTCGGGCAGGTCATCCTTGAGCTTGATGGCAGAGGTGTACTGCTCCACAAGGTCGCTGTCGGTGTGCCACTGGCCGAACTTGCCGATGCCGATGTGTACCATGCCGAACGCGCAGGCAAAGGCCAGCACCACTGCCGTCATCCGACGGGCAAAGGCCCGGCTCCCCCGCCAGCGGCGGCAGAGCAGGCGGTACAGGATAAGACCGCCGATGCCGAAGCTCAGGACGGCGGCATACTGGCCGGGGTTCTGCAGCACACCCAGCGACCATTCTTTGGTATCACTGTCCTGCACCGGCACCAGGGCAAACGCCAGCGTCGCGACCATCAGCCAGCCGATGCCCCGGACCGGGGCGTCCAGCTCGTCGGCAGAGATGTCGGGGCTTTCCAGCGCACTGGCCGTCATGGCGCAGAGGATGAGCACCGGCATATAGTACCACCGGGCGTAGTAGCTGGAATTGAGGGCGTAGAAGGCGCTGTTGAGCACCGGCACCAGCGCAAAGATGGCGCAGGTGGCGACGATGCGCTTTTTGCTGTCGCCCTTCCGCGCCCGCCAGTAGGCCATCGCGCCGGCCAGACTGCACAGGGGCAGATAGGCCGACATGCTTGTCCACTTGATGATGCCCTCCGACCAGATGGAGGTGATGTAGGGCGAATCGGGCGGTAAGATCCAGCTCAGCAGGATGGCCAGATACTGCTGCACCTTCGAGTAGGTCAGAAAGCCCCAGCCCGACGACAGGTCGATGGTGCGGGGGTTCTGCAAAATGCTGAGTACCGCCGGCCAGAGCAGGACGAAGCCCAGAGCCGCGCCCAGCAGGCTTTCAAAGGCCAGCCGGACGAAGAGCCGGACATTCATCGGGAAATCTTTCGTCGTCAGCTTGCAGATAAAGTAGATGACGAGGAAGAGGACCTGTCCGATGAAGAAGAAGTAGTTGTTGAGCAGATTGACGCCCACCCAGAACGCGAAGAGGCCGTAGTGCTCTTCCTGCTCGTAGAGCGTTTCGTCCAGCGCCCAGAGCATCCACGGGAAGAGGGCCACCACGTCGATAAAGTGGTTGAAAAAGACATTGTAGATGCTGAAACCCGAGAAGGCATACAGGCAGGCACCCAGCACCGCGTGATCGGAGCGGCGGACATGGCGGCAGAGGTAGCGGTAAGCGCCGCCGCCCGCCACGGCAAATTTCAGCACCAGCAGCGGCACCATGAGGTAGGGCAGCCAGTTCTGGGGGAAGATGAGGGACAGCCAGAAGAAGGGCGAACCGTACAGGTAGAACGAGTAGGCGTTCATCGCGCCGCTGCCCAGGTCGGTGGCCCAGGAGAAGGTGCTGCGGGCCGCGCCGGCCATGCCGTCCGGGCAGCCCGCCCCCTTGATGAAGCCGTTCATATAGCGGTAGAAGCTGATCTGCTGGCTGTTGAAATCGCCCGCGTAGTGGAAAAATCCGCCGTCGATGATATAGAACGGCAGGAAGAATATCGCCGCCGTCAGCGCACAGAGCAGCATAGTGCGGAGCATCTGGTCCCGCCGCCCCGGCATATTGAGCAGCCGGGCATTTCCGGTCTGATTTTTTGAATCGTCCATTGTCTATCCTCTTTCCCCGCCCGGAGGGGCGGCACAGGCCCATCGCCTGCATCGTTCTCGCGTTCCAGTATAGCACGCGGCTGTGTGGAAAAAAAGAATTTTTGTGTTTTGCTTGACATTCGCCCGCCGGGCGGGTATAACCCTCTCAAAGACACTTCAAGGAGGCCGACATGAAGCTATACCCGTTCAGCGCCCTTCTGGCGCGGATGAAGTACATCACCCGGTGGAGTCTGATGCACTCCACTCGCCCGGAATCCCTCAGCGAGCACACCTGCGACACTGCCCTGCTGGCCCATACCCTCTGCCTCATCGCGCGGCGGTACACCGGCACGCCCTGCCGCCCCAAGACGGTGGCGGTGGCGGCGCTCTATCACGATGCACCCGAGATCATCACCGGCGATATGCCCACGCCGGTCAAGTACAGCAGCCCCGGCCTGCGGGACGCCTACAAGGCGCTGGAGACCGAGAGCGTGGATTCCATGACCCGTCTGCTGCCGCCGGAGCTGGCCGAGGAGGTCAGCCCCTTCATCACCGGCAGCCTGCTGACCGCCGAGGAAAAGCGGCTCCTGAAAGCCGCTGACCGGCTCTCGGCCCTCATCAAGTGCATGGAGGAGCAGCGCAGCGGCAACCACGAATTCGACGCCGCGCTTCGTCAGCAGCGGGAGGCGCTGGAAGGGATGCACTGCCCTGAGGCCGACTGGTTTATGGCGCACTGCCTCCCCTGCTTCACCCAGAACCTCGACGAGCTGACCCGCAGCGAATGATCACGGGAAGGGGACTTCCCGCACGTCGTCCGGGTCCAGCCCGGCCTTGCGCTGCTCTTCGAACACCGCCGCAATAAGCTCGTCCAGGTCTTCCAGACGGGACAGGGTGCAGCAGCAGCGGCGGAGGGCGGCAGCGCCCTTGAGGCCCTTCATATAGTGCATGGTCTGGGCGCGGGCCTGGGGCATGGCGGTGTATTCGCCCTTCTGCTCCACCATCTCTTCCACCTGACGGCGGAGGGCGTTCATCCGGGCCTGCAGGTTCGGCTCCCTGGGAGCCGGCAGGCCCTCGATGGCGGCGTTCACCCGCTCGAAGAGCCACGGGTCGCCCAGCGCGGCACGGGCGATCATGACGCCGTCGCAGCCGGTGCGCTGCATCATCTCCACGGCATCTTCTGCCGTGTGGATGTCGCCGTTGCCCAGCACAGGCACCTTCACCGCCGCCTTGACCTTGGCGATGATGTCCGGGTCGATGCCCGGGGTGTACATCTGCTCCCGGGTGCGGGCGTGGACGGCGATGAGTTCAGCCCCCGCCTGCTCGCAGGCTTTGGCGCACTCCACCGCCGTGATGTGGTCGGCGTCCCAGCCTTTCCGCATCTTGACCGTCACCGGTCGGGTGGTGTGGGCCTTGACCTGCTCGACGATGCGGCCGCAGAGGTCGGGGTCCAGCATCAGCTTGCTGCCCGCGCCGCCCGAGACGATCTTCGGGGCCGGGCAGCCCATGTTGATGTCCAGAAAGTCGAACTCGTATTCTTCAATGGCCGCTGCGGCCTCGCCCATGATCTGGGGCACCTCGCCGAAGATCTGCACGCCGTAGGGTGCGCCGTTGGGTTCGGCTTTGAGCAGGCTGACCGTTTTGTGATCGTGGTAGACCAGTGCCCGGCTGGACACCATCTCGCTGACCGTAAAGCCTGCGCCGTGCTGGGCCATCAGCCGGCGGCAGGGCGCGTCCGTAAAGCCCGCCATCGGGCCAAAAACTGCCCGGTGGGGCAGGGTGATATTTCCGATTTTCAGAGAATCCATCTTATCCCTCGTTTTGCTTGACAATGGCTTGCAAAAGCTCTATACTATAAACAAGAAAGGCACTGCCTGCGAATGGTCAGCGTCCTTCCGGCTTTAGATCAAAAGAAATGACCGCAAGCTTTGGGGGCGTGGCGGTCATTTCTTTTTGCTGTTAAAAATGGTCCAGCTGATCTGAAACGTGATGTAGATCGCTCCGCCAAGAAGCGAGAGCAGCAATACGACCTGTTCAAACGTCATGGAACATCCCCCCTTTCGCACCATGCGTCAGGGGATAGCAAAAAATTCACCTCCCCGGCGCAGGGCCGGAAGGGCGTGACCACCTACATTGCAGACAGTACCTTGCTGCATCGGCAGCACCTATAGAATATCATATTTCCCACACGAATACAACACCCCGGCTGTCTGCAGGCCGGGGTGTTCGTCTTGTCTATCGCAATTTCTCCTGCTATACTTAAGGCAAAGGAGCGGCGGGCAGACCCCCGCCGGAGAAATGGCTATGGAGTATCGCGATTGGACGAAAAAAGACGGCATCGGGCGGGACATCTCCACCTCGCTGCTGGGCTACGGGTGTATGCGCTTCCCCACCCTGCCGGATGGCCGCATCGACGAGGTGCGGGCCGAAAAGCTGCTGAACACTGCCCGGGCGGCGGGCGTCAACTACTTTGACACCGCTTTCCCCTACCACGGCGGTGAGAGCGAACCGTTCGTGGGCCGGGTCATTGCCAAGTGGCCTCGGGAGAGCTTCTACCTCGCCACCAAGCTGCCTCTGTGGAGCTGCAAGACCCTCAACGAGGCCAAAGACATCTTCGAGAAGCAGTTCGAGCGGCTGGGCGTGGACTACATCGACTTCTATCTGCTGCATTCCCTGCACAAAGCCCGCTACGATGCGGCCAAAGAGATGGGCATTGTGGACTGGCTCTGGGAGCAAAAGGCCGCCGGGCGCATCCGGAATTTTGGCTTCTCCTGCCACGACAACGCGGCGGGCTTCGAGCACATCCTGCGCGACCAGCCGTGGGACTTCTGCCAGCTGCAGTACAACTACCTCGACACCGATGACCGTGCCGAGGAGATCGCAGGAGACCGGGGCTATGCTCTTACCGAAGAACTGAATGTTCCCCTCATCATCATGGAGCCCATCAAGGGCGGTACGCTGGCACAGCTGCCGCCAGACGCTGCCGCGCCGCTGAATGCACTGGACGCCGACGCCAGCGCGGCCTCGTGGGCGCTGCGCTGGGTGTCCAGCCACAAAAACGTGAAGGTCGTCCTCTCCGGCATGAGCGCAGAAGACCAGCTGGACGACAATCTCGCCACCTTCGGAGATTTCCGCCCCATGACCGACGCCGAGAACGCCGCCATCCGGCAGACTGCCGACGTCCTGCGCAGCCACATCAAAATCGGCTGCACCGGCTGCCGCTACTGTATGCCCTGCCCCATGGGCGTGGACATTCCCGACAATTTCAGCATCTGGAATAAGCTCGGGATGTTCGGCAATAAGGACGCCATCCGCCAGCAGTGGACAGCCCACTTCCCGGATGCCGAAAAGGCCATTCACTGCGTCCGCTGCGGCAAGTGTGAGGCCGTCTGCCCCCAGCATCTGCCGATTCGGGACTCTCTTGCAAAGCTTCAGACGGAACTGGACAATTTATAATGAGTGAAAGCGGGCGCTCCTCTGTCTCTCCGGACAGGTAGAGCGCCCGCTTTTTGTTTAACCTACATTGATGTGACCCACCGGGAGGACTTTGCGCTTGTTGTCGTCGGGCTTTGCCGTCAGGCTGATCGCCAGCGACACCGGGCCGACGCGGCCCATGAACATACAGGCCATATATAGCAGCTTTGCGCCGGTGTTCAGCTGCCCCGTGACACCCACCGACAGGCCCACCGTACCGAACGCCGAGCAGGACTCGAAGATGCAGTCGATGACCGACACCGTCTCTGCGGTGTTGTAGTACACCACGACGGCAGAGCCGAACGCCGCCACCGCGCCGATGACGATGATGGTCAGAGCGCGGTAGACCGTCTTGGACTCGATGTGGTGGCCGCCGATGACACAGTCATCGCGGCCCTGTGCCACGCTGCGGATGGTCAGGATGAGCACCGCGAAGGTCGTCACCTTGACGCCGCCGCCCGTCGAACCGGGGGCCGCACCGATGAACTGCAGCACGCTCATCAGCAGCTTGCTGATGGGGCTGCAGGCCGCGAGGTCGATGGTGTTCATACCCGCAGTACGGGTGGATACCGACTGGAACAGCGCCGCCATGATCTTGCCCGGGACGGACAGGCCGCCCATCGTCCTGGGGTTCGACCACTCGAGCAGGGCCAGCAGCACCGCGCCGCCCACCCAGAAGATGGCCGAGAACTGCAGCACGACTTTCGCGTGGAGGGAGAGCCGCCGCTTTTTGCGGTACTCTGCCAGCTCCACCCAGACCATGAAGCCCAGACCACCGGCCATGATCATGAACATGATGACAGCCTGCACATAGTAGTTGTTGACGTACGGCACCAGCGAGGAGTAGGCGCCAAACCGTCCGAAGAGGTCAAAGCCTGCGTTGCAGAAAGCCGAGATGGCCGTGAACACGCTGACCCACACACCCTCTGCGCCGAACTGCGGCACAAATGCGAAGAGCAGCAGCACGATGCCCACGGCCTCGAAAGCCGCCGCCAGCTTGATGACGATCTTCAGCACCTCAGTGGCCTTGGACAGGCCGTCTGCCGAGACGCTCTCGCCCAGCAGCCGCAGGTCGCGAAATCCCATCCGCCGCCGGGCCGCCAGCGCGAAGAAGCTGGTGAGGGTGACAAGGCCGAGACCTCCCACCTGAATGAGCATCAGGATGACCACCTGCCCGAACAGCGAAAACTGACTCCATGTATCCCGCACGACGAGGCCCGTCACGCAGGTGGCACTGGTGGCGGTGAACATGGCGTCGATGACGCCCAGCCGCCCCGTCCTGCTGGAAATGGGCAGGGTAAGCAGCAGCGTCCCCACCGCGATGACCAGCAGAAAGCTGCTGCAGATGGTCTGCGTCGCACTGCTGCCCGCCAGCCAGCCCTTGTTGGGCCGGCGTGTCCGCTTTTTGGTTTTGTTTTTTCCCATTGCAACCTCCCGGGGCTCCCCCCGGCCAGCAGCCAGAGGGGCGAGTCGTTCTGCCGCCCCTGCGCAAAGTTTCCCGGCGCAGGAGCCTCTCTTTATAGGATACACCTTTTTTCTCTCCGATTCAACTTGATTTTGTGCGCTGTTTGCGGTATCATATCTGTAATGTGTCTCAGTAGCTCAGTTGGATAGAGCGTCCCCCTCCTAAGGGGAAGGCCGCAGGTTCGACTCCTGTCTGGGACATCCCTTTAAGAAAATGCGAAGGTCATTTTTCCATGTGAAAGACGATTTTCGCATTTTTCATTTTGAACCTATCACCAAAATTAGCCAGCTAATGCCATTAGCAGAATTTTCGGTTCCAGCTAATAAAATCAGGCTTCCAGCTAATGAAGCCCCCTAAAGCATCTTTTGAACTCTGTTTCCCGGCTCTCTGCTAAAAATGGCAGCCGCTTTCCTGTAAATCCATGTAAATACAAGATAAACTGTGTAAATCTATTTTTCACATTCCTGCCCAAAACCGTGCAAAACACTTTTCTCCATACATAGCGCGTTCACTCGCTGTTCTCTCGGAACAGAAAGAGGAACGCGCTTTTTTGTTTTCGGGCTGAACTTCCCGAATCCATCAAAGGAGGGTTTACCGATGAAAAAAGTTCTGACCGTCACGATGGACGGTATCCGCTACCATGCTTCCCGCCCGGCAGATTGCCGGCACTGCTTCTTCTGGAAGAATCGAAAGAAGGGCTGCGTTCTCGGCAAAGAGAACTGCTACTATCTGATTGAGCCGTCCAAAGGCCCCAGCAAGTGCGAAGGATGCCCCTACAAGCGGGCAAAGCCCTGTGTGCTGGTTCCCTGCTACAAAGACCTGATGGCACCGCTGGAGAAACGATGTGATGCCAAGTGAGCCACAAGCGAAACGAAGCTCTGCGCCATGTTCAGCACTCTATGCACCATGTGATCGCCGCTGGAGAAGGTTCCGACCGTGCCCCGGACAGCTGCAAGCTGTGTCCGTACTATCGGCCTGATTTCAAGTTCCGCACCTGCCTGTATGCCCACTGCCCTTATAAGAAGCAGGTCAATGTGTTCCGTTCCACACCTGAAAAATGGGATATTCTCTATGCCCGAAAAAAAGCCGACAAGAACCGCAGACCTTGATTACTTCTATGGGCAGTCCAGCGAGCTGTTCTCCTTCTACCGGATTCCCAAGCTGTTGTTTCAGGATAGCCGCTTTCAACCGCTTTCCACAGATGCCAAAACCCTGTACGGTATCCTGCTGGACCGCATGAGCCTTTCAGCCCGGAATGGTTGGTTGGACAAAGCTGGGCGGGTGTTCATCATCTATACTGTGCAGGAGGTGCAGGATTCGCTGGGCTGTGCCGATAAAAAGGCTACCAAGCTGCTGCGAGAACTGGAAGAGTACGGCCTGATTGAACGCAAACGGAGGGGGCTGGGCAAGCCCGATCTCATCTATGTGAAGAATTTTTCGTCAGAATCGTCAAAACTACGCTTTCTGAATCGTGATAATGACGATTCTGGAGTCGTCCAGAATACGCTTCAAGACCCGGCCAAACTACGATGTAATAAGACTGAGAGAAATAATACAGAGATAAGCGATACTGATCCTATCTCTTCCGATGAAACCGACTGGATGAGCGAACGTGAACAACTGGAGGAATATTTTTCTCAATCTTTGGAGGTAGACCTTCTGCTCCGGCTTTGCCCGGACGATGAGGATACCATCTATCAGATCATGGATTTGCTGGTGGACACCTGTGCCACCAAGCGCAAGACGCTGCGCATTGCCGGGGACGATAAACCCGCTGAGGTGGTACGCAGCCGCTTTATGAAGCTGAACGCCGACCACATCCGTTTTGTGCTGAAGTGCCTTGCAGAGAACAGCAATCCGATCCGTAACATAAAACAATACCTGCTGGCTTCTCTGTACAACGCACCCACCACCATGCAGCTTTCCTACCAGAACCAAACCAACCACGACTTAACGAATCGGAGGTGATGAGAATTTCAAAGAAAGCAACCACAATAGCCATCGTCAACCAGAAAGGCGGCACCGGCAAGACCACTACCTGTGAAAATCTGGGCATCGGGCTGGCGATGGAGGGCAAAAAAGTCCTGTTGGTGGACGCTGACCCGCAGGGCAGCTTGACCATAGTCGCTTCGCTCCTATGGCCAGTTGTGCGCACTGTATGCGGATTCATAGTTGTCCGCTGCGCAGACATTGTCATCAGTATGGGCTGGCAGCAGCCCGATGAACTGCCCACCACCCTTTCCACCCTGATGGCAAAAGCCATGAACGACCAGAGCATTCCGCCCGGTGAAGGCATCCTGCACCATGCAGAGGGCGTTGACCTGATTCCGGCAAACATTGAACTAACAGGGCTGGAAGTGTCCCTTGTCAACTGCATGAACCGGGAAAAGATGCTCAAACAGGTGCTGGAAGGAGCAAAGCACGAGTACGATTTTATTCTGCTGGACTGCACTCCTTCCCTTGGGATGCTGACCGTCAATGCCTTGGCAGCGGCAGACACCACCCTGATTCCCGTGCAGGCGCAGTACCTGTCTGCGAAAGGTCTGGAACAGCTTTTGCAGACCGTGCAGAAGGTCCGACGGCAGATCAACCCCAAACTGAAAATCGAGGGCATCCTGCTCACCATGACCGACAGCCGCACCAACTATGGGCAGCAGATCGACAATCTGATTCGGGGTGCTTACGGCAGCAAGATCAAAGTGTTCGACCAGACCATTCCTAGATCTGTCCGGGCTGCAGAGATCAGTGCCGTAGGCAAGAGCATCTACCAGCATGACCCCAAAGGCAAGGTGGCAGAAGCCTATAAATCTCTGACTAGGGAGGTGATGGCGAATGCCGAAAAACAGCTTAAACGTGTCACTGAAAGGGGCAGATGACATCTTCTCCACGGAAGAATCCCGACAGGAGCAGCAGAGGGAACAGGTTCAGCAGATTCCCATCGGAGAACTGTTCCCTTTCAAGAACCACCCCTTTAAGGTTTTGGATGATGAGTCCATGCAGCGCACGGTGGAAAGCGTAGAACAGTACGGCGTGCTTTCTCCGCTGATTGCACGTCCACGCCCGGAAGGTGGCTACGAGATCATCTCCGGGCACCGCCGTCAGCACGCTGCACAGCTTGCTGGACTGGATGCCCTGCCTGTTATCGTCCGTCAGATGGATGATGATGCCGCTGTTTTGCTCATGGTGGATTCAAACCTCCAAAGAGAGAACATCCTGCCCAGTGAAAGGGCTTTCGCCTACAAAATGAAGCTGGAGGCTCTAAAAAATCAAGGTGCTAGGTCAGATTTAACTTGTGGCCAATTTGGCCACAAGTTAATTGGTGCAAAAGCGCGAGATATTGTCGCTGATGAATCAGGTGACAACGCTCGAAATGTCCAAAGGTTTATCCGTCTGACCAGCCTCATCCCTGAACTGCTGGACATGGTAGACGAAAAGAAAATTGCCTTCAATCCCGCTGTGGAATTGTCCTATCTGGACGAAAGCCAACAGCGGGATTTTTTAGAAGCGATGAACGACACCCAGAATGCACCGTCCCTTTCCCAAGCGCAGCGGCTTAAAAAGCTGGCGCAGGAAGGGCACTTCTCGTATGACGTCCTGAATCTGCTCGGCACCATTCGTACCACGACCCCTATCGATGGAATACGACCACCTTGACCTATATTCTTGACCGACAGGAATACCTCGGCCATACAGTGCTATGTAAAAGCATCCGTGAGAACTTCAAACTGAAAAAGCGCCGTGCTGCGACCCCGGAAGAAAGGATTGTATTCAAAAATACCCATGAAGCTATCATCGACCAAGAAACATGGGATAAAGCACAGCGTCTGCGCAAGAGGAATCCGAAAAAACTTCCGAGCGGAACATACTCGCACCGTTTAGCCGGGATGGTGTTCTGCGCTGACTGTGGCTCCCGAATGAGTTTTTCCAGCCCCGAATCCAAACATCGGGATTCTGATGTGGTGTATGATTCGGATTCTTCATGGCAGTGCAGCAAATACCGTAATATGTACGTTTCCTGCACATCCCATTTTATCAAAACCTCAACCATTGAAGCCGCTATTCTCAATGCAATCAAAGCGATGACAAAAGAAATTATTGAAAATGAGGATGAATTTGCCGAGCAGCTTCAAGCTGCATGGGAAAGCCAAAACACACAGGTATCTTCCGAGAGTAAAAAAGAACTGCATTCAGTTCAAAAAAGAATAGACGAGTTGGACGCTTTGATTCGGAGCCTATATGAAAACAGCGTCTTAGGAAAAATCCCAGAACGACAGTATCAGCGGTTGATGGCGCAATACGATGAGGAACAAACTGTCTGCGAAGCTCGCATTGCCGAGTTGAAGAAAGAACCGGACGTCGTTGAAACAACGAAAGTTGATCTGAAACGCTTTATCAAACTGATTCGGAAATACAAGGACTGTGAAACGCTGACAGATGAAATGCTGTACGAACTGGTAGAAAAAGTGGTGATTCATTCCGCATCTGGCGGACGGACGATCTACCGTCAGCAGCAAATCGACATCTACTTCAATTTTATCGGTGACACGTTCCCTAGTCAAATTGAGATTAGTCGCGGCGACAAGAAAAATCTTACAGAACAGCGACTTGCCAAGCGTAAGAAATATCAGAAAACTGCTGGGGAAAACCGCAAAAAGAAACGTGCTGCTCTGCGTGAAGCTGCTAAAACTGATCCACAAGCGGCAGCAGAGTATGAAGCCCTCTTGCAGAAAGGCCGTGAACAATGCCGCAAGTATGCCCAAAATAAAAAGCTGGCTCAACAGGTGCCTGCTGATACAGTTCCCATTCAATTTGAACTGTCTGAAGAAATGAAAGGAGAATCCGCATGACTACCATGAAAAAATCCATCCATGACAACGCCAACGGTCTGGACTACACCCTTGTCAACGACCATTATCTGCCGAACCTGACCGCAGCAGCCTCGGCAGAGTACCCCCACCGGGCGGTGGGGCCGCTTACATAAGACGTATCTGAAGGAGCAGCACCCTGTCCGGTATAACCAACTGCTCCTGTCCGGTGAGTTAGGCGGCTATCTTGCCAAGCTGGACAAGCAGGCCGAGGAACAGCTTGCGTTGACTGTCCGGCAGATGCAGAAAGCCGAGGGCGTGACCGAAGACCTGAAAGCCGCCGATCAACTGGAATGGGTGCGCCGGATGAACAGCATCCGAAACCGCGCCGAGGAAATCATCAAGTCTGAGCTGATTTTTGTCTGATACAATATTGCATCTCTGACCGCCCTGCACAACGCACGGCGGTCTTTTTTGTTACATCGGGTCTGCACAGGGCAGGCCCTTTTTTAATACGGAGGTACAAGCCTATGAAACTGACGTTTGAAGAAAAGAAGCTGCTCTTCACCTATGGCTGCGCCGATCTGGAACTGACCCCCAAGCGGCTGTACGAGATTGCCGGGCTGACGGTTGACCCAGACCAGAACAAGCTGGTGTATGACTTCTGCCGGAAGTTGGAGTGCGAAACACTGGCAGACTGGTACGACCAGATGTTCTACTTTGTCCGTGCTGAGATGGAGTGCTACACCAACATGCTGCTCCTGATGCAGGACATCGAGGAGGACGAGGACTAGGGACCGACCATCTTTGACGAATCCGTGGGGGAAGAACTGATTGACGATGTTTAAGCTGGAGACCATGATCTACGCCAGTGAGGACGGAACGAACAGCGTGTTTACGCTGAATCCTGCCTTACAGAAGCAGCTTGATGCCCTTGCATCGCAGCACCCGAAGGTGTGCCAGAGAAATGCAAGGGGCGAAGCCGGTGGGGTGACGTATCAGGTTAGGGGCGCTGCGCTGGCTATCCAGCCTGTGCGGGCATCCTGAAAGCGATAACCGATCTACTATGGTAGAATAAAGAGCAACGGGCAAAGCGTCAGGAGGGATGCTTTGCCCGTTTTATATAGAACGATGAAAATCACTTTTAGCAGAAAGGGGCGAATTTATTGGGGAATTTATATGGCTATATCCGGGTCAGCACCCGTGACCAGAACGAGGACCGGCAGTTGATCGCACTGCGGGAACTGAAAATCCCGGAGAAAAACATTTTTATGGACAAGCAATCTGGCAAGGACTTCAACCGTCCGCAATATAAGCGGTTGGTGCGGAAATTGAAAAAAGACGATCTGCTCTATATCAAGAGCATCGACCGTCTTGGACGAAACTACGCTGAAATTTTAGAACAGTGGCGGCTGCTCACACAAACAAAAGGCGCTGACATCGTGGTGCTGGATATGCCGCTGCTGGATACCCGGCGCGGCAAAGACCTGATGGGCACTTTCCTGAGTGACATCGTGCTGCAGGTGCTCTCCTTTGTGGCGGAGAACGAGCGAACCAACATCCGGCAGCGGCAGGCAGAGGGCATTGCGGCAGCAAAGGCTCGCGGTGTGAAGTTTGGCCGACCGCCCCGGCCGCTTCCAGACAACTTCTATGAGGTGCATAAAGCATGGAGAGATAAGAAATTGACCCTTAAAGAAGCTGTGGAAACCTGCGATTTACCCGTAGGTACGTTCTATGGGAAATCTATCCAATTTGAAAAGTCCACCTAAGCAAACTCCTTGCAAAATTTTGAAAGGTGTACTTTTCAAAATTTTGCAAAGCTCACTCTTTATAAGGCATTATGCCACAAATCTCGCTTTAATTCAAGAGAAATTGGAAGTTTCAACGAAAATATATCATCGTTTTAAAAAGTACACCTTTTAAATTCAAAGAACACTTCGAAGCAACCGCTAACCCAAAAGTGAGTATGCTATTTTCAGCTATAATATTAAGTTCCACTACTGTAATTATAGGATGTCTTGTCGTGTTAATTACCGAATCTTTGTACAACTTGCTCTACAACCTTCCATCCGCTCCACCTGAAATGGGTGGCTTGCTTGGGCAATCAAAAAACACAATTAATACCATTTTTGTCGATTCAGGAAAAATATCTTTTAGGAAATCTTGCCAGTATGTTCCCAATGAATTGCTTTTGAATCAAACAATATCGGACTGGGACGCTCAAGGAATTATTTTTAAAGGAATATTTCACACCCATAAAGAGGGGCACGGATGTCAATGCTTGTCATCTGCGGATATTGTCTATATTCGATCAATTATGAATGCTTATGTGAAAAAGTTGTATTTTCCGATTGTTATTCCTCATACTGGAGTTTTCCCTTATCTCGCAGTTTATGATCAATTATCCGGACTTTCTATTACGCCCGAAGAATTGAATCTGACACTTTAATACAATAAAAAGGAGAAAAACATTATGGACAAAAACAATATAACCTCTGTGAAAATTCCTGCGGGTGCCTTTTGCGGACACAACTGTTCTGACGGATGTATCTATTGGAACCCTTATGACCGTGATAGTAATGGCCGCCAGTACTGTTCGCATTATGATGCTTACTACTATCCGAGAGAGCGCCAAGGATGTCTTAGTTATGAAGACTAATTGCTTCGATTGCACGGAGGGCGTACCCCATGATGTGGCATTTCTATGAGATTCCGTACATTCCCGATTTAGAGCTAGTTAAATATCAATCTCTTGGTGAACAAGGTATAGATGGTATTCTTGAGCGACATAATCGTTTTTTACGTCAATGGCAAAGGAATACTGTTCTAATCCATACAACCCTACATTTTTTCCTTAGCTATACTCATGAACGTCCAAAAGGGAGTCGTCTGCAAATTTTCTTGGCATTTTCTTCCGATCAGACTGTAAACTTTGAATCAATAGATGCGCTTATGCAAGCAAGTCCTTTAGCTGACTACTATAAGATTGCTCCTATTGAAGATGTTCCTGTTTGCTTGCGGAAATCATTTACAAATATTCTTCTAGTCAAAAAACAAGAACAAACACGTCTTTCCACAGGAGATACGCTATTTACAGTCGAAGGCTGGAAATCCAATCCCAAGTCACGTCTTTATGAAATGGAAAAAACCGCAGAGGCTCTTAATGAGGATATGGTTTATCATATTTCAATCTATGGAAGTGACACCTATAAAACTGCACAGCAGGCCTTACAAAAGCCTATCGCAATTCTACGTGAGAAAGCATTGGGCCGTAGTGGGCAAATCACCCTCGCCGATAACAAAAATCGTCCGCGAGATGTCTCAGCCGAAGAAACCCTACGGATATACGAAGAGTTTTTATCAGATGTTGCCAAATCGCCTTGTTTTTTTGCCAACATTTTACTTTACGCAAACCAAAAAAGTAGTGCGCATTTTTTGATGGATGCTGTCTGCGGAGAAGCTATCAAAGAAGGAACTTGTGAAATTCAGGAAATTCCCAGTACGGCCACACCGTTGGAATTGCAGGAAGTAAATCAGCCTTACTGCAATCTTCTACCACCCTCTTTAGCATTCTGGCCAACCGCTTATACACTTGATGAACTTTCTTCTTTCTTTCGGCTTCCAATACTATTTGATGGCGAGAATATCGAAATAAAGAAGGAAACTGCTCCGAAGTTGGAGCAAACTGGCATTTACCTTGGACAAACCAACAATGGGTTGAGCGCTTTTATCGATGCATCATCCTTCAAAAAACACAGATCGGAAGAGCACACGTCTGAACT
>ERZ811310.1-NODE-1-length-167368-cov-10.4575_pt1 | contig 167368 bp, 143 predicted proteins | sample MGYA00520261_ERZ811310 | MGnify/ENA primary metagenome ERZ811310 (study PRJEB31588, sample SAMN03398993) | human gut metagenome | study: EMG produced TPA metagenomics assembly of the PRJNA231909 data set (A prospective, longitudinal analysis of the... | reverse complement strand
AGAGGATAATTACATGAGTGTAATATGATGCACATGTAGGATTAGTCAAATTCCAGTTTGTCGATGGTTGTCAACTGGGATAGTGTCATAAGCCATCGCTCCGAAAAAATTTCATAACCCGCAAGAAAGTGGTCTTGATAGAATACTTCCATTCATGCTATACTAAAACCAGCTTTAATGCACAGAAAAATTGAAAGCGGAGGATAGCCAATGGATACCACTAAAAGATCACCCATCGACCGCCTGCTCTTTGCCACTTTTCTGAAAGGCCGCACTTCTTCTCGTGATATATGGGAAGAAAAGGGCGATATGACCCCCGAAGATAACCAGAAGATCATCAAGGAGACCAACGAGATCATCAACGATGATTCCACCTATCCCTTCATCAGCTACCTGTCCGACCTGCTTGCGAAATCCAAGCCCTCCGATGATGCTGTCAAGAAACTGCACGACTGCATCGACAAGATTGCTGCTGCACTGGGGCAGGACAGCACCGATGTGTTCCGCGCCCTGCTTGCAAAACTGATCGAGCAGCCGGAAGAGAAGCAGACATTCAACCGTCTGCTGGAGATGGCAGAAAAATTCGCCGCAAAATACGATTAAAATACCATAGATTCCATAAGCGAGTGACCTGAAAAGGCCGCTCGCTTTTTTGTTTTCCACGAAACATGAAGGGAGGAACGCAATGCCAAATAAAACGCAAGAATATCTTAATCTCGCCCAGCAAACGGCAAAGGAACTGACCCGGTATTGGGAAAACTGGACGGACTATCTGACCACTGCATCCCGGTTGTATAAATACAGCTATGCAGACCAGCTCATGATCTACGCCCAGCGTCCTGATGCTACCGCCTGTGCCAGTTTCGACCTCTGGAACAACCGCATGAACCGCTACGTCAGGCATGGTTCCAAGGGCATCGCCCTGTTAGACCAGTCCAGCAGTGTCCCACGTCTGCACTATGTCTTTGATGTGAGCGATACCGGGGTGCGCCGCAATTCTCGTGACCCTGAGGTGTGGCAGCTCGGCCCTGATCTGGTGCAGCCTGTGTCGGAAATGATTGCCAGAGAGTACGGCGTTTACCATGAAAGGCTCAGCCAGCAGATTTCTGACCTGACGGGCAAGCTGGTGGATTCCTATTGGGACAACAACAGCGGCGACATTCTCGACATCGTTGACGGTTCGTTCCTGATAGATTATGATGAAGCCGGACAGGAGTTCCAGTTCAAATCTGCCGCCACAATCAGCATCCTGTATACGGTTCTGGAACGCTGCGGCCTTGAGCCGGACGGTCATTTTGACCGTGACGATTTTCAGGCCATTTTCTCTTTTTCCACGCCTGCCGCCGTGTATGCGCTGGGCACCGCAGTCAGCGAATGCAGCCGGGATGTGCTGCGCAACATCGAACGAACCGTAAAAACGACAATCCGCCGCCGCAATGTAGAAAGGAGCCAGTATGAATATGAACAGCAGGAACGTGACCTACTCGACCGTCGGGGACTACCAGCTCCCGAACCTGACCCTGCCCCAGCAGGAGAAAGCACTGGGAAAATACGGCAGACTGCGCCGGACTTACCTGATGAAGCATCGCCCGGTGCTGTACAATTCGATGCTCCTGTCGGGGACTCTGCATCCGCACCTGTTGGAAGTGGAACAGACCGCAGAGAGCCGGATGCAGCAGACCATGCAGGAACTGCTGAAGCAGAACCCGGCTCCGAACAAAGAGCGGCATCAGATGGAGTGGGTGCAGCACATGAACAGCCTGAAAGCACAGGCCGAGGAACTGGTGATGAACGAGCTGATTTACAGCTAAGTTTCTTCGATGTGGCTATTCCCACCGAAGCCGAACAAATTGAATCCATCGACCAAGCGGAGAGCGAAAAATCGCCCTCCGCTTTTGTTTTGTCTCAGGCGGAGATTGAAAATGCGCTGCGGAGAGGTTCCAATGTTGAAGGCAGCAAACTTCGGATATGGAAAATTTATCAGTTGCAGCCTGACCGAAAACTCCGGGCAAAAGCTCTTGCCAACGAATATGCACCGTATGGCCCCGGCGGTTCTTCACACACTTATCTGGACGGAAGCAGTGGTTGGCTTGACCATGACAGCAAGGGTATGACGTTTGAGCATTATCCCGACCATCAGAAAGTGCTTTTCCGCTGGGATCGGGTCGAAAAATATATTGACCTGATGATTCAGTCTAACCGCTACCTGTCGGACAAAGAAAGAAGAGCCATCGACTTTCCCCTTGAACTGAACGCCGCCAGTGCAGCCGAATACACTGCATTAAAGGTGCAGCACCCGGATACTCTGGTTGGATTTGAAGCTGGCGGCAATTTTATGTTCTATGGAGAAGATGCTGCCAAGGTCGCAAAAGTTCTCAACAGTGCTTTGTTCACGAGAGAAACAGCACTGGGCGAAGTTCAGGTCACAGGCTTTCCACCTAGCTTATGGGCAAGAAAGTCAAAAGAATTGTGGTCTGCGGGCAACGATGTTTACCTTGCCGGATTGAACGAAGATGGGACTCATCACCAGACTAAACATCTGCACAAAGAGGACTATCTGCCCATCGGCTCCATCATCAATATGGATGGCCGGGAATTTCGGATTGATGGTGTGGACTTTGATAAGGGCAAGGTTTCCTTGCAGGATATGGCACTAGCCGATATGCGGATGCCAATTTTTCGGGAAGAACCGCTATCTGTTGTCCGGGAATTGTACGAACAGCAGGACGAGGCCCTTGACGCTGCTCCCGAAAAGGCCGTTGATTATAAGGTCGGGGACGATGTTGTGGTAGACCTTCTCACACGAACCATCGAGGGCAAAATCGGCTATGTAGGCGAAACGGATGTTCGCATCGACACCAGTGCGCAGGGCTATTCGTGGAGCAACGAGGTGCTGAACAAACAGCAGTTCGAGGACAGTCTGCGACGGGATGAGCCTACGTCTGATGAATCACTGGACAAGCTGCCTATCTCTGGGGAGGTCAACGGCGAATGGCAGACATTCCCGGATGCTGCCGCCGCAGACGAAGCCCTGAACGCCGAACCTGTGCCGGAAGCTGCCGGGAATTTCCACATCACGGACGAGCATTTGGGCGAGGGCGGTGCAAAGCAGAAATACGCCCGGAATATTGCAGCTATCCGCACCCTGTTTCAGTTGGAACAGGAACACCGTGGTGCCACCGTTGAGGAACAGCAGGTGCTTTCGCAGTATGTGGGCTGGGGTGGTCTGCCGGATTCCTTTGACCCGGATAAGAGCAACTGGTCAAAAGAGTACACGGAACTGAAAGGGCTGCTCTCCGAGGACGAATATGCCGCTGCCCGTGGCTCTGTCCTGAACGCCCACTACACCAGCCCCACCGTGATCCATGCCATCTACGATGCCGTGGAGCGCATGGGTTTCCGCAGTGGTAACATTCTGGAGCCGTCCATGGGTGTGGGCAACTTCTTTGGAATGCTACCCACCAGCATGGCAGATAGCCGGCTGTACGGCGTGGAACTGGACAGCATCACCGGGCGCATTGCGAAAAAACTGTACCCGCAGGCTGACATTACCGTGGCTGGGTTTGAGACCACCGACCGCCGTGATTTCTACGATTTGGCGGTGGGCAATGTTCCCTTCGGCAACTACAAGGTCAACGATAAAGCGTACAACAAGCTGGGATTTAGCATCCACAACTATTTCTTTGCGAAAGCCATCGACCAAGTGCGTCCGGGCGGCATCGTGGCGTTCGTCACCAGCCGCTACACCATGGACAGCAAGGACAGCACCGCCCGCAAGCACATGGCAGAACGTGCCGATTTGCTGGGTGCCATCCGTCTGCCGAATAATGCGTTTCGCGCCAACGCTGGCACGGATGTTGTCAGTGACATTATCTTTTTGCAAAAGCGTGACCGCCCCATCGACCATGAGCCGGACTGGGTACAGCTTGGCAAAACGGAAGATGGTTTTACCATCAACCAGTATTTCGTAGACCACCCGGAGATGGTGCTGGGTGAGCTGACCACCGAAAACACCCAATACGGACGGGAGGAACTGACCGTTGCACCCCTTGAGGGTACCAGCCTTACCGACCAGCTTGCCGAAGCAGTACAGCACATCGAGGGGCAGTACACCGCCGCCGAGGTGGATGCCCCCGACATTGCCGAGGAAGAAGCCACCCGGCGCACCCTGCCTGCCGACCCGGAGGTGAAGAATTTCTCCTACACCGTGGTGGACGGCGAGGTTTTCTACCGGGAAAATTCCGTGATGACGCAGGTTGAACTGTCCGACACCGCCAAGGGGCGTGTCACCGGCATGGTGGAGCTGCGGCAGATCGTCAACGAGCTGATTCAGCAACAGTTGGAGGATTACCCCGATGCCGACATCAAGGCAGTGCAGGAGCGTTTGAACGCCGCCTACGATGCCTTTACCGCAAAGTACGGTCTGCTGAACGATCGCAAAAACGGGCGGCTGTTTGAGCAGGATTCCTCCTATTATCTGCTGTGTTCGCTGGAAAATCTGGACGAGCAAGGGCAGCTTAAATCCAAAGCGGCGATGTTCACCAAGCGCACCATCCGCCCGGAGCGTACCGTCACCAGTGTGGATACCCCCAGCGAAGCGCTGGCGGTATCCATCGGGGAACATGGCAAAGTGGACCTGCCCTATATGGCGGAGCTGTTGGGCACGCCCGGTGACTATGGGCGCATTACCACCGAACTTTCCGGCGTGATCTTCAAAGACCCTGCCGCCGACCCCACCGACCCAGAAGCGGGCTGGCAGATGGCAGACGAATATCTGTCCGGCAATGTCCGGGCAAAGCTGCGGATGGCACAGTTTGCGGCAGAGACCAACCCGGAATTTGCCGTCAATGTGGAGGCACTGACCAAGGCGCAGCCCAGAGAACTGGAAGCCTCTGAAATTGATGTGCGCTTGGGTGCAACGTGGCTGGACCCGGACATTATTCAGAAGTTTATGACCGAAACCTTCCAGATCCCCTACTATCTGCGTCATGCGGTCAAGGTGAGATATTCTCCGTATACCGCTGAGTGGCGTGTGGAGGGCAAGACTGCCACCGGGCGGAGTGACATCATTTCGTCCGAAACCTACGGCACTAGCAGAGCCAACGCCTATAAAATTTTGGAGGAGACCCTGAACCTGAAGGATGTCCGCATCTACGACACCATCGAGGATGCCGAAGGCAAGCCCAAGCGTGTGCTGAACAAACGGGAGACCATGCTGACGCAGCAGAAACAACAGGTCATCAAAGACGCTTTTGCCAACTGGATCTGGCAAGATCCCCAGCGGCGCATTGCGCTGGTCCGGCAGTACAACGAGTTGTTCAACAGCACCAGACCCCGTGAGTATGACGGAAGTCACATCAAATTCGTGGGCATGAACCCGGAGATCACCCTCCGGGAGCACCAGCGCAACGCCATCGCTCATGTGCTTTATGGCGGCAACACGCTGCTTGCGCACGAAGTTGGCGCAGGCAAAACCTACGAAATGGCTGCGTCTGCTATGGAAGCGAAACGTCTGGGGTTGTGCCAGAAAAGCCTGTTCGTGGTGCCCAATCACCTGACAGAGCAGTGGGCAAGCGAGTTTCTGAACCTCTACCCCAATGCCAAACTCTTGGTGGCACGGCGCAAGGACTTTGAGACCGCCAACCGCAAAAAATTCTGCGCCCGCATCGCTACCGGGGACTACGATGCCGTTATCATCGGACACAGCCAGTTTGAGCGCATTCCACTGTCCTTTGAGCGGCAGGAGCGCATTATTCAGGAGCAGATCGACGAGACCCTTGCCGCCATCAACGAACTGAAAGCCCATGCAGGCGAGAATTTCTCTATCAAGCAGATGGAAAAGACCCGGAAAACTCTGGAAACCAAGCTGGAAAAACTGCGCTCCGATGAGCGAAAGGATGATGTAATTACCTTTGAGCAACTGGGCGTTGACAGGCTCTTTGTGGATGAGAGCCATTTTTACAAGAACCTCTTTTTGACCACAAAAATGCGGAATGTCGCAGGTTTATCCACCAGCGAAGCCCAGAAATCCAGTGATATGTTTGGCAAGTGCCGCTATCTGGACGAGATCACCGGCGGGCGTGGCGTGGTGTTTGCCACGGGTACGCCCGTGAGCAATTCCATGACCGAGCTGTACACGGTCATGCGCTACCTCCAGTACAGCACCTTGCAGCAGAAAAAGCTGACCCACTTCGACTGTTGGGCATCCACCTTTGGAGAGACCACCACCGCCATTGAGCTGGCTCCCGAAGGTACAGGGTATCGGGCGAGGACGAGATTTGCCAAGTTCTTCAATCTCCCGGAGCTGATGTCCATGTTCAAGGAGGTTGCGGACATTAAAACATCCGACCAGCTCCACTTGCCTGTGCCGGAAGCGAAGTTTGAGACCGTGGTGGCGAAACCGTCCGAAATTCAAAAGGAAATGGTGCAAGAACTGAGCAAACGTGCCGCAGATATCCACTCCGGCATCGTAGATGCGTCCGCGGACAATATGCTCTGCGTCACCAATGACGGCAGAAAAATTGGCTTGGACGTTCGCCTGATGAATCTCATGCTGCCAGACGACCCCAACAGCAAGCTGAACGTCTGTGTGCAGAACGTGTTGAAGATCTGGGAGGAGGGCAAAGACCAGAAGCTGACCCAGCTTTTGTTCTGCGACCTCTCAACCCCGAAAAACGATGGCAATTTCAACGTCTACGAGGATATTCGCAAGAAGCTGATTTCCGCCGGTGTGCCAGAAAACGAAATCGAGTTCATTCACAGTGCCGACACCGAAGCGAAAAAGGCTGCACTGTTCTCAAAAGTGCGCTCCGGCGATGTGCGCGTCCTGCTGGGCAGCACCGCAAAGATGGGCGCAGGAACCAATGTCCAGCAGCGTCTTGTGGCAGTGCATCATCTGGATGTCGGCTGGAAACCCAGCGACATGACCCAGCGCAACGGACGCATCATTCGGCAGGGCAATATGAATAAGGAAGTCAAGGTGTTCAATTACGTCACGGAAGGGACATTTGACAGTTATTTGTTTCAAACTTTGGAAAATAAGCAGCGATTTATCAGCCAAATCATGACTTCCAAATCCCCGGTGCGCTCCTGCGAGGACGTAGACGAGCAGGCGCTTTCCTATGCGGAAATCAAAGCACTGTGTGCCGGAAATCCGCTCATCAAGGAGAAAATGGACTTGGATGTACAGGTGGCAAAGCTGAAGGTGCTGAAAGCCGACCACCAGAGCCAAAAATTCCGCTTGCAGGACAAATTGCTGACCAAGTTCCCGGCTGACATTCAGGAAACGAACGCCCACATTGCCGGGCTGAAAGCCGATGCACAGCTTGCCGCCGCCCATCCACAGGGCAAGGAGGAGTTTTGCGGCATGGTCATCAAGGGTGTTGCCTACGACGAGAAAAAGACCGCCGGTGAGCGTCTGGTGCTTGCCTGCTCCGAGCTGCCCAACGCCGAGGAAAAAGTCATCGGCAGCTACCGGGGCTTTGAACTGTCCCTGCGGTTCGATGCTTTCCGCACGGAGTATCAGGCACTTTTGAAAGGGCAGCGGAAGTACACGGTGCCCTTGGGCACCGACCCTTTGGGCAACATCATTCGTCTGGATAACTCCCTGAACAATTTCCCGGAGCGTATCACCGCCGCAGAAAACGAGCTGGATACCCTGCATCAGCAGCAGGCAGCGGCACAGATTGAGGTGGAAAAGCCCTTCCCGCAGGAGGAAGAACTGGCAGAGAAGTCCGCACGACTTGCAGAATTGAACGCTCAGTTGGATGTGGACGAAAAGAGCCACGAGCCGGAACAGGATGAGGAAGAACAGGAGGATGCACCTCGCCGTCCCTCGGTGCTGGCGGCACTGGAAGAAAAGTCGGACAAGACGGAGCCGGTGAAGCCCTTCCGCAGTTATTACGACAAGGATGGTGATGCCCGGTGAGCGACCGCCGCGACCAGCAACTCCATTTCCGGGTCAGCAAGCCGGAATTGGAGCGGATTCGGAACAAAATGGAAGCCAGCGGCATCCTGAGCATTGGCTCCTATCTGCGCAAGATGGCACTGGACGGGTATTGTCTGCATCTGGATCTGCCGCAACTGCGCCGGATGGCGTATCTTTTGCAGATGTGTAGCAACAATCTGAACCAGTACGCCAAAGTAGCCAATGAAAGTGGTCGGGTCTATGCCGCCGACATGGAGGACCTGCGGCAGCGGCTGGATGAACTGATTGACATTGGCAAGCAAATTCTTTCCAAGCTGGCAGAGCTATAAAAATTCCCGCAGTTGGAGGACTGCGGGTGTACATATAATGCTTGACATCCTTGCAACGCAGTGGTTGCCACCTTTATAATAAGGGCGAAAGAAAGGCAGGTGCTGGATATGAGGTTCGTTTTTAAGATGATCGTTTTCCCGTTTTGGCTGCTTACGGCTTTCCTTGCGCTGATGCTGAAATGGACGCTGAACCTGTCGGCGTTTGTGCTGACTCTGCCTATGCTGTATATTTTCGGCTGCGGCCTTTATACGCTGTACTGTCGGGAGTGGTTACAGTTTTTGATTTTACTGGTGGCAGAGTTTGGATGCTTTCTGCTCCTCACCGCCGGAACGGTCATTGTAGAAGCTGTGGAATGGTTCAGTGGCCGGATTGCAGAATTATAAAATCTTTATGCCGCCTTTGTGCGGCATTTTCTTTTTGCCGGGAGGTGGTAGAATTGGCTGCAACACGGTTGATTGCGCTGCACAAAAACAAAGGAAAGTCGGTTGCGGCCTGCCTGAAAAGCCGCACGGATTACGCCCAGAATCCAGACAAGACACAGCAGGGCGAACTGGTCAGCAGTTACGAATGCAGTCCCCTGACCATGGATGAAGAATTTATGCTCTCCAAACGCCAATACGAACTTGCCACCGGACGCAGGCAGAAAAACGATGTGATCGCCTATCAGATTCGTCAATCGTTCAAGCCCGGAGAGATTACCGCCGAGGAAGCCAACAAGGTGGGCTACGAACTGGCAATGCGTTTCACCAAAGGCAAGTATGCGTTTATCGTTGCCACCCACACGGACCGGGAGCACATCCACAACCACATTATTTATAACTCCACTGCGCTGGACAGCACCCGGAAATTCCGGGATTTTTTATTGTCTGGGCTGGCCGTACAGCGGTTGAGCGATTTGATTTGTCTGGAACATCAGCTTTCTGTTATTGAAATCAAGCCGTACCGGGAGCGGCAGAAGCGCACCCTTTATCCACCCAAAGAAAGCAATCGTGACAAGCTGTGTTCTGTAATCGACGGCATCCTTCTGGACGAAAAACCGGCAGATTTTGAAGCCTTTCTTCAAAAGCTGGAACAGCAGGGCTACGAAATCAAACGGGGAAAGTACACTTCGGTCAAAGGAACACGGCAGAAACGCTTTATCCGTTTTCGGACACTGGGCGCAGGATACAGAGAAGATGAAATCAAGGCGGTCATCGCAGGAGAAGCCGAACACCGCCCGCATCAGAAGCAGCCACCGAAAGAGCAGCCGTTCCACCTGTTGGTGGACATTCAGGCAAAGCTCTCCGAGGGCAAAAGCGAAGGCTACGCACGGTGGGCAAAACGCTACAATTTGAAAGAAATGTCCAAGACCCTGATTTTTTTGCAGGAAAATAAAATCGGCAACCTCGAAGAAATGCAGGAGCGTGTGGATGCCGCTACTGCCCGTTATCATGAACTGGGCGATTCCATTAAAGCGTCTGAGAAGCGGTTGGCAGAAATTGCGGTGCTGAAAGCGCACATCATCAACTACGCCAAAACTCGACCAGTCTACGATGCCTACCGAAAGTCAGGGTACAGTAAAAAATTTTTGGAAGCCCACCGGGAGCAGATTACACTGCACAAGGCGGCGAAAGCGGCATTCGATGAAGCTAACCTGAAAAAGCTCCCCAAGGTGAAAGAACTGGATACGGAATATTCCAAGCTGCTGACGGAAAAGAAAGCACTCTACCCGGACTATCGTAAAGCGAAAGAAGAAATGCAGGAGCTTCTTCGTGCAAAGAGAAACGTAGAACTGTTCTTTGCAGAGGAAAAGAGCAGCACCGAAAAAACGAAGTCCCGATAAACAAAGATAGCCTAGGACCCTTCCCTCATGGAAGAGCCCTAGGCTATCTTTTTTGTTATAAAAGTGTTTGGAACAAACGCGCAGCCTGCATCGCACGATGCGGAACGATAGGGGATTGGGCACAGCCCAACAAGCATTTTGAATTTGGATTTGAAAAATCTGATTCAAAAATCGCGAGTTGGTACCAGCTCGCCCTGCTTGCAGAGTTATTTTTAAAGATGAATCAATTGCGTACAGTGCGCATCAAATGAGTCATCATGGGAAACCGCAATAATTGTCATATTATATTTCTGAGCAAATGTCAGCAATCGGTTTACCAAAACGCTTTTTGTCTTTGAATCGAGCGCACTGGTGACTTCATCCAAAAGAATGATCTCCGGTCGACGCAATAACATTCGGGCAAGACCGATTCGCTGCCGTTCACCTCCGCTGATATTGCTCCCATCTCCTTGAATCTGGTAGGATTGATCTCTTCCTTGAATGAAGTCCTGTAATACGCACACATGAATTATTTCCTCAATCCATTCTGGATAAAAAATATCTCCCAATACGAGGTTTTCATACAAGCTTCCATCGATCAGCGCAGGTGTTCTCTCCACTAACAGCACCCTGCAGTGGTAATCTTTCAAATCAAAATTAGAAATCAATTGATTGTTATACTTTATACTGCCACACAGCCCGTCCGCTGGAATCAACCTAGACATCAATTCGATTAAGGTCGTTTTTCCTTTACCACTGGCAGCTTTGATCAGCACCAAATCTCCCCTCTTAAACTGAAATTGCAGACCAACAAGAATTTTATCACCACAGTCGGTATACTGGAACTCGTGAATCTCAACACGCATTTCCTCGAAATCCTGCATGAGATTTCCATGATGCTCGTCAGCTTTTTCTGTATACAGGGATTTTGATTTTGCATACATTTCGGATGCTTTCTTTTGATCTGCAATCAAATCGGTCAGCAAAATGATCGGACCATTTAATTTTTGAGCGATAAGCATCATCGTGATCGCATCGCTCCCAGTTGCTTTTCCAAGCTTGGCAAGCAAAATCGTTGAGACAAGAACAATAACGGGCAACGTGTTGATCATGAATGTCAACATTGCATTTCTCAAAGCGGTATACCGGCTTAAAGGAACAAGTACAGACTGGCTGATCTGGTCATGGAATGTTTTTAACTTGTTGGAGAAGAAAGCCTCATTGTTTAATGCGTAGATCAAATTTCGATTGTTTAAGGTGTCTAGCAATTTCGAGTTTATTTCAGAATATCTGGTTTGCTTTTCGGCTGTATATGCAGCTTCCTTTTGCGCATATAGCTTTGAGAGTAAGAAAATCACGATAATAATGAATACGGTAATCATCGTAACCACTGCATTATGAAGAAATAGGATCAAAAGATATGCCAGCAGCAGAAATGTTTGAAGAATGGTGTTCACAACACCCGTTGACATCCATTGCGAAATGACTTCCGTATTCCGATTGACTGCGGACACCAAATCTCCTGCTTTTTGGCACTGTACAGAAGAAAGATTTTTCAGGAAGCAGCCATAGGTATATTCTTGTAATTTGAGTTCGCCAACCCCTTTCAGCTTTCGGAAAAAATATTGATCGGAAAAAACAAGCAGAACAAAAATGACTGCACCAATGCAAAACAGAACGGAAGTTTTTGAAAAAAGACAAAGATCAGACTGTGCGGAATACGCCATCAACCGATCCAGCAGTTCAATCAGGAGCAGATTCCATGCAAATTCAATTAAAAACGAGAGCGAAAATAAACTTCTGTCTTTTTTCAACGAAGAATACACATTCAGCAATTTTTTCATCGTTCACCTATCTTTTACAGTTGAATGATCTGAGAGCTATACGGATCAAACTCTTCCCCATGACAAATAATCACAAGGGTCATTTTATGCTTCTTCGCAAAATCAACGATCCCCTTTGAAACGGCTCCTTTCAGGTCGTGGTCGAGTGCACTGGTTGGCTCATCAAGAATGAGAACATCTGGCTTACGAAGCAGGAGCCTTGCAATCCCGATTCTTTGCCGTTCACCACTGCTCAAGTTTTCGCCACCATAAGGTATTGCATACGCAAGCCCATGTTCCGCAACAAATTCCGACAGACCGCATGCCACAACCACTTCATCTATTTCATCGGGAGCTGCATTCCATTCCATCGTTATATTTTCTAACACAGTTCCATAAAATAACACGGTGTTTTGCTCGACCATCAGAACGCGTTTTTTATATTCATCCGGATCGAATTGTAAAAAGTCCTGCCCATTATACCTAATATGTCCGTTGATCTGATTGGGTGAAATCATTCGGGTGATTATTTTTGCAAGTGTGGATTTTCCTGTTCCGCTTTTTCCTTTTATTAAAACCACTTCGCCTCGTGAAAATTTGATATCAAGTTCACGTGGTGGCAACGTAGACTGTTCATTGGAAGGGCAGAATCTATTGGATATTGTAATGTCAAAGTTTTTGAATTCTGGAACTTCTTGTTGCAATCCTTTTTCTGTAAGCGAGTCCGAATGGATTGTCTTCTGTACCCTGTTGTATATATCAGTCGACAGATGGTATTGAGAAATATCATCACCGATCGACTGGATGGAATTTGAAATCTTCACCATGGAGTCCATGATAACAATTGTTTCGCCAACCGACGCATATCCATAAAAGGATAAAACGACCCCTAAAAACAAAACCATAAAAGGAAGAACTTCCCCAGAAAAAACAAGCTGAGTAATAAAAACTGTCTTTCTTACAATCACGATTTTTAACGTTGGTGTATAATTTTGCTCTACAACTTTTTCGAATTGTTCCTCAAAATAATCTGCTTTGTCCAGCTGTCGAATTGTGTTAATGTTTCTTTCTGTGTTTACGATATACTGGTTCAGAAAGCCCTTCATTTTTTGTCGATTATTTTCTGCTTTTGCAAATGCTATGCTGCAGCTGTTTGCAAGCCAAGAACTAATCAATAAAAAGAAACAGGCAATCAATGTTAAATAGAAATTTATCGACATTATCAGAAAAATCATAAATGCCACATTCAAAACTTCTAATGTTAGCTCTGATTTTCCCGAAGTATACCATGGCATCATTTTATATGTATCTTCTGTCAGGTTATAGAGCAATGTTCCTTCGTTCTCTTTTGTTTTATGCCACAAAGATTGATTAAAGATTAATCTTTGACCTTCCAGAATACCATCATTATCCAGACAGTTCTTGACGTATGACCTTAAAAATTTAAGCATAAATGTCACAAAAAACAACGCCATCAAAGATCCGAACATAAAATAATTCAAGTTTTTCTGATCAATAAACTTTTGCAGATATATTTCTCCCAAAAATGTACACGGCATATAGATCAAAGATATAAAAAGATATAGGCATTTATATGCACGTATTCTTCTTGAAAACTTGAACATTATTACTCCTTCTGGTGAATACTATGTAAAAGGTTATTAATTAAGCTGCAATTTCCTATAACACAAGGATGCCTTTAACTTGGGCTTTTATACACAAATACAAGCACCAATCCCACAAACTAAATCGTTCATGGTTTGATGCTTGTATTGTTTGATCATCTAAAGTTCTCAATCGCTTTAGATCATTCTGTTAGCCGTGCTTGCCCCAGCCATCGACTTCCATCATAATGGGTTTCTTATACATATTATCACCTCCTTTCAAGTTTAGAGTAAGTCCAGTTTCTTTAATTGATTCATGAATTCCTCGACATCTGGAGAAACTGTATCAGAAGAAACTGAATACTTTTGACATAATTGATTGATAATTTCTTCTTGACTATTTCCGCCTTCCAGCATTAATAATATTTCGTAACTGATGTTATTCAATATATATACTTTGCCATTTGTGGAGAGAAATCCCGTACTTTCGTCATCTAATCGTGCAGTACATTGTCTTTTGAAATTATGTAATTTACAAATTTTCATTTTCAATTCCTACGTTTATAAAATTTCAGTGGATTATCGGGCATATGGACATCGCCCATCTGATTCAATAAGGTCTTTAGTTGCTGCAAATGTGCAGCCCCTGCATCCACCTTTGCACCATTTCAGAATACTACAATTCTTGCAGGCCCCTTTTATATCTTTAATGGAAATATCTCGTAATTGACTAAATACTTTTGAATTTTCCCATATATCAATTAAAGAATGTTCTTTAATATTTCCAGCTTTCAATTCAGGAATAGACGACATCATAGAGCATCCATACACATCACCAAAGGCATTCACAAAGAAATTGTCTTTACCCGCTGTACAACCAAAACTATTTTCAGTAGATGTATAGTACAAATCCTCTTTGACCCAATATTTTATATCTTCTGCCCGACCAGTTTCATATAAAGGCCAATAAAGCTCCCACGGTAATTGTCCTTCCTCGACAGGAACAATCCTCAGCGAAACTGGAAGTTTTTTCTGCTTTTTCAAATCTGTCATCTGCAGAATGAATTGTTTTAGCTCGCCATATGTTAAATAGCAATCTCTGACATTCTTTTTTGCATTGCCTACAGTAGCTAAGAGCATGATTGCTGCTTCATGTATTCCCAACTCATGCATTAGTTCTAATGTTTCCGGAATATAATTCACATTATATTTTGTAAGAGTTATAATCCCATCGACTGCAATGCCGCAATTCATCAGGTTTATGATTCCTCTTTTGGTTAATTCAAATGTTCCGCTTTTTCCACGTGATTTATCATGAATTTGAGCAGTTGGACCATCCAAACTGACACAGATTCTATCAACGTTTGTTTGCGCCAATTTCTTTGCAATAGACTCATCGATCATTGTTGCATTTGTATTGACAAAGTAATTAAAATAGTGCTTATCTGCCAATTTGAGGATTTCGAACCAATCCTTCCGTAGAAAGGGTTCACCGCCTTCAAATCCAACGCGTAAAATTCCAATTTGATCAAACTGCTCAAAGATATCCTCAAAGTCCGATACCTTGAGCAAATGATTTGAAATAGTCGATTCACATTCAGCTTCTGCATAGCAGAAGTCACACCTCAAATTGCAATATGGGTAGATTGAAAAATCTACGTAGGTTGGGTTTACCATTTGATTTTTCCTTTCCACATTTAAATGCGTCTCAAAATACGTGCAAGTTGTTTGTTTGCATTCTATTACTTTTTTCATCAGTTGTCAGCAAATTTGTCATGAATTCCCGAAATCATGGCATGAAGTTGTGCATTGGCTCAGTCGGTGATTTCAAGTCATTCAAGCCCCCCCCCAAAAAAAAACACTTTTCTTGCATCAACAATTTTAACAGTCGATTACAAGAAAAGTGTGGATTAACGAAAATAAGTTAGCCGAATGAGCTTATAATATCGTGGAGGATATCCATCTGGTTCTTAGAAAAGTCTTTTCCTCGTTGGCTAGGGGAAAGATACTCTTGTCGAATTTTTCTCAAGAGATTACACTGTTCCTCCGTAAGTCCAGAAAGCGAAAGGACATTCGTTGTTTCTAAATCTAGCAGTTCATCGGTAGAAACTCCAAACAGAAGTGAAATACTAACAAGAACATCTAATGGAATAGCATGAGCGTCACTTTCATAGCCGCTAATTGTAGAAACGGCCTTGTTCAACCGCTTTGCAAGTTCAGCTTGTGACCAGTTTCGACTTTCTCTCAAGTTTTTTAGCTTTTCACCAAGATAATGCTCCATTTCTGTTCACTCCTATCCTATTAGAGTGTACTATTTGCATATTCGATATAATCGTACTATAATTATTAAAATGTTCGATTATGTCGAATTTCATTGACTTGCGAAAGGAGTTGCGCTATTTTGAATGACAAAAAGATCATCAAATTGCAGTGGAGGATTGGCAAAATGAGAATTTTGATTTGTGATGATGAGCAAAAGTTGATTGACTTAGAGCTTTCTATTCTTCAAGAATATTGTCGGTCCACTAACATCGCTGCAACATTTTTTACATTCACAGATTCCCTAAGTGCTGGAAATATAGGTGAATTTGATATTGCGTTCTTAGATATTGATATGGAGAAACTAAATGGAATTGAGCTGGCTCGAAAATTGCGATCAAAAAACCCGACTTCCATTATTATTTTTGTTACAAACTTCATTCAATACGCCCCTGAAGGCTATGAAGTAAATGCTTTTCGTTATCTATTAAAGTCTGATATTCCTTACAAGCTCATTCCATACTTTGTGAATTCGCTACAAGAAGTTATTAATTCCCGTAAAACCGTTACTTTTTCGATTAGCGGCGAGTCAATAGATGTTCAAACCAAAAACATTTTATACCTAGAATCCGACAAGCATATTATTGTTATGCACTTAATTAATGATGCACGGACTGAGTATCGCTTTTACGGAAATATGGCGGTTCTTTCTGACAAACTTCAAAATCTAGGCTTTCTACGTATACATAAGAGCTACCTAGTAAATATGGAATACATTGAGCTCTTTCAATATGAAAAAGTTTATCTAAAAAGTGGTGTATGTGTTCCATCCAGTGAAAAAAAGCATAAAGAATTGAAACAGCTATACTTAAAATGGAGGGGAAAAAGTCGATGGGAACTTTCTTAAGTCTTTGTTATACCGCTGTTGATACAATATGTTTGATTTTATTTTTAGATGTTTTTGAGCAACGTCGCTTTGACGGATTAAAATTCCACCTCCATGTATTGGAATATGTACTTCTGAGTTGTTGGGTTCCTTTAATTCTTTCAATCATTGTTGGACACAATCAAGCACTAAAAATTTTAATCATTTTACTGATCGATTTCATAATCGCCAAAAGGTTATATATAGAAATCTCAACTGCTATACTCTGCTTCTTTGTTAGCCTTGAATATTTATTATCATACTGCTTATCTTTCACTGTTGGAATGACATGCAGTGTAATTTTTGGAATGGATTCTAATACATTTCAATCTTCACCTATCTGCGTAATTATTTATGGTATAATCGCTTATTCTTTACAGCTATTTTTAGCACTAATGTTCCGAAAAATCATGCGCCCAAGAAGGTTTGGGAAAAATCGACATTCTCTCCGAATATCACAAATAATTATGTACGGGTTATTTCCAAGTGCTTCGTTTATGGTATTGATTGTTCTACTCTATATATCCACCGGAAGAAATGTATCAGAAGCTATACTAGCATTTACTTGTGGATTGATTATTGCTGCAAATGCAGCAATAATCTTTCTTCTAGAACGTATGGAGCAGGCTATGGAACGAGAGCAACAGCTATTTTCATTGGGACAGCAACTTGAGGTTCAAGTACGGAGCATGGAATCTGCCAGCAAACTTTTTTCGGAACAACGCAAAAAAGTACATGATTATCGCTCACATCTCAACACTCTTCGTGTGCTTTTGCAGAACCATGAATACGAGCCAGCAGAAGTCTATTTGAACTCAGTATCCAAGCAACAAACCGAACGACTTTTTTTGGTAAATACTCATCATTCGATTTTGGATGCATTATTTAATACGAAAGCGTCAGAGGCAATTCAAGAGGGGATTGAAATTGATTTCAGAGTAAACGATTTATCAATGTTGCCATTTGAAGCAGCTGATATGGTTGTACTGCTTTCAAATTTGCTAGATAATGCAATTGAAGCCAATCGATCATACTGTGGAAGTAAGAAGATTCATGTAACAGCATTATGGAAAAAAAGCTTTTTATTTTCTATTCGAAACACCTCAAATCCTGTCAGAATTGAAAACAACACTATTCAAACGACCAAACCTGACCCCCAACTTCATGGTTTTGGACTTTCCAATGTGAAGCTTATCCTTGAAAAATATAATGGTGATTTCACTATGGATTATGAGGACAACTGGTTTCAATTTACTGGAGAAATTTCACAATAACCGATTTTGTGACAGAAAAAACCTACTTGATGACAAAAAAGTTGATTTATTTGCAAACTCAAGGTATTTAATTTATAAACTTTCAAGCATGGGAGTATGGATTGAATGAACCTCATTGCAACACACTTGGCAAAAAGGTTTTTGAAGAGGGAGCTAATTGCAGAAGAGTCTCTTGAGTGGTGCATTTACGGAATCGAAAAAAGACTGTCAATGTTCACTACATGGACTCTTTTAATCTTATTGGGGAGTTACTGCTTCGGCTTTCGACGAACTATATCTTTTGCTGTTTGTTTTGTTACATTAAGAAAATATTCAAATGGGTACCATGCAAAAACGTATATCCATTGCTTATTGCTTTCCTTAATTCTCCAATCAGTTTCCATGATACTCATCAAAGCTCTCCCTACTAAATTTTTTGGGATTGTTTGGATATTCTCTGATTTTGTGATTCTCAAAATTGCTCCTGTTAATAACAATCAATTACATTTAACGCAGTCGGAATGGTCTGCTCTAAAAGAACGAATCCCCTATGTGCTTTTTTTCGTCAACCTAACATGTATAATCTTAAGGTTACCACCAATTGAAAAAGCATTTTCTAATGAGCTGGAAGGATTAACAGCTGCAATGTTATCAGATGCCTTGACGCTGCTAATCTTTGTATTAGAGAAAATATATGGGAGGATTATCCATGGAAATGAAAGTAAGAAATCTAATAAAAAAATCCCTTGAAAAAATGATGAAAAAAGATATGGAAGTCTGGCCGCCTGAGTGTTCCGGTTGGTTGTATCAACCGTGTCGTCCCAAATCACAGCTTATTAAAGATACTGACCCTCCCAAAAATCGATAACTTCATCAATTTTGTTTTTATTTTGAGGCTTTCTTAGACTCAATGAAATCGCATTTTGAGTACATCATGCTAGACTTTAAGCCTAGTATGATGCACTTTTTGTTTACACTACATTTGAGGAAAGCTATGCCGATTATCAACTTAAAGGAACACTACCCCACTGCGCATCCAAAAGACTTTTTTGTAGAAGTATCTGATGAAGTCCATCAGTTTTTCTTGTCTATGAAACGCAAAGAGGATGCTTTTGCCAGACAGGTGAGCCGTTACCACGCATATCACTCGCTAGACGATCCCGCTTTTTCTGCTGAGTCGTATCTTCTTGTGCCCACTCCAACACCTGCGGAGATCATAGAACGGCAACAGCACCTTGTGAACATCAACCATACAATTTTAGCTTTGTCTCCAAAACAAGCAAAGCGGTGCTACGATTACTTCTATTGTGGGATTTCCATGCCAAGCATAGCCGAAAAAGAGGGCACAACAGTAGGAAGTGTCTCGGGAAGTATTAAATCTGCTTTAATTAACCTCAGAGAAAAATGCAATTTGTTCATCAAACCCTAACTTTTACCTGTTTTTTGTCCTATATAGTATAGGGATGTTTTTCTCTATCACGGAAAAGTGCAACCGCATTTTCCATGCTCCGCCCGCCTTGCCATCATCGACAAAGAAAGGACGAAGAAACATGAAAAGGAGATTGATCGAGTACCAACCGAACCCCGGCAACCAAAACTTGGTCCGCCGCCGATTGCATCTTTGCACTCTGACCTTATGGCGCAGCTTGCGACTGCGTTGCTCTGTGGTCGGAGGGCTGGCTTATGTACTTTGACTCTTACATTACAGGAAAACGCATCCAGCAGCTGCGCAAAACCAAAGGCTTAACGCAAGAACAATTTGCCGCAAAGCTGAATATCAGTGACCGCCATTTGGGAAAGATCGAACGAGGGGAAGGAACTGCTTCCATAGATTTGTTGGTAGAAGTAGCCATTTCACTGAACACCACTCTGGACTTTTTGATTCTTGGCGTATTGGACACTCCACGGGAAAGGGAGCTTAATGCACAGATCAAAAAGCAGCACCAGAAAATCCAGATTATCAAAAATAAGCTGAGCAATCTTATTGACGAGCTGGATACATCTGCATCTGTATAACCACCATAAAGAAGTCGAGAAGCGATTCTCGGCTTCTTTTTTTGTGCCATTTTTCTGACGTATCTACGAAAAACCGGAACTGGCAGTTCCGATTTTCGAGAAAAATTCGCTCAAAAAAGTGGCAAAACCGGAACTACCAGTTCCTTAAAAAGACAGTGTTTCTACGATAAACTATTGTCACAGCAAGGGCAACACCCCAGACGGGGAGAAGCCCAAAACTGTAAGCCGTACCTTGAAAATTGAATATCATTCCCTCGGACAAAATAATGAAACTTCCGTAACTCGCGGCCCGGTCATAACGAAGACGGGGTGGCTGAAGAAGCCAATGTGGAGTGTGGGTGCAAGTCCCCACTTACCGAGGTGCATTCCAAATCCAACGGGGGTCGAGGACAAATAGGTTGGAAAAACTTAAAGCAAAACTTCAAAGCCCACCATCGGGATTCTTCCGAATCAAGGCAGTGGGCTTTTTCCATAACGAACATTCATTCTGATGACACGGAGGTAATGATTATGAGCCGTACTTTTGACCGTAAGCACCACGATGAAAGCACCCTGACCACCCTCTGCCCCCGCTGCCTGAATGCCTTTCGGAACACCCGTGGCATCCGTGTCCGCCGTGCAGACCCCTATCAGCTCACCAAGGAACCCTGCACCTACTGCCAGACCAACTTCGGCTACGACTACTACATCCAGCCCACCAGCCCGAAATCCACCTACTTTAAGAAGGGACGGTTTGATGATGAATCTGAATGCGCTTAAGATCGACCCGGAGTTTCAGGGCAAGATCCCGCCGCTGACTTTTGAGGAGCTTAACCAGCTCGAAGCCAACATCCTGCGAGATGGTCGTATCATCAACCCTATCATCGTATGGCAGGGCTTGATCGTGGATGGACACAACCGCTACACCATCGCCAAGAAGCACCCGGAGATTCCTTTCACCGTTCACGAGAAGGAGTTTGCAAGCCGCTATGAAGCCATCATCTGGATCTGCAAAAACCAGCTAGGGCGGCGCAACCTCACCCCGGAACAGAAGAAGTACCTTATCGGGAAGCAGTACGAAGCTGAAAAATGCGTTAATGGCGGTGACAGGAAAAGCTCTGCGGCAAAATCAGGTGGTCATTTTGACCACCTGATAAAACACGAAAAAACTCGTGGGCGAATTGCTCGTGAAACGAATACAACAGACAGCTTTGTACGAAGGGCTGAACATTTTGCAAAAGGCGTGGATGCCGCCGAAGATGCTGTTCCCGGCACACGACAGAAAGTGCTTTCCGGCGAGGTCAGACCGACCGCCGCTGAGATCGCATCCGTTGCCCGTGCCCCTCCCGAAGAACGTCCGGCTTTGGTGGCTGAGATCTGCAAGCCGAAGCCCCCAAAACCGCCTGCACAAAAGCAGAAAGCTCCCCCAGCCGTAGCTACACCGCTGCCCAATGCCAGTACATCCGAGGAAGAATGCACGAACGAAGAACTGGTTCACACTCCGGCTCCGCAGGAGCAGACTTTTCCACAAAGAGTGAATGAACCGTTGAAAATCGACCGTCAGCAGATACTTGAAATCGCAAACAGCCGTTATGTACCCAAACGACTTGCCGATGGTACAGCGATGCTTTGCGAGGTATCGGGAGCCGCCAACAGTATGATGCGCCGCTGGGAAAGTGTTTTCCGGGAATATCCCGATATTCTGTCCGATGCAGAAAACCGCGCATCCGTAGAGCGAACAATTCAGAAGCTGAGAGATTACCTGAAAAATCTGGAAGATAAGATGGAGGAACTGCTATGAAAAATATGAACTGCGTCAGCACCATGCCTGAGATCATGCCCGAAATCACCGATGAAGCAGTCATCGAAGCCCTGTTTGCTCAGCGGCCTTACGAGGAAAAGGTCATCAACAGTGCTTTTCTCGAAATCCCTGCGGAATATCAGCGCAAGCTGAACATCCCGAATGTCGAAAAGATGTCGGCGGAGTTCACCGAACTGATTGCCAACCCACCCAAGGTCAGCTACCGGGACGGTCACTACTTCGTCTTTGACGGTCAGCATACCATCGTGACCCGTCGGGCGATGAACGGCGGGCAGGATCTTCCGATCATCTGCAAGGTGTACGAGGGACTGACAGAGGAAGAAGAAGCCATGCTGTTTTCCCGGCAGACGGGCGTTTCCACGCCGCTGACCGCTGGTGCAGAACTGCGCGCCGCTTTGGTGGGCAAAGACCCGGAATCTCTCGCATTCGTGAAAGCCACCGAAAGCACCGGTCTGCAGCTCGGTCTGGACAGCTACCGTGCCCCGTGGAAGATCATCTGCATCCGCACGGCTTTCAAGGAGTACAAAGCCTACGGCGCAGACCTCTACAAAGAAGCCCTGACCATGCTGGCAAAGGGCTGGGAGGGTGACCCCGATTCCCTCCGCTCCGGCATCCTGCAGGGCATGGTTCGCTTTGTGGCTCTGTATCAGGGCGAGTATGACCCGGAGCGTCTGGTCAAGCGGCTGCACACTGTTCATCCCATGACGTTGGTAAACGACGAGAAATCTCTGAGCGGCACGGTCAGCTACAAATATATGATGCTGATTCTGCGCACCTACAACGGTGCCAGCCGCCGCTTTAATCTGCCCATCAAGCAGTGACATTCTTGCCTTTCTAGGCATACTCCTTTTTCTAGCAAGAGCCGCCCGGTTTTGACAGGCGGCTCTTGCTACATATATAAGAATAGGAGGTCTGATCGCTATCATACCAAAAGACTGGAAATACCTCAGAGGGGACATTTACTATGCAGACATGGAGCCGCACATCGGCTCTGAGCAGGGCGGCACCCGCCCTGTGGTGGTTCTGCAAAACGATGTAGGAAACCGCTATGCGCCTACCCTTATCGTGGCGACAGTGACTTCCCGCACCGAGAAAAAGAGATACCAGCCCACACACGTTCTGATAGCCCACAATACAGCCTTTGAGAAGCCGTCTGTGGTTCAACTGGAACAGATATTTACGATAGACAAAAGCCGCATACAGCGCTTCTTAGGGCAGACTACACGGCATGAAATGCGCCGGATCGAAGAAGCCCTGATGAACAGTTTGGAAATCAATGAATGGGACAGGAGGAATGCCGATGAATGAAAAAGTGATGGTATCGCCGGAGATCCAGAGCGAAGCAGTTGTCCTGCCGCAGATCGTCAGCATCAAGCAGGCAAGTCAGCGTATGGGCTTGCCTGAATATTACATCCGCCGCCTTTGCCGGGAAGTGCCGGGCATGGCATTTCAGTCGGGCATCAAATGGTATATCAACCTCGGAAAGATGGCTGACTACTTTAATGGCGGAACGAAAACTTTGTGATTGTCAAGGATGCGGGCATAAACTGCGACATCCTAAAAATTAACCGCCTGAACTGCTATACTCATCGTGACAGAGATAACCACCACACAGAAAGGACAGTAAATATATGGCATCGTTTGAATTGAGAGAACCCAAAAAGAAACCACGTTATTATAAGCTCATCGCAAATGTTCTGGTGAACGGCAAAATCGAACGCCGTTATGGTCGGTTTGATTTTGACCCCACCGAACTGAAAAACGCTCGTGCTCGCAACGCTGCTGCGAAAGCTGCTGCCGCCGAATTTGAGCGGCTGGAACAGGAAAAGGCGGACAAAGAAGCCAGCAATGCAGGAAAGACCTTTGCAGTAGTGGCGCAGGAGTACATAGCTTCAAACCGTTCTCGTATGGCACCTTCAGTTCGTCTGAAGGGCGACTATGATAGCAATAGGAATAAAGAGAACACGAGTTTGAAAAAGGAAAAATATCTTCAGCGCATCCAGTGTTATCCAGAGTTTTCTGAAAAGCCAATTGCGTTGATTACAAAAAAGGATTGCGATGCGATGATTCGCTTCATTGAGGACAGTGACGCACGTGTTTACAAACGTGCAGTTTTGAAATCAGAAGCTAAAGGGTTCAAAACGGTGTCCTGCCCTAAAATTGCGAAGAAATGCACCATCCGAGAGGAAACCATTGAGCGTATCTTCCGTGGCGAAACGGTTTCTTTGGATTCGGCACAACAGGTGGCGGCGGCTTTAGGTAAGACCGTTGAACAGATGTTTGAAGTAGAGATTGATCGCCGTCCCATGACAAAAAAGACGATGCGAGAGTACAATCTGTTCATTCGGTCAGTTCTGAACTACGCCAATGATAACTATGGAACTTCACTTCAAATGCCAATGATAAAGGCATCTGGGCGGAAAGGAAAATCTGTGGACTGCTTACATAGTGATGAAGTAGAAGCCTTACAAGCAGCTTTGAAGGAGTGCTCCATGCTGGAGAAAGCAATCATTTTGTGCTTGCTGAACACTGGTGTCCGGCGTGGAGAACTGGCTGGCCTTACATGGAAAGACGTGAACTTCCGCGAGGGAACGATCCATGTGTCAAAATCCCTGTTGGTGTTCCAGAATTATGGCTATCAGCTTACCACAACCAAAGAGAGCAACATCCGTGATGTGGATGTTGCCCCGGAGTTCATGGCTTTTTTGAAGGACTATCACGAACAGTGGAAATCCAGAAAAAAGCTGATGGGTGCAAGCTGGCAGAAGAATTTGGAGAAGAAAGGCTCCAAGTACGCACAGTCGCTTCTGGATTTGCGCGGGAACGACTTTGTAATTTGCAACGACTACGGTTTCCCCATCAACCCGGACAGCTATGCAGCACTGGTACGCCGTGTTGGAAAAAAAGCGGGCATTGAAAAAATTCATCCCCACATGTTCCGGCACACCTTCGTCAGCATTCTGTTGTCCAATCCCAATATCGGTGTGGCGACAGTAGCAGCAGAAGCCGGACACGCGCAGCCCAGTACGACCCTTGCGATTTACACACAGGTCTACGATAGGCGGCGTGATGAGATTCGGAAACAGATGAGTAAGGAATTGTACAAGTGACAGGCTCTGATAGGCAAAAGAAAAGCACGAGACCGAAATCTCGTGCTTTTTTGGTGGGCCATGAGGGGCTCGAACCCCCACTCCTGCGGTTATGAGCCGCGTGCTTTAACCATTAAGCTAATGGCCCTTATGATGTTGTTTCAAAGCTCTGTAAAGCAGCTTTCGTACCCAGAAAATACCCAAGTCCGATTTTCAAGCCGCCCATAAACCAAAAAACAACGGAAAAACGCTGTTTGGAAAATGTAGAAACGGTAAGGTCTGGCGGTTATGAGCCGCCAGCTCTGACCAACTGAGCTACTGGCCCACGAAGACGGCGGTCTGCCGTACATGGACTAACTATAAGTATACCAAAAAATCAGAAAAAAGCAAAGCCTTTTGCCGGAATTATTTTGTGCGGCGGGCGTCGAACTTGCGCAGCATGAACTCGTCCAGCATCGCGGGCTGGAACAGCGGCTCTTTGTAGCCAAAAGCTTCCCGGATGAAGATGAGGGTCACGATGGTCTGGCGGCCCGGGTCGAACCGGAGGGTGTAGAGGGTGTCCAGCGGCTGCTGGGTGGGCTGATGGAGCGTCAGGTGGAGGGTGAAGCCGCCGTCGTTCTCCCGGCGGCACTCGTAGGCAAAGACATCGTCCGGGCTGTGCTGGTCCAGCCGGTCGAAGCAGTCGTCCAGCGGCAGGTCGGTGCGGAACTCGGACAGGCCGCTGGGGCCGTACTGGCTGCGGCGGCTCTGGTCTTTCTTAGACAGCAGAAATACGATAAAGCCCAGAATGGCCGCGAGAAGAAGGATGGAAAAAACAGCGTTCATATGCGCCTCCCGATGGAATTTGTGTCGAGTTTTCCTTATTGTAACACAACACGCCCCGAAATGTGTTATAATATTTGAAAAATTCCAAAAACTGATGGGGAGCCTGCGCCCTTTCTGCGGGCGGGAGGGACGATATGAAACTCAAATTCACGCGAAAGACCTGGTATTTCCTGCTGCTGGCTTCCGCAGCGGCCTCCATGCTCAACGGCTTTGCCGTCCTGAGCGGCACCGGCTTCGGCCTCATCGAGCAGATCGCATTCGCCGCGGCGGGCATCGCAGCCCTTTTCCTCGCGGCGGAAAAAGGCTCGGCAAGCTGGGAAAAACGCAACTTCACCGGCGTGTTCGTGCTGCTGATGGTGAGCTACATGGTCAACGGCTGGGCGGGCTACCTCTGCTCTGCGCTGGCGTGGCCGCTGCTGCTCAGCACTGAGTACAAGCGCGGCATGGCCGTCCAGCGCCAGCTGCAGCTGGTGGGTGCCGCCGAAGCGCTCCACCTGTTCTTCCTGCTGATGACGAAATACGGCGGCATGGCCGCGCTGGGCTTCTGGACGAACCTGCTCTGGGTGCTGCTGGCCTGCGCCCGGGGCTGGGCGGCGCTGAGCCTCTATAAGATGCAGGAGGACGCATGACCCAGCGGGGGAGAGGACGCCGCGCCCGGCGGGGCCGGTTCGGGCGGCGGGCATTCCTGGCCGGGGCAGGCTGCGCCGCGCTGGCCGGGGCAGCGGTGCTGCTGGGCCGGGGCCAGACGGCCTCGGCGTCGTCGGTGCCGCCGACGGACGAAGCAGAGCCCAACGCCGCCCTGCCCTCGGGTGAATGGCGGGCCGTCTGGGTGAGCTATCTGGAATGGGCCGGGATGGACTTTTCGTCCGAAGAAGCCTTCCGTGCCGGTGCGGCGGAGCTGATGGACAACTGTCTGTCCATCGGGCTGAACACCGTCATCGCGCAGGTGCGGCCTTTCGGGGATGCTCTTTACAGGAGCACCCTCTTCCCGTGGAGCCATCTCTGCACCGGCGTACAGGGGCAGGACCCCGGCTTCGACCCGCTGGACGTCCTCATCACCGAAGCACACAGCCGGGGCCTTTCGCTGGAAGCGTGGGTGAACCCCTACCGCCTCCGCTCCTCGGCGAAGATGCCGCCCGCACTGGCGGAAAATAACCTTGCCTATGTACATCCCGAGTGGGTCTGCGCCGTGGGCGAGGGGCTGTACCTGAACCCGGCTATCCCGGAAGCCGCAGACTATGTGGTGCAGGGCGTGGCCGAGCTGGTGCAGAACTACGCTGTGGACGGCATCCACTTCGACGACTATTTTTACCCCACGACAGATGCCGCGCTGGACGCGGCCCAGTTCGCCGCCAGCGGCGCGGGGGATCTGGCCGCATGGCGGCGGCAGAACGTCACCGCGCTGGTGAAAGCGGCCCACGACGCCGTCAAAGCCGCCGACGCTACCCTCCGTTTCGGCGTCAGCCCGCAGGGCAACCCCGACAACGACCTCGGACAGCAGTACAGCGACGTGAAAGCATGGCTGGCCGCCGAGGGCGAAAACGCCGTGGTGGACTACCTCTGCCCGCAGATATACTGGGGCTGCGGCTATACCCTTCAGTCGGGCAGCACCCGCTTCGCCTTTGAGAACATTGTGCCGGAGTGGCTGGCCATGCCCCGGGCGGCATCCACGGCCCTCTACTTCGGGCTGGGGGCTTATCGCATCGGCGAGGGGGACGGCGGTGCCAACGAGGACAGCCAGAGCCAGTGGTGTACGGGCAGCGCTCTTGCCCGGCAGGTGGAACGTCTGCACAGCCTCGGCGCGGGCGGCTGGGCGCTCTACCGGTACGATTCGCTGTTCCGGTCAGCCCGGCCGGAGCTTGCCGACGCCGAACGTGCGGCGCTGGCCGCTCTGACTACAGCCTGAACTCTTGTATGGGAGCATAAAATGCGGTATACTATATAAATCGTCTAAAACCTCGTGTTAAAACAAAATTTGAGGATAAAAGATCATGAAAAAGATAAAGCGAATCGCCCTGCTCGTCGTGGCGGTGCTGGTGCTGCTTGTGGCTGCATCCGGCGTCAAGACTGTGCTGGACATGAAGAACAGCGCGGACAATGAGGTGCAGGAAGAGGACAGCACCCGCTGGGCCGAACCGACCAGCGACCCGCTGAACATCGAGGGCATTGCTGACGCCTCGGCCAAGTATGCCTCGGCGGCGGTGAACGGGAGCCTGAACCTCGTGTTCAACGGCATCTGGAGCCGCCAGACCGATTACTTCACCGTCCCGGGCGGTAGCCTGACCATCACCGGCTACGGCACCGCCGAGGGTACCCAGCGGTACAAGGTATCCGTCTGGCAGAAGGTGGCCGGCGGCGCACAGTACGTCAACGGAAGCACCTATTATATCAAGACCGACGGTCAGAACTACCGCTGCGTCATCTCCGGGCTGGACCCGGCGGCCAGCTACCGCCTGACCATCTCCTACGATTCCAGCCGCTACTACCTCTATGGCGGACTCAAGGTGGAGGGCATTGCAGGATGAAGACACAGACCAAACATTCGCTCATGCTGATGCTCTGCGCCTTTATCTGGGGTACGGCGTTCGTAGCCCAGAGCGCAGGCTCCGGCATGGGGGCCTATTCCTTCCTCGCAGGGCGCAGTTGGCTGGCTGTCCTCGTGCTGATCCCCACCGTGTTCGCCTTCGACGCCGTGCGCAAAAAACAGGGCCAGCCCTACGGCTGGCCGAAGGAGAAGTCGGAGCGAAAGACCCTGCTGGCGGCGGGCCTCGTCTGCGGCACCTTTCTGTTCGCGGCCTCTGCGGCTCAGCAGATCGGCATCACCATCAACCCGTCCACGGCCAAGGCCGCGTTCCTGACGGCCATGTACGTCGTGCTGGTGCCGGTGTTCGGCCTCTTTCTGGGCCGGAAGGGCAGCGCTCAGCTCTGGGTCAGCATGGTCATCGCCGTGGCGGGCCTGTATATGCTCTGCATGAAGAACGGCTTCGGCGGCATTGAGACCAGCGACTGGATACTTCTCAGCTGCGCCGTGCTGTTCAGCTTCCAGATCATGTCCATCGACCACTTTTCGCCGCTTGTGGACGGTGTGCGGCTGAGCCTCATCCAGTTCATCGTGGTGGCTGTGGAGAGCTCTGCGGCGGCGCTGATCTTTGAGACGCCCACGCTGGCGGAGTACGGCGCAAACTTTCTGCCGGTGGTCTACTGCGGCGTCATGTCCAGCGGCGCGGGCTATACGCTTCAGATCCTGGGCCAAAAAAATCTGAACCCCGCCATCGCCAGCCTTATCATGTGTCTGGAAAGCGTATTCAGCGCGCTGGGCGGCTGGCTGCTGCTGGGCCAGAACCTTTCGATGCGGGAGAGCGCAGGCTGCGCCCTCATCTTCGCCGCCGTCCTGCTGTCTCAGCTGCCCCTTGCGGAGCTGCGCAGATGCAAAAAGAGCGCGTGATGCTGCGGGCGGCCGGGGGCATCCCCTATGAGCTGACGCGGGGGCGGGTCAAGCGGCTCAACCTCCACGTCCGGCGGGACGGCACCGTGGCCCTCAGCATCCCCCTGCGCACGACGCTGGAAGCCGCCGACGCCTACGTCATCGCCGAGGCGGAGTGGATACGGGCCGCACAGGCCCGGCAGGCCGCCCGCGAAAAGCGGCAGGAGGAGCTGCCCGACAAGGCGGCCGCCCTGGCCCGCTTCACGGCCATGAGCGACAAGGTCTACCCGGCCTTTGCCGGGGTGCTGGGCGGGCAGAAGCCCACCATCAAAGTGCGCAGCATGACCAGCCGCTGGGGCGTCTGCCACATGGCGAAGCGCCAGATCACCTTCGCGCTCCAGCTCTACAATATGCCCGAGGCGGCACAGATCTATGTGGTAGTGCATGAGTACTGCCACTTTTTGCAGCCCAACCACAGCCCGGCTTTCTGGGCCGAAGTGGCGAAGCTGATGCCGGACTGGAAAGCCCGGCGGGATTTATTAAAATAGGAGAGAAAATCTTTTGGAAAGCGAAAAGACCTCCGGCGGCGATAAATATTCGAAGCTCGCCGGCAATACCATCATCTTTGCCATCAGCAGCTTTTCGTCCAAGCTGCTGACGCTCATCGTCCAGCCGTTCCTGACCTACGCGATGGCCGAGATCTCCGACCTCGGCCTGTCGAAGATTTTGAGCCAGTACGCCAACCTGCTCATCCCCTTTGTGTCGATGGGCATGTCCAACGCCATCATCCGCTTCGGCCTCGACAAGGGCAACAGCGAAAAGCAGGTGTTCACCAACGGCCTGCTCACCATCCTCGGCGGCTTCGGCATCCTCGTGCTCTGCTGGCCGGTGGCGCAGTTTTTGCCCGATATGGCCCAGTACGGCCTGCTCATTTATATTTACGTCCTGATGAGCTGCCTGCGCACCCTCTGCACCCAGTTCGTGCGCAGCCGCCAGTGGAACAAGCTGGTGGCCGTGGACGGCGTGCTCTGCACCGTGGCGACCATGGCGTTTTATGTGCTCTATCTGGTGGGCTTCAAGTGGGGGGCCAACGGCTATCTGCTGGCCATCATCAGCGGCGACCTCGTGAGCGTGCTCTTCCTGATGCTCACCGGCAGGCTCTGGGATTTCATCGAGCTGAAGGGCATCAACAAGACCCTCTGGAAGCAGATGCTCCACTTCTCGCTGCCCATGATACCGGCCCAGATAAGCTTCTGGATCATCAACGCCTCCGATTTGTTCTTTGTGCGTGAGATGTGCGACGGCCTCGACGGCCACAGCGGCGACGCATGGAGCGGTCTGCTCTCCACCGGCTACTTCCTGCCCACCATCCTCACGACGCTGGGCCTTATCTTCTACGACGCATGGCAGCTGTCGGCCGTCACCGAGGAAGAGGGGAGAGCCAGGTTCTTTACCCGGATCTTCCGCACCTATTCCAGCGTGCTGTTCTGCTGTGCAGCGGGCATCATCTGGCTCTGCCGCCCGGTCATGCACATCATGAAGTCCAACTACTATTACGCATGGCACTTCGTGCCGTTCCTCGTGCTGGCGTCTACCTGCAGCTGCTTTAACCAGTTCATGAACAGCGTCTATGTCGTGAATAAGAAGTCCCAGCGCAGCATGGCCACCATGATGGCCGGTGCCATCAGCAACTGCCTCATGAACTACTTCTTCATCAAGTGGTGGGGTCCTGTGGGTGCGACCTACGCGTCCTTCCTCGGCCTCGGGCTGGTGTTCACTCTCCGCGCCATGGACGCCCACGGCATGATCGGGATGCGCGTCCACCCGGGCCGTGTTCTCGTCAACGCCGCCGCGCTGGTGTTCGAGGCTTTCGTGCTGCTGGCCGATACGCCGCTGTACGGCCTCTGGACGGGCATCATTACCGCCCTCATCATCCTGTACAACTTCTCCGGTGTCTGGGCCATGGCCCGCATCCTGCTGCCTAAAATTCTGGGCCGCCGGGGCAGGGCCCTTGTGGCTGTCGTGGACGGCTGGGCAGCCAAGAAGTAAAGAAGAAAAACAAAAAACGGGGCTGTTGCACAACAGCTCCGTTATGTTTATCAGATCTGTTTGTTCAGCCAGCCGGCGATGTCCGCAAACACCTCGGCTTTGTTCGTCTCCACCAGCAGCTCGTGGCGGGCGCCGGGGTAGAATTTCGACTCGATGTTCCCGACACCGGCGTCCCGGAGGCTCTGGATGGCCCGCCGGACTCCGGCGGTGCGCTCGCCCACAGGGTCGGCGTCACCGGCGAGGAAGAGAAGGGGCAGGTCCTTCGGCACCCCGGCCAGAACGGCGGGGTCGTACAGCCGCAGGATGCCTGTGAACATGCTGTAGTAGGCGTTCAGGGTGAAGGTGAACGTGCAGCGCTCGTCGGCGCGGTACTTGTCCACTTCGGCCTGGTCACGGTTGAGCCAGTCCTGAGGCGTGCGGCCCTCGAGACCCCTGTTGTAGCCGAGGAAGGAGAGGCGTGCCACCAGCTTGCTGCGGTGCTCCCAGCCGAAAAAGACGGCCAGCACCCGGCAGAGCGCCCGGGCCGTGGCGACCAGCGCTTTGGGCTGGAAGCCGGTACCCATGATGATGGCTCCGTCAAGCTCACCGCCCCACTCGCAAAGGTACTGCCGGGCGTAGAACGAGCCCATGCTGTGGCCCAGCAGAAAATAGGGGACGCCGGGATAGAGCTGCTTCGTCAGCGCAGTGACAGCGTGGAGATCGTCGAGGACGGCGCGGTTGCCGTCGGGCTGGGCGAAATAGCCGTAATCCGCCCTGGTGCGGATGGAGCCGCCGTGGCCCAGATGGTCGTGGCCGGTGACGAGGATGCCCCGGGCGGCCAGATACTCGGCCAGAGGCTTGTACCGGTCGATGAACTCCACCATGCCGTGGGAGAGCTGCAGGATGGCCCGCACCTCGCCCTCCGGCACACAGCGGAATGCATGGAGCGTCCGGCCCGGTACGCAGGAGGGCAGGGTGAAGTCGATCATCTGACTCATGTGATTCTCCTTTTCCGTTTACAGCGCAGCGATCTTGGCCCGGCAGGCGGGGCAGATGCAGTAACCCTCATACTGGGCCATGTCGGCCGCCAGCTCACCGCAGAAATCGCAGCTGCCGGCGGGACGGTGCTTTTTGAGGATGATCTGATCGCCCTCCACGAAGATCTCGAGCTTCGAGTCCTTGTCGATGTGCATATTGGTGCGCAGCTCCTTGGGGAGGACGATGCGGCCCAGAGAATCGATGCCCCGAACGATGCCAGTTGTTTTCATATTCATTTCTCCTTTTCAGTGTGTCCGGAAAGATGGCAGAATGAGCATCTTTTACGCCGACACAACGCAAAAAATGTTCCTGTGCAGGAAAAACAGGAAAATTCTGTCAACTTGTTCCTGTTCAGTATACAAAAAGTTGAGTCATTCGTCAATCTAAACGGGCAGATTCGACAAAAACTTCTCAAAAAAGCAAAGAGGGGCGGCCAAGACTGCTCCTCTTTACGGTCTCCGTTGACAAACAGGGCCGGAGAGGGTAAACTTAGGCAGAGATATTTGCAATTCATTTGCCTATGATAGATTATAGCAGTTTGCGTTTTTCATGCACAAGCAGCATCCGCAAACTGCATATCGCAAATATGCTATTTTGATAGGCACTATTTTTGAAGATTGCGATAAAAGGAGAAATCATTATGCCGAACAATCATATCCGCACCCGTTTTGCTCCCTCGCCTACGGGTTATATGCACGTTGGCAACCTGCGCACGGCCCTGTACACCTACCTGATGGCCAAGCACGATGACGGCACCTTCATCCTCCGCATCGAGGACACCGACCAGGGCCGCTACGTGGAGGGCGCTGTGGATGTCATCTACAACACCCTGCGGGAGACCGGCCTGCTGTGGGACGAAGGCCCGGACATCGGCGGCCCCGTCGGCCCCTACGTCCAGAGCGAGCGCATGGGGATGTTCAAGCAGTATGCCGAGCAGCTGGTGGCTGAGGGCAAGGCCTATTACTGCTTCTGCACCGAGGAGCGTCTGGAAGCCCTCCACGCCGAGCAGCGCGCCCACGGTGAGATGACCCACTACGATGGCTGCTGCCGCGACCTGCCCAGAGAAGAGGTGGAAAAGCGCCTCGCCGCCGGTGAGCCTTACGTCATCCGCCAGAAGATCCCCCGCGAGGGCGTGACCGGCTTCGACGATATGGTCTACGGCCACATCGAGGTCAACAACAGCGAGATGGACGACCAGATCCTCATCAAGACCGACGGTATGCCCACCTACAACTTCGCAAATGTCGTGGACGACCACCTCATGGGCATCACCCACGTCATCCGCGGCAGCGAGTATCTGTCCTCCACCCCGAAGTATAACCTGCTGTACCAGGCTTTCGGCTGGAACATCCCCAACTATATCCACTGCCCGCCGGTCATGAAGGACGCTCAGAACAAGCTGTCCAAGCGCAACGGCGACGCCAGCTATCAGGATCTCGTTGCGAAGGGCTACCTGACCGAGGCTATCCTGAACTACATCTGCCTGCTGGGCTGGAGCCCCAAGGGGGAGTACGCCGAGCAGGAGATCTTCTCGCTGGCTGATCTGGTCAGGATCTGGACGCCGGACGGCATCTCCAAGTCTCCCGCCATCTTCGACCCTCTCAAGCTGCGGGCCATCAACGCCGAGTATATCCGCCGCCTGTCCCCCGAGGAGTTCCTCGCCAAGGCCGAGCCCTGGATCGACAGCGCCGTCCATACCCCCATCAACAAGAAGCTGCTCTGTGCAAACCTGCAGCCCCGCTGCGAGGTCCTGGGCGAGATCCCCGAGCAGCTGGACTTCTTCGACGCCATGCCCGAGTATGACGTGGGCCTCTACGCCAACAAGAAGCAGAAGACCACCCCTGAGTCCGCAAAGGAGGCGCTGGAAGCCCTGCTGCCCGTGCTGAGCGACGAGGCACTGGACTTCAATGACCGTGACACCGTCTTCGACGCCTGCAAGGCCAAGGCCGAGGAGCTGGGCAAGAAGAATGGCTGGCTGCTCTACCCGCTGGGCATCGCCCTCTCCGGCAAGCAGCGCACCCCCGGCGGCGGCACCGACCTCGCCTGTATGATGGGCCGCGAAACGACCCTCGAGCGGGTGAAAGCCGCTATCGAGAAGCTGAATGGCTGAGCCGCTTTTTGGCGAAGCGCACTACTTCTGCTGAGATTTTATCCCATCCCATCACCCCGCCAAAAACTGCGCGCGCCCTGCGCTACAGTATACGCAGAAGGCGCGGGAAACAGAACAGCACAGCGTGATATTGCAAAAGATCCCCGCCGGAAAGCGGGGATTTTTTCATGCAGGTGTCTTTTCGGACGATACAGCTCACAGACGGGAAAAAGCGGGTGAACGGTGCGCTCCGGGCGCGGGCGGCAGTGCGGCCTGCCCTGCGGCAGGGGAGCGCGTTCCTGCTGGGGCTGGCCGGAGGCTGGGCCGTGCTGTACGGTGCGCTGATGCCTTTCGGGCTGGGGCTGACGCTGGGCTTTGCGGAGGACTGCTTCGCCGTGGGGGCTGCCGGGGCCGCACTGGGGGTGCTGGCCCGGAGCTTCGGAACGCTGACCGTGGAGAGCGTCTGCCTGCTCTGCGCACTGGGCGCGGCGGTAGCGGCACGGTGGCTCTGGCCCGGCCGATTCGTCCCGGCGGTGGCGGCGGGCTGCGGCACACTGGTGGGAAGCGCAGTCTGCTTCGCGGCGGGGGAGGAAAACGGCGTTCAGACCATCCTGTTCTGCGGCGGCGACGCTCTGCTGGCAGCGGCGGCGGGGTACGGCCTGCGGCGCCTCCCGCCCGAAAAGCCGGGTATGGGCAGCCTGATCCTGTCTGCCGCTGTGGCCGCCGCACTGGGCGGGATGAGCTTTGGCTTCTTCCTGCCCGGGGTGATGGCCTGTGCGGCGGCAGAGCTGGCCCTCTGCTGCAAGGGCCTGCCGCTGGAGGCATTGGCTTTCAGCGGGGTGACGGGTGCGGCTCTGGCCGCGTCAGACCCTGCCCTTGCGCCTGCCGCCGCCGGGCTTGCCTGTGGGTGTGCCGCTGCGGCGGTGCTTGCCCCGGCGCGACGGGTGGAGGGGCTTGCGGCCTATGCGGGCGGCTGCGTGGCGGGGGTGCTCTGCGTCCAGCCGCTGGCGGGGGCGTTCAGCTTTCTGCTCAGCGCCGGGGCGGGTGCGGGGCTCTGCGCCCTGCTGCCCGCGGGCTGGCTGATGCCCGCCCTCAAAGAGGACGACCCGCCCGGCGACGAGCGGCCGCGCCTCTCTGCCGCCGCGACCCGGCTGGAAGCGGTGGCCGAAAGCCTCTCCTCGCTGGCGGAGACGGTGAACGAGGTGTACGACGCTTTTCCACGCCGGTGCGAGGGGTTCCGCTGGGTCATCGACAACATCCACGACGGCCTTTGTGCCAACTGCGGACGGCGGGAAGTCTGCTGGAAGCAGGAGCACGCCTCCACCCTGGAAGGAATGGAGGCCCTGCGCCCCATTCTGGAAGAAAAAGGCCATCTGGAAGCGGCGCTTCTGCCCGGTCAGCTGGCGCGGTGCATCCACCCGGCGGCGCTCTGCGCGGCGGGGGACAAGGCGTTTGCACTCTATCGCAGCCGCCGGGAGGCCCGCGTCCACTCCGAGGCCATGCGGACGGCCCTCACGGAGCAGTACAGCGCCGTGGCCGATGCACTGGGCGTCCTCAGCGAACAGCTGGGCCGTCCCGGAAGCCCGGAGCCCTACAAGTCTGGCCGGGTGTCGGCGCTGTTCGCTCAGCTGGGGACGCCGCCGCTGGAATGTGCTGTGACGCTGGACGATTTGGGCCGCACCCGGGCGGCGGTGACGCTGCCCCGCACCCGCTTCAATGAAAAAGAGCTGGCCGCTCTGGCCGGGGAGGTGGGGCGCATCTGCCGCCGCAGCCTCGAGCCGCCGCAGGTGCTCTCCTGCAAGGGGATGACCACCCTGCTCTTTGCCGAAAAGCCCCTGCTCCGGGCCGTATTCGGGGCGGCGGGCGCGGCGGCGCGGGGCGAGATCTCCGGCGACGCGGTCCAGCAGTTCTGCAGTGCGGCAGCGGCCCAGATGATACTCTGCGACGGCATGGGGACCGGACGTCCGGCGGCAGTAGACGGCAACCTCGCCGCAGAGCTGACGGCACGCCTGCTCAAAGCGGGCTTTACCGCAGAGCTTGCGGCCCGGCTCGTGAACGTGGCGCTGGCCCTCAAGAGCGACGAGGAGAGCGGCGCGACCCTCGACCTCGTGAGCGTAGACCTCTATACCGGCACAGCCCGGCTCTTCAAAGCCGGTGCGGCCCCGGGCTTCCTCGTGCATGGGGGCAAGGCCCGGGCTGTGGGCGAAGCCAGCCTGCCGATGGGCATCCTCGGCGGCGTCAGCGGACAGAGCCGGGTGGTGCATCTGGCGGCGGGGGACTATGTGGTGCTGGTGTCGGACGGCCTCTTAGTGGACGGCCCCGGCTGGGTGATGCAGCAGCTGGAACTCTCCGCTGCCAAGGCAGAACAGCCCGACGTTCTGGCGAAAAAGCTGGTGGAAGCCGCCCGCGCCCGGGCCGTCCAGCGGGGCCGTCCCGACGACATTACCGCCGCTGTTCTCCGGCTCGAAAACAGCTGAGTTGCTTTTTGGGCGGCGAGAGGGTATACTTGTCAGTATCTGGATCGATCATAGGAGAAACATATATGCTGACAGTTACAGTTGCACAGGACGGCAGCGGCGACTTCGCGTCCATCGCGGAGGCGGTGCTGGCCGTACCCTATGAGGAAGAAGCACTGGTGCAGGTCGGCCCCGGCATTTACCGGGAAAAGCTGGTCTGCGAAAAGCGCTGCATCACCCTGCGGGGGGCGGGTGCAGATAAGACAAGACTCGTGTGGGGCGACGGCGGCAGGCTGCCCCACAAGGACGGGCGGCCCACCCACACCTTCCGCAGCTACACCGCCTTTTTCAGCGGCGAAACGCTCTGCGTGGAGGAGATGACGATTGAAAACGACGCCGGCCCGGGCGCGAAAGCCGGGCAGGCCGTCGCGGCCTATGTGGACAGCACCCGGGCGGTGTTCCGCCGGGTCAAGCTGCTGGGCAGTCAGGACACGCTCTTCTGCGCCCCGCTGCCCGAAAAGGAGCGGGAGAAGGACGGCTTTCTCGGGCCGCGCAGTCTTGCGCCCCGCAAACCGACCGCCCAGTACTACACCGACTGCGAGATCACGGGCGACATTGATTTCATCTTCGGCGGCGGCGACGCCCTCTTCGAAAACTGCGTCATCCGCACGGTGGACAACCACATCCCCCACAGCTATGTCACAGCTCCTTCGGGCAGGGCAGACGGGCTGGGCTTTGTGTTCTGGAGCTGCGATTTCATCTCCGACTGCCCGCCGGGCAGCGTCTATCTGGGCCGTCCGTGGCGTCCCGAGGGCAAGACGGCGGTGCTGGACTGCCGCCTCGGCGCCCACATCGCGCCGGAAGGTTTTATCGCATGGAATGACCGCACCGATACCGGCCTTGCCAGCTTTGCGGAAGCTGACAGCACCGGCCCGGGCGCAGCAGAGCGCCCGGCGTGGGTGAAACAGCTTTCCGGGCCGGAGGCGGCGGAACTGCTGGCCCACGCCCGCACCCTCTGCCGACCGAAAACCAACTGAGGATGTAACAAATGAAAAAACTGCCGAATTTTGTAAAGTGGCTCATCATTGCCGTGGTGCTGGCCGCAATGGCCGCGATGATGGCGGCCGTGAACGACCGCGCCTCCCGGGTGGAGATGCCAATGCCGGACAACAGTCTGGGCATCTACCGCCAGACGCCTGCCACTGGAAAGTGAACCAGAAAAACGAGACGGGACTGCTGGAAGGCGGTCCCGTTTTTGCATGATGCCGCCGCCTCCCGCATATGCTGTACGGACAAATCTGAATGGGTGGGAGGCAAGGGTATGTTTGTGGTCACACTGAGTAAGGCAAGCGTCAAGAAGCTGGGCGTGGGGGCGATGTGCTGTGCGCTGGTGGTGTTCAGTGCCATGCTGGGGCGGTACATCAGCACCCGCTCAGTGGCTGTCGCGGCGGCAAGCAATAAAATCGAGAGTGCGCAGGACATCCAGACCTGGTTCACGGGCTACGGACTGGATGTGGACGGCGCGTCCATCACCGCCGATAAGGTCAAGATCCCCCGCAAGTGGGACGACAGCTTTTCGGCCTTTAACGGGGTGGTGCAGCAGAGCGGCATGGATCTGGCCCGCTACAAGGGCAAGACGGTGGAGAAGTGGACGGCGCTCATCCCGGCGGCCAGCCGGGGCGATGTGAGCAGCTACGGCGTGCTGCTGGTCTACAAGAAAAAGGCCGTGGGCGCGTATCTGTTGGAAAAGCCCTCCGGCACCGTCACCGGGCTGAAAGACGCCCAGACCGCGATGGCCCTGCAGGAGGCCGAACAGGTGTCCGGCGAGGACTTCAGCGGCGACTGGGGCGAGCGCCACGACGGCGAGCTGGGCGCGGAGGGTCAGGCCCAGCAGACCTCGGGCGAAGATTTCAGCGGCGACTGGGGAGAGCGCCATGACGGGGAGCTGGGCGCGGAGGGTCAGGCCCAGCAGACCTCGGGCGAGGACTTCAGCGGGGACTGGGGAGAGCGCCACGACGGCGAGCTGGGCGCAGAGGGTCAGGCCCAGCAGACCTCCGGCGAGCCGGACGCTGCACAGGAGCAGCCCGTGCAGTACACCGACCTGCCGCTGGACGCCGAGGGATACCCCGTCGAATAACCGTCATTCTGTACAAAAAAGTGCGATAAAACAGAAAAATTGTGCAGTAGTGGTATTTTTGCAGAAAGATTCTGTTCAATGTTACTAAAATTTTTGATAAAAAATCGGCAATATGAAAGGGTGAAAAAAGAACGACCAAGGTTTATAATAAAAGTAGACATCCAGCAGCCGGAAGGTTCGAGTGCTGCGTCCCGAGGGGCAGGGTGAGCTGCCCAGGAGGACCGGATGAAGTAAGGAGAAAATGATCATGAAGGAATTCCAGTATACCGTTAAGGATGCCTGCGGCATCCATGCCCGTCCCGCCGGTCTGCTCGTCAAGCTGGCCAAGGGCTTTGCCAGCACCGCTACCCTCGAAAAAGGCGGCAAGACCTGCGACCTGCGCAAGCTGATGGCCCTGATGGGCATGGGCGTCAAGCAGGGCGACACCGTCACCATCAAGGTGGAGGGCGATGACGAAGCCGCCTGCGCCGAAGCTATCCAGAAATTCCTGAGCGAGAACGTCTGATCGCCCAGCGTGATGAGAAGCCCTTGCGGGGAATGTCCTGCGGGGGCTTTTTGTTACGGAACACAAAACAGCAAGAATAAGGAGAAATTGCGATGCAGGTAGGTACCGGTAGAAGCATCCTGAATGGCATTGCCATCGGAAAGCTGAAGATCTATAAGAAAAAAGATACCGTCATCTCTGCCGCCGAAGTGGCCGACACCGCCGCTGAAGTGGCCCGTTTTGAGGACGCCCGCGCCAAGGCCATCGACCAGCAGACCGCTCTGTACGAGAAGGCTCTGGCCGAGGCCGGCGAGGACATCGCCGAGGTGTTCAACATCCACGCCATGATGCTGGATGACGACGACTTCGTGGACGCCATCAAGGAGATCATCAACGGCCAGCACAAGTGCGCTGAGTACGCCGTCAAGACCGCCGGCGACAATCAGGCCGCCGTCTTCGCTGCCATGGATGACCCCTATTTGCAGGCCCGCAGCGCCGACGTCATCGACATTGCACAGGCCATCCTCGACATCCTGCAGGGCGTGGACAACGCCACCCTGCAGGGGACGGAGCCCAGCATCCTCGTGGCTGAGGACCTGGCCCCGTCCGAGACGGTCCGCATGGACAAGAGCCTGCTGCTGGGCTTCATCACCCGGGAGGGCAGCTCCAACAGCCACACCGCCATCCTCGCCCGCAGCATGAACATCCCCGCCCTTATCCAGTGCAAGGTCATCCAGGATGACTGGGACGGCAGGATGGCGGTCGTGGACGGCTACAACGCCTGTGTCTACGTTGACCCCACCCCCGACCTGCTCAAGAGCCTGAAAAAGCGCCAGCAGGAAGACCAGAAAAAGCAGGCCCTGCTGCAGGAGCTGAAGGGAAAGTCCAACACCACCCTCGACGGCAAGACCATCAACGTCTTTGCCAACATCGGCGGCATGAGCGACGTGGGCGCTGTGCAGCAGAACGACGCCGACGGCGTCGGCCTCTTCCGCACCGAGTTCGTCTACCTCAACTGCAAGGACTTCCCGACGGAGGACTACCAGTTTGAGGCATACAAGCAGGTGCTCGAGAGCCTTGCACCCCGCAAGGTGGTCGTCCGCACCTGCGACATCGGCGCAGACAAGACTGTGGACTACATGAAGCTGGACCACGAGGAAAACCCCGCGCTGGGCTACCGCGCCATCCGCATCTGCCTGACCCGGAAGGACTTCTTCAAGACCCAGCTGCGCGCCCTGCTCCGCGCTTCCGCTTACGGCAACATGAGCGTCATGTTCCCCATGATCACCAGCCTGCGGGAGCTGCAGGACGCCAAGGCCGTGCTGGACGAGTGCCGCGCGGAACTGCGGGCTGAGGGCAAGAAGTTCGACGAGAAGCTGGAAGTCGGCACCATGATCGAGACGCCCGCCGCTGTCCTCATCGCCGACGAGCTGGCCGAGGAGTGCGACTTCTTCTCCATCGGCACCAACGATCTGACCCAGTACACCTGCGCTCTGGACCGCCAGAACGCAAAGCTGGAGCCCTTCTTCAACCCGCACCACCCCGCTGTGCTCCGGGCCATCAAGATGACCATCGACGCGGGCCACCGCCACGGCATCTGGGTGGGCATCTGCGGCGAGCTGGGCGCAGATACCGCCCTTACCGAGACCTTCCTGCGGATGGGCGTGGACGAGCTGTCCATGAACGCCAAGAGCGTGCTGCCCGTGCGCAAGATCATCCGCAGCATCGACTTGAGCAAGCCTTCCGATAAGTAAGGAGCGCTTGGCCCCAAAAACGCCGCCCCCGGCAGGGAACTTCCCCGCCGGGGGCTTTGCATACCCGAAAAATTTTACCGAAATACTTCAAAACCATAAAGTGCAGTGCTATACTGGTAGCATCGAAATACCTGCTGAGAGGGAATTTTATGACACAACTGCTCATCCGCCTGTTCGTCCGGCACCCGGACGATACCAAGAACGCCGCCGTCCGCACGGCCTACGGCAATCTGGCCAGCCTTGTGGGCATGGCCTGCAATCTCCTGCTCTGTCTGGGCAAGCTGGCGGCGGGGACGCTGTTCGGCTCCATCGCCATCATGGCCGACGCCCTGAACAACCTTTCGGACGCCTCGTCCAACGTGGTGAGCCTCGTGGGCTTCCGGCTGGCGGCCAAAGGCCCGGACGAAAAGCATCCCTACGGCCACGCCCGGTACGAATATCTGGCGGGCCTTGTGGTCTGCGTCACCATCCTTGCCATCGGGCTTTCGCTGCTGAAAGAATCCGCGCTCAAAGTGCTCCATCCGACGGCAGTGGTGTTCAGCTGGCTCAGTGTGGGGGTGCTGGCGGCGTCCATCGGCGTCAAGCTCTGGATGAGCCGCTTCAATAAGACCATCGGCCAGCGCATCAACTCCGAGACCCTGATGGCCACCGCCGCCGACAGCCGGAACGATGTGCTGACCACCAGCGCCGTGCTCCTGTCCACTGTCCTCTCCCACCTGACGGGCTGGGACGTGCTGGACGGCCTCATGGGCGTGGCCGTGGCGGCGTTCATCCTCTGGTCGGGCTGGGGGCTTATGATGGACACCCTCAGTCCCCTGCTGGGCGAGAGCCCCTCGCCGGAGCTGGTGGAGCACATCGAGCACACCGTCATGAGCTACCCGGGGGTGCTGGGCGTCCACGATCTGATGGTCCACGACTACGGCCCGGGGCATCAGTTCGCCTCGCTCCACATCGAGTTCCCCGCCGAGGCCGACCCGCTGGAAGCCCACGACATCATCGACAACATCGAGCGGGATTTTCTGAAAAAAGACCACTTACAGGTCACTATCCACTACGACCCCATCGTGACGTCGGACGCCGCCGTGGGCATCCTGCGGAGCCGCTTGATGGAAAAAGCCCGCCAGATGGACCCTCGTCTGTCCATCCATGACCTGCGCATCGTGCCGGGGGACAGCCACACCAACGTGCTGTTCGACCTCGTGTTCCCGGCGGGCTACACCGGCGACAAGGACGCGCGGCTGGCCGAGATGTGCAATTTCGTCAAGGAGCAGGACCCGGGATACTGCTGTATGGTGAAGGTGGAGCAGAGCTATGCCTCCGCTCAGCCGGAAGAGGATCAATAAGAAAAAGAGGGAACGTATTATGCTGAACAAGACTTACCGCGCCATGCTGGGCCACAAGAGCGTCATCCGCGAGACTTTCATGTACGGCAAACAGCGCGCCGCCGAGATAGGCTATGAGAACGTGTTCGACTACTCGCTGGGTAACCCCAGCGTCCCCTGCCCGGACAAGTTCACCAAAGCCATGCAGACCCTGCTGGCCGAGGAAGAGCCTGTCGCCCTCCACGGCTACTGCCCCAGTCAGGGCGACCCGGGCTTCCGCACCGCCGTTGCGGCCCATCTGGCAAAGACCTTCGGCCTGCCCTATGAGCAGAAGGATATTTTCCCCACCACCGGTGCGGCGGGCGCTATCGCCCACGCCGTCCGCGCTGTGACAAAGCCCGGCGACGAGGTGCTGACCTTCGCCCCCTATTTCCCCGAGTACGGCCCCTATGTGGAGGGGACCGGCGCTGTGCTGAAGGTCGTGCCGCCTCAGGCACCGGCTTTCCAGCCGAATCTCGACGCCTTTGAAGAGATGCTGACCGAGAACGTCACCTGCGTCCTCATCAACACCCCGAACAACCCCACCGGCGTCGTCTACTCCGCCGAGACCCTGAGCCGTCTGGCCGACATCCTGACCGAGAAGAGCAAGGCTTTCGGCCACAACATCTTCCTCGTCAGCGACGAGCCCTACCGTGACATCGCCTTCGACGGCAAAAAGGTGCCTTACCCGGCAGCGCTCTACCCCCACACTCTGACCTGCTTCTCCTTCTCCAAGAGCCTGAGCCTGCCCGGCGAACGTCTGGGCTATGTGGCCGTCCGGCCCGGCTGCGAGGGCGAAGACGTGCTGGTGGACATGATGGCCCAGATCTCCCGCTTCACAGGCCACAACTGTCCGCCCAGCATCATCCAGAAAGCCACTGCCGAGTGCCTCGACGTCACCAGCGATCTGTCCGTCTACGAGACGAACATGAACCTGCTGTACGATAAGCTCACCGAGCTGGGCTTTGAGGTGGAGCGCCCCGGCGGCACATTTTATATCTTCCCGAAGGCGCTGGAAGAGGACGCCAACGCCTTCTGCCGCAAGGCCCGGGAGTTCGATCTGCTGCTGGTCCCCAGCGACACCTTCGGCGTCAAGGGCTATGTCCGCTTTGCCTACTGCATCGACACCGAGAAGGTGAAGCGCAGCCTGCCCGCACTGGAAAAGCTGGCCGCAGCCTATAAAACCTCTCAGTCTCGCTGACGCTCGCCGGCTCTCCTGTTTCAGGAGAGCCAAATCCGACTGGCTTATGAAAAAGAGGTACTAAAATGCATCCGCTCCCCGAATATCCCCGCCCGAGCATGCGCCGGGACAGCTACGTCAACCTGAACGGCCCGTGGGACTACGCCATCACCCAGAGCTCGGAGTTCCCGGCAAAGTGGGACGGCGCTATCCTCGTACCCTATTCGCCCGAGGCGAAAGCCTCCGGCGTGGGCCGGACGCTGCAGCCCGGCCAGTGGCTCCACTACCACCGCACCTTCACGCCCCCGGCGGGCGAGGCCGGGCGCGTCCTGCTCCACTTCGGGGCTGTGGACTACGCCTGCGCGGTGGAGGTCAATGGCCGTCTGGCCGGGGGACACCGGGGCGGCTACTGGCCCTTCACGCTGGACATCACCGACCTGCTCCGCCCGCAGGGCCGCAACACCCTCTGGGTGGCCGTGCAGGACCCCACCGGCACCGGAACGCAGGCGAGAGGCAAACAGACCCTCCGGCCCGGCGGGATGTTCTACCCGGCCCAGAGCGGCATCTGGCAGACGATCTGGCTGGAGCGGGTGCCGGAAAATCACATCGATACGTTGACCGTCACCCCGGACTACGACGCCCGGACGGTGACGGTGAAAGTCCATACCTCGAAGCCCGGCGGCGCGGTGAACCTCTGGGCCGTGGTGCGGGCCGGCGGCGTGACCATCGCCGAGGACTGGGGCAGCGACGAGGCCGACCGGGACGGCGAAGTGACCCTGAACATCGCCGAAGAGCATTTCTTCCCGTGGAGCCCCGACAGCCCCTTCCTCTACGATTTGACCGTCGGCACGACCCAGGGCGAAGAAGAGGGCTTCGACACCGTCCACAGCTATTTCGCCCTCCGCAAGTGGGAGTGCAAAGAGGATGCAAAGGGCATCCGGCGGTTTTTCCTGAACGGCAGGCCCATCCTGCTCAACGGCCTGCTGGACCAGGGCTATTGGCCCGACGGCCTCTACACCCCGCCCTCCGACGCGGCTGTGGAGCACGAACTGCACACCGTGCGGGAGCTGGGCTTCAACCTGCTGCGCAAGCACGCCAAAATCGAGCCGGAGCGCTGGTACTACCACTGCGATAAGCTGGGCATCATCGTCTGGCAGGACATGGTCAACGGCGGCGGGGCCTATCCGATGTGGTACGTCACCTACCTGACCAACGCCTTACAGCCCCTGATGCGCCGCGCCCCGGACGGGAAGCTGCTGTGGGGCTTTCTGGGCCGGGGCAGCGCCCACAGCCGGGAGGAGTACGCCCGGGAGCTGGCCGACACGGTAGCCGCGCTGCGCCGGCACCCCTGCATCGGGTGCTGGGTGCCGTTCAACGAGGGGTGGGGCCAGTTCGATGCGCGGAAAGCCACCGAGACCCTCCGCGCCCTTGACCCCTCCCGTCCGGTGGACGAGGCCAGCGGCTGGTTCGACCGGGGCGGGGGAGAGGTGCATTCCATCCACAACTACTTCTATCCGCTTCGCATCCGCCCGAACGTGCGCACGGTGGCCCTCAGCGAGTACGGCGGCATTGCATGGCCCATGCCCGGCCATGAGCCGCCCCGCAAGACCTACGGCTACGGCACGGCCAGAAGCCGGGCAGAGCTGACCGAGCGCTACTGCGATCTGCAGCGCAAGACGGTGCTCCCGCAGCTGAAAAAGGGCCTCTCGGCGCTGGTGTACACCCAGCTGACCGACGTGGAGGACGAGGTGAACGGCCTGTTCACCTACGACCGCACGGCCATCAAACCCGATGCCGCCGCCATCCGCGCCGTCAACGAGGCACTGGAAGCGGAGTTTGAAAGGGCAGTAAAAGCATGAACGGGCTCTCGTCCATTTGTCCCTGTACAGGCAGAGCATTTTGCTGTTTTTCGCGGCTCCTGATTGGCTAAAATGTCGAAAATAATACCATATATTGACAATCCTGTAAAAATGCACTATACTGAACCCATCGAGGCAGACCACGAAGTCCTTGTATATGAAAATGTTCAGGATAACAGCATGTTTGCGATATGCAATTCAACGCTGCCGCATTAAAAAGTTGAATTGCTGTAAAACAGGTATTACAGGCACACGGCCTGTAATGATAAACATTATATGTTCGCGCATGTAGTGATTTATCTCACATAGTCTGAGGGCGAGGTTCCGCAAGGGATCTCGCCCTTGGGCTTTTTACAGGCGCTGGGCTATTGACATTGGAGAGCGATTCCTCTATAATCGAGGTGCAGACCAGTCGAAGATGTATAGGCTGGAAAATTATGGGAACTCAAAAACGCGAAAACCGCCCATTCTGAGATGCTCTAGAAGGCGAAAATAACGCCGAAATATAAGAAAAATGATGTATCTGCATTGTTTTCGAGAGAATGGATAAAAACGTCGGATTGCATCAGAATGCGTTAGAAAATGTCGGGCCGCCCGCCACAGCCTGAGAAGGCCGAAGCGGGTGGTCCGTTTTTATCTTTTGTATCCTTGTGCTTGACAATCCGCGCACGGCTGTCTATAATAAAGCTAAGGAAAGGCGCTATCCGCGCAAACGGCTAGCTCCTCACCAGTCAAGCATTACAAAAGTAATGACCGCCACCGAGTTGGGGAACTGTGGGCGGTCATTTCTTTTTGTGCTTTTTCCTTTTGCTACCATAAGAATTATCCTTTTTCCGGTCGTCCATCAGATGTACAACACTTACGAGAAGTGCCAACAGTGCGATGATCGTCTGGAAAAGCAATAGAATCTCCGATGTAGTCATAAGGCATCCCTCCCTTCGCCGTGAGCGTCGGGAGCGGAACTCCAAAAAGTTGCCCTCCCGCGCTTGCTTTGCTCCGAAGAGCAAGACAGCGAGACCGGTGAGGAGCAATAGCCGCCTGCGTTTGGTTGGACAGCGCCTTTCTGCTAAGAGGATACCATAAAAGCCGACAAAAAGCAACGCCGCGCGATGCATATCCGCGCGGCGCTGGAAGCGGGATATGAAAAGCAGTATGAGTACAGAAAAGCTCCGGGAATCAACAGATCCCCGGAGCTTTTGTATTATTTTTAAGGAAAATTACTGTTTGTTCTTGATTTTGGAAGCCGGCATCTTCTTCATGGCGGCAGAATCCAGAGCGTGGGGCAGCTGGGCGCCATAGGACTGAAGGCTGTCCTGCAGCTCGCCGCTCTTCATGTCGGAGAGGGCCTGTGCGCGGAGGCTGTCCAGCGTGTCAGCGTCCAGCGGGTCGAGACGGACGAGCATCATCAGCGCATAGCTGGAATACTGCACGGCGGCGGCCTCGCCGGGCTTGAGGGCGCGGACGACGTCGGCGGAGCCTTCCTCGGAGAAGGTGGAATCGATGTTGTCAGAACCCAGCAGGGCAGTGGAGAGGGAAGACGCGTCGGAAGAGGGCTCGCCATCCAGCACCGCGTAGATGTCGGGCAGGGCGGCGGCGACGGCGGCGCTGAAAGCGGAGGTCTGGGCGCTGGCCCCATCGGGGATGGCAGCGTTGCAGCTCTCGGCGGCGGTCTGAGCCAGCTCGAGCATCTGGGTGCGCTGGTCGTCATCAGCAAAAGCGAAGGTGCTGGTGTTGTAGAGCGGCACGACCACATAGCGGATGTAGACCATCTCGTCCTCGAGGTGGCTGGTCAGCTCTGCGTCGGAGACGGGGGTCTCGCCGTCGGTGCCGTAGCACATCTCGAGCAGGTCGTTGCTCTTGATGAGGATGCGCTCAAACCGCTTGAGGGTGTCGAGGCCGATGCCGTTGGCCTTGTAGAGGTCGCCGTTCTGCTCCATCAGCTGGGAGGCGTAGCTGTCGGCCTGGGTCTCCTCGTCGAGGGTCAGAACGCCGCCCAGCTCATCGAAACGGGTCTCGATGGCGGCGTAGGACTCGAGGTTCTCGAGAGTCTTCTGGGCCACATAGTCGCTGACCACGGCGGTCTCGCCGGTGGCGTCATCGACGGTGATGGTGGCCTTGAGGAAGCTGGACACCTTGGTGGCGTCCTGGTCGTCGGAAGCGAGGTCGGCGGCGGTCTGGTAGGCATCGAACTGGGCCAGCAGATAGAGGCCGGAAGAGATGTCCACGTTGCCGATGGTGCCTACGGAATCCGGGGTGGAGAGGCTGCAGCCCACGAGGCCGACGGCCAGAGCGAGGGCGCAGACGAGCGCGATGAGTTTCTTCTTCATAAGTGTACTCCTAGTGAAATTTATTTTTTGCCGGTGTTTTCTTCCGGCGGGGCAGCAAGGATGTCGGCCATCGCCTTGAGGATGCTTTGCAGCAGTTCCAGCGGCTTTTCGTCGGGTTGGAGAGCCACCGAGAGGTAGGGCTTGGTGCCGGCTCCTGCCGTCACCCGGCCATTGAAAGCGATGAGCAGGCCGCGTATCATGGCCACGTCCAGCGTCTCCACCTGTAACAGCAGGGTGTCCTTCTTCTGGGTGACTTCGTAGACGCCCACGGCGGCGGCCTGGACCCGCACCAGCGAGACGTTCACGAGGTCGCTGACGGAGGGCGGCGGGTCGCCGTAGCGGTCAATGAGTTCGTCCAGCACGTCGGCGGCGTCCTCGGGGGTCTGGATGGCGGCAATGCGCTTGTAGGCCTCGATGCGGCCCGGGCCGTCGGCGATATACTTCTCCGGGATGAAGGCGTCCACCCGCAGGTCCACGAGGCATTCGCTCTTGTCCCGCTGGATGGGCTCGCCCTTGGCCCGGGCGATGGCCTGACCCAGCATCTTGACATAGAGGTCATAGCCCACGGCCTCCATGTGGCCGTGCTGGCTGTGGCCCAGCAGACTGCCCGCGCCGCGAATTTGTAAGTCGCGCATGGCGATGCGGAAGCCGGAGCCGAAGGCTGTGAACTCCCGGATGGCGGAAAGCCGCTTCTGGGCGATGTCGGTGAGGGTCTTGTCCCGCCGGAAGGTGAAGTAGGCGTAGGCTTTCCGGCCCGAGCGGCCCACGCGGCCCCGGATCTGGTACAGCTGGGCCAGACCCATCCGGTCGGCGTCCTCGATGATGAGGGTGTTGCAGTTGCGCACGTCAATGCCCGTCTCGATGAGGGTGGTGCAGACGAGGATGTCGATCTCGCCGTTCAGCAGATGCTGCCAGACGGGGTTCAGCTCTTCCTCGGTCATCTTGCCGTGGGCGATGCCCACCCGCGCTCCCGGCACCATCTGGCTGACGTGGGCGGCGCAGGACTCGATGTTGTCCACCCGGTTGTGCAGGTAGTAGACCTGACCGCCCCGGGCCAGCTCCTTTTTCATGGCTTCGGCGAGGATGACGTCATTGTACTCGAGCACGAAGGTCTCCACCGGCTGGCGCTCGATGGGCGGCTGCTCGATGGTGGAGAGGTCGCGGATGCCGCTCATGGCCATGTTCAGGGTGCGGGGGATGGGGGTGGCCGAGAGGGTCAGCATGTCCACGCCGATGAAGTTCTCTTTCAGCTTCTCCTTGTGCTTGACGCCGAAACGCTGCTCCTCGTCGATGATGACAAGGCCCAGGTCGTGGAACCGGACGTCCTTGGAGAGGAGGCGGTGGGTGCCGATGACGATGTCCACGCTGCCGGCCTGCAGGCCCCGCAGGGTCTCTTTCTGCTGCTTGGCGGTGCGGAAGCGGGAGAGCAGCCCGACTTTCACCGGGAACGCCTCCATGCGGGAGATGATGCTGTTGTAGTGCTGCCACGCCAGCAGGGTGGTGGGGGCCAGAATGGCGCACTGCTTGCCGCCCATGACGCACTTGAAGGCCGCGCGGAAGGCGACCTCTGTTTTGCCGACGCCCACGTCGCCGCAGAGCAGGCGGTCCATGGGCCAGCCCTTTTCCATGTCCTTCTTGATCTCGGCGGTGGCGGTGAGCTGGTCGTCCGTCTCGTCGTACTCGAAGCGGGACTCGAAATCGCTCTGCCACTCGCCGTCGGCGGGGAAGGCGTAGCCTGTGGCCTGACGGCGGCGGGCGTAGAGCTCGATGAGCTCCTGGGCCATCTCTTCGGTGGCCTTTTTGACCTTGGCGCGGGTGCGCTGCCACTCGGTGCCGCCCAGCTTGGCAAGCTTCACCTTTTCCTCGTCGCCGGGGGCGGTGTAGCGGCTCAGCAGATCGAGCTGAGTGACCGGCACATACAGCACGTCGGAGCCGGAGTACTGGATCTTCAGGTAATCTTTTATCGCGCCCTGCACCTCGAGACGCTGGATGCCCGCATACATGCCGATGCCGTGGCTCTGATGCACCACATAGTCGCCGGGCTTGATATCCGAGAGGCTGGACAGGGCGTTTTTGTTCTTCTTGCGCTTTTTGTTCTCGGCGGCCTCGTCGTCCAGACCGTGACGCCGGGACGAGATGACCGCCACGCGGGCGAACGGGAAGGTGCAGCCCGCCGTGAGGTGGCCGGGCAGTACCTGAACCAGACCTTTCGCGGGCCGGACGTCCCGGCTCATGCTGACGGCATAGCCCTTGTCAGCCAAATCGCGGGTAAGGGCCGCTGCGCCCTTGGGCGTGCCGGCGAAAAGGGCCACGGCGTACCCCTGCTGGACCAGCGGGTCGAGGTCTTCCCGCAGGGAAGCGAGGTCGCCGCCCCAGTTGGGAGCCGCGAAGGCCTCGGCGTTGATGAGGTCTTTCAGCTTGAACTCGTTCATGCCCCGCAGGAAGTTCTCGCAGAGCAGGGTGCTCTGATCCTGCGCCGCAATGGCGAGGTCGTCCATGGTCTGGTAGAGCACATCAAGGCCGGGGCAGATGACGCCCTCCTCGAGCAGGCCGGTCAGCTCTTCGCTGCGGCGGAACTCGGTGGCCTTCTGGGCGTCCCGGATGCCGCCCACCTCGTCGAGGATGAAGATGGGGCTGCTCAGGTGGTCCAGCAATGTGGCGGGCGTCTCGTACCGCAGACCGTAGTATTTGTCCATAGCCTCGGGCATGACGCCGCTGTCCAGCTGGGCGAGGTCGGACTCCATGGCCTTTTCGAGGGCGGTGCGGCGCTTGCCCCGGGCTTTCTTCTGGGCGGCGCGGAGGGCCTCCGCCGTGTCGGCGGTGCTGCCGAACAGCACCTCACGGGCGGGGGAAAGATAGATTTTTTCCAGCGCACCGTCCCGCCGCTGGGTGAGCAGGTCGAAGGAGGCGAGAGAGTCTATCTCGTCGTCCCAGTACTCCACACGGGCGGGCTGGCGCATATCGGGGGCGTAGATGTCCACGATGTCGCCCCGGACGCTGAACTGTCCCGGGCCGTCCACCTGACTTCGCCGCACGTATCCGGCGGCGAAGAGCCGCTCCACCAGCGCTTCGCGGTTGTAGACCATGCCGGGCTTGAGGGTGAGGGTGTTCTTCTGGAACTCATCCTGCGGCACAGTGTATTGGAGCAGGGCCTCGGCGGGGACGCAGACGGCGTTCAGCCGTCCGCCCGCCAGCGCGCCCAGCACCGACAGACGCCGGTACTCGTACTCGCGGCCCGCGCCCTCGACGGGGCGGAGCATGAAGTCCCGGGGCGGGAACACCGCCGCCGAGAGCCCCAGCGTCTTGAGGTCGTCGGCAAAATGGGTGGCTTCGGCCTCGCCGGGCGTGACGACGCAGAGGATGCGGCCCGTGTCCTTCTGGAGCGCGGCGTAGAGCAATGCCCGGCCTGCCGGAGGCAGACCGAACAGCGCCGCCGGGCCGGGGGAGGCGAGGCTGGCCGCTGTCTTCTGATATTCTGGGGTGTTTTTCAGGAGCGCTTCGTACATGGTGGACCTCCTTTCTAGTGAAGATGGACGTAATAGCCTCTCCCTTTGGGAGAGGTGTCACCGCAGGTGACGGAGAGGGCAAGCTCGGGGCGAAAGAGCTGCCATACAGCGATAAGCAGACTCTTTGTCAGAGGGATGTTATCGCTGTGTCTGTGCTTTTTGTCAGCGGCCTTGCCCTCTCAGGCGCTTCGCGCCAAGGCCGGGTTGCGGCTCCCAGCGTCTGCCTCGCTGTTGCTCACATCCTGCTGGCCGCTGCCCCAACAGCTCCTCCCTGTTTCCGCCACTGGCGGCGGTCGTCGCTGTTGCCCCCAAAGGCGGAGCCTTACCCGTTATACTTGCTCTGCGCCAGACCCAGCTTGCCGTCCATGATGAGCGTTGCGGCGGCTGCGATGTCGGGGCAGCGGTCGGCGAGGGCCTTGGCGTCGTCGGGCGGGAACCTGCCCAGCACCCAGTCGGCCAAATCGTAGTCCGGGCGGGGCTTTGCGCCCACGCCGATGCGGATGCGGGGGAAGTTCTCGCCGCCGAGGCGGGCGATGATGCTCTTGAGGCCATTGTGGCCGCCCGCAGAGCCGGAGGGCCGGATGCGCAGCTTGCCGGGGTTCTGGGTGATGTCGTCGCACAGGACGATGACGTGGTCGGCAGGGATCTTGAAGAAGCCCGCCAGCGGGCCGATGGAGTCGCCCGAGAGGTTCATATAAGTCAGGGGCTTTAGGAGCACGACCTTGTGGCCGTCTACCTCGCCCTGCCCCCACAGGCCCTGAAACTTGGTCTTGGAGACGGAGATGCCCCACTTGCCGGCCAGATAGTCCAGCGCGGCAAAGCCTGTGTTGTGACGGGTGCCGTCGTATTTCGGCTCCGGATTGCCGAGGCCGGCAATGAGCCAGATGTCATTGGTGTTCATATGATATATTCTGCCTTTTTTACGTTGGATCTGTTTTCGAACAATATGTTATTATAACATACGCGCGCGCAAAAAGATACACAAAAAACATAAAATGCCCCGGCGCACGGATGCGGAACGTGCGCCGGGGCAGATGGAAAGCGCCGGATGCGGAACCGGCGCTCCGGGCAGAGTCGGAGGGGGAGCAAAAACGGAAACCTCAACCCTGCTCCTGTTCCAGTTTCTGCTTCTTTATAATGTACGCCTCCATCTTCGGCTCAGCCCAGCCGTCGAGGTTGGTCTGACGCTCCCGGGCGATGCCAAGAGCCTGCGGGGGGACGTCCTTGGTGATGGTGCTGCCGGCAGCGGTGTAGGCCCCGTCGCCGATGGTGACGGGGGCGACAAGGTTGGTGTTGCAGCCGATGAAGCAGTAGTCGCCGATCTGAGTGCGGAACTTGTCCTTGCCGTCGTAGTTGCAGGTGACGGTGCCGCAGCCGAAGTTGCAGTACTTGCCCACGTCGCTGTCGCCGATGTAGGTCAGGTGGCTGACGGTGTTGCCCCGGGCGAAGTTGGAGTTCTTCGTCTCGACATAAGCGCCCAGATGCACACCGCAGCCGGTGACGGTGTTGATGCGCACATGGGTGAAGGGACCGATGTTGTTGTGGGGGCCGAGGTGGCTGCTGTAGACCTGGCTGGCGTTGACGGTGGTGCCTTCGTCCACGGTGCTGTCCTCGATGAGGGTGTTGGGGCCGATGACGCAGCCTGCGCCAATGGTGGTCTTGCCGCGCAGGATGGTGCCTGCGAGGATGACGGCTCCCGGGGCAATGACCACTTCGGAGCCGATCTCCACATTGCGGCTGCGGATGTCCACGCCGTTTGCGATGTGGCGCAGCAGCACCTCTTCGCGCTGGGCTTCGGCAGCGTCGAGCTTTGCCTTTGCGGCAGCCAGTGCGGATGCATCGATGTTCTGCATAGAGAAAAACCTCCTCCAAAACCGCCTCTCGCAGAAGCTGTGCAGACCCCTGCGGAAGAGGAAATGTTGTATCCAAGATAGAAGAAATTCGGAAAGATGGAAGACAAACAAGAACGGCAGCGAGTTTAATGGATAGAAAGTTGTATCCAACTGCCCAAAAACAGCATCAGAACTCGAAAATCCTCTTCAAATCTTTCCCATTTTATATTACCCAAAAAGTGAGTAAAATGCAAGGGTTTGCACAAAAAATATCAAACAAATTCGGTGATTTGCCCGATGGAATAGACGTGAAATTCTGGTATAATAGTTTAGCATTCACAGAGAAATGTTTATCGTATGACAAGCAGAGCAACGATAAGACCGCCGTGCTTCGCGCCAGCGGCTACCATTTGGGAGGTAAACACGCATGAGCAAAAAGTATCTGTACTACTTCAGCGAAGGCAACGATGCCTTTGGCGGCGACAAGGTCACCATGAAGAACATTCTGGGTGGCAAGGGCGCTGGTCTGGCTGAGATGACTGCAGCCGGTATGCCGGTGCCGCAGGGCTTCACCATCACCACCGAGGCCTGCACCCAGTACTACGCAGACGGCCGCCAGATCAACGACGAGATCACCGCTGACATCTTCGAGCACGTCAAGGGCCTCGAGAAGATCACCGGCAAGACCTTCGGCGACAACGAGAACCCGCTGCTGGTCTCCGTCCGCTCCGGCGCACGTCAGTCCATGCCCGGCATGATGGACACCATCCTGAACCTCGGCCTGAACGACGAGGCTGTCGAGGGTCTGGCCAAGAAGACCCACAACCCCCGCTTCGCATATGACTGCTACCGCCGCTTCGTGCAGATGTTCGCCGACGTCGTCATGATGGTCCCGAAGAGCCTGTTCGAGGTCGAGATCGACAAGCTGAAAGAAGCCAAGGGCGTCAAGAACGATGTTGACCTGACTGCTGACGACCTGAAGGAACTGGTCGGCACCTTCAAGAAGATCTATGAGGACAACGAGGGCAAGCCCTTCCCCCAGGACCCCAAGGACCAGCTCATCGAGGCTGTCAAGGCCGTCTTCCGCAGCTGGGACAACCCCCGTGCAAACGTCTATCGTAAGATGAACGAGATCCCCTACGAGTGGGGCACCGCTGTCAACGTCCAGCAGATGGCTTTCGGCAACTCCGGCGACCGCTCCGGCACCGGCGTTGCATTCACCCGTGACCCCGCCACCGGCGCCAAGAAGCTGATGGGCGAGTACCTCATCAATGCACAGGGCGAGGACGTCGTTGCTGGTGTCCGCACCCCGTCTCCCATCAGCCACCTGCACGAGCAGATGCCTGAGGTCTACGACCAGTTCGTCGAGATCGCTACCCGTCTGGAGAACTACTTCCGCGATATGCAGGATATGGAGTTCACCATTGAGGACGGCCACCTGTATATGCTGCAGACCCGTAACGGCAAGCGTACCGCTCAGGCTGCTCTGCAGATCGCATGTGACCTGGTGGACGAGGGCATGATCACCGAGCAGGAGGCTGTCCTGCGCGTGGAGCCCAAGCAGCTGGACACCCTGCTGCATCCCCAGTTCGACGCAGCTGCCCTGAAGGCTGCTGAGGTCGTCGGCAAGGGCCTGGCAGCTTCTCCCGGTTCTGCCTGCGGCCAGATCGTCTTCACCGCCGAAGAGGCTGAGGAGATGGTCAAGTCCGGCAAGATGAAGAAGGTCGTTCTGGTCCGTCTGGAGACCTCTCCCGAGGATATCGTCGGCATGCAGGTGTCTCAGGGCATCCTGACCGTCCGCGGCGGCATGACCAGCCACGCAGCCGTTGTTGCTCGTGGTATGGGTACCTGCTGTGTCTCCGGCTGCGGCAACGACAACGACGTGAAGATCGACGAAGAGGCTAAGACCTTCGAGCTCAACGGCCACAAGTTCGTCGAGGGCGACTGGATCTCCATCGACGGCTCCACTGGCAACATCTACGGCGAGCAGGTCGCCACCGTCGCCGCCACCGGCAACAAGAACTTCAACCGCTTCATGGGCTGGGCAGACGCCGCTCGTCAGCTGCTGGTCATGACCAACGCCGATAACCCGCGCGACGCACAGCAGGCAGTTGACCTGGGTGCTGAGGGCATCGGCCTCTGCCGTACCGAGCATATGTTCTTCGCTGAGGACCGCATCAAGGCTGTCCGTGAGATGATCTGCGCACGTACCGTGGAAGAGCGCGAGGCTGCTCTGGCCAAGGTCGAGCCGTTCCAGCAGGGTGACTTCGAGGCGATGTACCGCATCATGGGTGAGCGCCCGATGACCATCCGTTATCTGGACCCGCCTCTCCACGAGTTCCTGCCCAGCAAGGACGAGGACATCAAGGAGCTGGCTGCCGACATGGGCATGACCTTCGATGACCTGAAGAACGTCGTTGCTTCTCTGCACGAGTTCAACCCCATGATGGGCCATCGTGGCTGCCGTCTGGCTGTCACCTACCCCGAGATCGCAGCAATGCAGACCCGCGCTGTTATCAAGGCAGCTCTGAACGTCTCTGCTGAGACCGGTTATATCATCACTCCGCACATCATGATCCCGCTGGTCGGCGAGGTCAAGGAGCTGAAGTTCGTCAAGGACGTTGTCGTCAAGGTCGCAGACGAGCTCATCAAGGCTTCCGGCGTTGACATGAAGTATCTGGTCGGTACCATGATCGAGATCCCCCGTGCAGCTCTGACTGCCGGCGAGATCGCCAAGGAGGCTGAGTTCTTCAGCTTCGGCACCAACGACCTGACCCAGATGACCTTTGGCTTCAGCCGTGACGATGCTGCCAAGTTCCTGGGCGCTTACTACGAGAACAAGATCTACGAGAGCGATCCGTTCCAGCATCTGGACCAGGTCGGCGTCGGCAAGCTGGTCAAGATGGCTGCACATGACGGCCGTGAGACCCGTCCCGACCTGGGTCTGGGCATCTGCGGCGAGCACGGCGGCGATCCTTCCAGCGTCGAGTTCTGCCACAAGGTTGGTCTGGACTACGTCAGCTGCTCTCCCTTCCGTGTGCCTATCGCACGTCTGGCCGCTGCTCAGGCTGCAATCAAAAATCCCCGCAAGTAATCGCGTGAGGGCTTGAGAAAGCACAAGTAAAGTATCAACTCCCCCTAATTTCCGCAACAGGAGATCAGGGGGAGTTTTTTCTTATGTAAGGTGTGAAGCGGGTTGAAAACAATGCAGACTGTAAGATACTGGAAGATGGAAAATGGAAAATGATAAGTGATAGAAAGGATAGGGCAAGCAACAGATTTTCTTCATGGATTTTCATGATAGCCGGATTGAGATTTCCTCCGATTTATGATATTCTTATATTTGGGTTTTTGCACCCAAAATACACATAGAAAGTCAGGGGCGCGAAACTATGGCAAAAAAAGAAGCGAATTTCGATTTATACATACATGATTTGTTGGTTGAAGCAGGCATTCAGGCAGACACACAAGGCAGTAACATTGTTCCTATCAATGACGCACTGAAAACAGCGTCAAAGCACCAGACAGGCAAGGCAGGATTTCCAGAATACACGGCGGTTGTAGATGATTTTGTGCTTGTTATGGAAGATAAGGCGGACCGTGCGAACCTCTGCTTAAAAGACGCAGACGGCACTATTTCTATGACTGTACAGGCAACAACAGATTATGCCGTCAACGGTGCGTTGCACTATGCACAGCACATCTTGCAGAAAACCACTTACAAAAAGGTTTTTGCGTTCGGCAATGCTGGTGATAGCAAGCACCATACTTTACAGCCGCTATTTGTAGATAAGAACGGTTATAAGTGGCTGCCGGAAGTTCAGACATTTGAAAACTTTTCAGCAGCTCATATTGTGGAATATTACAAGCAGCTTGTACTTGAAGAAACGCCGCCGGAAGATATTGAACTTGCTGATATTCTGAAAAAGGCAAAGGAACTGCACGAATATCTGCGGAATTACGGCGGGCTTGGAGAAGATGAAAAGCCGCTTGTTGTATCTGCAATTCTTCTTGCTTTGCGTGAAAAAGAATACGGCTTTAATCTGAATCAGTTGACAGGTGACACACTGGAAAGCAACACAGACGGTGCTATTCTGTACCAGTATCTTGAAAAGAATCTGCAACGTGCAAAAGTTGCCCCGGAAGTTAAAAAGCAGCGTGTGCTAAATCAATTCACGCTGATAAAGGACAGACCGCAGTTAAATACAAAGCGTCAGGATCTGGGCGATAAAACACCTCTGAAATATTTTGCAGAATATATCAACAACAATATTTTTCAGGCGATTGTATCAAACGGGCGTGAAGATTATCTGGGTCGCTTTTACGGTGAATTTGTTTCCTATTCAGGCGGTGACGGGCAGGCTTTGGGCGTTGTACTTACGCCCCGTCATATTACGGAATTGTTCTGTGAATTGGTGGATTTGAAACCTACCGATGTTATATTTGACCCGTGCTGCGGCACAGGGGGATTTTTGATTTCCGGAATGCACAAAATGCTGCGAGCTGCAAAGAATGATACAGAACGCAAGCACATCAAGCAACAGCAAATTCACGGAATAGAAATTCGTGACGATATGTTTTCAATCGCTACAACGAATATGATTCTGCGTGGTGACGGGCAAAGCAATCTGATTTGTGAAGATTTCCTGGCGCAGGATCCCGGCGAATTACAGCTAAAGGGCGGCGGCATTACAGTAGGTTTTATGAATCCGCCGTATTCACAGGCAAAAGGTAAAGACACGGCAAACCTTTCGGAACTGTGCTTTATCCGTCATTTGCTTAATTCAATCACAGCAGGTGGGCGTGCTGCCGTGATTGTACCTGTGTCCGCTATGATTGGAAAGACAAAAGAGGATAAAGCGGTTAAGCAGGATATTTTGAAAAAGCATACCTTAGAGGGCATTATCAGCCTGAACAAAGACACATTCTATCGGGTTGGTACTGTTCCCTGCATTGCTGTTTTCACAGCAGGCGAACCGCACCCGGCAGATAAGATTGCAAAGTTCATTAATTTTGAAGATGATGGGTTTGAAGTCAAAAAGCATTTGGGGCTTGTGGAAACCGAACGCGCAAAGGATAAACGGCAGTATCTTCTTGATTGCTGGCGTGGCAAGGTTGCGAATTTTCCGTCAAGTTTTATGGTGGAAACAACCGTTGAAGATACAGACGAATGGCTGCATTCCTTTTACTACTACAATGATGAAATACCAACAGAAGCGGACTTTATGAACAGCATTGCCGATTATCTGACATTTGAGTTCAACATGGTTACGCACGGTAAAGGGTATCTGTTCGGACAGAAAGGCGGTGACGGCAATGCTTGATTTGCATGATAGAGAATGGTTAGCAATTCCATTAAGTAGTGTTTTTTCGATTAAATCCACATCAAGTGGAATAGATAAGAATAAACTGATATATCAGTCTGGTAAATATCCGTATGTGACACGCACGGACACAAACAATGGAATCAACGATTTCATATGTGAACAACCTTTTTATGGTATGGATACAGGTAATTGTATTACTGTTGGATTAGATACGCAAACTGCATTTTATCAAGAAAATTCCTTCTATACAGGACAAAATATACAGGTGCTTAGGAACGATAAACTGAATGCGGTAAATGCAAAATTCCTTGTTCCACTAATAAAAAACACATTATCTATTTTTAGTTGGGGTGGAAACGGTGCAACATTGACGCGTTTAAGGCGCAGTAAAATTATGCTCCCTGTTGATGAATCCGGCAATCCTGATTATGCCTTCATGGAACAGTACATCAAGGAACGGGAGCAGCAAATTGTACAAAATTACATCGATTATATTGGGCAAGAATATCCAAACTGGGGGGTGCTTCCGGCACTGAATGAAAAGGAATGGAAGTCTTTTCTTATTTCCGACATTTTTGATATTTTTCCGGGAAAAAGGTTGGTTGCGGCAGATACTACTGCCGGAGATAGACCTTTTATTGGGGCATTAGATAACAACAATGGCGTTGCGCGTTTTGTAAGTGATACGAACGAATCGTTGGATAAAAATGTGCTCGGAGTTAATTATAATGGAAATGGTATGGTTATTGGTTTTTATCACCCTTATGAGTGCATTTTCTCCGATGATGTCAAACGCTTTCACTTGAAGCACCATGAAGATAATGAATTTGTCTTGTTGTTTATGAAAGTTGCTATTTTACAGCAAAAAAGCAAATTTGGTTACTTGTATAAGTTCAATTCCGAAAGAATGGCAAATACTGGGGTGATGCTCCCTGTTGATGAATCCGGAAATCCTGATTATACTTTTATGGAGCAGTATGTGAAACGGGTGAAAGAAACAATAGAATTACAATATCTGCAAGGGAAAATGGCGGTCATTGTTTGATCGCCATTTTTTTGCCCCAAAATCAGAAAAACAACGGAAATATGTATAAGAGCTGCGGTATACGCTCGTGTTTCAACCGAACATGAAGCGCAAATCAACGCACTGGAAAATCAGTTGGAGTGGTATAAAATTGAAGGTTCTCGGCACCCAGATTGGGAAATCGTGGAGGTTTATGTAGACCAAGGTATTACCGGAACGCAAGCACAGAAGAGGCCAGAGTTTTTACGCATGATGGAGGATGCCCAGAAGGGAAAATTTGACCTTATTATTACTCGCGAAGTGAACTGCTTTGTACGAAATACGGTTGATACGCTATCCTATACACGTGAGTTGAAAGCACGTGGGGTGGATGTGTTTTTCATCAACGATGGTATCAACACGGCAACCAACGATGGCGAACTTCGGTTAACGATCATGTCTTCTATAGCACAGGATGAGAGCCGCAAAATTTCAGAGCGCGTAAAGGCTGGGCAGAAAATCAGCAGAGAAAAGCACGTTCTGTATGGTAGCGGAAACATCTTAGGATACCGCAGGGTGAATGGAACCTATGTGCCTGAACCGGAACAGTCTGAAACGGTAAGGTTGATTTTCCAGATGTATTCGAGTGGTGAAGTCGGCCTACAGAAAATAGTCGCAGAGTTGTATCGTCTTGGACGGTTGGATGCGGGAGGTCATGTTTCGTGGGACGCTTCCAAGGTGAGTCGGGTCCTGCACAATGCAACATATAAGGGATGCATTTGCTATAATAAATCCCATAGTGACGGTTACTTGACGCAGAAGCGTATCAAAAATCTGGACGAGAGCAGCTACATCTATGTGAAAGGCGACTTTGAACCTTTGGTATCAGAAGAAATGTGGGATAGATGTCAGCAAATTTTGGCATCGAAATCAGCACGGGTAATAGAAGAAAATGGAAAAAAGCACAAGTACATGAGAAATACGCCAAAGTCAGTCTGGACAGCAAAACTGCGGTGCAGCTGTGGCGCAGGATTTATCCAGTTCAAGTGGCGTGTAAATCGGGATGGTGCAGTGGTTCATGGATTTCAGTGTTACCGCCGTACCCGTAGGCCAAGCATCAGCTACTTGCAGGAACATGGCTTGGACTTGGGAATTAGTTGCCAAATCAAGGCAATCTGTGAGTGGAAGCTGGACTTGATGGCAGCAAAGGTATTTGAACATCTCACATTTGACAAGGGCAAAACAGTCAAAGAGGTCTATAAAATTTTGAACCGCTGCATGGCAGAGGAAAAGACTGTCCGCATTTCCAGAAAGGCGATGCTGGAAAACAGCATCGCCAGACAGAGGGAGCGTCTGGATAAGTACATAGACCTGTGTGCAGACGGAATCATCACAAAACAGGAATTGGCAGAGCGGCGGAAGGGATTGGATGCGCAGATTGCAGAATTGCAATCTCAATATGAGAATGTGGAACAGGAGGATGAGCGCAGTGGAACCCTTGATATGAATTTAATTGCGCAGAAGTTGGATGAGTGGCAGAAGGCATCTAGAAATGATGTTAACCGGGAGCTTATCAATAGCTGTGTGGCGCAGATCACGCCGCTGACGAATGAGGACTACCGCTGGGTACTCGACTTTCAGATGTCAGAGGTACAGGCGAGAAACGCCGCAGCATATACGATGGATGGCTTTGTAGAGATGGCACGCTTTTCAATTTCCTTCGAGGAGGCAAAGGCTTTTAAAGCTTCCCGGAATCAGGGAATTCGTAAAAATGAGTGGCATGACCTCACGGTAGCCGTGGGTATCTGCACAAAAGCTTGACCGTAAAGTACTGTGTCAGTTGTGCCGGATGTGTCAGAATTTTCGAGAAACCTTTATTATATATTATCTATTCTCTTTTATCCTATCGCTTTATCTAAGAGAAAAAATAGAGTAGAAGGGATAAAAATAAAGAAATATATAGAGAGTTTCATAAAAACCTGACACATTTGACACACCCGACACAAGACGAAGCGTATCTGAAAAAATTACAGTTATATATTATCTTTGTAGAAAGACCTGTGAGCAGTTTGATTCTGTCCACAGGTCTTTACTTTTTACTTGAAAATGGAGGAAAAACAATGGCTGATGTTATGGTAAAGATTCTAATGAAGGGCGCAAAGGCAATCGGGAAAACTGCCGTAATACTCATTATTTGGATCGCCCATAAACTCGAAAACAAGTAATCACATTAAAATTTCAGGAGGTAGTAGTTATGTCTGCAAATGTTGAAACCATGTTCTCTGTCCGCGAAACCCCTTGGCACGGCCTTGGCCGTATCGTGATGGATGCCCCTGCAAGCCGTGAAGCTCTGGAACTGGCTGGTCTGAATTGGCAGGTGGAAAGTCGCAATATCTATTCCGGCATTGGTGCCATGATTCCCGGCTATCGTGCCAATGTCCGCAGCACCGATGATGCTGTTCTGGGTGTGGTGTCTGACCGCTACCGCATTGTGCAGAACGAAGAAGCGTTCCAGTTCACCGATGACCTGCTGGGTGAAGGCGTTACTTATGAAACTGCCGGTTCTTTGCAGGGCGGCAAGAAAGTCTGGATGCTGGCAAAGCTGCCAGAAAAATATATTATTGCCGGAGATGAAGTGACACCATATCTTGTGTTCTTCAACAGTCACGATGGCAGTTCTGGGGTCAAGGTTGCCATGACCCCGGTTCGTGTCGTCTGCCAGAACACCTTGAATTTGGCTCTGGGGACTGCAAAGCGCATCTGGACTGCTCGCCACACTGAAAATGTTCTGCTCCGTGTGCAGGACGCTCGTGAAACCTTACAGCTTGCCAACAGCTACATGGGGGAACTGGGCAAGGGCATCCATGAGCTGACCACCATTAAGCTGTCTGACCGCAAGGTACAGGAGTTCATCAATGAGTTCTTCCCCATCACGGATGACTTAACCGATGGCCAGAGGAAGAACAACCTGCGCTTGCAGGAAGATTTGAAGGCTCGCTACTATAATGCACCTGATCTGGAATGGGTCGGAAAGAACGGCTGGCGGTTCGTGAACGCTGTTTCGGACTTCGCCACCCATGCAGACCCCATCCGTAAAACTCGCAACTACAACGAAAATCTGTTTCTGCGCACCGCAGAGGGCAACCCCATGATCGACAAGGCTTATAAAATGGTGCTGGCAGCAGCCTAAAGGAGCGAACTATGAATGATGTGAGCAACCGGGCTGTCCGGGAATTTTCTGAGTTCCTTGACCGCATCGAAATCAATTTTCCAAAACCTACCTGCACCACAGCATACGAGATCACGATGAAAAGCACCATCGTCAGTGCCCTGATTACGCTGGACACCGAAAAGCAGATGGATGAGCGTTTCTGGAACCATCTCCGGGTGCAGCGGAATATTCTGGATTTCCTGTATACCCTGTGGCTGGATGATGACCGCACCTTGGTGGACGAGTTTTCCACTATTATGAAGGACTTGGTGGAATACGATTTTGAAATCACCGATAAAAATATGAAGCAGGAGTTGAATATTGCATGAAACGATTGATTTCCACAATAAATCTGTCCAAAGAAGAGTGGCTGCGCTATCGAAAGTGTGGCATCACTGGCACGGATGCTGGGGCCATTTTGGGCCTGAATCCGTGCCGCTCTGCATTTCAGGTGTATCACGATAAAATCAGCGATACCATTGAAAATATCGACAGCGAAGCTATGCGGCAGGGCCGGGACTTGGAAGAGTATGTGGCACAGCGATTCACCGAAGCCACTGGGCTAAAAGTTCGCAGAGCCAATGCTATCTACCAGAACGAGGAACATCCGCTTCTTCTGGCGGATTTTGACCGCCTGATCGTTGGACAGAAAGCAGGATTGGAATGCAAGACGGTTTCACCGTTCTCTGCGGATAAGTGGGCAGATGGTAAAATTCCTGCACACTACATGGCGCAGGTCAATCATTATCTGGCCGTCAGTGGTTTCGACTGCTGGTATATTGCTGCTCTGATTTTCGGAAAAGAGCTGGTAATTCATAAAATTATCAGTGATAAGGCTGTTTTGGATAATCTCATTGCCGAAGAAGAGCATTTTTGGAAGTACAATGTGATGCCTGAGATTGCGCCTACACCTACCGGAAGCGAGGGAGATACACAGCAAATCAACCAGATGTATTTTGACGATGATAAAAGCAAAACGGCTGATTTGAATGCAGTTCGTGACCTGCTGGACAAACGACAGTCTCTTTCTGACCAAATCGAACAGCTGGAGCAGGAAAAGACTGCGATTGAACAGCAAGTGAAGCTGGAAATGCAGGATGCCGCCTACAGTACAGCTCCCGGCTATAAGGTGTCGTGGGTGTCCTCTGAAAGTAAGCGTGTGGATTCCCAGCGGTTGAAGAAAGAACAGCCGGACATTTTTAATCGGTACAGTAAAAATGTGAGCAGTCGCAGATTTACTATCATTCATGCGGCATAAGTTTTGGATATGGCGGCAGGAAATTACTTTCCTGCCGTCTTTTTTATGGGAGGTTTATTATGGCTACTGAAAATCCGTTCGTAAAATTATTTAGCATCGACTTTAAAGACCATGTGGAAGTCAAAAAGTCTGGAAATACTGAACTGAAATATGTGAGCTGGGCGTATGCTTGGGCAGAGGTGAAGAAGCTGTATCCTTCTGCCAGCTATGAGGTCAAAAAGTTCAACGGTTTGCCCTATGTCTATGATCCTATCACCGGATTCATGGTCTATACATCCGTTACCATTGAGGGCGTTTCGCATGAGATGTGGCTGCCTGTACTGGATGGCGCAAACAAGGCCATGAAAGCTGTGCCTTACACCTACACCACCCCGAAATGGGAATATAACCAGCAGACGCGCCGCCGTGAGAAAGTCGGCATGGAAGAACGCACCGTAGAAGCCGCTTCCATGTTTGATGTAAACAAGGCCATCATGCGCTGTCTGGTAAAAAATTTGGCGATGTTTGGCCTTGGCCTGTATGTCTATGCCGGGGAGGATTTGCCGGAAGATGCTGCACAGCAGTCAGATGCAGAATCCCAAAAGCAAACGAAGCCGCAATCCACCAGTCAGAAGCAGGAACAGCCGCCCATGCCCTGCATCTGTGTCCGCTGTAATCAGCCCATCAAACGAGTAAAGCTGAAAGATGGCTCTATCATGCAGGCGGCAGAGTTTGCGAATACCCATGAGGGAATGTGCGCTGACTGCTATAAAGCTACCCGACTTAATGTGGCATAAAGGAGAAATTTATATGTCTTGCAATGCGATGACCGAACACTATGAAGAAATCACTGTCTGCGGAAAGCCTGCATTATTCACTAACTTCCGCATCAAAAGAGATACCGTCCCGGATAGTCTGTATGTCTACGATGTGCGGCATGATGATGACTGCCGAGGAATTCCCTGTGAGATTGCACCATTTATCATGGTCAATCACTGGGGAACGATTATTCTTGCAGAGCCGTTGGAGCTACCCGATGACGGACGGCGGTATATCGACGAAGAGACGGACTGGAACTATGACCCATTTGGAGGAGCAGAGAAAAATCAAAAGCCTTGTGTGACGGTGGGAGAGTTTATGAATCAGTATCAGAACCGTTGATAAGAGCGAGCCGTGTCGTTCCTTATAAAGTTCAAAAGTTATCGCAGGTGACGGACGGCGCGAACCGTTCGTCAACGGAGACAATCTTTTGAAGTTTATATGGGATGACTAAGGCTCGCAGGAAAAAGTATTAAAAATGCCGTGGGTATAGAAAAGTATCAACCACAGCGTGATGAAACCGATTTGCTTTAGCAAATCGGTGACGCTAAAATGACGTTCGGCATTTTTGATATAGAAAGAAGGGCTATGAGTATTTATGGTTATTGCAGAATTTCCACTGCAAAACAGAGCATTGACCGTCAGGTGCGTAATATCAGGGCTGAATACCCGACAGCTCACATTGTACAGGAAGCCTATACGGGAACTTCCATCCTTCGGCCAGAATGGAGCAAGTTGTATCGGATTCTGAAAGAGGGCGATACTGTGGTGTTCGATTCCGTCTCCCGAATGTCCAGAAACGCAGAAGAGGGATTTTCATTGTATGAGGATCTCTACCATAAGGGCATCCGGCTGATATTTCTGAAAGAGCATCACATTGATACCAAAACGTACAAAAAGGCCCTGTCCGGCAGCATTGCCATGACAGGAACCAATGTGGATTTTATCTTAAAAGGTATCAACGAGTATCTGATGGCATTGGCAAAAGAGCAAATCAAGCTGGCCTTTGAGCAGTCTGAAAAAGAAGTGGCCGATTTACACCAGCGTACTCGTGAGGGTCTTGTAACAGCAAAGCTGAATGGAAAACAGGTTGGACGTAAAAAAGGCACTGGATTTGAAACCAAGAAGTCTAAAGCGGCCAAAGAGAAAATCCGCATCCATTGTAAGGCTTTTGGTGGTACATTGGACGATGTGGAGTGCATGAAGCTGACAGGGCTTGCCCGGAATACCTATTATAAGTATAAGCGGCAGATTCGGGCTGGATTGGCTGACGAGGGAAAAACTTAAGAAGGAAAAGTTGTTATGAAGAACGAAAAATGTGTAAAAGATGAATCCCGTAGCGAATTTACAAAAGAGGAACAAGAGGAATTTTTGAATTTGCTGGGTCGCATAACCCCAGAGCAGCGTGAAGCACTGAAAAAAGTTCTGAAGTCCTTTACTTAATGAAGAAGGATGCCGGGTGACACAATGACCGCTCGGCATCCTTCTTTTTTGTAAATGTGCACATTATTCAGGTAAAAATGCTTGAATCAAATCCAAGATAGCAGTTCTTTGTGATGGAGAAAGTCTATCCCATGTGGTCAAAAGAGATTTCTGCTCTTCTGTCAGATGGTGAATGGCAGCGTCCTCTTCAAAAAACTGCGAGAGGGTGATGCCAAGACCATGACAAATTTTTTCAATCGAGGTCACGTTGGGCTGAAGATTTCTTCTGCGCCATGTTGATAAGGTCGATTGCGTCAGGCCAGAGTTTTCGGCAAGGGTGTATTCAGACCATCCACGAGCTAACCGCTCCCGGTCAATTCTTCCCAGAATGTCAAAGTTCGGCTTCTCGCGTTCCATGTCATTGCCCTCCTTAGATAAATCGTAGTGCCACTTACGATTTTAAGTGTGGATGCCTTGACAGATAATTCTATAAATCGTATAATTTTAACAAGATAAATCGTAATATGAGGCGGTTCATTTGTCTTGTTTGATAATTGAAACCAATGAAAAGCTTCATGCGATTTAAGGTCGTAAAGAAAAGATGAAAGGAAAAGTCAAATGAAAAAGAGAATTGCGTCAATGCTGGCAGCAACGGTGATGCTATTTAGCGTAATAGCTTTGCCTGCTTCAGCTCAAACAGATTGGCTTGGGAACTCTGATTTGACGACCGCAAAGGTACGTGAGATTGCAGACGCTGACACATTGACAGAAAGTCAAATTGCAGAAATCAATAATCACTACTCTGAGTATGAAATTATGCAGGGGATTTCCAAGACCTTAATAGAAGATTATGCTGCAAGGATAAATCCTGATAATCCGCCTCACTGTGCAGTTTGTGCTGGTTTTGATGACCTGTATTTGCACTATATCGACAATGTTTACCTTCGGCTTGGATATGATGGATCAAATTATGACATCCAAAGAGGATATGACTACACTATCTTCCAAGGAATTGCTTGGGGGAATAAGACATTCTTAAATGAGAGAAAGCAATTCCAAGCAGTTCGTAGATTTGGAGCACAGCACGCGTACAAGTCTGATTACTACAATACTGGGGCTATGACGATTCGCCTTGGGAATGTCATAGAGAATAATGGCGTTAATAGCGTGTATGATGGGTATATTTTAGCAAGTGATGGTACAGCGTACAATGTCCGTGTGAATGCTCCGAATGGTTATTATCAGCCAGGTAATACATACGATGATCTCAATCCGGTTTTAATTAAACTTGGCTACACAAATAGCCTTGGAGTATATGTAGAAGAAAACTTTGCTTACCTTTTGGCACCGGACTGTTCTTATGCTGATTTGGAAGAACTTTCCAATCTTGCGAATGAGGCGATTGGTGCACAGATGAAATACCCCAATGATGTAAATAATATGTATCGCAATACATATAATGCATATCCACTGTCAAAAGTGTGGAACTTCTATACGCGTAGTTGGTCGTAAAATACTAATGCATAGAAGAATGTGCGCGCGTCTGCGAAATCACTTTCATAGACTTTCTATGGGAAATCGTCTTTATAGGTGAAAGCAGACGCAGGTCGGGTTGGTGCATAGCACTTCCAGCGGTAATGGTAAGCGATAGGTATGAACGGAAAAGGTGGGTTGTGCTTTGACTTGGCGCACATATAAAACACTCGAAATGTAAAAGAGGCGGCAATATGTTGAATAAAGTTAAAAGAATACTCCAGTGGTTTATTGGCGGATGCTATATATTAAGTGGACTAGCGTGCATTGGAGAGTATACGATGCCCGCCATTATCCTTATTATATTGGGCGGCGTGATAATTCTTCCGCCAATTACGAAGAGGATTCCGGCATTTAAGTTTAAGAAAATTGCACTGATACTATTATCTTCTATTGTAATGATAGCGGGTATTGAGCTTGGAGAAACTAATCTTTCACCAGAAGTATTAGCGAAAAGAAAAGCAGAATCCGAGGCTGCGGCGGCTTCTCAAGCTGCCTTAGAAGCTCAGGAAGCCGCTGAGAGCGCATCTCGTGCAGCGGAGGAAGCAGCATCCAAAGCGGCTCAAGAAAAAGCAAAATCGGAAGCAGCGGCTGCATCACAAAACGAGAAAGATCAAAAAAAGATTGATGAATATAAATCTTTGATCCTTCGTAATTATGCAAATCCGGACGGCGCAAGTAAAGGCGACCAATCTAAATTTTTTGGTATTGCAGACAATGAAGAAGAACTCAAACTCTTCACAAGAGCATGGAGAGAGGCACTTTATGAAACCTGTATGGGGGAAGATCCAATTCCTAGCGATACCAGTCATGGAACATACATCAAAATGGTTGATGTGTTCAGTGGTTTCGTACACCTCTATTCTTACTATTATAAACTAAATGCAGAAGGTGGTGTGGAGAAGTGGATTCCGTATGAATATAATTTGTACAGGAACATTTTGGTGACCTCGTCTTCGTTTGATAAAGCTTTCAATGATACATATAAAGGATTTATCAAACCACAGAGCGAATATCCGGACGCATATACCGATACGTTTTATATCAGTCAGAAGCTGTCTAACAGTACAGGAAATAGCATTCTGGACGTACTCAACGATGCTTTTAGTGATGGCTCTAGCGAGTGGGTCGGTTATAAAGGCGGTTTCTTCAGCTATAATGACGATGCTTGTGTTCTCGTTACAGCCAAGGGAATGAGCTTTTCTGAGTCGGGTGATTACTCCTTGACCTATGTTGAGTCTGGAAAGACTACAACACTTACCGACAGCAGAGGATTTGAGCAGGAAGCTGATATTTACTACGCATACAATACAGATGAATTTTCTGAAGCATATGAAAATCTCAATACAGTTGATAATGAGATTGCAGATGAATCAAGTCTGATTTTTGAGTTCCTTATTGGCAATGAGAATTACACGGATTGGCAGTAAAGGTAAGGAGAGATAATATGCTATTGGTTGTCGTTGTTGTGCTTGTGATAATATTTTGGACTGCGCATGACTTTAAAAAAGCTGGTGCAGAAGTTGTAAATGAGAAGAACATCAGGAAGTATCTTGATTACCTTGTCAATGACAACGGATGGACAAAGAGCGGCGGACTCATTCCAACCTATACATCTCCTTGTGGCAAGAAAGGTTGCTACGCAGATTGGGAACGTCGAATTTATGCAGAGTATAATAAAAAGAAACTGAGCAGTACAGAGATTACGGCATTTTTTGAGCAATTCCAATAATTTACATTGGAAGAGGCTTGGAGATACAAAGAAGAGCAGGATAATTCGGGTAGCACAGTAAGCCGTAAAAAGACCTCCGCTTTCTATCATAAATGAAAGCGGAGGTCTTTTACTATCAGAAAAATACCTATAAACTAATTATAAGAATGAAATTTTCTTAAATGCTAGAATAAAAACTGAAAATGAGCTATAATAATAACAGGAAGGAGTTGAAAGAATGCTTTGCCAGTTTTCTTTTCAGAATTTTAAGTCTTATAAGGATGAAACCACATTCGATTTCCGTGCAATGGCGATTCCGGAGTTTCAAGATGCATTGATCCGACAGGAGAAAGCAGAAGACTTACTTCCGGTCAGTGCAGTCTACGGCCCCAATGGTGGCGGTAAGACGAATCTGCTTCAGGCATTCTTTTGCCTGATTAACCTTGTTGTGAAGCCGATTCATGCATTGGAGAAGAATCGGCAGCCAATGATTTTCCAGCAGAGCAGCAGTGTGGCTCCCTTTATGCTGGATGAAAGTTCTGCGAATGAACCTACGATTTTTCAGGTGTTCTTCCGTGTCGGCGAGAAGGAATACCAGTATTACATTGCGCTCAAGGAAGAAATTGTCTTTGAGTCTCTTCTGTGGCGTACACTTGGTGGTAAGAAGACAGGACTGATTTTTGAACGAGACGGCCAGAAGATTGAATTGGGTGCAAGTATCAATAAGGCAAGCATCAACTTGGACGTCAACCCGAAGATGCCGTATCTTTCTTTTTTGGCAATCAACTACAATATCCCTGTGATTGCAGAAGTGCAGAATTGGTTTGAATCCTGTATTACACAGAGCTACGCAAACCCCAGAGCAGAAAACATTGTGCTGGTGTCCAAGAGTGAGACGACTAAGGAAAGCCTGATTCATGCACTGAATGATGTGGGTATTGATTTGTCCGGTTATCGCTATGATGAAGATAGCAAGCACCTGTTCACGCAAAGAACGATCAACGGCAAGGTCTACGAGCTCCCCTTTGAAGCAGAGTCGGATGGAACCAAGAAAATGATTGCAGCCTTGCCGGTTCTGATGGTAGCATTGCAGGAAGGCCGCACAGTGGTTGTGGACGAGCTGGATGCCAAGCTGCATCCGAAGCTGCTCCGGTATGTGATTCAGATGTTCAAGAACCCGGAACTGAACAAGAAGGGCGCACAACTGCTGTTCAATTCTCACGACCTGACTACGATGAAGAATACAGTTTTCCGTCGTGATGAAATTTGGTTTGCCGCAATGAATGACAATCATAAGAGCGAGATTTATTCGCTTTACGAATTCCGGCAGGAGGACAATACTCGCGTCAAGAGCACAGCGGCCTTTGACAAGCAGTATCTGGAAGGCCGATATGGTGCAGACCAGTATGTTGCTTATGAATGGATGAAAACTGCTGAAAATTTTTAGGATTATTGCCACAGCTCCTTTTATTTCACTAGAAAATCGGCTATAATAAGAGCCAAGACAGAATGAAATTCTGAAAATCGCATGTTGGAGAGGAACGTTACCTATGAAAATCAAGACACTTACATTAGAAAATTTTATGATTTTCGATTCGATTGACGTGGAGTGGTCTCCGAACATCAATGTGATTTTAGGTGAAAATAGTACCGGAAAAACTACTTTGCTAAAAGCTATGTATTCGCTTGTAAAGCCATACGGACGTAGCGATTTCTTGAAATGCACACAGATGCAGCAAGAGGATATGATTGTTGGTAAAATGGTGGGTGTTTTTCGTCCGGACGAAAAAAAGATTGGACGAATGTCCAGTCGCAGACGTGGTGCACCAAAGAATACCAAAATGAAGGTTTGTACCGCAGAAGGGGATATCATAGAGGTTTCTTTTGGGAGCCGCAGAGAAAACCATGCGGATGTTTCAGTGCGGCATTCAGAAAAAAGTAAACTATGTGATCCTGTATATCTTCCGCCCAAGGAGATGATTTCGGCAACAGAACATTTCCAGAGTTTGTATGAAGAGTATCATATTGACTTTGAAGAAATGTATTCCGACCTCACGAAGCTACTGGATAAGCCGCTGAAAAAGGGTGCGTATACCAGCGAGCAGAATGAAGTCCTTTCAAAATTTGAAGATAGCATAAAGGGAAAAATTGTCCAAAAAGATAAAAAATTCTATCTGAATGTAGAGGGCGAGGGCTCATTTGAAATGGGGCTTGTATCCGAAGGCTATAAAAAGTTGGCAACGGTTGTCTATCTAATTCAGTCGGGAAGCCTTGGAAAAGGATCTGTACTGTTCTGGGATGAGCCAGAAACGAATATGAATCCGAAAATGGTAGAACCAATTGTGCAAGCATTAGGTGCGCTTGCACGAGCAGGTGTACAAGTTTTTGTTACGACACATGATTATTTTACTATGCAAAGTTTTAATCTGATGGCAAAATATCCACAAGGCAAGCCTATAGATGTACAGTTTATTTCGCTGTATCATGCAGAGAACGGAAAAATTGCAATGGAAACTGGGAAAGAACTGAGAGATCTTGACCGTAATTCCATTATGGAAGAGTTTGACGAGTTGTATAATCGGGAGCAGGACTTGATTTATGGTGCTAACTGAAGGAAATCTGCAATTTACATTTCCGGGTGAAAAAGCGATTAAGTTTGATGAAACGGAGTTTTACAAGGTTCATTTTAATAAGTTATCTGGAGCCAAGGGAGTGGATTTTATCTGCGATACAGATAAGTTCCTGCTGTTGCTAGAGGTAAAGGACTGTGCCGGAAATGAGGCGGATAATCGTTGGAGGATAGCAGTCAATGATGAAAAAGTGACTACTACCTTAACAACAGTAAACACAACTGGTAGAGAGAGTTTGGATAATGAAGTTGCATATAAAGTGGCATTGACGATTTCGTGCCTTCTGGGAGCGCAGACCTATGGCGATGTGTATCGTCCGAGATATAAGGCAAAGGATTTGATTCCGTATGCGAAAGCTTTGGAGGAAGATAAAATAGTGCAGCGTAACAAAGATGTTTTTGTTGTTCTATTTCTTGAAGGAACGTTTGGTTCCGATACAAGACCAAAGTCTGCGATTATGAAGCGAATTAGAGATACACTTGAAACGAAATTGGACTGGTTAAACTGTAAAGTGTCGGTTGAGGATATTAATACTTATCGAAAAGACGAACATGCACTTTATCATGTGGAGAGAATGCCGTGATAGAACTAAAAAGACGAAAATTATAAATGACGTTCTATCGCTACTCCGAACGCTCTGTAATTTTGGCACCCGCCCAGGCTGCAATCAAGGCTCCCCGCAAGTAATTGCGTGAGCGCTTGAGAAAGCACGAATAAAGCATAACAAACCGCCCCGGTTTCCGTAACAGGAAGCCGGGGCGGTTTGTTATGCCTTACAGGCCAGCTGGAGAAAACGGGCAAAAGGTACATGCTCAGATGTTGTCAATGGGGAACATGGGGCGCATGATGCGCTTGAAGGGAATCAGACGGGTGTCCTGCGGGGTGGCACCGTCGGTGAGGGACATCACGCACAGGGCACCGGCAGCTTTGAGCTCTGGATGGATATAACCCTGTTTGACTACGATGATGTCAAAGTTCTTCCAGTCCACGCCGCAGGCATCCAACTGGTGCTCCTCCACAAAGGAGTGGTTGTTGTCGGTGATCGTTAGTACCAGCGGGGTACCCTCTACAGCAACGGTCACCAGCGGGCCATAGCTGCCGTCCTCGCCGTACATGTGGGTGCCCTCCTGTATGCCTTTGTATAGTACCCGCAGAGTCAGCGAAACTGGAGCCGACAGCGAATCAAAACCCATGCCGACAGAAGCATTCGTTACGGTGTCAATAGGCAGGCTGAGCAGGGCGTGGCAGAGTTTTGCATCATGGATGGCAGCAAACAGCACCTTTTTGTGCAGATCCGGCACAGCCAGCACCTGACGCAGGATAAAGGTGTTAGCGCCCTGAGCACCGCTGGTCACGTTGTCGCCGGAGTCGGTGATAAACGACGGTTTGTCCGGGCAGTTCAGCGCCATGCGCAGAGCTTCGTCCGGCTGGGCGGTAGTGCCGGTGTAGTGGAACTCATGGCGCTTGCCCCACACATAGGCGGCCAGCTCGTCGGCTTTCTGCTCGGCATAGGCATGGTCGTCTCCGGTGGCAGGGATCACCACCACGCCGCAGCCGGCCTCTGGGCAGTCATGCCGCAGGTAGCCCACATGCCAACTGGCGCTGAGGATGCGGGGATCTTTCTCCATCTCGTCCATGTACTGGTTGAAGGAACGCACCGGCTCGTCGGCAGAAACGCTCTGTTCTCCACCCAAAATCAGCGGCAGCTTGCGGTATACCGGTGTGATGTTCTGACGGTGGCGGATCAGTTCGATCAGGGCGCGGCAGGTGCGCTGTACGGTCTGGGCAATGTCGGTGTGGGGAGCCTCACGGTAACTGCGGATAAAGGTGGTGTTCTCCACATACTCTTTGGTCAGGTTGCCGTGCGGATCACAGGAGACCGCCAGTGGCAGGTAAGGACCCACGATCTGCCGGATGGCGGCCACCAAATGGTGCTCGCCGGAACCGATCTCTTCCACATAGCTGGCACCGTGCAGGTGCAGGTAGATACCGTCCAGATCCCGCAGGTTGTCGCGCACGGCATTCAGGATGGTCTGTTCAATATAATCAAAGCAGGTCTTTTTCATCACGCCGCTGCAGGCAGCGTCTGCACAGATCACGGGCACCAGTTCAATGCCTAGGTCATCGAATACGTCGCCCACCTGCATATGGCTCAGGGCGTCACGTCCGTAGGAAAGGGCCACGTTGGGCAGGTCGCACTTCATGTCTACATGCTCATTGGCTTCCAGCTGAAATTTTGCAACAAGGATCTTCATAATGGTAGCACCAGATAAGAAAACATTGAAGAAGTCAGTAAAATCAATGTTTTTCATGGTGCAAACACGGTGCGAAGTCGAAACAATCAAATACTGACAGGCTCAAAGGGCGTTGATATGCAAATATCAGCGCCCTTTTCCTGTTTTCACGCCATAGGCAACCGTCCCATGGCGTTTTTTCATACCCGCACCTGTCCCTGTCTCAAAACTGTATCACTTAGGGTGCGAAAGCCTCTGCTTTTCCCTCTCAGACTGCTGCAAGCAGGCGGGCGTGGATGTTTTCCTATGGAACACATCCGAGAGGCAAAACGGAGGCTTTTTTCATCGAAATCAACACTTTTATCTTCACAGGAAGGAGGTATCGAAGATGGCAGTTTTCCGTATTGAAAAGACCCGTGATTACACGGTCATGTCAAACCATCATCTGCGGGATATGTCCCTGTCGCTGAAAGCAAAGGGGCTTCTTTCCCTCATGTTGTCCCTGCCGGAGAACTGGGACTACACCATGAAGGGGCTTTCCCGTATCTGCAAGGACGGTATCGACAGTATCAGTGGCGGCATCCGGGAGCTGGAGGAACACGGCTATCTGATCCGTGAGCGCGTCAGAGGCGCAAACGGTCAGCTCGGCTCGATTGAGTACACCATTTTGGAGCAACCTAAAGAGCCAACGCCTGCACAGGAAAAACCTATACGGGAAAATCCCGTACAGGCAAACCCAACATTGGTCACGCCTGTTCAGGAAGAACCCGCCCAATTAAATAAAGATAAATCAAGTAACGATCCATCAAGAACTGATTTATCAAGTACGGAAGTATCAAATCCTATCCAATCAAATCCCCCTACCCCCGCAGGGGCGAGGATGGGAACGGATGGGATGGGAGCCAGAGAAAGCTATCGAGAATTGATTTTAGAGAATATCGAATATGACTTCTGGAAAAACAGTGACCGTGTTGACCATGAGATGCTGGACGAGATCACGGAGCTGATCGTGGATACCGTATGTTCTGCCCGCAAAGTCATCCGCATTGCCGGAGACGATTATCCGGCGGAGGTGGTAAAGTCCCGGTTTATGAAGCTGGACAGCTCCCATGTTCAGTATGTTATGGACTGCATGAAGGACAACACCACCTATGTCCGCAATATCAAGAAATATCTTCTGGCGGCGCTGTATAACGCCCCGACCACCATCAACAGCTACTATTCTTCCCTGGTGCAGCACGATATGTACGGGGATGGGCAAAGGGGGCGAGGCTAAATGCAGGAGGAAGTAACGCGGGGCGCCGTAACGCTCATTATTGACGGAGCCAAACTAAGTGAGCAGGTCTTTGAAAAGGCCGTCAAAAAGTTCCTGGAGGAAATCCAGAAAAGCCAGAAGCCCAAAATCTACCGCGGCAGGCAGAGCCTTAAACAGCTTGCCAGCCAGAACGCCGGTCTTGCCAATATCGAGATCAGCGACAAGAATATCAAGGCTTTCTCCCGTGTGGCGAAGAAATACCATGTGGATTTTGCCTTGAAGAAGGACACCGCCGCAGAGCAGCCCCGTTACCTGGTCTTTTTCAAAAGCCGGGATGCAGACGCCATCACAGCGGCATTTCAGGAGTTTGCCAGCCGCAAAATGAGCCGTGAGGAAAAGCCCTCCATCCGGGAGCGGCTGACCCAGGCGAAGGAACAGGCGGCAGAGAAAACGGAACACCGCACCATTGACCGGGAGAAAGTAAAGGTCAAAGATCGGAGCGTGCAGAGATGAATATGAAAAAAATGTTTTTGCTGAACCTTCCGTATCTTCTGTTCGTGTATCCCTTCGATAAGCTGGCACAGGCTTTCCGGCTTGCGCCCGGTGCTGACCTCTCCGGCAAGCTGCTTTCTATCGGGGACGGCTTCACGGCAGCGCTTTCCTCCCCGTGGCTCAGTTTCCAGCCAACGGACCTTCTGATCGGTATAGCCGGTGCGGTGGTCCTTCGCATGGCGGTCTACCTGAAAGGCAAAAACGCCAAGAAATACCGCCACGGGATCGAGTATGGTTCTGCCCGCTGGGGTACGGCGGCGGATATTGCTCCCTACATGGACAAGGACTTTTTCCAAAACATCCCCATGACGCAGACGGAACGGATCACAATGGCGAGCCGTCCAAAACAGCCGAAGTATGCCAGAAATAAAAACATTCTGGTGATCGGCGGTTCCGGCAGCGGCAAGACGCGGTTCTTCTGTAAGCCGTCGCTGCTGCAAGCTCATTCGTCCTATGTCTGCACTGATCCGAAAGGAACCTTGCTGCCGGAAATCGGCGCTTTCCTGGAACGGAAGAAATACCGTATCAAATGCCTCAACCTGATAAACTTCCGAAAATCCATGAGATACAACCCACTGGCCTACATTCGGTCAGAGAAGGATATCTTAAAGCTGGTGAACGCCCTGATTATGAACACGAAGGGCGAAGGCGAAAAATCTTCGGAAGATTTCTGGGTCAAAGCGGAACGCCTCTATTATTCCGCGCTGATCGGCTACATCTGGTACGAGGCCACGGAGGAAGAAAAGAACTTCATCACACTTCTGGACCTTATCAATGCCAGTGAAGCCAGAGAGGACGACGAAACCTATCAAAGCCCGGTGGACCTGCTCTTTTCTCAGTTGGAAGAACGGGAGCCGGACCACTTCGCCGTCAAGCAGTACCGCAAATTCAAGATGGCGGCGGGCAAAACCTTAAAATCCATCCTCATTTCCTGCGGTGCCCGGCTTGCTCCCTTTGATATCAAGGAGCTGCGGGACCTGATGGAATATGACGAACTGGAACTGGATACCCTGGGCGACCAAAAGACGGCGCTGTTTGTGATCCTGTCAGATACGGACAGCACTTTCAATTTCGTGGCTGCCCTCATGTATAGTCAGCTTTTCAATCTGCTCTGCGACAAGGCGGATGACTTCTACGGTGGGCGACTGCCCGTCCATGTCCGTCTGATCCTGGACGAGTTTGCCAACATCGGCCAGATACCGAACTTCGATAAGCTGATTGCCACCATCCGAAGCCGTGAAATATCGGCTTCTATTATTTTGCAGTCGCAGAGTCAGCTAAAGACCATCTACAAGGACGCGGCGGATACCATCGTCGGTAACTGTGACAGCACCTTGTTTTTGGGAGGCAAAGAGAAATCCACCCTCAAGGAAATTTCGGAGCTGCTGGGGAAAGAGACCATTGATCTCTATAACCAGTCCGAAAACCGGGGCAGCCAGGTTTCCCACGGCCTCAGTTATCAGAAATTAGGAAAGGAGTTGATGACCCAGGACGAATTGGCAGTGATGGACGGCGGCAAGTGTATCTTCATGCTGCGGGGCGTGCGCCCGTTCCTTTCGGACAAGTACGACCTCACCCGGCATCCGAATTACAGATACACGGCCGACGCCGACCCTATGCTTATATGAAATCCTATCGTATGCAGGCTGCTACGATCTTGCTTCGGGATACTTCTGACAGCATAACAGAAATTGCGGCTAAAATGGGATATGATAATCCCAGTAAATTTTCCGAGGTATTCAAAAAGGAATTTGGAGAACTGCCTTCCGAGTTCCGAAAAAAGTTGTCCAAATAGGGGATGTTTGGTCTTTTTAGAGTGGCAGCAAAATAGCAGATACAATATACTATCATCTGTGCGAGCAGATGATTTAAGAGCGTCGTGCAGACGCTCTTTCTTTTTACATGGAGGTTAGCCTCCTCTAACTCTCAAAGGAGTCGGTATTATGAAACAGGATATGAGAAAATATATCCTACGGAAACTGATTGAACTGATATTTACTTTACTGTTTGTAACTCTGTTGTCTTTCTTGCTGATGAGACTGTCATCCGTTGATCCGGCCACAGCTTATGCAAAGAGGATGATCGGAAACCCCACAGCGGAGCAGATTGAAAAAATTCGGATTCAGTTAGGTTTTGATAAACCATTGCTTGTCCAGTATGGCCGTTGGGTATGGGACTTACTGCATTTTGATTTAAGCGTTTCTTTGGCAAATGGACATGATGTTTGGACGGATATTGCCACAGCCTTTCCGAAAACGCTTGGAATTGTAGCTCTGGCATCTATCTTTCAGGTTGTTTTCATTGTAATCGTTAGTTGTATTGCCTTTTTACTTCCCTGGAAACTTCCGAAAAAGGCAGTCAGGCTTTTGTGCATTTTGGGTGTGTCCATACCCTCTTTCTATTTGGCAACCGTTTATCTGGATTATTTTGCTGTTCAAAAGTCCTTAATTTCTGTGGCAGGAAATACAACCCTACTCAGCTACATATCTCCGGCAATCTGCATTGGCGTATTCGGGGCTTCTTTCTATACGCCGCTTCTGATGGATGCTCTGGAGCATGAAAGAAACGAGGATTACGCATTTTATGCCCGTTGCCGTGGGCTTTCGGAAAAAAGGCTTTTGCTGTGCCATTTTTTTCCGCGGGCAGCGATGGGTTTAGTTCCAAACTTTTTACAAAGCATTGGTTTGGCACTGGCTAACGCAACGGTGATTGAATCCATTTTTTCAATTCCGGGATTTGGTTATCTGATTGTAAACCATGTGCTTGATCGCGATACTCCCATGATACACGCCGAGGTGTTTTTTCTGGCGCTGGCGATTGCTCTTTGCAACATTGCCGCTGACTTGGTGCAGTGGGCAATCGGGCGTAAAAAGGGGGTGGCATAAATGAACGCTAAGCGTTTTCGGAAACGGTTTGCGCTCCTTATTCCGACACTTGTGATTATTTTCTTTTTCATCGGATTTTTATTTGCTCCCAACGATCCGATGAAATCAAATCTGTTGGCGAGATATGCTGATCCCAGTGCAGAATATCCGTTTGGTACGGATGCGTTAGGCCGCTGCATTCTGTCGCGGATTCTTTATGGCGGATGGACAACGCTGGGGATTGTATTAGGCGGCTCTCTTATTGTTTTTCTGATTGGTACTGTCATTGGAATGGTGACGAGCCGGGCCGTTATGAAAGAAAATGCGCTGATAGATGGACTGATTAACGCTGTCACGGCTATTCCTCCGATTGCGTATTTGATTGTGTTTATTGGAGCCTGGGGCAGCGGAGCGAAAACTACTCTTGTCGCGCTCACTGTGTCTTACATTTTGAGATACATAAAACTGGTTCGTACCCGTACCGACATGGAAATGGGAAAAGCCTATGTCATGTGTGCAATCGCTTCCGGCGCTTCAAAGCTCAGAATCATGCTGATTCATATTTTCCCGAATTTGATTGCCGAAATGATTCGCTTTCTGTGCCTTTCCTGTGCGGATATGATTCTGGCTATTACCGGATTTTCCTTTATTGGATTAGGGCTTGGTGATAATGTAGTAGATTGGGGAAGTATGATTTTAGACGCAAGGGGTGCTTTGGTTCTTCACCCGACCATGATTCTCTATCCAATAGGGGCGGTAATTTTATCGACACTCTGCTTTAACGTCATTGGCAGGCAGTTGACAACGAAGGAGGCAGAGTGATGTTAAAAATTGAACAGTTAGATGTCAAGGAACGGTCAGGCCGCTACCTTCTGAAAGACATATCTATGGAAATTCCTGCAGGCCGTGTGATTGGACTTACAGGTAAAAGCGGCTCTGGAAAAACAACTTTGCTGCGGAGCATTTTGGGAATGCTTCATACAAGCTGTCATATTGATGCCGGGAAGATTTTGTTGGACGATATAGATTTATCACATCTTTCCCGCAAGTCACATCGTGAGCTTTGTGGGAAAAAGCTTGGATTTATCCCCCAGAACCCTATGACGGCTTTTGACAGCCGATTAAAAATCGGTTATCAGATGCGGGAAACCTTTGTCAATCGTTTGCATTTGAATACAAGTGAAGCAACTGACCTGGCGAAAGAGAAACTGGTTTCCGTGAATCTAAAAGACACGGATCGGATTTTGGGGGCGTATCCGTCTGAACTATCAGGCGGAATGCTACAACGAGTAGCTGCGGCAATCTTATTGGGAATGTCGCCGGATTATGTTTTAGCCGATGAACCAACCGCTGCATTGGATGAAGAAAACAGGGATTTATTGCTTCTCATCATGCAGGAGCAAATGAAGGACAAAGGCATATTATTTGTATCCCATGATGTGGCCGCACTTAAAAACTTATGTCAGAACGTTTATGTTCTGGGAGCCGGAAAAATTATTGAGCATGGAACGATGGATAAACTCTTGTCAAGTCCGCAGACAGACTGGATGAAACAATTTTCCGCGTTGAGCCATAGGGAAAGTCGGGGTGAATGGAAATGGGAGAAATTGTAATCCAGAATGTAAATCAGGTATATCATAATGCGAATCAGGGAGATTTCAATGCACTTTCGGGCATCAATCTCCGTCTTAGCAAGGGCGAAAATATTGCTATTGAGGGAGAAAGCGGATCAGGAAAGAGTACGCTCGCAAGACTTCTGATTGGACTTGAGAAACCCACTTCGGGAAAGATATTACTGGATGGTGAAGATATAACCTGTTGGAATTATCGAACATGGAAACAGCATCGTAAAAAAATACAGGCGGTCTTTCAGGATTCTTCCGGCACTTTAAATCCTGCCAGGTCCGCATACGCAAATGTGGAAGAAGCACTGGTGAACTTAACTGATAAGAAAAGAGCTGAGAGAAAAAAACATATTTTAGATTTGATGGATGCCGTACACATGGATTATAGGCTTTTGGAAACTCCTGTCCGTCAGCTTTCGGGCGGCGAACAGAGGCGTCTCTCTTTGCTTCGGGCGATTGCCGTGGAACCAGATTACTTAATCATGGATGAAGTGACCAGCGGGCTTGACCTGATTTCGGCGGATGCCGTACTTACTTTAGTAGAGAACTTTGTGAAGCTATCCGGCAGCTCCTGCATTTTCATTACGCATAGCAGAAAGGACGCAATGCGTATTGCAAATCGGATTATCATCATGCGGGAGGGACGGATCGCCGAGCAAGGCTATCTAATAGATCAATTATCAAACAAGAAAGGACAAGGATAACATGAAACAGATTTACAAGAAACTTCTCGCCGCTGCATTGGGCGTGAGTATGCTTCTGTCTATGGTCGGCTGTGGTCAGAATGATACCTCCGATCAGACGCAGACTGGCGGTGAAAACGAAGCGAAGGTACTGACGATCGTCACGGCTAAGGAATTGGACAGCCTTACGACACTGACCATGAACAAGGAAAACAATATTGCCTGTGGCCTGGTCTATGAGACTTTAGTCGCCTATGAGGACGGGGAAATTGTTCCCGAACTGGCCGAGGAATGGGGATGGGATGAGACAAATACTGTCCTTACCTTTAAGCTCCGTCAGGATGTTGCTTTTACAGATGGAGCCGCTTTTAATGCGGAAAGCGTAAAGGAAATTCTGGACTTTGACCGTTCCAACCCTAATTTTAGCGGTATCAAGGGCATTTACAACATTGAAAGCGTAGAGGTTGTTGACGAATACACGGTGGCCGTTCATTATGCTGCCCCTTGCTTCTCTTATATCAATGACTTCTGCTTCCAGAATGTTGCTGGTATGATGTCCCCGAATGTGTTTGAAGCTGAAAACTTCCAGACATTCACAGATGTTGTCGGCACTGGTCCATACATCCGCGAAGAAATGATTTCCGGTGACTGCACCCGTTTTGTCAGAAATGAAAACTATTGGGGCGAAGCTCCTTACTATGATGAAGTTGTCATAAAGTATATCCCGGAGGCATCTTCCAGACTTCAGGCATTACAGACTGGTGAGGTTGACCTGATTTACGGTGCTGACCTTCTCAGCTATGATGACTATAATCAGGCTCTTTCTCTGGATGGGATCGAGGGCGCAATCAATGATGGAAATACCCTGACCCGGAACCTGGTTCTGAATGCGTCCAGCGAAATTTTGAGCGATCTTAAGGTTCGCCAGGCGATTGCATACGCTGTCAATAAGGAAGAAATCACCAAGGGCCTGACCTATGGATACGAAACTCCGGCCACCAGCCTGTTTGCACCCGGAGCGCCCTACACAGACATTACTTATAACAGCACATGGAGCTATGATCTGGATAAAGCAAATGCACTTCTGGATGAAGCTGGATGGGTGATGAATGAAAGCACTGGTATCCGTGAAAAAGATGGACAGCAGCTTTCCCTGAATTACACCTATTGGACTGATCTTTCTCTTGCACAGGACATGGCTCTTGCAATTAAGACCCAGCTTGCAGAGGTTGGTATTGACGTAACCACTACCGGCCAGGATCAGATGACCTGGTGGACCGAAGGCGTTGCAGGAAATTATGACATTACAACATGGAATACAGAAGGGTCTTATACTGAACCGCACAAGTTCCTGCAGGAATCCCTCGGTGCTGATCCTCATGCTATTTCCTTGCAGGCACTTGAGGATTTCCAGAGCTATTCGGATGCGGTAAATGCGTTCTCCACCTCTGCTGATCCCGAAGTGGTTCAGAGTGCGATTGCTACTGCACTGAATGTTTCCAACGACAATGTGATTGACCTTCCGATCTCCTATTCTAAGGATCTGGTTGTATATAATTCCTCCAAAATCGCCGGATATACTTTCTCCAGCGTGCCACAGTTCTTTGAGATCGATAACGTACAGCCTGCGGAATAAATATAATCCAATGTCTAAATGGAGGGTTTAACGCCCTATCAGAGTGGCAGAAAATAGCCGAATAGATATAATAGAGGTTGGTTAGAAGTGTTTAACCAACCTCTATTTTTATGAAAAGGAGCGTATGTGAAATGGACAAGAAAGATAATCCCATGTCCAGACTGATGGAACTTGCCGCTCCATATAAGGGTGAATATGTTCTTTCAGTGATTTTGGCAATCCTGGGTGTTGCCGCCGGATTGCTGCCGTTTTTTGCAGTTTCAAAAATTGTGATTCTCTTGATGGATGGAGAGACATCTGTGTCCGTCTATATGGAGTGGTGTCTGATTGCGGGAATTGGTTTCCTTGGGAAAGTATGCTTTGCAAATTTCTCTACTTTAGTTTCCCATACGGCCACTTTCGCAACTCTGGCGGAGATCCGCCTGAAACTAGCAGATAAACTTACCAGGGTTCCGATGGGCTATATGATTAACACCCCATCGGGAGAATTAAAAAATGTCTTGGTAGATCGTGTGGAGGGAATGGAAACGACCCTTGCGCATTTAGTACCGGAGCTGACAGCGAATCTCTGTATTCCGATTTGTATTCTGATTTACCTACTGTTTTTGGATTGGAGAATGGCGCTGGCTGCATTGATTACCCTGCCGATTGGTATGTTGTGCTATAAGGGAATGGCAAATGGATATGAAGAAAAATTCCAGGGTCTTATTATGCGCGTGCGTAAAATGACCAGCACTGTGGTTGAGTATATCGGCGGAATAGAAGTCATTAAGGCGTTTAATCAGTCTGCTAATTCTTACCAGAAATATTCAGATGCCGTTGAAGATAATGCGGCCTATGCTGTGAACTGGATGAAAAGCGTGCAGCTTTACAAATCCATGCTTGTTACAATCTGGCCCAGTGTGTTAGTGGGTGTTCTTCCTATTGGCTGTGTCCTGTACCGGAACGGGAGCCTGAGCGTTCCGGCATTTGTTACCTGTATCGTGCTGTCATTGGGTATTATCACACCAATTTTAAATGCCATGAACTTTACGGACAGCATTTCTCAAATGAAATCAGTAGTCGGGGAATTGTGCGCCGTATTGGATGAAAAAGAACTGGATCGCCCGGAAACGCCGGTGTCTATTCATTCTTCCAATATTGTGTTAGAAAACGTCAGCTTTTCGTATGAAAGCGAAAAGCCGTTGCTAAAAAATATCAACCTTTCTATTCCAGAAAACAGCATTACCGCTTTTGTCGGTCCCAGTGGCGGCGGCAAGTCTACCATTACGAAGCTGATTGCGGGATTTTGGGATGTAACAAACGGAACTGTCAAGTTAGACGGAACAGATATTCGCAAAATTCCGTTGTCACAGCTTATGGATAACATCGCTTATATTTCACAGGACAACTATCTTTTTGACGAAACTGTTTTAGAAAATATCCGTATGGGAAAACCATCCGCAACGGATGAAGAAGTATATCAGGCTGCCAGAGATTGTGGCTGCTATGATTTCATTCTGAATCTGGAAAATGGATTCCATACAGTTGTCGGAGGTGCAGGAGGTCACTTGTCGGGCGGTGAGCGCCAGAGAATTGCGATTGCCCGCGCTGTACTGAAAAATGCGCCGATTGTTATTCTTGACGAGGCAACCGCTTACATTGACGCCGAGAATGAAGCCTTAATTCAAGAGGCAATGGCAAAAGTGATTGCCGGGAAAACCGTTCTGATGATTGCGCACCGTCTTTCTACGATTACCGATGCAGATAAAATTGTTGTCATAAAAGATGGGCAGATTATTGACGAAGGAACACATGAAAACTTATTGACTTCCTGTACGCTCTATCAGGAAATGTGGAAAGCGCACATGGACACAAAAGATGTGGCGTAGGAGGTGCGAAGATGATAAAGACATTAAGCAAGATTTATCAGTTTTCAGGGAAAATGCAGGGGACAATGAAAAAAGCTATCCTTTTTTCTGTCCTGCACTCCCTTTTTGATATGATGTCCTTTGGAGCATTAGCCATGGTTTTTTCGGGTTTAACAGACGGTTTTACTACGTCTATGATCTGGATGATATTTGGAATCACCCTGGCAAGTATGCTGCTTAAAATTTATTGCAGCTACATTTCAGATTTCGGCAAGGTGCAAATTGGATATTTTATGTGCGCGGAGAAACGGATTCATATTGGAGATCGCATGAAATATATGCCGATGGGGTATTTCAACGATCACAATTTGGGGAATTTGACTTCTGTCGTCACTACGACTATGGGCGATATTGAAAATAATGCGTCCATGGTGCTAACCAACATATTAGGCGGCTATATCCATGCAGCGATTATTACTATTGTTATGCTCTGTATCGACTGGCGGATCGGACTGACGATTTTGTGCGGGATTCTGCTTTTTACATGGTGTATCGGACGGTTACAGAAAAAATCGGAAACGGTTTCGCCACAAAGACAGCAGGCCCAGGAGGCCCTCGTTTCTAATGTGCTGGAATACGTTCAAGGGATGCTGATTGTAAAATCCTTTAATCTCGGTCAAAATTCCAATAGCAAAATGAGACAGGCAATTCTGGACAGCAAGGATAAAAATCTGAAATTAGAGCGTACATTCGTCCCTTACAATATGCTGCAACAAATCATTCTCTACGGAACAAGTATTCTTGTTATAGTGGAGGGGTTGTACTTTTACCTGAATGGAACGATGGCGCTTTCCATTTGCCTGCTTATGACAGTAGCATCATTTATGCTCTTTAGTCAGCTTCAGTCAGCCGGAAATACTTCCGCACTCCTGCGGTTACTGGATGTTTCGATTGACAAAGTAAACGAAATTGACAAAACTCCCGTCATGGACGAACATGGTAAACCCGTAAAGCCTGAAAATTACAATATTGTTTTTGATGATGTTTCTTTTTCTTATGGCGAACACCAGGTTCTGGATCATGTGAGCCTGACTATACCCGAAAGAACCGTAACGGCTATCGTCGGTCCGTCCGGTGCCGGAAAAAGTACGCTTTGTAACCTGATCGCCCGGTTTTGGGATGTTGACGGAGGAAAAATTACAATCGGCGGTGTAGATGTGCGGGATTATACACTGGACAGTCTGCTTACCAATATTAGCGAAGTATTCCAAAAGGTATATCTTTTCGCTGATACCATAGAAAATAATATCAAATTCGGCAATCCAGCGGCTTCCCATGAAGAAGTTGTAAAAGCAGCTCAAAAGGCTTGCTGCCATGAGTTTATTATGAGCCTGCCAGATGGTTATGGCACCGTAATTGGAGAGGGAGGCGCTACATTGTCCGGCGGTGAAAAGCAACGGATTTCGATTGCCAGAGCAATCCTGAAAGACGCTCCTATCATCATTTTAGACGAAGCTACATCAAGCGTCGATCCAGAAAATGAAAATCTTCTGATGGGTGCTATTGCAGAACTGACAAAGAATAAAACGGTTATTATGATAGCTCATCGGCTAAAAACAGTCAGAAACGCAGATCAAATTTTCGTGTTGTCTGGTGGTCACATTGTTCAGACAGGCAAACATGAGGATTTGATAAGGCAGCCTGGTATTTATGCAGATTTCATTGGTATTCGCAAGAAAGCGATTGGATGGAAACTAAAATAGCCGTGGGAAGGAGGAGGCAATGAAACTATATGCGTCAGGCGAGGATTACTTAGAGGCCGTGTTGGTTCTTCAAAGGAAACAGGGCATGGTCCGCTCCATTGACCTTGCCCGGCACATGGGCTTTAGCAAACCGAGTATCAGCCATGCGGTAGGCGGTTTGAAGAACGGTGGTTTTCTGATCGTGGATGACGATGGATTTCTCCATCTGACCGCCATAGGTCAGGAGGTTGCCGAGAAAATCTATGAGCGGCACCGATTTTTTATGGAGCAGCTTGTGGCCGCTGGCGTTGATCTTGAAACGGCAGAACAGGAGGCTTGCCGGATCGAACACGCCATCAGTGATACATCTTTCCGAAAGCTGAAGGAGAAAGTACAAGGAACCGATTAGCGCACATCGGTTCCGCTCTGCATAATAAGTTATCTGCCCCGTCCGGGGAAAGAAAAAAACCGTTGACTGGGGCAGATAATTTTGTGCGCTATTTTAAGGTTTAAACTCAATCGGCGGTTTTGAAGGATAATTTCAGAGCCGCCGTTTCTTTGCGTTTACACAAACCAATGACGACTTGCATGGACACGGTAGCCGATTGGAGGTTAATTTACCGTGTCCTTCTTTTTATTTCGCAGTATCCATGATCTGCACCAGTTAAAAAAAGCATAGCCCCTCCATCGGAGCTGTCCGGCTTTGGATATGAACTATACCATGTAAGCAATCTTCTTTATGAAACATTTCTGCGCCCTGCAGGTCCGTTGCGACTTGCTGGGCGCTTTTTGCTGTTTTCCGAGGACAATCCCGCCTCGAAAAAATTTTTTAAGAAATTTTCAAAAAGGAGGCTTTTAGCGGGTAGCGAGCGGCTTTGCGTTCGCCTTGTTAGCGGAAAGGGAGAAACCCACCTCATTCCCCCAGGAAAGGGGGTGAAAAGATGGATATGATCCCCCGCAATGACTATGGCGAGCGGTGCCAGTTCGATGCTTACTGCAAGCTGGTACTGTACCATGAGGCAATCGACTACCTCCGGGAAATGCAGAGGCGCCGTGACAGGGAACTGTCATTCAGCGACCTTCCGCAGATGGAGATGGACAAGCTCTGCATCGTAGATCACTACCCCAGCGACAGATTTACATTCTCGTCCCACGGGTATGACCTACATATCGAAAACGAGCTTGTGGCTGATGCCTTCGCCGGTTTGTCTGTTCAGGAGCAGAGTATTTTGATCCTGCATTTTGTTCTGGACCTGCCGGATCAGGAGGTTGGCCGCCTTGTTGGAATGTCTCGCAGCGCCGTTCAGCGGCGAAGGGCAAAATCATTGACCGAGCTGCGGATCAAGTTGGCCGCACTCATGCCGAAGGGAGGTTGAAGGTATGAAGAAACCCACTTACAAGGGCAAGGAGCTTCTTCCTCTTTCGGTGATCGACGCCGCCCGTGACGGGGACTCTCAGGCTGTGGATCAGGTACTCCGGTATTATGAGGGCTATATCAATAAGCTCTGCACCCGGACGCTTTACGATCTTGACGGTCAGCCCCATGTTCGGGTGGACGAGTACATGAAGTGCCGATTGGAGATCAAGCTCATTCATTCCATTGTCAGCATGAGCTGACAAGCCCGGTCTGAAAGCGGAAACAGCTTATGCCGAGGCCACCACTCTGATCCGCAGCTACCGCGAATCACCCCACACCGACAGCATTGCCACCATGCGCAAGGTAGCCGCCATGCTGTGCGACTTTATGAAAGACCGCCAGAACACCCACTCGGTATACCGCAAGCTGCCCCTGATCCTGGGCGGCGAGCAGAGCGTTTCCGGTGACGAGCCAGTGCGATCCATCAACGAGTATATGGACAAGCTGGAACAGGATCCCCATATCCGCAGTGTGAGCTGGCATGTGGGTTACATCCGCCATGACACGCCGGTGGCTGGCTGTGGCATCGTTGTGGTGCCCCAGACCGAAGCCGACCTGCCCTATGCAGAGGAAGCCGCCGACTGGCTGGCTGTCTACGTCTGGAACAAACGCCGTGAGTTCCACTACACCGGCCTGACAGCTGCTCCAGACAAGGCTTTGCGGATGGCACTGGAGTTTGAGGGCAAGCCTGCTTTCATCACTGACTCTGGCGACAATGTAACCAGCGGTGCCACCGGCTGGAATACCTACATCCTGCGGCAGGTGTTGGTGGAGAAGGAACTGAAAAAGAAGATCCTGTTTGCCAACATCTGCGACCCCGTTGCCTACCAGAAGCTGGCGCAGCTGGAGATCGGCGCAAAGGCCTGCCTGCATCTGGGTGTGAATCACGATGAGATGTCCCACTCGGTGGAGCTGGATGTGACGGTGAAGGCAAAGGGCACTCTGCGCGGCTACCTGCACCATCCCCACGATGCCGTGTATGGCTATTCGGTGGCGGTGTCGGTGGACGGCCTGCCACTGGATATCAATGTGGCAAGTACCCGCCAGACCATGTGCGAAGAGCACCAGTTCGTGGGGGCTGGACTGGGACGCATACGATGTGATTGTGGTCAAGCAGGGCTATATCTTTCCGGAGCTGAAGGAAAAGGCTGCGTTCTCGGTCATGTCCCTGACGCAGGGAGCTACCCCGCAGGATACCCGGATCATTCCCTTCAAGCAGATCATGCGCCCCATGTACCCCATTGACAAAATCTGAAACCGGCCGCAGGCCAAATACAAGAAATCAATAACGAGAGGTGTAAGAAAATGAAACAGTACGATATCCGCTTGGCCAAGGTGCCGCAGCCGCCCAAGGACTGTACTGGAGAGCCGGTCATGCTGACGGATGCCACTATCCAGGAACGTCTGGACAAGGTTCTGCGGGGCATGAAGTCCCGCGGTTTTGAGCAGCTGGTGGTGTACGGTGACGCCGAACACTGCGGTAATTTCCAGTACCTGATGGGATATTTTACCCGCTTTGAAGAGTCTCTGCTGGTTCTGGACGCCGACGGCACGGCTCACTTTGTGCTGGGCAATGAGAATCTGAACAAGGCGTCCAAAGCCCGTATCCCGGGGCAGGCCGTGCATGTTTCACTGTTCTCACTGCCCAACCAGCCCAACCGTGCTGACAAGCCCCTGCGCACTCTGTTGGAGGAGGCAGGCATTGCGCCGGGCCGCCGCATCGGCATTGCAGGATGGAAGCATTTTACCAGCCCGGTGGAGAAAAACGAAAAACTGTTTGACATCCCGGCCTTTATTCTGGATGCCATCCGTGCCATTACCGGCGGCGACGAGAACCTGTTCAATGCCGGAGATCTGTTCCTTGGCGATGGCGGTGCCCGTACCACTAACAACGCTAACGAGATCGCCCATTACGAATATGGCGCTGCACTGGCTTCAGACGGTGTGCTGGATGCTATGGATCTTCTGGCTCCCGGTGTGCCGGAGACCGCACTGGGCGCTCAGCTCAACCGGCAGGGCCAGCACAACAGCATCGTGACCATTGCCGCCAGCGGCCCGCGCTTCATCAAGGGCAATATGTTCCCCACCCAGAACACGGTCAAGGTGGGCGATACCATTTCGCTGACCGTCGGCTATTCGGGCGGCTCCTCCAGCCGCGCAGCCTATGCAGTGCACGACGCTTCGGAGCTGCCGCAGGGCGCTCAGGATTATGTGGAAAAGGTAGCGGCTCCCTACTTTGCCGCCTATACCCGCTGGCTGGAGGAGATCCATGTGGGCATGACCGGCGGTGAGATGTTCGACAAGGTGGAAGAAATTCTGCCCCGTGCAACCTACGGCTGGTCGCTCTGCCCTGGCCATCTGGTGGCCGAGGAAGAATGGCTCTGCTCTCCGATCTATGAGCACTCCGCAGAGGTTCTGCGCAGCGGCATGATGCTGCAGATCGATATCATTCCCTCGGTGCCGGGCTACGGTGGCAGCTGTGCCGAGAGCACCGTGGTGCTGGCCGATGAGACCCTGAAGGAGCAGATCTGCCAGCAGTACCCGGAGATGTGGCAGCGGATGCAGGTGCGTCGGCAGTATATCATCCAGCAGCTTGGCATTCAGCTTTCGGAAGATGTACTGCCCATGTGCGGCACAGTGGCTTATCTGCGGCCCTACCTGCTGGAAAAGGACATGGCATTTGTGAGCCGCTGAGTCCATAAACATCCATGGATGTCTCTGAATACTCTATAATTTTGGCACCCGCCCAGCCTGCAATCAAAAATCCCCGCAAATAATTGCGCGAGAGCTTGAAAAAACGTGAATAAAGAGCACAAATAAAGTATAACAAACCGCCCCGGTTTCCGTAACAGGAAGCCGGGGCAGTTTTTGCGTTGGGTAGCTTGAGCGAGCGACAAGGGGCTGTTGCAAAATAGCCCCAACGAAAAAATGAGATAGACTTCCCCAAAAGGGGTTGCCTATCTCATTTTTTGTTGTAAACTGAAACTGCAATGAACCAGATACAACATGAACAGTATACAGGAAAGGGCGGCATATATCAACAGCTGACCCTGCCAATAAGCGAAAATATTTTAATAGATGAACATGAACCGGTGTATGTAGCCAACGCCCAGCTTGAGGAACTTCCGGCGCTTCTTGATGCGAGGGAGAACCAATATCTCTACCGAATTGTTTCTCCTCTGCATTGCTTTTGACCTCCAGAAGTTCTTTTCCAAATTGCAACGCGGAAAGAGAAAATCTCATCTTTTTCCCCTCAAAAAAGAGTAGAATTTTTTGGAACTGAAAATGTAAAAAGCTGAGCACCTGCTTTTTCACAGAGGCTCAGCTTTGCTATACCTTTTTCTCTGAATTTATGACAAAGTTTTCAACTTTTGGGCTGTTTCAGGCACTCTTTGCTGAAGTTTTCAACGTCTTTCGCTTTTGCTATTTTGCAACAGCCCCTTTTTTGCATCTTGTTTTGTAAGCGGAAAGAGGTTACAATAATAGAAAAGAAAGCGTATATCGGTCGAATAAGGTGGTAGGCCTATGAAGTTTTTTGAAGCGGTTCCAAGCGAACTTTTCTCGCCGCTGGCTTCGCCCAACCGTATTTTATATGCGGATGCACTGGACGTACTGTACGCAGCATACCAAGAAAACTTGAAAATACGGGAAGATGCCTTGTATTCCATGCTGCGCGGCAGGCTGGAGCAGGAACTGGCGGATGCTACGTTTGAAGATGAAGACATTGACGAAGAGGAACTGAGGGATATCTCTGGCCGCGCTCGTTTTTTGATCCGCAAGCTGTGTAGTAAGGGGTGGTTTGAGAAAGAACGCGGGGACGACTTTGAAGAGTATATCACGATTCCTAATTACAGCAGCAGTTTGCTGGGATTATTCCACAAACTCTGCGATGATAGCCCGGCTCGTGGATATTCCTATGTGTTCGGAACTTTCTCAGTCTTAAAGACCGCCGACGACAGCAACAATGCTTACGATAAAATGACGGCTCTCTATAGTGCCTACGATAACACAACGGCGCTGATTAGCTTGTTGCAAATGGTCTATCATAATGTGAAGCATTATTTTCAGACGCAGATCGATATGCAGGATGTCAACCAGGTGCTGGCTGCACACTTTAACGACTTCGGACAAAAGGTTGTGGAGGCATACATCCGTCCGTTGAAAATCAAAGATTCAGTGCCGAAGTATCGTGTCCCCATTCAATCTATACTGAGACGGTGGGAAGAAGATGACGCGCTGCTGATGGCAATGGCAAATGAAGCATTGCGTGATAAGCGGGGCAAGACATTGGAAGACTGCCGTGCCGATTTGCTGCGGAAAATTTTCTGGATCGAAGAACGCTATGATAATTTAGAGAAGGACTATCTTGAAGAAATTGATACGCAGGTCCGGCGCTATACCAGAGCAGCAACACAGAAAATCGAGAACCTGACGAACCGAGATCAAAGCGTGCGCGGCAATTTGAATGTTCTGCTGACGGCACTGTCCAGAAACCGCAGGGCATCTGAACTTGTAGACCAGATACAGCCGGCATTCCAATTGTATGAGCAGTCGTTTTTGTCGGAAAAAAGCCTGTGGTATCGCAAGCGCCCGGGTAAACGGACGAAAGCAGCAGCGGTGCTGATACAAGATGATCAGGTGCCGAATACGGAAGAACAGGTCAGAGCGGCACAGTTACTGCAATCGAAATATGGCCGGGCAGCGGTAAATGCTTATGTGCAGGGATGGCTGGGAGATGCTGACATTCGTTGCTCGGAGGAGCTCTCGCTTGAAGAGGACAAGGATTATATCATGAGTTTGCTGGCAATCCTTGGAAGCAAGGATACATCTGCCAGTTATGTGGTCCAGGAACTCGATGGCACTTTTTGCAAAAATGGCTACTCGATCCCGCAAATGCAGATCCGGAGGAAGGAGAAGAAGCCATGAACTTTGATTTTATTACCAATGCAACGACAAAAGAACTGGAACAATTCAAATCTATCTGCAATCAGCTGCTCAGCCACACGTACGTTGTACGGACAAACTATCAGCCGGGAAAAGGCAGGGTGGATAACCCAGACTATCTTTTTCTATCACGGCACTATGAGGCCGTACAGGAGTACCTGAGTCTGCTGGACTGGGATTTGCGCAGGGATGAACTGAACGGATACTTTTATGTGTTGAACACAGACGAGGCTAACCGTTGCAACCTCAATAAAAAAGAAACGGCGATTTTGCTGGCATTACGGCTGATCTACGAAGAAAATATGGAGCGTTTGGGTTTGGAGCAGGATGCCGTGTGTACTGTGCGGGATGTGCTGGAAAAAGTGGTGACCGACTATCCAGTTTTTCCGGCTAAGCCGAATATGGAAGAGGTCAAACGCGCGTTTGCGGTACTGGAAAACCATTCTGTGATTCAAAGACTGGAAGGAAAATTCAACCAGGGCAGCTGCAGGATCGCAATACTGCCCACCATTCTCTCTGCGGTCTCCAGCGAAAAGCTGAACTTGGTGGTGTCTGTTTTAAAAAAGGAGGAAACAGATGAAGAAGCTGAAGAAGATCCTGCTGATCAACTGGCTCTATTTCAGTAAGGAACTGATTGAAATGGGCGACATCAATTTCCTGACCGGCAAGAACGGCGCCGGAAAGTCAACGGTCATCGATGCACTGCAGATCGTACTGCTGGGCGAGACAAATTCCCGCAATTTTAATCAGGCCGCCAACGAAAAATCGCAGCGCACATTGGAAGGCTATCTGCGCGCCGACATGGATGATAACAGCCCGTATTCCCGCCGTGGTAAGGACTTTTCTACCTATATTGTCTGCGAATTTCAGGATGAGATGGAGGGCGGCAGCTTTGTGACGGGCGTTACCTTTGACTGCCGCAGCGATGGAAGTTACCGTGATACATTCTTTATTTACACGGGGATACTGCCGGAAAATTGCTTTATTGAACAGGGTGAGGCAATGGAGATCTCTGCACTTCGCCGTTTTTTGAAGCAGAACTATGCACGGGCAGAATTTTACGATACCCAAAAAGAGTATCGCCGCAACATGCTTGCAAAGTGGAACGTCCACAACGAGCAGGTCTTACGGATGATGAAGAAGGCTGTTTCGTTCCGGCCAATTGTGGATATCCAAAAATTTATTACGGAGAACATCTGCGATATTCCGGATAAACCCAATATTGAGCTGATGCAGCAAAACATCCGGGATTATAAACGGCACGAATTGCTGGCGCAGCGTCAGCAGGAAAAGCTGGATGCGCTGCAGCAAATCAGCGGGCTGTATCAGGAGATGAACCAAGCCATAGACCGCTGCCAGATCCAGAAGTTTCTGGTACGATGGGCCGAAAAAGAAGCTGCGCAGACAGAAATCGACCAGAGGGAATTGGAACGAACTGAATGCAAGGAGAACCTTGCAAATGTGAATGAGCAACGGGAGGAGCTTGAGCGGCAGATCGAACAGAAAGAAACGCGCCGCAGTGAGCTGGAGCTGGCCTGCAGGCAGAGCAACGTTTTCCAGGAGGAAGAGCGTCTGCTCAACATGGAAAAGGCTCTGAGAGATGAGCAGAAAAAGCTGGAACAGGGTCTGCAAAATCTTGAAGTGGAAATCAAGCGGGAAGCACGGCGTTTACAGAGATTCTGTGGGGAGATACAAGAACTGGAACCGGAAGAACTTCTCATACCGGTGCAGGAAGCGGCGAACACGGCGCAGAAAGCATATGCTGTATTTACTGGTGACGAGAAGGGATTGTTTGCCCGGCCTGTGGAGTTGTTTGAAACGGGGCAGCAGGCAGCGGCCGAATTGTCGGATGCTGTCCGCAGTGCGGCTCATAAAACAGAGGATCGTATTGCAGAGCTGAAGAAGCAAGCCGACCAGAAAAGTGCGGTGCTTGCAAATCTGCGCAGGAACATCAAAGATTATCCCCATGGGCTTCTGCTGTTCAAAGACCGGCTGGAAAAGAATCTGGCGGATAAAACGGGGCATGCGGTTCCCGTTTATATTCTGGCTGATGTGCTGGAAATGGCAGATGAGCGCTGGCGTGGAGCGGTAGAAGGCTACCTAAATAACCAGAAATATTATCTGCTGGTGGAGCCGGGACGTTATCAGGATGCACTTAACATTTACGACCGGCTGAAGCAGGAAGCAGAGTACCGTGCGTTTGGTCTGGTAGATATCGGAAAACTGCGGGAAAAAGAAACACTTCGACCGCTGCCCGGCAGTCTGGCAGAAAAGGTGGAGGCAGAAAACAAGCTGGCACGCAGCTATGTGGACTATCTTCTGGGTCGGGTGATATGCTGCGACACGGCAGAACAGTTGCGCTGCTATAAGACGGCAATCACGGCAGAAGGAATGCTGTATCAGGGCTATGTGGCCCGCGCACTTCGGAAGGGCTGGATGGAAGACGCCTTCATCGGGCGGCGTGCGGTGCAGCTCCGCATCGACCATCTGGAAAAGGAACTGGCCTGTCTGCAGGAAGAGCTGCGGCATTGGCAGCCGCTCCAGAAGCAGCTGACCGGCCTGCAGGAGCCGCTTTTCACCCAAAGATTCGTCCGAATCGATGTGGCGCAAAAGCAGGAGGACTACCAGCGCGTCCAGACGATCACCAAGGAAATCGCAGAAGTCAAAAATCAGCTTTCCCAGCTGAATCTGTTCTGGTTGGATGAGCAGCGGCAGATCATTGAGCATCTGAAAGAAGAGATCCTTGCACTTAACAAGGAAAAAGATGCGAAAAATGTGCAAAGGGGCAATCTGGAAAGCCGCATCCACCAGCTGGAATATGAGATCTTGCCGGAAAAATATCAGCGGTATGAGGCCATCGAAGATGGTTTGAAAGAAGGATTCACGGAGGAATACCGAGAAACCATCGGTGTTCCCCGCTATCGGCAGGAGCTTGTCCGCTTGAAAAAGGCAGATGTCATCCGCAAGAACTTCGGCGACAGTTTGGCGCAGAGCACAAAGGCAATGGACGGGGCTCAGAAGAAACTGTTTGCAGCACGCAGAGAATATGCAGAACGGTTCAAACCCTGTGCATTCCAGATCGAGGTGATGGATAACACCGAATACGAGGAAGAACGGCGTACTCTGCAGGAAAGCGAGCTGCCCCGATACAAAGAAAAGATCCGGGCGGCACGGGAAAGTGCAATGGAGCAATTCCAGAACGATTTCCTTGCCAAACTGAAATCCAGCATCGATCAGGTGCAAGAACAGGTGCACAACCTGAACAAGGCCCTGCGCCAGGCACAATTTGGCACAGACAAGTACCAATTTCGCGTAGGGCCAAACCCGGATTATCTGGATTACTATAACATGATCACGTCAGATGAACTGATGGAAGGCGAATCCGGTCTATTCGCACTGCCCTTTCAGCAAAAATACGGCCCACTGATCGAAAAACTGTTCAGTCAGATCACAATGGCAGACGATACGCAGCTCAATACCCGAAAACAGAGCGAACTACAGGAGAATATCGTCCGCTATACAGACTTCCGGACGTATCTGAAGTTTGATTTGGAAACGACCGATCAGAACGGTTCCAAGCAGCTGCTTTCTCAAACACTGAATATGAAGTCCGGTGGCGAAACACAAACGCCATTCTATATTGCGGTGCTGGCCTCGTTTGCCCAGCTGTACCGCGTCAACGACGCTACCCGTTTTGGTAATACGGTGCGTCTGGTGGTGTTCGATGAAGCTTTCAATAAAATGGATAGTGACCGGATCACGGAGAGTGTACTCCTTCTCCGAAAGATGGGGCTGCAGGCAATCATCTGTACGCCGCCGGATAAGGTCTCGGACATTATGCCCATTGCAGACCGTACGTTATTAGTGGACAAATCCGGATACCGGATGCATATCATTCCATTTGGAAAGGAGATGCAGAATGAAGGAAGCACAGGTGATCCTGAATCGTCTGCTGGATAAGTTTGAAAATAGTAAGCATCTTTCTGAACCCAACACATCCAGACGTCGGGTAATGCTGCGCATTGATAAAAGGGAGTTGCCGGAGTATCAATACGAAGATGCGGTGGTTCGGGACGCTTACAATATTGCAGCGCGGGAGCTGGAGCAGCAGGCTTTGGTGCGTCTGGAATGGGCGATAAAGCAGAGCGTTCTCTCCTGCATTGTGCTGGATCTGGAACGGGTCGCACAGTGCTATGAATGCGCCGACAGAGTGCATCCGCAAAAAAGGGCGGAAGAGGTCGAACGTCTTATTACGCAAAAGTTGGAGGGCAATCCTGTTTCATGGATCGCAGCATGGCGGGATGCTGTATGCACTCAGGCACGGAACAGCATGAAAGTGCCGACGTATTGCAGAGAAAACGATGGTCTGCTGCAGGAGCTTTTGCTCACGTTTCAACGGTATGCGGAGCTGTCCGGCAGTGTGACGATGCGTGCATTCAGCAGCCAGTGTTTTCACGATACCAAGTATTTTGAGCGAAATGTACGGGAGCTGTTTCTTACCATTGCACGAAAATACAATACCCAACTGGCGGCGGCCTGTACAGAAGCGAAACTTGGTGAGCGGGATCAGCTTGCATTTCTGGGAATCTATGCCCGCCCGGAGCTTTACGAACTCTCGGGCGATTGCGCGATCTGCTTGAAGAAGGGAGAACTAAGGCTCAGTGCAGCAGAACCTTATGGATTGGCTTTGCCTAGTACACTTGTGTCAGAGATTGTGGGCATTGAACTGAAAAACATCTGCTGCATTACCTTTATCGAAAATAAAACGAACTATGATGAATATTTGCTGGCAGAAAAACAGCCGGAAGAACTTGTTGTTTATCACGGCGGCTTTCTGAGCCCGCAGAAGAAAAAACTTTTTGAAAAACTGGCTGCTGCGGCAGGGGAAACTATGCAAATTCGATTCTGGGCAGATATTGATCTGGGCGGTTTTTGTATGTTTGAAAACCTGCAAACGGTGTTCCCACAGCTTGAACCCATGCGTATGGAAGGGCGCTTTGTGGAACAGTACCACAAAAATGGCCTGAAGCGGCCGGAGCAGTATCTGAAGAAGCTGAAAGAAGAGCGGAATGCGGGAAGACATACGCTGTTTGTTGATGCAATTGATAAGATTTTGCAATATGGGGTCACAATCGAACAAGAAACATTTCTGGAGTAGAATTCGTGCGAAGATAAAAACGCTTGTTGCCCCATAAAAACGTACTATTATTCTTTCCACCGCTCTGCAATTTTGACATCCGCCCAGGCTGCGATTAAGTCTCCCCGGAAATAAAATCTGATAGGACAAAGAAGATAAAAGCTCTTGGCTTCTGTAATGGAGGCCAAGAGCTTTTTGCATCTTGTTTTGTAAGCGGAAAGAGGGTACAATGATAGCAGAAGTACGCACATCAATGAGGTGATACTATGCTGAACATTTTTTACGGTGATATGAAGGAAGCGGTGTACAATACGGCTTCTTATTTCAAATACGATTACGAGGAAGACTGGATCGTTGACCCGATGGTCAAGGAAATGATTCAGGATGTGGATAAGTCTGCCGTTATCGACAGTGGTGTAATTGACAGCCCGGTCTTGGGTAAAATTCCACCGATTGGTTTGTCTGGTGGCGTAAAGACACTGATTTTGGTAAAGTTTGAGCCGGAGAAAGTGTTCAATGTATCGACTTGTGGCGACAACTGTGCAAAGTGGCTGCTCAAAATTGCAGAGCAGGAGGATCGCACGGTGAATTTGCGTCACCTGATGGATTTTGGCAAAAAGCCGTTTACAATAAAAGTGCTGAATACGAATCAAATCGTTCACAGTATGGAAGAGCTGATTTTGGCCGCAGGTGAGTTTGTGTAAAGGGGCTGACAGAAATGAAAGGCATTCATAAAGTGGTCGTTGGCACAAAGTACCTGAAATATGAATTTGAACTGCGACGCAACTTGACCATCATTCGCGGGGATAGCGCAACGGGTAAAACGACTCTCGTAGATATGATTCGTACACATATGAACGATGGAGAAAGTGGGCCAGTCACTCTAAATTGTGATAAAGGCTGCTATGTGGTAGAAGGAAATCTTTGGAAGGGACAGCTCAACAACATTCAGGACAGCATTGTTTTTATCGACGAAGGAAACGAGTTTGTCAAGACCAAAGATTTTGCGTGTGCGATTCAGCAGACGGATAACTATTATGTTATCGTGACCAGAGAGGGGTTGCCGGCCTTGCCATACAGTGTGGAAGAAGTGTATGGAATCCGAACCTCTGGAAAGTATGGGACACTGAAACGGAGTTATCATTCGTTCTATCGAATTTACCCGGACAGTACAACGGAAAAAATTAAGCCGGAGAAAATTCTGACCGAGGACAGCAATTCGGGGTATCAGTTTTTTGATGCGGTCTGTACAGAACATCAAATGCAATGTGATACTGCGAACGGAAAATCTAATGTATTTTCCTATTTGAAGGTTCATAAGGATGAAAAGATTCTGGTGATTGCAGATGGTGCCGCTTTTGGCCCGGAAATGGACAGGGTGTTGCAGTTGGTGCAGACAAGAAAAAATTTGACACTATATCTGCCGGAATCTTTTGAATGGCTGATACTTTCCTCTGGAATTTTGAAAGATGCAGAGACCACACAGATTTTGCAAACACCGTCTGGCTACATCGATAGTAAGGAATATTTTAGCTGGGAGCGCTACTTTACGGCACTTTTGATAGAGAAAGCGGCTGGGACATATCTGAATTATACTAAGAAAACGCTAAACAAGGCCTATTTGAGTGATAGCACGAAGAATGCGATTCTGGGTCAGATGATGAAAGGGAAACCGGAGTAAATTGGAAGATGCACATGAAAAAGGTGCGAGGCAAAATATGAAACTTATAACGAAAGAAGTTTCAAATCCTGAGAAAAAATTCTGGATTTGGGATGAAAAAATCACAAATAAACAAGATGGGCGAATTTACCCCCATAATACAACGAACGTAGGATCTGGGAAAAGTGTTGCGGTATACCAACTAAGCGAGAGTGGCAAGGAAGAACAGATTGCACAACTAGAAATTCCAGATTATAAAAAATTGGAGGAGTATTATTGGCAAGAAAAAGAGATATGTTTGGATTATACGTATATAGATGAATTTGAGTGGCTTGGAGATAAAGTACCTTATGAAGTAGAAGGAAATCCTTATAGAGAATATGAAAAAATAACAGCTAGGGCAGCGATTTTTTATTCTGAAGAGCCAAAACTGATTCATCTTATGCAGTTAAAGATTCAAAGTGAAGATTTGGATTTTTCATATGCAGGATTTTATAATCTAAATCTTGATATATGCGATATTACCCTTGTAAATGGAAATGTTGAATTTAGAGATGCTCATATTATAGAAACGGAGATTTTATTAGGAGGAATTGAGTGTGGCGGAAGTAGATATTTTACACCAGAAGTATCATTTCGTTACATAAAAGCCCGCAAATCGAAAATTTTAACGATGCTAATGACGCAATCTTTAAGTTTGGATTTTTTATGTGCCAAAACAGAAGAAACAGAGGTTTGCTTGGATCCGCTGCCGAAGACTTTTGAAAATTTGTGTTTTGTGAAATCAAATATTTCTCAAGTAAAGTTGTCTAATGCGTCAATAAAAGAATTAGACATTAGCGAAGCAAGATTTGATTGCTTGGAATTGCTGTGTTGTGAAATTTTGGGTAAAAGTAATCTTAGTGGAAGCATAAAAAGATTTCTATTTAATGATTGCATAAATACAAATATTTTAAGGATTGCATTAGAAGATACAGAAGAAGTATCATTTGAGGATGCAATCAATAGTGGGAGAATTTATTTTAAAGACTTTCCTAAACTAGTTGAAAAGATTACCGAAAAAAAGAATGAACAACTCTTGATGCTAAAGGAAAATTTTAGACAGCTCGGGGAATATGATAATGAAGATATTTGTCATCTTCATTATCAAAAAGCGAAAACGAAAGAAGAAAAAAGATATTATATAAGAGGATTACGCAGGCTGCTGGATTGGATTAGCGGATATGGAACCAAACCGTGCCGAACATTTTTAACTATAATTCTTCTGATTTTAATATTCGGAACGACGTATTATGTAATGCCATGTTTACAATATCAAGGAGTAAGTGGATGGCTAGAGTGCATTTATGCGAGTGCCATTACTTTTTTTGCAGTAGGCTATGGCGATCTTTTTCCTGCTACACTTGCAACGAAGATGGTTTCATTGGTAGAGGCGTTCTCTGGAGTGACAATGACAAGCTATTTCTTGGTGATTCTTTCGAGAAAGGTCATTCGGTAATGATTAATGTCATGGCGGAGTAAAACGAACGCTCTGTAATTTTGGCACCCGCCCAGGCTGCGATTAAAAATCCGAGAGCATAAGGGCTTTATAGCGAATTATCGTTAAAAATCGAGTGTAAAATAAGGCTCACCGTCAATTTTGGCGGTGGGCTTTATTTGCTTGCTCATGTATGAGATGAACCGTGTTTAACACAGAGCTGCTTCCCAGAAGCATCACAGATACACCTCCACGGTCAGGTCGGTCCACGCTGCACGGCGGAACTGGTGGGGCATCTTGTTGGCTTCCCGGTAACGTTTGGCGGTTTCAAAGTCGATGGTGAAGGTGAGGATGGGCTTTTCAGACACAGCCATCAGGTCGGTGCGCTCCTCTTTGGACTTCTTGCAGCCGGTGTTCAGCTTCCAGCGGTAGGAGTAATCGGCAATGGGGGTGACCACTTCAATGAACTGGTCGATCAATTCGGGAGCAAGACAGGCACCGTGCACATCGACCTTCTGAGAAAGAAAATCGTAGATCTCTTTCATGTCCGAAGAGACCGTCTGGGGATCGGGCGCAGGGGAGAGGGCTTTCAGTTCCTGCTCCAAGCGGGCGACCTCATCGTCTGCCTGTTTGCAAAGGGCTTGGTATTCCTCTCTTGGCAGTTCGCCGTCTGCACGCATGGCAGCGTAGTTCAGCTTGCGCTTTTTGATTTTTTCGATCTGGCCCTGAATCGGTGCAGCGGACATTCGTGCAGCGGCTTTCCCATTCTGGCAGCTTTCAATCATCTTGCAGGCACGAAGGATGGCTTTGTTTTGATTGCCCCAGACCTTTTCAAAGATCTTCTTCGCCATCAGTTCCAGCTTCCACTCCGGGATAGAAATGGCATCACAACTGAGCTGTTGGGTCATGTTGTGCTCCAGAACAAAGGAACGGGTCGGGTTGACGGTTCGCATATTGCACTGGTAGCCAATGCTACTAACACTACTAATGGGTTTTGACAGTCGAGGAAGGGAAGCACAATGACTGTGGACGAATTGAGTATCAAACTGCCTCATCTAAAATGTGATTCGGATGTTCAAGAACTCGGAGTTAAATAAGATGGCGGAAGGATGATATGGTGTGGAGCTGTGGATTTCTGGATTTAGCAAGTGGTAGAGTGAAAAGTTCACATGGGCGTGATTGATTCAGTCTGTGTGATGTGGTAATATAAGAAAAAAGAACGGCGGTGAGTCTGTGGCAGAAAAAGACGCATCTGAAAAGATTCTGGAATCCTATAATGATGTATTCTCCGATATTGTAAATGTACTGCTGTTCAACGGAAAGCAAGTTTTAGGTGCAGATGAACTGGAAGATCAGGCTCCACGTACCTATTATAAAGCGAATGGCAGACTCCATGAAATTGAACGGGATGTTGCCAAACGATGGAAGAATGGTAATATCCGAGTGGCGTGTATCGGATTTGAGAACCAAACAGCTTCCGATCCGGATATGCCGCTCCGAGTGATGGGTTATGATGGTGCAGAGTATCGGGCGCAGCTTCTGGGAGATAATGATACAGGAAGCCGTTACCCAGTCGTGACGTTGGTTCTCTATTTTGGACACGAGAAACCGTGGAGTGGGCCGCTTTCTCTGAAAGAACGTCTAAATGTCCCAAAAGAGTTTGAGCCATACGTCAACGATTATAAAATCAATTTGTTCCAGATCGCATATCTGAACCGTGAGCAGGTAGAGCTGTTCCAAAGCGATTTCAAGGTGGTTGCAGACTACTTTGTGCAGAAAAGAGAGAATGGCGACTATGTGCCAAGCTCACAGGATTTGACTCATGTGCAGGAAACGCTTCAGTTGTTGAGCATCATGACGAATGACCACCGATTTGAAGACGCATACAATACCAGTACCGATGACAGGAAAGGAGGCCCACGCAATATGTGTGATGTGCTTGATAAAGTGGAAAACAGAGGCATCGAAAAAGGCATCGTGAAAGGCGAGAGCCGCGGAGAAAACAAAATGGCTTTACTGGTAAAGAAGCTCCTTGACCAGAATCGCATTGACGATGTAAAGAGGGCTTCCGAAGATGAAAAGAGCCGTGCGGAGTTGATGAAAGAGCTTGGAATCAACTGAAAATTTTCAAATGACGTATTATCGTAAATCCTTACGCTCTGTAATTTTGGCACCCGCTCGGGCTGCCATCAAAAATCCCAGAGCGTAAGGATCTTGCAACGGCTCTCCGTTAAAAATCAAGTATAAAACAAGGCCCGCCGTCAATTTTGGCGGTGGGCCTTGTTTGCTCATGTATGAGGTGAATTGCGTTTAACACAGGGCCGCTTCCCAGAAGCATCACAGATACACCCCCACGGTCAGGTCGGTCCACGCTGCACGGCGGAACCGGTAGGGTATCTTGTTGGCTTCCCGGTAGTGTTTGGCGGTTTCAAATCATAGTGCCGCTGTGAGTTCGCAGAAAAACACTTGATGTTTTTTTCATCGTCCTTGACCACACAAGGAAATGAAAAGCTCCCCTGAACAGGTCCGTAAAAAGTAGACAATAGACAAAAGGCCTCCCCGTGTAGGATAATAGAACTACACGAGGAGGTTTACTTAAAGGCTGATATCCTTTCCGCCATTGAGCTTGCTGAAGGCCAGCAGGGAGATGACGGTCAGGATGGTCATGATGGTGGACAATGCGGCTGCAGTGCCGTAGTTGCCGCGGATGACCTCGGTATAGATTGCGACTGTCAGGGTCTTGGTCTTGCCGGTATACAGGATGATTGCGGTGGACAGTTCACTGATCATGGTGACCCAGCTCAGGATAGCACCAGAGATGATGCCGGAAGCCATCATGGGAACCGTGATGCGGAAGAATGCCTTCATCTTGGAAGCGCCCAGCGAGATAGCGGCTTCCTCAATGCTCATGGGGATCTGCTGCAGGATAGCCACCGACGAGCGGATGGTATAGGGCAGACGCCGGATGATGAGGGCTACTACCATGATGAGCATAGTGCCGCTGATGAGGAGCGGGGGCTTATTGAAGCCGATGAGCAGCGCAATGCCAAGGACCGTGCCGGGCACGATGTAGGGAATCATCGAGAGGATGTCCACCACGTTGGTCAGGGCATTGCGGCGGCGCACCACCAGATAAGCGATGAGAACAGCCAGCAGCACGATGACGACCAGTGCCAGCAGGGGGATGATGATGGTATTCTGAATGCTGCGGCCCAGCTTGCCGATGGCGGTCTGGTAGCTCTGCAGCGAGTAGCCGTCCACAAAGATCTTACCCTGCGTGTTCTTGAACGAGGTGTAGATGACGTAGGCCTGCGGCATGATGGCGATGCCCACTACAAGGTAGACGACCAGATGCACCAGAGCGTTGATGCCCTTGCGGGCCTCCCGCTCCTCCACGGGGTGCATACTGTTCAGGGCGAAGGCGTTCTTGTTGGAAACGTACTTCTGGACGAGGAACACCAGCGTGGTGATGACGATAGCGATGACGGCGATAGCGGCTGCAAAGCCGTCGCTGCCGCCTACCTCGTTGATGAACTCGGTGTAAAGGACAACAGGGAAGGTACGGTAGCCCTCACCGATGAGCATCGGGGTGCCGAAGTCTGCAAAGGAGCGCATGAACACCAGCAGAGCCGCAGCCAGCAGGGTGGGCATGATCAGGGGCACGACCACTTTGAAGAAGCAGGCAATGCCAGAGCATCCGAGGTTTTCAGCCGCCTCGATGAGGGAGTTGTCGATGTTCTTCAATGCACCCTTGGCGTAGAGGAACACCAGCGGGAACAGCTGGAGCGTCATGACCAGCACGATGCCGCCGAAGCCGTAGATGTCCGGGATGGCGATGCCGAGGTTTTTGAAGAAGGTGGTGATGATACCGCTGCGACCCAGCAGCAGGATCCATGAGTAGGCACCGATGAAGGGAGCCGACATAGATGCCACCACAATGAGGATATTCAGCACCGGCTTGCCCTTGATCTTAAAGATCGTGAACAGGTATGCCAGTGGGGTGCCAATGGCGATGGAGAGCACCGTCGCTGTGATGGACACCTTGAAGCTGTTGATCAGGGTATCGAAATAGTAGCTCTTGGAAAAGAACTTCGTGAAATAAGCCAGCGTGAAGCTGCCGGTGTCGGGGTCCAGCACAGACTGGCGGATCAGGTATGCCATCGGGTAAAGCAGGAACAGTACATAGAGCGCGATGGTCCCCAGCGTAATGGCTCCCCAGACATCAAGACGGAACTTATTATTGTTTTTCATAAGCGTCGCTCCTGATGAGATTGGTACCGCCGTCCTTGGTAAAGACGTTGATCTTCTCTTTCTTGACCTTCAGCAGCACCTTCTCGCCCTTCTTGAGACCCTCGCCAATGGAGGACTCCTCTACGATCTCCACCGAGTCGCCCTGATCGGTGTCAATGGTGTAGTGAGTGTTGAGACCGAGGTAGGTACACTCCTGCACGGTGCCGTGGATGCCATCGGTGCCGTCCTTGCAGATAATGAACTCCTCCGGGCGGATGGAACAGCGCACATCCTGCTCGGCAGCCTTGTCCAGAGCGTCGATGTGCTCATGGTAGCCGTCGGCAAAGGTGATGATGCCGTCCTTGACGTGGGCATTCACGATGTTGGTGCGGCCGATAAAGGTGGCAACGAAGACATTCTTCGGGCGCTGGTAGATGTCGCGGGGAGTGCCAACGTGCTGGATGACGCCCTCCTTCATAACGGCGATACGGTCGCTGATGGCCATTGCCTCTTCCTGATCGTGGGTGACGTACACGGTGGTGATGCCTACGCTTTTCTGGGTGTGGCGGATGACGCTGCGCATCTCGACACGGAGCTTTGCGTCCAGATTGGAAAGCGGCTCGTCCATCAGCAGCACATCCGGCGAGATAACCAGTGCGCGAGCCAGTGCGATACGCTGCTGCTGACCGCCGGAAAGCTGGTTGGGCATCCGGTCGGCATACTGCATGATCTGCATCAGGTTCAGAAACTCATCCGTCCGCTTCTTGATCTCGGCCTTGTCCACCTTGCGGTTTTTCAGACCGAATGCCACATTGTCCCGGACGGAGAGGTTCGGGAAGATGGCATAGTTCTGGAACACCATGCCGATGTTGCGCTTGCTGGGGTCCATATCGTTGATGCGCTTCTCGTTGAAGAAGATGTCGCCGCCCTCAATGGAGTTGAAGCCTGCGATCATACGGAGAAGGGTGGTCTTGCCGCAGCCGGAGGGACCCAGCAGGGTGAACAGCTCACCATCTCCGATCTCCAGATTCAGGTCCGGGATGACCGTATTATTCCCGTAGCGCTTTACTGCGTCTTTGACTGATATTCTGCTCATACTAGCCTCCTGCTGCCCTTTGAATTACTTGCTCTGCAGATCGGTGAAGATCTCAGTGTACTTGTCCACCAGCTCGGACTTGTGGGCGCTGACGTAGGGAATGTCCTCCTCGATGACATTGATGTCCGCCATCGGGGTCATGGCATCGTTGGTGGCAGCGTCCTTCATAACAGGACGGTTGGTCAGGGTGCTGCCCCAGATGTTCTGGACTTCCTCGCTCAGGATGAAGTCAATGAACAGCTTGGCATTGTCCATGTTCTTTGCGCCCTTGATGATGGTGGCAGAAGCAGGAAGGAAGACAGTACCCTCCTTCATGTAAACGATCCTGACAGGTGCGCCGTCCAGAACCAGCTGAGCACAGGGATCCTCATAGGACAGACCCACCACATACTCGCCATCGGCAACTCCCTTGTAAACGCCGCTGGAGCTTTCGCAGATCTTGCCGTCCACATTCTCAAACAGGTCGTGGACGTACTGCCATGCCTTATCGTCCTCGTAGCCGCCCATTGCAAGCAGCATATTGGTCAGGTGTGCGAAAGCGGAAGAGGAGTTGGCGGGGTCGGCAGTGGCGATCTTGCCCTTCAGGGCCGGGTTCAGCAGATCCTCGTAGCCCTCGATCTTGATGTCACCGATGAGGTCGGTGTTGACGATGAGGACGCTGCCGTCCAGCACGTTGCCGGTGATGAAGCCGCACTTGTTCTTGTAGGCGTCGATGACGTTTGCATCGTTGGCGGAAACATACGGCTCCCACAGGTCCTCGTTGGTGTACATCAGCGACCAGGAGCCGCCGAACAGGACATCTGCGTAGGGATCGTTCTTTTCGGACTGGATACGCTTGACCAGTTCGCCGGTGCCGGCCTGGATCAGCTCGACGTTGACGCCGTATTTCTCCTCAAACAGAGGAATGGTGGCGTTCAGCAGGCCCTCAGAGTTGGGCGAGTAGATCACGAGGTCGCCGCCGCCCTGTGCAGCAGAACCAGAAGCGGCAGTGGAAGCAGCGGTAGAACCGGCAGAAGAGGTGCTGGCGGAGGAGCCGCCGCAAGCGCTCAGAGCAGCAGAAGCTGCGATAACACCGGTAGCCATCAGGAACGAACGACGAGAAATCTTTTTCATAGTAAAAACCTCCATTTTTTACCTGAAACCTTTCGATAGTCCCATTTTAATGCTTCTAGCACAAAAATAATACTCAAATTGCAGAACAAATGGAAAAAATACCGAACAGCGGCTGTCCGGTATTCTTTCATAGACACTTATTTCAAGGTGCTCTGGTACTCCCGCACCGAGCAGCCTATGTATTTTTTGAAAACGTGGTTAAAATATTTGTACTCACCAATGCCGCACTCCCAGCCGATTTGGGAGATGGGCAGTTTTCCCTTCCGGATGAGTTCCAGAGCGTTCTGAATGCGGCAGCGGTTGAGGTAGTCAATGACCGTTGTGCCAAGCTCTTTCTGAAACTTCTGGTTGATGTACCGTTCCGAGTAGTGGAACTGTTCCTGAAGGTCAGCAAGTGTTATCTTGCTCCGGTAATTCTCTTTCAGATAGGCTGCGATGCGCAGCACCAGCGGGTCAGTGACCTTATCTTCGCTTAATGGCGGCAGAGCTGTCCGGCTGCGGACGGCCTCTGCCTCGTCCTCCCGCTGTTGGAGGTACTGGTTATCCCCCGCAAGGCGGACCGCCTTCTCCAGCGCAGTACGCATCTCGTCCATGTCGAGAGGCTTGAGCACATAATCCGATACGCCGTTCCGGATAGCCTGCTGGGCGTACTCGAACTCCGAGTAGCCTGTCAGGATGATGGCGATATAGTTGAATTTCTCCCGGGTGTCGGCGATCATCTCAAGACCATTTTTTACCGGCATGGTAATGTCGGTAATGACGATGTCAGGCTGCAGTTCAGCGATCTTTTCTTCACCTGCTGCCCCATTCTCTGCCTCGCCCACCACCGAGCAGCCGCACTCCTCCCACGGTACCGAGTAGCGAATGCCCTTGCGGATGATCTCTTCATCTTCTACCAGCAGAACGCGATACATGGTTTACATTCCTCCCAGCCGGAGCTTGAGCTTCACCGTGAAGCCTTCGCCCTCGGTGCTGTCGATGGTCAGTCCGCTGTCACCGCCGTAGCCCAGCCAGATGCGACGGTTGATGTTCTGCAGACCATTGTGCTCGATGTTCACTTCATCCGAGCGCAGGATGTCTCGCAGCTGTTCCAGCATGGTCTCGTCCACGCCTCCGCCGTTGTCCTCTACCGTGAAATAGAGTGCATCCTCCCCCAGCCAGCCCCGTACCCTTATATGGATGCGTGGCTTCTTCTGGAAGCCATATTTGATGCTGTTTTCCAGCAAGGGCTGTAAAAGCAGCTTCGGGATGATGAACTCCATGCAGGCGTCGTCGATGTCGATCTCGTAGGAGAAATTCGCACCGAAGCGGGTGGACTGGATCACAAGGTAATCCTGCAGATAGTTCAGATCATCTTTAACAGGGACATTGTGCTTTGTGTTGTTGATGCTGTAGCGCAGGATGCCGATAAACCGCCCGATCAGCTGCTGGGCTCGCTGGGGGTCTGTCGGGATAAGATAGCGGATATTGTCCAGCGTATTATAAATAAAGTGGGGATTGATCTGCGCCTGAAGATTCTGCATCTCCATCCGGTTGTTCACTTCGGCAAGAGCGATGTTGCGCTGGCTCAGCTCCTGAATGCTGCGAACCATCTTGTTGACCTGACGGGCGATCTCCTCGATCTCATCGCCGGTGTCGATCTCGATGATGTGATCAGGGTCCTCCTTGCGGATGATGCGGATCTCCCGCACGAGGGTGTCCACCGACTTTACCATCTGCTCAGTCATAGCGTGCATGATACGGGCGAACATTGCTGCCCAACTCAGTCCCAGCAGTACGATCAGGAGCAGACCCACGAAGAGATAACTGTAATTCGTGGGCGAGTAGATGAAGGAGTAAGCCAACACCGTGCCGTTTTCCAGCGAGCGGCTGCTGCGGAGATAGCGGTTCCCGTTCACCCGCACATACTGCGCCGCATCGGCGGGCAGATACTTGTTAGCGTTCTTCTGGGAGAGGAAGGAGGAGCTTGAACAGGTGATGACATCACCGTTGGATTTGGTGAGGATGGCATCGTACTGGTACTGGCTGAACAGTTTTGTCCAGTCGTTCTCATTCAGATAAACTGCCGCAGCACCCTGATATTCGCCATCCCGGTAGAGCGGATGGATCATAACGTATTCTGAGCTGTTGGCCCGGAAGTGGTAGACCGTGGTGTAGACGGCCCGCATAAGATGGCAGGCGTTGTCCACGGCGATGCCGTTGAATTCCTGCCGGTGGAGATTCATCTCTCCCTCCGAAAAGGTCGTGAACCGAACCTTTCCCTCAGAGTCGGTAAGGATGAGCTGTATCTCCACAAGAGCCGAGACGTTGTACTGGCTGATAAGATAACGCAGGTTGTCCTGATCATTCCGCAGCTCGGAGAGGAACAGCCCGGTGTGTCCGGCGTCCAGCAGAAAGGCGGACGTGCTATTGTATACCTCATGGAAGGTGGAGGCGACACTCTCCAGATGGTCTTCCCGCCGGGCGTTCTGGCTGAGAGCATTCACAGCAGCGATTGCAATGCAGAACAAAAGACATCCCAGCAGCAGGCTTGAGATCAGCTTACGGGAGACGCTCTGCTCCAGCTCCTGCTGAAAGCGGCTCTTTTTGTAGGTGCGATCGCGGTGACTATGCTCCATACTTTTTTCGCTCCTGCTCTTCGGCAAACTTTGCCATACTTCGATTATAATGCCTTGAATCAGATGAGTCAACGGGCGTGTTGCGGTCATTTTTATTGCATAACACAAAAAACTGCCCGGAACGATAGGAGAAGGTCGTTCCGGGCAGTTTTGGCAGTACATGGAAAAGGACTTTTTACAGCATTTTCACGGTCAGAGCCTCGCTGGTGAGGTCCTGCGCGGTGTTGCTGTGGGCAGGGTCATCCAGCATATACCGCAGCACCAGAACTTCGCCTACATAGAGGAATGCTGCCTTGATGGGGATGCTGCCGGAGTCCAGCGGGCTTTCCTGTGCGCCGCAGAGAAGGACGATATCTGCGAGCAATGCGCCGGGGGAATCCTCGTAATGGGTCAGGAGGATGATTTTTGCCCCGGCGGCCTTGGCGGTGCGCAGTGTCTCCATCATGTCGCGGGTCGCGCCGGAGTAGGAGACGAAGAGCACAACGTCGGCCTCGTTCATCAGACTGGCAGTCAGTAGCTGTAAATGGCTGTCGCCTGCGGTGCGGAACTTGGTGGAAAGGCTGGCGAAGCGGGCGCAGATGTCGTTTGCCAGGAGCATACTGCCGCCCTGTCCGAGGCAGAACACCTGCCTGGCCTCCTGCATCAGGTGTACGGCCTCGTCCACGGCCTCGGTAGAGAGAGCGTTCTGGGTGCCGTTGATGGCAGTGAGAAAGCGGGCGTATGCGTGCTCGCAAAGTTCTGCGGTGGTGGCACCGGGCTGCAGCTCTCTCTGGCTGGAGGGTGTGCCGGTGGCATTGGCCTGCGCCAGCGCAATACGCATCTCATGGTAGCCGTCGAACCCCAAAGCCCGGCAGAACCGGAACACTGTCGCCTCGGCGACATTGCACTCCCGGGCCAGCGAGGAAATGGAGAGATACTGCGCTTCGTCCGCATGCTGCAGCAGGTAGTCGGCGACCGCATGGCCGGATCTGGTCAGCTGGTCCTGTCGTTGATGCAGCAATTCCCAAAAATTTGTACCCATGGTCAAGCTCCTTCGAGCAGGCTGCAATGCCCGCACTATTCCTTATGCTTTCTTTTGCCCCCTTCCGCTGCACAGGGAAGGGGGCATTTTTATAAAAAAAGTATAAAAGAAGTTTGACCGCTTGACAAGTGTGCCTTTCGCCATAATTCGGATGAAAAAGCTGTGCAGAGCATCCAAAAAACGAGGAAAAGTACGACTTATTACTGAAAATAAATTTCAAAACTGCGACAGGAAGAACGAAAATGATTTTCAAACTGAAAATGACAAACTGCGCAGAAATGATTACAAAACGGCTACAACTGGCGTCAAAATTAGTGAAAGTGGCCAAAATCTGGCTGGTATCCCAGATATTTGTGCGGAATAGACAAGAAAACTTTCTGAAAATTGTATATGCGACCGATGGACAAGATGAAAGAAGTTTTCTATAATAAGGCCAACAAGAGCGGTCAGGGATGAAGGACCGCCGATATGATGATAGGTAAGGAGAACTTATTATGAAGAACGCTATTTCTCGTCGCTCCTTCTTGAAGGCCGTTGGCATTATGAGCGCAGCGGGTGCGCTGGCTGCCTGCGGCGGCAAGTCAGCTTCTACCAGCATGGCAGCTTCTACCAGCATGGCAGCTTCTACTGCCGCTTCCGGCTCTGCATCCGGCGCAAGCATCAAGCTGTGGACATACCCCATCGGCGGCTGGGGCAAGGACGAGACCGTGCAGGAGCTTATCGCCAGCTTCAACGCAAAGTATCCTGACATTAAAGTGGCCGTTGAGTATCTCGACTACACCAACGGCGATGACCAGGTGAACACCGCCATCGAGGGCGGCAGCGCACCCGACCTCATCATGGAAGGCCCCGAGCGTCTGGTGGCCAACTGGGGCGCAAAGGGTGTCATGGCTCCGCTGAACGATCTGTGGACCGACGACGCCAAGAAGGACATTTACGAGTCCGTCAACTCCGCCTGCCACAACGACAAGGGCGACTACTACGAGTACCCCCTGTGCATGACCGCACACTGCATGGCCGTCAACATGACCAAGGTCAAGGAAGTGGGCGCTGACAAGTATCTCGACACCGATAAGCACACCTGGAGCACCGAGGGCTTCCTGAACACCGTTGACGCTCTGTACAAGGGCGGCTACGAGAACGTGGCAGCCATCTACTGCGGCGGTCAGGGCGGCGACCAGGGTACCCGCGCTATTATCAACAATATGTACGGCGGCACCTTCACCGACGACGCTCACACCAAGTACACTGCGGACTCTGCCGAGAACATCAAGGCCATCCAGACCCTGTACGACACCGACGGCATCAACTTCGACGCTTCCATCGCCGGCGGCGACGAGATCACTCTGTTCCGCAACGGCACCCTGCAGATGGCATTCTGCTGGAACATCGCTCAGCAGCTGAACGCCGACAACAACGACGCCGGCCTGACCAACGACGGCGACGAGATCATGCCCATGGCATTCCCGACTGCAAGCGGCGACCCGAAGCTCTGCGGCGGCATCTGGGGCTTTGGCGTCTTCGACAATGGCGATGAGGCCAAGGTCAAGGCAGCCAAGACCTTCATTGAGTTCATCGCTGCTGATCCTGATCAGGTGAAGGACAGCGTTCTGGCTTCCACCTACTTCCCGGTCCGCGCCAGTGTGGGCGACATCTACGCCGACAACGCCATCATGAGCGAGTACACCAAGTTCATGGCCTATCTGGGCGACTACTACCAGATCACTCCGGGCTGGGCAACCGCCCGCACCGAGTGGTGGAACATGCTCCAGCGTGTAGGCACCGGCGAAGACGTTGCCACTTCTGTCGCAACCTTTGTCCAGAACGCCAACGCAGCCGCCAAAGCCTGAGCTTTTCTGCCTGAGGGCAAATAAGTAATGACGGCCCCTCCCTCGAACATCCCGGCGAGGGAGGGGCATTTTATGTAAGATAAGCACCCAATCAGAACGAAAGGTCTGGTGATTTCTTTGGCTGCAAAGACTGCAAGCATCAAAGAGCCGAAGCGCAGCAGCGCACTGGTTCGGCAGGAGACCGTCGCTTCCTACCTGTTCCTTCTGCCCAGCCTCATCTTTTTTCTCGGCTTCGTCATTTACCCCATGATACTCTGCGTGGTCACGAGCTTTTTTGACTCGACCATGAACCGTGCCGACGTCTTTGTGGGTCTTGCCAACTACGCAGAGCTGTTCGCAGACCCCATCTTCATCGGCGCTTTGCGCAACACCTTCATCATCGTGGTCGTCTCGGTGCCTGTGACCTGTGCGTTCTCGCTGTGGGTCAGCTCGGCCATCGTCGATTTGCCCGAGTGGGCCACCAGCCTCTTCCGCTGCGTGTTCTACCTGCCGGTCGTCACCGGCTCGGTGGCTGTCACCGTCGTGTGGAAGTGGATGTACAACAACTACTACGGCATCTTCAACTATCTGGGCAAGGCTGTGGGCCTCATCGATAAAAACATCAACTGGCTGGGCGATGAAAAATACGCTCTGGGCTGCATCATCCTCATCCTGCTCACTACTTCTGTCGGCCAGCCCATCGTGCTGTACGTTTCCGCACTGGGCAACGTAGACCAGTCCATCGTGGAAGCCGCTGAAGTGGACGGTGCCACCGATTTCCAGTGCTTCTGGCGCATCAAGTGGCCCGCCATCATGCCCACCACCCTGTACATCCTGGTCATCACGACCATCAACTCCTTCCAGTGCTTCGCACTGATCCAGCTGCTGACCTCCGGCGGCCCCAACCACAGCACCGATACCATCATGTACTACATCTACTACACGGCATTCAAGCTCTACCGCTATGGTTACGGCAACGCAATGGGCGTTGTGCTGGCCGTTATCATCGCCATCCTGTCGGCTGTCCAGTTCAGGTTTGGCAGTCAGGATAATTAAAGGAGGTGCCGGGCAATGACTGCAACTGCAAAAAAACAGAAACCGTTGAAGCGTCACCCCAGCAAGCTGAAAAAGATGAGCGCTTACATGATACTGACGTTCATCCTTATCAGCATCGTGGCCGTGCTGTTCGCGTTCCCGCTGTACTGGATCATCACCGGTTCCTTTAAGACCGGCGCGGCCATCAACTCCACGACCCCCGAGTGGTGGCCCAGCCAGTGGGTGCTGACCAACTACCAGAAACTTTTCGCAGGCAAGAGCGCACCCCTGTGGCAGCTGGCCGTGCCCTTCAGCCACTCTTTCAGCGCGGATGGAGAGCCGATCTATTTCTCCGTCGGCCCGACTGCTCCGGCCGCCCTGCGCTGGATGATCAACACCGTGTTCATGGCCGTCATGTCCATGATCCTCACCTGCATCACCGCCGCAATGGCAGGCTATGCGCTGGCAAAAAAGCGCTTCGTCGGCCGCAGGCTGCTCTTCACCCTCATCGTCTGCGCAATGGCCCTGCCCAAGCAGGTCATCCTCATCCCGCTGCTGCGTGAGATGAGCGCACTGAACCTTTACAATACCATCTGGGCCGTCATTTTCCCCATCGTGGGCTGGCCCTTCGGCGTCTTTTTGATGAAGCAGTTCAGTGAGGGCATCCCCACCGAGATGCTGGAAGCGGCCCGTATCGACGGTGCCAGCGAGGCGCGCACCTTCGTCAGCATCGTGCTCCCGATGGTCAAGCCGGGCATCGGCGCGCTGGCCATCTTTACCTTCATCAACAGCTGGAACGATTACTTCATGCAGCTCATCATGCTGTCCAGCACCAGCAACCTGACGATCTCGCTGGGCATCGCAAAGCTGCAGGCGGAGAACAGCACCGACTTCGGCCTTATCATGGCAGGCGCCGCTCTGGCCGCTGTGCCGATCATCATCATCTTCCTGATCTTCCAGAAATACTTCACAAAGGGCATCGCAATGGGTGCGGTCAAAGGCTAAAATCCCGACCGCCGCCTGCGGCGGAAACAGGGAGGGATTTTTGGCGCCGCGGTCAGCAGGACGCGAGTGCCGCACCAAGGCACGAAGCGGACGCTGGGAACCGCAAGAGGGCGCTGCTGCCGTTTCCCGAACGGAGAGCGTGCAGGGCTTGAAGATTCAGGAAACAGGGAGAAATTTTTGGCGCCGCGGTCAGCAGGATGCGAGGCCCGCCCAAGGGCCGAAGCAGACGCTGGGAACCGCAAGAGGGCGCTGCTGCCGTTTCCCAAACGGAGAGCGTGCAGGGCTTGAATCATCAGAAAGGACATGGACAAATGAAAGACATTACCAAGTATCAGGGCGTTATCCCGGCCTTCTATGCCTGCTACGACGCAGAGGGCAATATCTCCACCGAGGGCGTCAGGGCGCTGACCCGCCATCTGATCGCAAAGGGCGTCAAGGGCGTGTATGTGGGCGGCTCCTCCGGTGAGTGCATCTATCAGCACGTCGATGAGCGCAAGGCCGTGCTGGAAGCCGTCATGAGTGAAGCCAAAGGCAAACTGACCGTCATCGCACACGTCGGCTGCAACAACACCGCCGACAGCGTCGAGCTGGCCCGCCACGCCGAGAGCGTGGGCGTGGATGCCATTGCATCGATCCCGCCCATCTACTTCCATCTGCCGGAGTACGCCATCGCCAAATATTGGAACGAGATGTCGGCGGCAGCTCCCAACACCGAGTTCGTCATCTACAACATCCCCCAGCTGGCCGGCACCGGCCTGACCATGAGCCTGCTGCGCGAGATGCTCAAGAACCCCAACGTCGTTGCCGTCAAGAACAGCTCCATGCCCACCCAGGACATCCAGATGTTCAAGGATGCCGGCATTGCCGCCCGTGGCGAGGGCAATTTCGTGGTCTTCAACGGCCCGGATGAGCAGTTCGTCTCCGGCCGCGTCATCGGCGCGGACGGCGGCATCGGCGGCACCTATGCCGTCATGCCGGAGCTGTATCTGGCCATGAACGAGCACATCAACAAGGGCGAGATCGAAGCTGCCCGCGCCATTCAGTACGACGCCGACCGCATCATTTATAAGATGTGCGAAGCCCACGGCAACCTCTACGCGGTGCAGAAGGAGATCCTGCGCCGGATGTACGGCCTTGAGCTGGGCGGCGTCCGCGAGCCGATGCCCGGCCTCATCCCGGAAGATGAGCCCATCGTCGCCGAAGCACAGGCCATGCTCGAAGCCGCCATCGCAAAGCTCTGAAGAATCAAAAAGCGCCCCCTCTCCGTCTCTCAATGAGGGGAGAGGGCAGGCGCTCTTTGTGCTTCTGTCAAAAAAACACTTGGTTAGGAGAAAATCAACATGATCTGCGACGCACTGGAGCACCTGAACCGTTATCGCGGGCTCCACCGGAACCTTGACACTGCCATCGACTATCTTACCGCCTACCATGTGGCCCACGATTTGAGCGATCTGCCGCTGGGCCGCACCGAGGTGGACGGCGGGAACATCTTCATCAACGTGATGGAGGCCGATCTGAGCCCCGACAGCACCCGCCTCGAATACCACAAAAAGTACGCTGACCTTCAAATCGATTTGACCGGCGGCGAGGGCTGGGGCTATACGACTCTGCCCGGCGAAGAGGCGGGGGAGTTTACGGGAGATATTGGTTTCAGGACCAGTCCGGATGCCGTCAGCGGCACGCTGGGCGAGGGGCGGTTCGTCCTGTTTTTCCCCGGCGAGCTGCACAAGCCCGGCGTGGCACGCCCCGGCTGTGCTCATGTGCGCAAAGCGGTCATCAAGATCAGGATGGAGGATTGATGGATATGGAGAAAGAAACACTGTTTGAGCAGATCAAAGGCGGCCTCATCGTCTCCTGTCAAGCACTTGAGACGGAGCCTCTTTACACCAAAGAGGGCGGCGTCATGCCCCTGATGGCGAAAGCCGCCGCCATGAGCGGAGCCGTGGGCATCCGCGCCAACACCGTCCGCGACATCACCCAGATCAAACAGGTGGTGGACCTGCCGGTCATCGGCATCATCAAAAAGGATTACCCCGGCACCCCCATGTACATCACCGTCACCATGAAGGAAGTGGACGAGCTGGTAGCCTGCGGTGTGGACATCCTTGCCGTGCAGGGTACGGGTGCGCTGCGCCCCGACGGCTCTACTTCGGCCCAGTTCATCCGCGCCATCAAGGCGAAATATCCCGACCAGCTGCTCATGGCGGACTGCGACAATTTCGAGAACGCCATGCTCTGCGCCGAGGCCGGCGCTGATTTTGTGGGCACCACTATGCGCGGCTATACCCCCGAGACGCAGGGGATCAACGATATTGATTTTGAGTTTGTCCATAAGCTGGCCGCGGAATGTCCGGCGAAGATCATCGCCGAGGGCCATATCCATTACCCTGAGCAGGCTGTCAAGGCGCTGGAAGCCGGAGCTTTCGCCCTCGTCGTCGGCGGTGCCATCACCCGCCCGGCGGAGATCACCGCCCGCTTCACCGGTGCCATCAACGCCATGCACAAATAATACGGAGATACGACTATGAAACAGTATCTTGCCATTGATATTGGCGGCACTGCCGTCAAGCTGGGCATCGTGGACGAAGAGGGCCGTGTGCTCTCCAAAACGGAGCAGAGCGTCTGCTTCGACAACTACGAGACGCCCATCCTCACCACGGTGCTGTCTGCTGCCGAACGATTCCTCAAGGAGCAGGCTGTTGAACCGCAGGGCCTTGCGGGCATCGGCGTTTCCGCTGCAGGACAAATCGACACCAGAAAGGGCATCGTGGCCGGGACCTGCGGCAGCCTGCCCAACTACATCGGAAGCCCCATTAAAGCAGAGCTGGAAGCGAAGTTCGGCCTGCCGACCACTGTCGCCAACGACGCCAACTGCATGACGCTGGGTGAAGTCTGGGTCGGCGGCGCGAAGGGCTACACGGACGTCATCGGCGTCACGCTGGGGACCGGCGTCGGCGGCGGCATCCTCACCGGAGGCCGCCTGCTGGAAGGTGCGCGGGGTCTCGGCGGTGAGCTGGGACACTTCCGCACCCACGCGCTGGATGGCGTGTTCTGCACCTGCGGCGCGTCGGGCTGCTGGGAGCGGTACGCCGCAACCACCGCTCTGGTGCGGGGCGCACAGCCCCGGAACCCGAAGTGGAAGGATGGCCGCGCTATCTTTGAGTCGGCCCATGCAGGCGACCCCACCATCCTGGCGCTTCTGGACGACTGGACGGATGAGATCGCCCAGGGCCTTGCGGGCATGGTGCATATCTTCAACCCACAGCTCATCCTCATCGGCGGCGGCGTCAGCGCACAGCAGGAGCTGCTGATAGACCCCATCGCAAGGAAAGTGCGTGCCTCCGTGATGCCCGCTTTTGCGGAAGGACTGGAGATCCGCGCCGCCCAGCTCCACAACGACGCCGGCATGGTGGGCGCAGTTTACTATTTCCGCCAGTCGCGGGGCGAGATCTGAAAGGGGAAGAGACGATGAAAAAACATATCCTTTGTCTGGGCGACTCCAACACCCACGGCTACTGTGCCGACCCGGCGGACTGTGCCGACCACGGCATCCGCTTCAACGAGGACGAGCGCTGGACCTGCCGCCTGCAGACGGCGCTTGGCAGCGACTATCTCGTGACGGAAGAGGGCCTTTCGGGCCGGACGACCGTTTTTGTGGACCCCATCCATGAGTCGATGGACGCTCTGAGTGTGGCTTATTCGCTCCTCAAGAGCCATGAAGCCATCGATCTGCTCATCATCATGCTGGGGACCAACGACGTCAAAGAGCGGTTCAACGCCAATGCCGCCTGTATCGGCGCGGGTATGGAACGGCTGATCCTCAAAGCCAGGAGCGTGGACTGCTGGGGGACCAAGGCTCCCAACATCCTCGTCGTGGCCCCGCCCCGCATCGGCGATGGCTTCCATGATGCCGTCATGGGAGAGGGCTGTGTGGAAAAGTCGAAGGGCGTGGCTGAGCAGTTCCGTATCGTCGCGGAACGTCAGAACGTCCATTTCCTCAATGCCGCCGACTGCGAGTTCAATCAGGTGGACTTCATGCATCTGACCCGTAAGGGCCACGCACAGCTGGCGGACCTGCTGGCAAAGGAAGTGCCGACGCTTTTATAATAGCATAACGAGCCGCCCCGGCTTCCTGTTGCGGAAACCGGGGCGGTTTTGCTGTTTTTGGACTCTGACTTCCGCAGGGATGTGCTTCCTGAACGTGATGATAGATCTGCACAAAAGAGTCCGGACAAGCTGTTCAAGACGCTGAAGCTTTATGGAAGCGGAAAGCCGAAAGCGGCACTCCGGGGGATCTTTGCGGATGGGAAGGAAACGATTTCGAACTTCTCCGTTGCATTTCGCACCAAAGTATGTTTCAATAAAAAGCAGCAAATGGAATGGAACGGAGAAGGGAGAGACTGCGGGATGCTGAAAATTGCTGTCGTCGAAGACCAGCAGGAAGTGCGGGAAGAGCTGTGCCGGTTCATCCGGCAGTACGCCGCCGAGAACAGCCTGCAGGTCGAGGTGCTGCCCATCGAGGATGGGGCCGTCATTGCGGAGCACTACGAGCCGGGGTATGACATCATCTTTATGGATGTGGAGATGCCGGGACTGGACGGCTTCGGCGCGGCGGAGAAGATACGGGCCGTGGACGCAGACGCCGTGCTGGTGTTCGTGACCAACATGGCGCAGTACGCCATCAAGGGCTACGAGGTGGACGCACTGGACTATGTCCTCAAGCCGGTGAACTACTACCAGTTCTGCACCAAGCTCTCCCGGGCTGTCCAGCGGGTGGAGCGCCGCCGGGGCGGACAGGTCGTTTTACAGCTGGCCGGAGGCGGGATGCAGGTGCTCTCCACCGGCGACATCTACTATCTCGAGACCCATGACCGGCTGCTCTGGTATCACACCACCAAGGGCGAGTTTTCCGTCCGTGCCAGCCTTGCCAGCGCCGAAAAGCAGCTGGCGCAGTACCATTTCTCCCGCTGCAACCAGTGCTATCTGGTTAACCTGAAATATGTAAAGGCCGTGGAGAACGACTTTGTCCATGTCAACACCGACCACCTGGAGATCAGCCGCCGCCAGCGTGCGGCTTTCCTGACGGCAGTGGCGTCCTACATCGGAGGTGTGCTGTGAATCTTCTTGCACGCCATGTCATCTTCCGGGCATTGCTGCGGTGGACTGCTGCGGTGGCGTTCTGTATCCCACTCAAGCACCGGCCTCACGCCCGCCTGCGGGCGCTGGGGATGCTGCTGCCGCTGCTGGGGCTGACCTATGTGCTCGACCCCGCGGCCCAGAGCACCAGCCTCCACGAGCTGCAATCCTCTCTGCTGACGCTCTATGTCGCTTTTTTCGTTCTGCTGGGCATGATGATATACGCCTGCGTTGAGATAGACAAAAAGAGCGCGCTCTACTGTGCCGTATGGAGCCTGCTGGCCTCCCAGACCGCTTACGAGTGCTGGCATCTGGTGGAAGTATTCTTCGAGCGGCGGGGAACGCCCCTCGACCTCAGAAGCCTGCCGGTCATGCTGGCACAGCTGGCCGCTGGTGCATTCTTTTATTTTGTTATCTGCACCACCCTCTCCCGGAAGATGTCTTATAAAGGAGCGTATAACATCGGCCCGCGCCAGCTGACCAGCGCCTTTTTCATCGGCATCCTCTTCATGTTCCAGGCTGCGCTGCTGAGCGGCGGGCAGGTGGTGGCGCTGGATCGCAGTCTCGTCATGACGATGTTTGTCGGGCAGTTTTACTTCCTGACCCTGCTCTACTTCCAGACCGAGGTGTTCAAGCTCTCGGCCATGCAGAAGGAGATGGACACCCTCAACCTGTTATATGAGCGCCAGCGGGAGCAGTACCAGGTGGCGCGGCAGAACGTCCAGATCATCAACAAGCGCTGCCACGAGCTGAAGCTTCAAATCGCCGCGCTCCGCCAGATGTCGAGCGCTCCGGCAGACCCGGAGCTGAAAGCCCACATCGACGAGGCCGAAAAGGCCGCGCAGCTCTACGACGCCAGCCGAAACACCGGCAATGAGGTGCTGGACGTGGTGCTCACGGAAAAGAGCCTGCTCTGCGAGTCCCGCCGCATCCAGCTCAACGCGGTGACGGACGGCAGCTGTCTGAACTTTTTTGAGGCCAGCGACCTCTACGCCCTTTTTGCCAATATGCTGGACCACGCCATTGAAAGTGCGGTGAAGGTGCCGGAACCGGAGCGCCGCTGCATCGACCTGCTGGTCTGCACCCGGCAGAGCTTCGTGGTGGTGAATGTCATCAGCCCCGACCGCCCGGCGGAGTCTGCCGACACCCGTGCCGCCCATTACGCCGTCAAAGTGACCAACCGCATCGTTCAGAAGTATAAAGGTACCCTGACCACAGAGAGCCAGAACGGGTTCTTTGCGGTGAAGATTATTTTTCCGAGCGCCCTCTCGTAAAGGCTCTCCCTTTGGGAGCAACGGCGACGACCGCCGCCAGCGGCGGAAACAGGGAGGAGCTGTTGGGGCAGCGGCCAGCAAGACGCAAGCGGAGCGTAGCGGATGCTGGGTGCCGCAACCCGGTCTTGGCGCGTGAGCGCCTGAGAGGGCAAGGCCGCTGCCCGTGAGCATAGTGCGCAGCGATGCTCTCCCTCTGCCAAAGGCTTTTGCTCATCGCTGTATCGAGACTCTTTTACAACAGGCTTGCCCTCTCCGTCAATGCAAGCATTGCCACCTCTCCCAAAGGGAGAGGCTTTTTTGTTGTCCTGCAAGCGTTCATTTGACTCTTGTTGTATCCAACTGTTTGTGAGAGGTGCACAAATATATCGACTTCGATTTGTGAGAGCAAAACCGAATATCCACACCATTCGACCGATTATCGCAACGGTCTTGCGAAAGGAAAAGTCTTTGATAAAATAATAGCGAAAGACAGAAAAACGACCGCACAACAGAGAAAACGCTATAGATACACGGGAGGAAAACGAATGCGAAGCATCGCCAAGCTCATGCAGGACTGGCAGTTCACCGGGCCGGACGGCAAGACCACTCTGGTGGAGCTGCCCCACACTTGGAACGCAAAAGACGGCCAGGACGGCGGCAACGATTACTGGCGCGGCACCTGCACCTACAGCACCACCTTTGCCGCTCCGGCGTTCGACGCAGCTTCGCAGGAAGTCTGGCTCCAGTTCGAGGGCGTCAATTCCAGCGCCAAGGTTCTGCTGAACGGCAGGAACATCTGCACCCACGACGGCGGCTACTCCACCTTCCGTGTCCATGTCTCCGACCTGCTGGCAAAGGACAACCAGCTCACCGTCGAGGTGGACAACAGCGTCAACGACCGCGTCTACCCCCAGAAGGCCGACTTTACATTCTACGGCGGCATCTACCGCGACATCAGCCTGATGGTGGTCAGCAAAAACCACATCGCGCTGGGCCACTTCGGCGACACCGGCGTCAAGATCACCCCCGCCCTCAGGGACGGCAGGGCTGACATCCGGGTCGAGACCCTCGTCGAAGGCGAGGGCGCTGTCTCCGTCGAGCTGCGGGACGCAGCCGGCAGCATCGTGGCCAGGGCTGAGGGCGCAGACGCTCAGCTCCACCTCGACGCTCCCCACCTCTGGGACGGCGTGAAGGACCCCTACCTCTACACCTGTGTCGTCCGTCTGAGCAGCGACGGCACCGTGGTGGACGAGGTTTCCACCCGCGTGGGCCTGCGCACCTTCTCGGTGGACTCCAGGAACGGCTTCTTCCTCAATGGCCGTCCCTATCCGCTCCACGGCGTCTCCCGCCATCAGGACCGCAAGGGTGTGGGCAACGCCATCACCCGCGAGATGCACGACGAGGATATGGCCCTCATCCGGGAGCTGGGTGCCAACACCGTCCGGCTGGCCCACTACCAGCACGACCAGTACTTCTACGACCTCTGCGACCAGTACGGCATGGTGGTTTGGGCTGAGATCCCCTACATCTCCGAGCACCTGCCCAATGGCCGCGCCAACACCATCAGCCAGATGAAGGAGCTCATCTGCCAGAACTACAACCACCCCTGCATCGTCTGCTGGGGCGTCTCCAATGAGATCACCATCTCCACCAGGGACAAGGCCGATATGCTCGACAATCACCGCGAACTGAACGACCTGTGCCACAAGATGGACTCCACCCGCCTGACCACGCTGGCCTGCTACGCCATGTGCGGCCCCTTCAACCCGGTGGCCCACATCACCGACCTCGTCAGCTGGAACCTCTACCTCGGCTGGTATGTGCCGGGCCTGTTCCTGAACGACCTGTGGATGGACTTCTTCCATCTGGTCTACCCGGGCCGTCCTCTGGGCTTCTCCGAGTACGGTGCCGAGGGTATGCCGAACCTCCACAGCTCGAAGCCCCGCCGCGGCGACCACACCGAAGAGTATCAGGCAAAGTATCACGAGTACATGCTCCGCTGCTTCGACCGGCATAAGTGGATGTGGGCGACCCACGTCTGGAATATGTTCGACTTTGCAGCCGACGCCCGCGATCAGGGCGGCGAGCCGGGCATGAACCATAAGGGCCTCGTCACCTTCGACCGGAAGACCCGGAAGGACAGCTTCTACCTCTACAAGGCATGGTGGAGCGACGAGAACTTTGTCCACATCTGCTCCAAGCGGTTCACCGACCGCACGGAGAGCGAGATGGAAGTGAAGGTCTACTCCAACCAGAAGTCCGTCGCCCTCTACGTCAACGGCGAGAAGGCCGGCGAGCAGACCGGCGAGCACGTCTTCAGCTTCCGTGTGCCGCTGACCGGCGAAATCGAAGTCAGGGCTGTGGCCGGTGACTGCACCGACACCGCTTCCTTCCGTCATCTGGACACCCCGGATCCCAGCTACAAGCTGGTCAAGACCAAGTCCAAGAGTGCAAACTGGGTCTGAGCACTGGTTTTGTACTTTGAAGAAATTGAATCCAAAGGAGGAGTCAGAACCGGAAAACAGCTGTCTGGTGCGGCAGGATAAGAACAATGCAAAAAAAGAAAAGGAGAACAGCATGGCTAAGAAAAGTATAGTGCTGCGCGGTCTGACTGCACTGCTTACCTTCGTTTTCTCGCTGTCTATCGTGACAGGCGTGACCCTCGAAGCTTATAAGTCGACCATCGACACCAACCTCGGAACCCAGAGCGAAAAGTTTGTCTCGGAGAGCACCGAAGCAGATCCGCTCTACAATAAATTTACCCCCTCTGCCGAAGTCCTGAACGAGGACGGTACCGGCAACTCTCACGCCCTCATCCAGAAGGCAATGAACCTGAACCGCCAGCAGGCGGCAGAGGGCGCCGTTCTGCTGAAGAATGAGAACAATGCGCTGCCTCTGGCAAGCGGCTCCAAGGTCACTCTGCTGGGCATCCGCTCTCATGTGCCGCTGGTCGGTTCCAGCTTCGGCGTCAAGGCATGGGGCGGCTTCATCGATCTGGAGCAGGCTCTGAGCCAGAACAAGACGGACTTTGCCAACACCATCACCACCAGTGTGAACACCAACCGTAAGACCGGTGAGACCACAGTCGGCCGTACCGTGTCTTCCTGGAGCGGTGACGAGTTCGAGTTCGAGGGTGCGGGTTACGAGATCAATCCCACCATGGTCAGCATCTATGAGAAGCTGAACGAGACTTACAACCACGCCAACAATGAGTCTCCCGCCGAGGTCTACGATCCGGGCGAGCCTTCTCTGGCCGAGATCGCAGCTGTGGACAGCAGCTATGAGTCCAGCTTTGCCAAGTACGGCGATGCGTCCATCGTGGTCATCAGCCGTCCCAGCGCAGAGTCCAAGGACTATCTGCCCGGCGGCATCGCAGAGGGTCTGGGCGCAGACGAGCCTCTGGCTCTGACCACTAACGAGCGTGACATCATCGAGACCGCAAAGAAGGCCAGCGAGAAGGTCATCGTTCTGGTCAACACCGCAACTGCCGTTGAGATCGGCGATCTGAAGAACGACCCCGATATTGATGCGATCCTGTGGATCGGCTTCCCCGGCTGCTACGGCATGGTCGGCATTGCCGATATCCTCTGCGGCCGCACTAGCCCCTCCGGCGGTCTGCCCGACATCTACCCCACCTACAATATGTCTGCTCCCGCTATGCAGAACATGGGTAAGATGTACTACACCAACACCGCAGACGTCATCACCCGTTCCGGTGGTCTGCTGAGCTTCACCCCGGGCGCTTACACCATTGAGGCCGAGGGTCTGTACACCGGCTACCGTTACTATGAGACCCGCTATGCGGACTGCGTCAACGGCGTGGGCAATGCAGCCTCTCCCGTGGGTGCATACGCTTCTTCCACCGAGTGGAACTATGACAACGAAGTGGCCTATGGCTTTGGCTACGGCCTGAGCTACACCACTTTCACGCAGGAGATCCAGGGTCAGCCTGAGATCAGCGTGAACATCGACAGCGAGACCGGCGCACCGCAGGCCTACGCTACCTTCAATGTGAAGGTCACCAACACCGGCAAGGTTCCCGGCAAGACCTCTGTGCAGATCTACGGTCAGGCTCCTTATACCGAGGGCGGTTTGGAGAAGGTCGCGATCCAGCTGCTGAACTTTGAGAAGTCCAGTGAACTGGCACCCGGCGCATCCGAGATCGTTTCTGTCAAGGTCGATCTGCAGTACATCGCCAGCTATGATATGGAGCACGATAACGGCGATGGCACCACCGGCACCTATGTCCTCGATCCCGGCACCTACTACTTCGCAGCTGGTAACGGCGCACATGACGCTCTGAACAACATTCTGGTGCTGCAGGGCGCAGACAAGTCCAAGATGGTGGGCACCGGCAGTGCAGCTGCTGCAGTTGCACAGGAGATCACCGAGGATCTGATCTCCCGCACTGCTTTCTCTGTTTCCAAGACTGGTGAGAAGATCTCCAACCAGCTCCCCTACTCCGACTGGAACTACTACCAGCCCGGCGAAGTTACCTATCTGACCCGCGCCGACTGGGCAGGCACCTTCCCCAAGACCTACGATCAGATGACCCTGACCAGCGAGAAGCTGATCAGCGACCTGAACGGCAACTACTACACCATTGCAACCGATGACGATACCTCCGATATCAAGTGGGGCAAGAACAGCAATCTGATGTTCTATCAGATGTTCGGCCTGGACTTTGACGACCCGAAGTGGGACGAGCTGCTGGATAAGATGACCCTTGAAGAAGCACAGTATCTGGCAACCTACGGCGGTCCCAGCATTCCGGGCGTCGAGTCCATCGGCACGGTCGAGACCTACATGACCGAAAACGCAGGCAACGGCGTTGCCGTGAACCTGAATGCTTCCAAGGATACCAATGCTCCCTGGACCATCAGCGCAGATGATCCCAACGGCAACTGGCATCCCGAAGTCTTTGCAAACGCTCCGCTGGTCGCAGCTTCTTTTAACAACGAGCTGTACAAGGCTGTCGGCGAGTTTGTCGGCGAGGAGTCTCTGTTTGTCGGCATCCCCATCCTGTGGGGCCCCGGCATGAATACCCATCGTCAGGCTTACAACGGCCGTAACGGCGAGTACTACTCTGAGGATCCCGTCCTGACCGGCAATGCTGGTATGGAGTTTGCCATTGGCGCTCTGGAGTACGGCTTGGTCGCCGCTCCCAAGCACTACGCCTTCAACGATCAGGAGTCTGAGCGCGGCGGCGTTTCTCCCTATATGACCGAGCAGCGTGCCCGCGAGATCGAGCTGCGCGCTTATCAGATCGCATTTGAAGCTACCAAGTACGATACCGACGACTACAATGCAGGTATGCGCGGTCTGATGACCTCCTTCTCCAAGATCGGCGGCGTCGAGTGCACCGCCAGCGTTGGCATGAACACCAATATCCTGAAGAAGGAGTGGGGCTTCAAGGGCTACGCTGTCACCGATATCTACGATGATACCGACCTGTACGGTGCCGTGCTGAATTCCGGCGTTACCTGTTTTGATACCCGTGGTATCTCCGGCTTCTACGGCTCCACCACTCTCGAGAACGACTCTACCTTTGCAACGCAGGTGGACGGCAGCTCTGTCAGCAGCACCCTGCTGAACGGCGATGCCAACCTGCAGCAGCACGTCAAGGAGTCTGCACACAATATCCTGTATGCAATGGCACAGTCTAACCTGATGAACCGCTACAACAGCACCACGCGCATCATCCAGAGCATGACCTGGTGGCGTGCGGCTTACATCGCTCTGATCGCGGTCTCCGGCATCCTGACAGTTGCCTGCGGCGCAGGTTATGTGTTCTCCGTCCGCAAGAAGAGCAAGAAGGAGGTTCACTGATATGACCTTTCTGAAAAAACAGGGCGCAGCCTTCTATTTTAACGCAGTCGCCATTGTCTTTGCCATTGTAGGCATCGTTACCATGGTGATGAGCAGCACTTACAGCGAGGCCAATGTACTGGCTGCTCTGACCCGTCTGGTCATTCAAGGCGTTCTGGCCGTAGTTCTGGTCGCCGGGGGCATTTGGGCAGCCAACAAGGGAAAGGATGACAATGGCATCATCGGTCTGGCCGCTACCATGGCAGCCATCGCCCTGATCGTTGCAACCATTGGCAATATCATCAACAGCCGCATCCTGCTGATCTCCGGCCTGTTCTCCTTCAACTCTCAGAACATGGTTGGCTGGCACGTTTTTTACATCACCGTGGCCTGTCTCGTCTGCTATGTCGTGGCCATCGTTGCGATGATTATCGGTACCTTCTGCAAGGCAACGAAGTAAGAGACGTTTCTCTGTAACTTTTTATTATCCGATCACGGCAGCCTGTCCCCCAGAACGGCGGGCAGGCTGCCGTTTTTTGTAAGAAAAAGGAGACACCGCAAATGGGTGAACAAACCGCAAAGGCGCCGGGCCTGAACCGCGCCAAGACCTACCAGCTGGTGCTGTTCCCGCTGAACAACGGCGCAACGAACGTGTACTATGTGCTGGTGCTTTCCTACATCGCCACCTTCGGCAGCAAGGTGCTGGCCCTGTCCATGATCTTCGCTTCGGTCATGGTCACCGGTATGCGCCTGTTCGACGCCATCACCGACCCCATCATCGGCGCCCTGATGGACCGCACCAACGGCAAGTTCGGCAAGTTCCGGCCCTTCATGGTCATCGGCAACCTCATCATGGCGGCCAGCATCCTCGTGCTGTACTGCCTGACCCCGCTCATCCCCGCCGGCTCGATGGGCCTGCGCTATGGGGCTTTCGCGGCTCTGTACGCGGTCTGGGTCATCGGCTACACCTTCCAGACCAGCTGCACCCGTTCCGGCCAGACCGTTCTGACCAACGACCCCAAGCAGCGCCCCCTGTTCACCATCTTCAACACCGTCGGCTCTCTGCTGGGCATGGGTGTGATGCAGTTCTTCGCCCCCATCCTCGCCAAAAACTATGAGGGCGGCTACGCCTCTGCCGGTTTCTTCCGCACCCTGGCTCCTGTGGGCATCGTCATCTCCATCCTCCTCACCGTTCTGGCCATCATCGGCATCTGGGAGAAGGACCAGCCCAAGTACTTCGGCATCGGCGGCGAGGTCAGCGAGAAGGTCAAGCTGCACGAGTACGTCCAGATCATCAAGAACAATAACCCCATGCAGCGTCTGATGGTGGCCGGTGCCGGCTGCAAGCTGGCTCTCTCCATTGCCACCAACACCACCGTCCTGTGTATGCTGTACGGCTGCATGATGGGCAGCTATGACGGCCTGTACCTGCCCATGATGGTGCTGGGCTATGTCTTCAGCGTGCCCTTCTTCCTGCTCACCGTCCGCACCAGCCAGAAGGAGGGCCAGAAGGCCAGCCTGATGAAGTACGTCAGCGTGGCATTCATCTGCTACATCGGCGTGCTGGTGCTGCTGATGCTCTGGGGCCGCAGCGACGCCTTCACCCTGTCCATCATGGGTGACAACGGCCTATCCATCAACCTCTACACCATCCTCTTCATCGCATTCTTCGGCATCGGCTACGGCGCATACTACGCCACCGCCGATATGCCCATCCCCATGGTCGCCGACTGCTCCGACTACGAGACTTACCGCAGCGGCAGCTACATCCCCGGCATCATGGGTACGCTGTTCAGCCTGGTGGACAAGCTGGTGTCCAGCCTGTCCGCTACCGTCGTCGGCATCGCTGTGAGCTTCATCGGCCTCGAGAGCCTGCCCACCCAGTACGACCCCTACACCCCCGGTATGAACTGGGTGGTCATCGTGCTGTTCTGCATCATCCCGATGGTGGCCTGGGCCGCTACCCTTATCGCCATGAAGGGCTACACCCTGACCGGCGAGAAGATGAAGGAGATCCAGGCGGTCAACGCCTGCCGCCGCGACGCTGTGGCCAACGGCATGAAGCTGGAAGAGGCCATGACCAAGTGGCAGAGCATGGACCAGCTGCCCGCCGAGTACCGCAGCTGAGCCTGTAAAGAGGAAGAACATGGAACAGAATGTACTGAACACTGACCTGACCGGCAAGGTGGCCGTCGTCACGGGCGCAAGCGGCACCCTGTGCTCCATCTTCGCCAAGGCTCTGGCCCGGGCGGGCGCAAAAGTCGCCCTGCTGGGCCGCAATATGGAGAAGCTCAAGGCTCTGGCCGACGAGATCGAGGCCGAGGGCGGCATCGCCAGGGGCTACACCTGCAACGTCATGAACAAGGCCAACTGCCTGCAGGTGGCTGAGGACGTGATGGCAGAGCTTGGCTCCTGCGATATTCTGGTGAACGGTGCCGGCGGCAACAACGCCCGCGCCAACACCGACAAAGAGTATTTCGAGATGGCCGACCTCGAGGACGATACCGTGACCTTCTTCGACCTCGACGAGAGCGGCGTAGAGATGGTGTTCGACCTGAACTTCATCGGCACCCTGCTGCCCACCCAGGCCTTCGCCCGCCAGATGGTGGGCCGCCCGGGCTGCAACATCCTCAACATCTCCAGCATGAACGCTTACCTGCCCCTGACCAAGATACCGGCCTACTCCGGCTCCAAGGCTGCTGTGACCAACTTCACCCAGTGGCTGGCCGTCCATTTCAGCAAGGTCGGCATCCGGGTGAACGCCATCGCCCCGGGCTTCTTCGCCAGCGAGCAGAACGCCGGCCTCCTCTACAATGAGGACGGCACCCCGACGGCCCGTACCAACAAGATCCTCGCCGCGACCCCCATGGGCCGCTTCGGCGACAGCGAAAAGGACCTTGTGGGCGCACTGCTGTTCCTGCTGAACAATGACGCTGCCGGTTTCATCACCGGCATCTGCCTGCCCATCGATGGCGGCTTCTCCGCCTATTCGGGCGTGTAAAAACACAAGAAAAAGCTCCGGCTTTCGTACGAAGGCCGGAGCTTTTTTGTTTTTCAGGACTCTTTTTCTACATATGGAGACTTCACCCTCGAAGCCCTCATTCTTTGTGATGGTGAAACGGATATTCACGCCCCACTTGCTCGCGGTCTTGGTCTGCCTGCCTGATAAGCGGTCCTTCCGAAAACCTTCTTCATAAATCACAGCTCGGCGAAGCCCCCGCCTCCGGTACTCCCGGAGGCGGGGGCTTCTTGTTTGTCCTTTTTGGGGCAGGAAGAAAAGAAAAACGGGCAGTTCGGATGTGAAAGATGACGGAACAGTTGTGTTTGGGGACGATTTGAGGTATTATAAAATAGTTGAAGTATACCCTCCGGCCAATCGGAGGACGTACCTATAAGAGAACAAAAAGGAAACTGCGGATGAGATCAGCGCGGAAAGAACTGAATCAGAGGGTCTGCAAGGCCAGCCCGGAAAAGACATCCGGGCGTGGCTCTGCGCCCGCGCGCCATGCCGCAAAGCACGCGAAAAAGCGCTCGCTCTTTGGCCGGGCAAAGCAGGAGGACCCTGTTCCGGAGACAGCGGCCCCGGCTCCGCAGCCCGAGGCGGCAGAAGAAGAGCATACCTATACCGCGCCCGCTGCGCCGCCGTCCGCCATCCCGCCGGTGGAGCCTGTCCTGACGCCTTCGGCCCCGCCGAAGTCTGTGAAGCGGAAGCTCAATGTCCTTCAGCCAGCCAGTCGGCCCGAGGCAGCTGCGCCCCAGCCGCCGGAGCAGGACGACTCTGCGGCAGCTCTGGATCCCACCGGAGCAGCGGTGCCGGAAGGGGACGAAAGCGCAGAAAAGGCCGCTCCGGCGGAGAAGAAGTCCTCCCGCAGCAGGCGTGGATTCCGCTGTGAGGGATGGGAGTCGGTGCTTACGGCAGATTACCGCATCAATGCGACCTCGCTAGACATCAGCTTTGATTATTCCGATATGGATTAAACACAATAACACAAACATATGAGACTTGGAGTGATCCGGGTCTCGATTTTTTAGGAGGAATCGATATGGGATACACCAATGATCCACTCGTTGTTTATACCAAACTCTCCCCGAACCATTCCGGGCAGAGAACTCACAGCATTGACCCTACCATCGCGATCCGCATCGTTGCATCCGTTCCTTCTCGTTTTATTTCTGGGTGCGAAAAGTTACGCTGTTCGCCTCCAAATGACATAAAATGACAACCTGATTTAACCTAGTCTCATTGTACACAATGTCGGAAGAAAGGTCAAGATTTGAGCTAAGATTCTTAGCCGCCCGCCAGATATGAAAAAAAACTCCCCTCCGGGGGGAGGGGAGCGGAAAAATCAAGATCAATCGTCGTCGCTGTCGAGCTTGAGCACGGCGGTGAACGCCTCGCTGGGCAAGGAGACGCTGCCCAGCTGGCGCATCTTCTTTTTGCCCTCTTTCTGCTTTTCCAGCAGCTTTTTCTTGCGGGAGATGTCGCCGCCGTAGCACTTGGCCAGCACATCCTTGCGCATGGCCTTGACCGTCTCGCGGGCGATGATCTTGCCGCCGATGGCCGCCTGAACGGGGATCTCGAAGAGGTTGCGCGGGATGTTGTCCCGCAGCTTCTCGCAGATGCGGCGGCCCTTGGCGTAGGCGTTGTCGCGGAAGACGATCATGGACAGAGCGTCTACGGGGTCGCCGTTGAGCAGGAAGTCCAGCTTGACGAGGTCGCTCTCGCGGTACTCCTTGAACTCGTAGTCGTAGCTGGCGTAGCCGCGGCTCCGGCTCTTGATGGCGTCGAAGAAGTCGTAGACGATCTCGCCCAGAGGCAGGGCGTAGTGCAGGTCCACACGCACGTCGTCCATATACTTCATGTCGATGAGGACGCCGCGCTTGTTCTGGCACAGGTCCATCAGGCTGCCGACGTATTCATTGGGGGTGTAGAGGTGGACGTCCACGAAGGGCTCCTCCTGCTTGACGATGTTGGAGGGGTCGGGGTAGCTGGACGGGTTGTCTATCATCTCCACGGTGCCGTCGGTCAGGGTCAGACGATAGCGGACGCTGGGCGTGGTGGTGATGAGGTCGAGGTCGAACTCGCGCTCCAGACGCTCGGTGATGATCTCCATGTGGAGCAGACCGAGGAAGCCGCAGCGGAAGCCGAAGCCCAGCGCGGCACTGGTTTCCAGCTCGAAGGTCAGGGAGGCGTCGTTGAGCTGCAGCTTTTCCAGCGCGTCCTTCAAATCGGGGTACTTTGCGCCGTCGGCGGGGTAGATGCCGCAGAAGACCATGGGCTTGACCTGACGGTAGCCGGGCAGAGCCTCGGGGGTGGGGTTATTCGCCAGCGTGACGGTGTCGCCGACGCGGGTGTCCTGCACGGTCTTGATGCTGGCGGTCAGATAGCCGACCTCACCAGCCTGCAGCTGGTCGCAGGGGGTCAGGCTGGTAGCGCCCATGTGGCCCACTTCCACCAGCGTGAACTGTGCGCCGGTGGCCATCAGGCGGATGGTGTCGCCGGGCTTGACCGTACCTTCAAAGACGCGGATATAGACGATGACGCCCTTGTAGCTGTCGTAGATGCTGTCGAAGATGAGGGCCTTGAGGGGGGCGTCCGGGTCGCCGGTGGGGGCGGGGATGTCGCTGACCACACGTTCCAGCACCTGATCGATGTTCAGGCCGGTCTTGGCCGAGACGCGGGGCGCGTCGAGGCAGGGCAGGCCGATGACGTCCTCCACTTCCTGCGCCACCTCGTCCGGATGGGCGGAAGGCAGGTCGATCTTGTTCAGGATAGGCACCAGCTCGAGGTCGTGTTCCAGCGCCATATAGGTATTGGCGAGGGTCTGGGCCTCCACGCCCTGGGTGGCGTCCACCACGAGGATAGCGCCCTCGCAGGCGGCGAGGCTGCGGCTGACTTCGTAAGCGAAGTCCACGTGGCCCGGGGTGTCGATGAGGTTGAACTCGTACACCTTGCCGTCCTTGGCGGTGTAGTTCATGGTGACGGCGCGGGCCTTGATGGTGATGCCGCGTTCCCGCTCGATGTCCATGCTGTCGAGGATCTGGTCCTCCATCGTCCGCTCGTCCACGCTCTTGGTCAGCTCGAGGATGCGGTCGGAGAGGGTGGATTTGCCGTGGTCGATGTGCGCGATGATGCAGAAGTTGCGGATGTTGTCTCTTGCCATGTAGTTCCTCCGAAATTTATAGGATCCAGTCCTCGACGGCCTTGATGCCGCCGTTTTCCAGGTAAACGCGGGGCACCCGGCGGGAAACGCCGCAGAGCACCTCGTAAGAAATGGTATCGGTCTTGTGGGCGATGGTCTCGGCGCTGTCGCTCACTTCGCCGCCCCACAGGATGGCTTCGTCCCCTTCCTGCACGTCGGGCAGAGCCGAGACATCCACCATGATCTGGTCCATGCAGACCCGGCCCAGAACGGGGCAGGGCATGCCCTTTATCTCCACGATGCCCTTGCCGCAGCTCAAAAGGCGGGGGTAGCCGTCGGCGTAACCGGCACAGAGGGTGGCGACCTTGGTGGGCTTTTCCGCAGTGAAGCGGCGTCCGTAGCTGGCCGACTGGCCGGGCTGCATCTCCTTGACCATGCTGACGATGGTCTTGAGCTTCATCACCGGGCGGAAGATGCCAAAACGCACCTCGTCGCTGGGGTCGAAGCCGTAGAGGACGATGCCGGGGCGTGCCATGCAGTGGGTGCGGGGCAGTCCGGCGGGCCAGTCGGGGTGGAGCATCACCCCGGCGGAGTTGTCGCAGTGGACGACGGCAGGCTCAAACCCGGCCTCGGCAAGGCCCCGACAGGCCCGGACGAAGAGTTCGTGCTGCTGGCGGGTATAAGCCACGCTGTCGGCGCTGTCGTCGTCGGCCACAGCGAAGTGCTGGAACAGGCCGGTCACGTCCAGACCCGGCAGGCGGCAGGCATCCAGCATCCCGGCCAGCGCCGCGTCAAAGTCGGTGCGGAGCGCAAAACCGATGCGGCCCATGCCGGTGTCGGCCTTGAGATGCACTTTTACCTTCACGCCGGCGGCACAGGCGGCCTCGCTGAGGGCCTTGGCTTGGGGCAGGGAGTAGCAGGCGGCGGTGATGTCCTCCTGGTTGAGGACAGGCGCACAGCCCGGCTCCACATGGCCCAGAATGAGGATGGGCAGCGTCAGCCCGGCTTTGCGCAGCTGACGGGCTTCCGCCAGACAGCTCACAGCCAGCCATGCGGCCCCCTCTTCGGCAAAGACCTTGGCGCACTCTACGGCACCGTGGCCGTAGCTGTCGGCTTTGACGACGGCGCACAGAGGCATCTCCCCGGCCCGGGCCTTCACGGCACGGAAATTGTGGCGCAGGGCGTCAAGGTCTATCTCGGCCCAGACGTGTTTTTCAAATGCGGGCATCTGCATGGGCTGTGTCCTCCTTTTTTGATGTACGGGCCGGGTGCAAAGGACGCCAGCCGTCGATGCCGCTCTCCTGCAGAGCGTGAAGGGTCTTCTGCCGGAAAGCCCGGTCGGTGCGGCACCGCTCCCGGACAAAGTTTTTTGTGTCCTCCCGGGTGGTCACGCCGTCGGCCGGGCAGCGGCTCTTGACGATGGGAAAGCCTTCTTCCTTCACTGCACAGCGCACCTCCTGCTCTGTGGCGAGCAGGAGAGGCCGGATGAGGGTCAGCCCCCGGTCGGACAGCTCTGTCACCGGCGAGAAGCAGCCGATGCGGCCCTCCCGCCAGAGGTTCATGTAAAACGTCTCGATGGCGTCGTCCAGATGATGCCCCAGCGCCACCTTGTTGCAGTCCAGCTCTTCGGCAGCGGTGTGGAGCGCGCCCCGGCGCATCTTGGCGCAGAGGGAGCAGGGATTCTTCTCGTTCCGGTAGTCGAAGACGATGGGGCCGATGAGGGTGCGGCGCACCTCGTAAGGCACATTGTACCGCCGGAACAGCGCTTCCAGCGCGGAGTAATCCACCGGCTTGCCGCCAAACTGGGGGTCGAGGGTGACGGCCACGACTTCGAACGGAAAGCCGAGGTACTGCCGCAGCCGCGCGAGACCGATGGTCAAAGCTACGCTGTCCTTGCCGCCCGAAACGCCCACCAGAACGCGGTCGCCGGGGGCCAGCATCTCGTACTGCTGGACGGCCTTGCGCATCAGGCCGCAGAGCCGCTGCATCGCTTTCGTGTCGCTCATGACAGGCTCACGCTCTCCACGAGGTTGACGATGTCGCTGATGGAGGCCAGCTTGGTCAGGCCGGAGACATAGATGACGTCGCCGTTGTCGTACTCGATGGTGGCCAGCACGGCGTAGTAAGCCTGAATATCACAGCGCACGGCGGTGACGGCGGCACCGTCGATATTCAGGTTGACCTTCCGGGGGCTGATGACGCCGTAAGCCTGCTTGAGCTCTTTTTCCGACTGGCCGATGAAGTCCTCATAGGTGTCTTTCGTGCCTTTCTGGAAGAGCACGACCTGATAGTTGGCGTCGTCGCTGCTCTGGGCAGAGGCCAGTTCCAGCGCACGGCCAAGGGTGGCGTCCTCGGTCATCTCGCACACCGGCCAGACGGCGGACTCGTAGTAGACGGAGATGCCGTTCTCGGCGGTGTAGCGGGTGTCGGGCGAAGCGGGGGTGCGGCGGTTGACCACGAGGGTCAGCACAAAATAGGCCAGTGCGCCCAGCAGGACGATGATGCCCATGGCCAGCAGCAGGCGGGAAGAGCGCTGCTGCGCGGTGTCGCGCTGGTGGATGTCTTTCGGCATGAAGGAATGTCCTCCTTATGAATGTAAGGCTCAGCCCCGGGGGCGGGGCTGCATCTTTATTAGTATAACATACTCGGGGCTGAAATTGTAGCGCTCTGCCGCAAAAACAGAAACGAAAATGCGATTTCAGAAAACGAGAGATTTCAAGAGAAAACAAGAGGAAACAAGAGATTCAAAAAACTGAGCCGAAAAAATCGAAAAATGATGTTGACAGGGACGTTCTTGTGATGTATACTGACACTCGCGCCCCAAAAGGCGCATTGAACCGTTGAAACACTTATCAGGAGGAAATAGATATGAGCACTACTCTCGTCAAGCCCGCTGAAGTCGAGCGCAAGTGGTATCTGCTCGACGCTGCCGGCAAGAGCCTGGGCCACGTCGCTGCTGAGGCTGCTGTTCTGCTGCGCGGCAAGCAGAAGGTCGATTATACCCCCAATGTTGACTGCGGCGATTTCGTCGTCGTCATCAACTGCGACAAGGCTGTTCTGACCGGCAAGAAGGCCGAGCAGAAGTTCCACATCACCCACAGCAAGTTCATCGGCGGCCTGAAGAAGGTCCAGTACAGCAAGCTGATGGCTGAGAACAGCGACCTGGCTATGACCTACGCTGTCAAGGGCATGATCCCTTCCAACACCATCGGTGCTAAGGCTCTGACCCGCCTGCACTGCTACCAGGGTGCCGAGCACGCTCACGCAGCTCAGAAGCCCGAGAAGATCGAGTTCTAAGAAGGAGGCAATCGAACATGTACGAAACCAAACCTTATTTCTACGGCACTGGTCGTCGTAAGGATTCCGTTGCCCGCGTGCGCGTCTACCAGGGCACTGGCAAGGTCACCATCAACGACCGTGACATCGACAACTACTTCGGTCTGGAGACCCTGAAGCTGATCGTCCGCTCTCCGCTGGTCCTGCTGGGCCTCGAGGGCAAGTATGACGTCGTCGTCCGCGTTTCCGGCGGCGGTGTTTCCGGCCAGGCTGGCGCTATCCGCCACGGCCTGAGCCGCGCCCTGCTGCAGCAGAGCGATGAGAACCGCACTGCTCTGAAGAAGGCAGGCTTCCTGACCCGCGATCCTCGTATGAAGGAGCGCAAGAAGTACGGTCTCAAAGCAGCTCGTCGTGCACCGCAGTTCAGCAAGCGCTGATTTTACCGTATTACGGCTTTTACGGCTCTGCTTCGGCAGAGCCGTTTTTGTTTAACAGAAGTTTCCCAGCGGACTGGGGAGCACGACTGCGCAGGCCGGTAAAAGTAAACTTTTTTCCAGATGACTTGACATTTTTGCTGTTTGGCATATAATGAAAGTAGCCAAAGGAAACTGGCTAGAGAGTTCATTTGCTCACCAAAAGCGAACCCCCTCGGAATGCGACTCCGAGGGGGTTCTTTTGGGCTTACTTACCCTTGCGGTGGCTGTCAAGCCACTTGCAGATGTAGTACGAGACTACATTCGCTACGACAGTCACGAGGAAACTGTTGAACAGAGAGTCCATTTTGCACACCCCCTCCCTGTTGCCAGAGTAGGTAAGGGCAGCGATAATAGTATAACACAGCAGCAAAGGGAGCGCAAACCTTGTCGAAGCAGGGCAGGAGAGAAAAAATTTGAACCTCCGTTCTCCCCCTCTTGACAAAAACTGCAAAAGAGACTATTATACCAGTCAGACAGACAATGGAGCCTGGGGTGTGTTCACCTCAGGCTTTTTTCTTTGGGATGTCTTGGGAAATGCATCGCTGCGGGCCGATAGAGGGGGTCCGCAGCGGAAAATTAGGATGCGGGCTGCGGCAGAATGGTGTCTGCCGGGCCGCAAAAGAGAAAAAGGAGAAGGTATCATGAACGAGAATGTTGACGGTATGATGATTCGTCTGGTCGGCCTTGCACTGGCTGTCCTGATGATGGCTGGCATGACCATCTACACGGACCTTTTCAAAAAGACATCCGGCATGGATGCCCGCGCCGCTGTCATCAGCGTACAGGACGGCCATGTGGCCGCAGAGGATGTCCAGTGGAACGCCTGAGATAAACTTTTCTTCAAACACAACACAGCGCCCCGGAGCAGACTGCTCCGGGGCGTTGTGTTCGTTTAAGCCTTTATCGCTTCTGCTGCTTCAGGCGGGTCATAAAGTCGTCGGCCTCGATGGCCTCAGGGGTGAAGCTGTTGTTGTTCCACCAGCTGGCGAGGGCGGCGGCAACGGTCAGGCCGCTGGAAATGAGCTGTTCCAGCTGGGCGCTCTCGATGGGCAGCATGGGCTTGCCCACGGCGCTGAGCACCTGATTGGTCAGGGCCAGCGCCAGCGCAGCGGTGCGGGCCAGGGTGGATGCGGAAATCTTGTGATGAGTCATAGTCAGTACCTCTCTTTCTGTTTCAGGATATGTATTCGGTGTGGTTCAGGTCTCCTGCAGCACGACGGTGCCGGAGAAGATGAGGGTGGTGTCGTCGCCATAGTAGGCGCTGCCATGGGCGATGTCGATGCAGTCGTTTTCTGCGACCCAGGAGGGCTGGACAGAGGGCGGGTAGAAGTTGTTGGAGGCGGCGAAATAGAGCTGGTATTCGACGCCCTTTTCCAGCGCGATGCTGCCCATGTCCAGCACCACGTCGTTGTAGCCGCGGACAATGTCGATGAACTTGTCTGCCAGGGCGGTCGTGGAGCCGTACTTGCGCAGGACGGTGCGCATCGTGCCCGGCACATAGCCCTTGACGCGGAATTCCAGCGAGCGGAGCAGCAGGCCCGCTTTCTTGGCCGTCAGCGGCATAAAGAACTCGGCCTTGGCGGGATAAGTGTCCCACGCGGGGATGTCGCCGCTGTCGGTGTGGGCCGTCTCGATGCGGTAGACGGCGGGCGTCACCGTGACGGTGCAGCGGTCGCTCTTGCTGTCGGAGGTGGCAGTGACGACGGCAGAACCCTTCTTGAGGGCAGTGACGCGGCCCGCATCCACCGAGACGATGTCCGTCGGCGAAACGCTCCACAATACCGTCTGGTCGGTGGCATCCGGGGGCGCGATGGAGGCGCTGAGGTCGGCAGTGCTGCCCCGGCTCAGCTCCAGCGTGTGCTGGCTCAGAGTCACCTTCTCCACCGGGACGATGTCCGGGTCGGGCAGGGGAGTGGGCGGCGTAGTGTCCCACAGTTTTTTAAGGGCTTCGAGGTCATCTCTGGCGCTGCTGTCGGTGTAGCTGGCAGAACCCAACAGCTTGAGCAGAAGAGCTTTTTCTTCGCTGCCCAGCCCGCTGAGGCTGTCGGTGCTGATGGTGTCGGCGGTCAGTGCGCCGGTGGAGGCATCGACCTTCACCACCCGCACCAGCTGGCCGGCTTTCGGCGAGACAGGGCGGGGCAAGGCCCAGACATCCAGTGCGTTCAGCCGGACGGTACCGCCTTTGCCGTTAACGCTCAGCACAGCGCCCTCCGAGGGGGCATAGGCGGCGGCACGGTCAGCAGCGGCTTCGGCCTGCTCGGCATAGCTGGCAGCCAGGGTGGCGCTGGCGGCGGTCTGCTGGGCAGAAGAAGCGGCCTCGCTGGCGCTCTGCCTGGCGTTCGCCTCGCCGGAGGCGGCGCGTTTGGCGGCCTCTGCGGCGGCGTTGGCGCTGGCCATCACCCGGGCGATGAACTGCTCGTAGACCGAGGGGGTCAGCTCTTCGCCCGCGCCCTCGGTGGGGAGGATGCCGTGGACGTCGTACTGGCCGGGCCGGGTGTAGGCGGTGTAGCCATTGCCGTTGGCAGCGGCCAGCATCCACTCGCCGCTGGCCCAGCCGGTAAAGCTCCGGCCCACGCTGACGCAGCCTGTTTCGTCCAGCGCCAGCGGCTCGGCCAGCGTGCCGTCCGTGTGCCGGATGTGGAGGGTGACGACACACCCCTTCCACTGCTCCGGCAGGCTGAATTCCAGCCGGTCCACACCCTCGGCTTTCTGTGCGCCCAGATGCAGCCGGTGGGGCTGGGCGAGGAATTCCGTGCCGCCGAAGTCCCGGGCTGTGATGTTGATCTGCATGGTAAAAACTCCTTTCGTTTGGTTTGGCGTTTGCATCTGGCCCGATTGTAGCGCAGAACGGCAGTGGGCGGAAGTACATACTTTTTTATTGAGAATTTGGCGGGTTAGGCATTTTGCCAAACGGCCTTTTTCGGAGAGAAATTGACCCCTGATTTTCTCTTGAAAACAGTCCGAAAACAGTCCGTGATTTGTGTCGAAAATGAGCCTGTTATGGCCGGTTTGACGCCGCAAAGCGGGCTGGAAATACTGCAAAAAATACCCCGGAAATGCCAACTTAAATGTTAAAAATATATGAACAAGTATGACTTTATTTTTGCGAAAAAATCGGAGAGAAATCATTGAATTTCATGAAATCGAGAGTAAACTATGTACAGAATGCACAAAAAACTATGTGAAGGAATTGACGAACGCCTGACCTTCGATTTGACAAAACGGCCTCAGTCTGCTAAAATAACGTCCGCTCAACACACGTTGCAGCGCATAAAATTCATCACGGTGAAGTGAAAAGCCGCTTTTGCGGCGCCCGCTGTGCGGGGCATTTACGCACAGTCTGACGGGCCTTGAGATACAGACCCGCTGTCCATTCCAAAATCTGAAAAGAGAGGAGTTGTCTCGTATCGCTTCCGTCAAATTTAAGAAAGCATTGCCCGGCTGCACCCGTGCAGCCTCATCCCGTGTGCTGGCGTTCTGCGTCATGGCTGCGTGTCTCGTGTTCACGCTGGCTGTGACCGCCGCGAATCTGCGGCTGACCTACGTCACAGACTCCCACGGTGCGCGGCAGGTGGTCCTCACTTCCGAGAGCGACCCTGCCCGCGTTATGAGCCTTTCCGGCATCGAGGCCGAGGAGGGAGACGAAGTCTATTACACTGCCTTTGCCGGCAGTCTGGCATCCCTGAACATCGAGCGCGCCTTCAGCGTCGCCATTGAGGCTGACGGCCAGGAGTACCCCGTCAAGATGGTGGTGGGTACCGTCGCCGATGCTCTGGAACGTGCCGGCATCACTCTGGAGGGGGACGACTACACCGAGCCTGCCCTCAGCGCGATGGTCACGGCTGGCAGCAAGATCGAAGTCCACCGCGTCGAGTATCAGGACAAGGTGGAGACGCAGGCTGTCCCCTACGACACGGAGTACGTCTATACCAGCCTCTACTTCCGCAACACCAACCGTGCCACCACCCTGCAGCATGGCTCTGAGGGCCAGCAGACCGTCACCACCCGGGAGCGCTGGGTGGACGGCGAGCTGGAAAACAGCGTCGTCACCGATGTGACCACCACCGTGGAGCCTACCGACCATGTGGTCAAGACCTATGGCGCCGGTGCGCCCGTCTCGCCCCTGACCGGCCCGGACGGCACCACCAACGCCCCCGCCAGCTACCGCAAGGTCCTTACCGGCAAGGCCACCGGCTATTATTCCAAGTCGGGCAAGGGCTCTTCCGGTCTGGGTCTGGGTTACGGCACCGTGGCCGTTGACCCCGATGTCATCCCCTACGGAACCCTGCTGTATATCACCTCCACCGACGGCAGCTTCGTCTATGGCTACGCGGTAGCCACCGACACCGGCATCGCCGTGCAGGATGGCCGCATCCTCGTGGACCTGTTCTATGAGACCTATGCGGAGTCTGTCATCAACGGTGCCATCAACGTCAACGTCTACGTCGTGGGCTGATGCGCCTTTGAAAAACTGAAGTAAAATAGTGGAAAAACATCCGCTCTGATTTTTTGCCAAATGTGCAAAAATCGGGGCGGATGTTTCTTTTTTGCCTTTATTCTGTTAAGTCTGCCGATATTTCTTGTCTAAAATTAGGGATGTTGTATATATAAGAAAAATATCGACGAAAAGATTATGGTATATTCTACAAGAAAACTCTTGAAAAATCCGACGAAATTCTTTAATATAAGAGAGTAAAAGGCACAGGACTGCCCATGCGGCCTGTGCGGGGAGGAGCTGTTTATGAAACCGACTGAGGAAAAGACCCGCAGCAATCCATCGGACCTTCCGGTGTATTTGTTCAAGCAGGGCAATAACTGTGAAGCGTACCGCTATTTTGGCGCACACATCGAGCAGCGGGCCGGGGAGACAGGCGTGGTGTTCCGCGTCTGGGCACCGCACGCGACGGCCATCAGCGTAGTAGGCGATTTCAATAGCTGGAAACCGGGCAGCCACCCGATGCGCAAGGTGGACAATGACTCTGTGTGGGAGCTGTTCATCCCGGGCATGAAGGAATACGACGTTTACAAATATTGCGTGACCACCCGGGCGGGCGACCTTGTCTACAAGGCTGACCCCTACGCGTTCCACGCAGAGACCCGCCCCTCGAACGGCAGCAAGGTCTACGATCTGAACGGCTTTGTCTGGCACGACGAGGCGTGGCAGAACGCCCAGAAGAAGGCCGATGTCATCAACGGCCCCATGAACATCTACGAGATGCACGCCGGCAGCTGGAAGCAGAAAGAGGGCGGCCTGCCCTACAATTACTCCGAGCTGGCCGACGAGCTCATCCCGTACATCACCGAGATGGGCTACACCCACGTGGAGCTGCTGCCCGTCATGGAGTACCCCTTCGATGGCAGCTGGGGCTATCAGGTGACGGGCTATTTCGCCCCCACCAGCCGCTACGGCACCCCGAAGGACCTGATGGCTTTCGTGGACAAGATGCATGAGGCAGGCATCGGCGTCATCATGGACTGGGTGCCGGCTCACTTCCCGAAAGACCAGTTCGGCCTGTACAACTTCGATGGCGAAGCCTGCTACGAAGACCCGAACCCCAAGCGCGGCGAGCACAAAGAGTGGGGCACGATGGTGTTCGACTTTGGCCGCAGCGAGGTGCAGAGCTTCCTGATCTCCAGCGCGCTCTACTGGCTGGAGCAGTACCACATCGACGGCCTGCGTGTGGACGCTGTGGCTTCCATGCTCTATCTGGACTACAACCGCAAGCAGGGCGAGTGGGAGCCCAACAAGAACGGCGGCAAGGAGAACCTTGAGGCCGTGGCATTCCTGCGCAAGCTCAACGATACGATTCTGGGCCGTCACCCCCACAAGTACATGATCGCAGAGGAGTCCACCGCGTGGCCGATGGTCACCAAGCCCGCTTCCGACGGCGGCCTGGGCTTCAATTTCAAGTGGAACATGGGCTGGATGAACGACATGCTCAGCTACATGAAGACGGACCCGCTCTTCCGTTCGGGCAACCACAACAAGGTCACGTTCAGCTTCTTCTACGCCTTCAGCGAGAACTTCGTGCTGCCCATCAGCCACGACGAAGTCGTCCACGGCAAGGGCAGCCTCATCAACAAGATGCCCGGTGACTATGAGGCCAAGTTTGCAAACCTGCGCACCTTCTTTGGCTACATGATGGCTCACCCCGGCAAGAAGCTGCTGTTCATGGGTCAGGAGTTCGGCCAGTTCACCGAGTGGAACGAGACCAAGTCTCTGGACTGGATGCTGTTGGGCTACGACAAGCACACCGAGCTGCAGACCTACGTCAAGACCCTGAACAAGTTCTACAAGGACCATCCCGCCTTCTGGCAGATCGACTACAGCTGGGAGGGCTTCCAGTGGATCGTCCCCGACGACTCCCGTCAGAGCGTCGTGGCCTTCCTGCGCAAGGATGCAAACGGCAAGCAGATCCTCGTGGTCTGCAACTTCAACCCCGTCCTGCGCGAGGGCTACGCCCTGGGCGCACCGAACTCCGGCACTTACAAGGAGATCCTGAACAGCGACGACGAGGCGTTCGGCGGTGCCGGCACGGTCCACAACAAGGCTGTCCGCTCCAAGAAGAAGCCGCTCCACGGCTTCGAGCAGAGCATCACCATCACTCTGCCTCCCATGAGCGTGCTTTATTTCGAGGTGCCTGCAAAGCGCACCCGCAAGACCGCCGAGGAAAAGGCAGCGGAAAAGGCTGCACCCAAGAAGGCTTCCAAGACCGCAAAGGCTGAGGAAAAGGCACCTGCAAAGCGTGGCCGCAAACCCAAGGCAGAAGCTGCACCTGCGGAGGAAAAAGCCCCCGCAAAGCGCGGCCGCAAACCCAAGGCAGAAGCTGCACCTGCGGAAGAAAAGGCTCCGGCAAAACGGGGCCGTAAGCCCAAGGCAGAAAAGGCAGCGGAGCCGGCTGAAAAGCCCGCCCGCAAGCCCCGCGCCAAGAAGGCGGACAAGGCCGAAAAATAAGGCAGGGCCGAACCAACATTGTTGAACCATTTCCACCAAATATCAGGAAATGTTAAAGGGGAGAATAAAGCTATGGCAAAAGAAATCGTGGCAATGATCCTTGCCGGCGGACGTGGCTCGCGTTTGTACGCGCTGACACAGAAAACGGCAAAACCGGCGGTGTCCTTTGGCGGCAAATACCGTATCGTGGACTTCCCGCTGTCCAACTGCGTCAACTCCAACATCGATACCGTTGGCATCGCAACGCAGTATCAGCCCCAGAAGCTGAACGAGTACATCGGCAACGGCCAGCCCTGGGACCTGGACCGTCTGTACGGCGGCGTCCATACCCTGCCTCCTTATGAGCAGGCAAAGGGTACCGACTGGTACAAAGGCACTGCAAACGCCATCTACCAGAACATCAGCTTCATCGACAGCTATGACCCGGAGTACGTTATCATCCTGTCTGGCGACCAGATCTGCAAGCAGGATTACGCCGACTTCCTCCGCTTCCACAAGGAGAAGGGCGCAGAGTTCTCTGTGGCCGTCATGGAAGTTGACTGGAAGGAAGCTTCCCGTTTCGGCCTGATGGTCGCAGACGAGGACGACAAGATCACCGAGTTCCAGGAGAAGCCCCCTGTGCCGAAGTCCAATCTGGCTTCCATGGGCATCTACATCTTCAACTGGGATATCCTCAAGAAGTATCTGGAAGAGGACGAGGCAGACCCCAACTCCAAGAACGACTTCGGCATGAACATCATCCCCGCGCTGCTGCGCGACGGCCGCAAGATGTATGCTTACCACTTCAACGGCTACTGGCGTGACGTGGGTACCATCGACAGCCTGTGGGAAGCCAACATGGAGGTCCTGGACCCCGAGAACTCCGGCATCGATATCTTCGACGAGAAGTGGAAGATCTACAGCCGCAACCCCGTGCTGCCCGCCCAGAAGATCGGCCCCCGCGCTGTGGTGCAGGATTCGCTGGTCACTGAGGGCTGCCAGATCTACGGCTGCGTCAAGCACTCTGTGCTGAGCGCAGGCGTCGTCGTGGAAGAGGGCGCAACGGTCGAGGATGCCGTCCTGATGGATGGCGTCGTGGTCAAGGCAGGCGCAGTGGTCAAGCGCTGCATCCTCGCTGAGAACGTCGTGGTGGGCGCAGGCGCCAAGATCGGCGGCGACGGCCCCATCGCACATATCGGCACCGGTCTGACCATCGGCGCAGGCGCTGCCGTCAAAGAGGGCGCCAAAGTATTTGATTCCGTCAAGGAGGGCGAGGAAGTATGCTGAGCCAGAACAACAATGCGTTGGGCATCATTTTCCCCAACAGCTATGATAACACCGTGCCTGAGCTGGTGACCGAGCGCGCAATGGCCTCGATCCCCTTCGCAGGCCGTTACCGCATGGTGGACTTTGTCCTGTCCGGCATGGCCAACTGCGGCATCTCCAACGTGTCTGTCGTGGTGCGCAAGAACTACCACTCCCTGATGGACCATCTGGGTACCGGCCGCGAGTGGGATATGGCACGCCGTCACGGCGGCCTGAACATCGTCCCTCCCTTTGCTGAGAAGGGCGTGCGCATCTACTCCGGCCGCGTCGAGGCTCTGAGCTCCATCCTGAGCTTCCTCGAGGTGCAGAAAGAGCGCTATGTGGTCATGAGCGATGCCAACATCGCCATCAACTACGACTTCAACGCTCTGCTGGCTGCTCATCAGGCCAGCGGTGCAGACGTCACCGTGGCTTACCAGAAGATCGAGATCCCCGAGGGCCGCAAGAACGACAACTACACCCTGACCGTCGATGCCGATGGCCGTGTGACGGAGCTGCTGTTCAACGATTACCGCCCCGGCAAGCAGAACCTCGATTTGGACATCTATGTCATGGAGCGCCAGACCCTCATCAAGCTGGTCAAGGACGCTACCGCCCGCGGCCTCATCTACTTCGAGCGCGACATCCTGGCTCACAACGTCAACATCCTGAACATCCATGCGCTGGAGTACACCGGCTATGTGGCTCATGTCTGCGACATGAAGAGCTACTTCGACGAGAACCTGAAGCTCATTGATGAGAAGAATCTGAACGCCCTCTTCCCCAAGAAGAACCCCGTTTACACCAAGATCCGCGACGACAACCCCACCCGTTACGTCACCGGTTCCAGCGTCAGCAACTCTCTGCTGGCTGACGGCTGCGTCATCGAAGGCACCGTGGAGAACTGCGTGCTGTTCCGCGGCGTCAAGGTTAAGAAGGGTGCCGTCGTCAAGAACTGCGTCCTGATGCAGGATACCGTGGTGGAGGCCGGCGCTGAGCTGGACTGCGTCGTGACGGACAAGAACGTCCGCATCACCGCAGACAAGAAGCTGAGCGGCACCAAGAGCTTCCCCGTTTACGTTCAGAAGAGCCACATCGTCTGAACCGTTTGAGAATCTCCCATAGGGGCGGCTCCCTCCCCGGTAGCCCCTCTTAAAGAGGGGCGGGGGTACTGTGTACCCCCGCCCGCTCTTTTTGCCGCAGCGGGAGAAGATATGAATCCCTTTTATCAGGAAGGAGCGAATCTTATGAAGATCCTGTATGCTGCTTCGGAAGCAACCCCCTTTGCAAAATCCGGCGGTCTGGCCGATGTGGCCGGCTCCCTGCCCAAAGCGCTGGTCAAGGACGGCGTGGATGCCCGCGTCATCATGCCGCTGTATGGCGACCTGAAGCTCCGCGATAAGCTGGAATACGTTACCAACTACTCGGTCCCCGTGGGCTGGCGCAGCCAGTACTGCGGCCTGTTCAAGGCTGAGGTCAATGGTGTGACCTACTACTTCCTCGACAACGAGTATTACTTCAAGCGCCGCGGCCTCTACGGCTTCTACGACGACGGCGAGCGCTTCGCCTTCTTCTCCCGCGCAGTGCTGGAGACCCTGTTCTACATCGACTTCACCCCCGACATCATCAACTGCAACGACTGGCAGACCGCTCTGGTGCCGGTGTACCTGAACCTGTACTATCGTCATCTGGACAAGTTCAACCGCATCAAGACCATCTTCACCATCCACAACATCGCCTATCAGGGCAAGTACGGCACCGATATTCTGGAAGACACCTGCGGCATCGGCCGCCGCGACCAGCATATCGTGGAGTATGATGGCTGCGCCAACTTTATGAAGGGCGCCATCGAGACGGCAGACAAGATCACCACCGTCAGCCCCACCTATGCACAGGAGATCCTCGACCCGTGGTTCAGCTACGGTCTGGACGCTCTGCTGCGCGAGAAGCAGTACAAACTCTGCGGCATCCTGAACGGTATCGACATGGAGGCCAACAACCCTGCCACCGACCCCCACATCGCCTTCAACTACGATGTCAACAACTTCGAAGAGGGCAAGGCAAAGTGCAAGGAGGCTCTGCAGGATAGGTTCGGCCTCAACAAGGACGGCAGCCCCGTCTTTGCAATGGTCAGCCGCATGGTCGGCATGAAGGGCTTCGATCTCGTGCAGAGCGTGGCCGACGGCCTCGTGGACCGCGGCATCGAGCTGGTCATCCTGGGCAGCGGCGAGAGCCAGTACGAGAACTTCTTCTCCGACCTGTGCGGCCGTCATCCGGGCCGTGTAGGCACCTACATCGGCTTTGAACCCACCCTGTCGCAGGAGATCTATGCCGGCGCAGATGCCTTCATCATGCCGTCCAAGAGCGAGCCCTGCGGTCTGGCCCAGATGGTCGCCTGCCGTTACGGCACGCCTCCCATCATCCGCGAGACCGGCGGTCTGCGCGACTCCATCCACGACTGTACCCTCGGCGAGGGCAACGGCTTCACCTTCGCGGGCTACAGCGCCCACGAGCTGTACGATGCCTGCTGCCGCGCACAGGACCGCTACTACAACAAGGAAGACTGGAACAACCTTATCAGGTACGACATGGAGTGCGACTTCAGCTGGGATGTCTCTGCCAAGAGCTATGAGGGCCTCTACAATGAGACTGCAAACCTCTGGTAAGCCGAAAAATTAAAATTCTTTTTCACCCCGCCGGGTTCGGTCACACGAGCCCGGCGGGGCTTTTTGCGTGGGGGAACTCCCTCCGTCATCGCTGCGCGATGCCACCTCCCTCTAGGAGGGAGGCTTCAAGGCCCCCTCTCCGAGGGGGCTGGCTGCGAAGCAGACTGGGGGAGTTTGCCTGCCGGGGCTTTTTGTGCCTTTCAGCAAAATCGTCCCAAAAGGAAAGGCTTTTTCTTTCTCAAACGGGGCAGAATGATAAATGACACGGAGAAGATGAGCGGCGGAACCGGGAAACTTTTGGTTAGAAGTGACGAACTTCTCCGCGTTTATAGAATTTTGCTAAAAAGCAGCGGAAAATTGATTGAATTTTACAGCCGTTTTGAGTATAATGGGGAGTAAAGAGTCTTTGTTCAAAGTTTAATGTGCAGACCAGGCAAAAAAGACAGAGCGGCCCGGAGCACACACAGAGGGAGGGGAGCCGGACCGTGAAGGGCTGGTACAAGGCACTGGAAGATCTGGTCTGGCTGACCCAGCTGGGGCTGAATATGCTGCTGCCGCTGGTGATGTGTCTGGGCGGCTGCTGGTGGGCCGTCAGCCATTGGGGCTGGCCCATGTGGGTGTATCTGCCCGCTGTGCTGCTGGGGCTTGCCGCCGGGGCGCAGAACTTCTGGGTCTTCGTCAAAGAGCGGCTCGACCGCTCCAAAAAGGACAAGCCCCGCCGGACAGGCTTTAACTCGCATTTATGAGATAAGGGAGAGCTGCATCTATGAAATTACAGCCGGAATCCAAAAAGGAGCTGCTCCGCATCGCGGGCGGCACGGCATTCTGCACCGCGATCATGTGGGTGCTTTTCGCGGCGCTGCATCTGGTGGGCTGGGTGAAGTTCAACTATACGGTCGTCCTCGGCAGCCTCGTGGGCGCAGCCGTCGCCATCGGCAACTTTGCGGGCATCTGCTTCGTGGTCCAAAAAATCATCGACGAGCCGGATGAGAAGCGCCGCAAGGCAACATTACAGCTTTCCTACAACAGCCGGATGCTGCTGCAGGCGCTGTGGGTGGTGGTGGCCGTCGCGGCCCCCTGCTTCCAGCCCTTTGCCAGTGTGCTGCCGCTGTTTTTCCCCCGTGTCACCATTTATTACCTGCAAATAACGGGCAAGTACAAACCGCTCACGCCGAAGGCAGAGCCGGTGGACGTCTCGGTGGAGGACGACCCCGAACCTGCCGACGCGCAGCAGTCCGCACCCGATGAAAAAGGGGGTGAAACGTAACAAATGGAACTGAACGGCGCAAAGATCCTGTATACCATCCATACCAATATCCCTGTGCTGGGCGACTTCAAGATCACCCAGACTCTTGTGAGCACATGGATCGTCATGGCGCTGCTCTCGGCTCTGGCCTTCTGGCTGGGGCGTGACCTCAAACTGGAAAACGTCTCCAAACGGCAGGCCGCCGCCGAGTTCATCGTGGAACGGCTGGACCAGTTCGTCCACGACAACATGGGCTGGCACTTCAATCAGTTCATCCCGCTGGTGGGTGCTATCTTCGCACTCAGCATCGGCTGCAACCTGATCAGTGTGGTGGGCCTGTGGAGCCCCACGGCAGACCTGAACACCGAGGCGGCCTGGGCCATCGTGGTGTTCATCATCATCATGTACTACAAGATAAAGACCAACGGCATCCTCGCCTATCTGAAGGGCCTGCTGGACCCCATCTTCCTGATGGCGCCCATCAACGTGCTGTCGGAGGTGTCCACCCCTGTCAGCATGGCCTTCCGTCACTTCGGCAACATCCTGTCCGGTACCGTTATCTCCACCCTGCTGTACTGGGCGCTGGCGAGCCTGAGCCACGTCATTTTTGGCTGGCTGCCCGGATTCCTGAGCCAGCTCCAGCTGTTCCAGATCGGCATCCCGGCCTTCACGGGCCTGTATTTCGACTGGTTCGGCGGCTGCATTCAGGCGTTCATCTTCTGTACCCTGACCACCATCTTCATCAAACGTGCTGCCGGTGAGGAGTAAGCCTCCCGCCCCGGCATCCCCCAAAAACAAACATCTTCAGGAGGACACAAACTATGACTGACTTTCAATTCCTTGCTCGTGGTATCGCTCTGGCTGGCTGCGGCATCGGCGCAGGCTGCGCACTGATCGCAGGTATCGGCCCTGGTATCGGCGAAGGCAACGCTGCCGCTGCTGCCTGTGAGGCTGTCGGTCGTCAGCCCGAGTGCAAGAGCGACGTGACCAGCACCCTCATCCTCGGCGTCGCACTGTCCGAGACCACCGGTATCTACGGCTTCGTCACCGGCCTGCTGCTCATCTTCCTCGCACCCGGCATGTTCATGAACTACCTGCAGTAAGCGCTCCTTTCAGAGCTTGATTTCAAGAGAAAGGGGAGACGCTTATGCAACTTTATCAGGCATTGATCACGCTGGATGGCTGGACGTTTCTGGCCCAGGTCTGCAACCTGATGATCCAGCTGGTGATCTTCAAAAAGCTGCTGCTGAACCCGGTCAAAAAAGTCATCGCCGAGCGCAAGGCCAAGGCGGACAGCCAGATCGCGGACGCCGAAAAGCTGCGCACCGAGGCTGAGGCCATGAAGGCGGAGTACGAGCAGAACCTGCAGAATGCCCGCACCGAGGCCAACCAGATCGTGGCTGCCGCCCAGAAGACGGCTGCTGCCCGCAGCGAAGAGCTGCTGGGCGAGGCCCGCGCACAGGCCGCTGCCCTCAAGCAGAAGGCCGAGGCCGACATTGCGCAGGAGCGCAAGAAGGCGGTCAACGAGGTCAAGGACGAGATCGGCGGTATGGCGATGGAGATCGCCTCCAAGGTGGTCGAGCGCGAGATCAAAGAGGCTGACCATCAGGACCTGATCGACGAATTTATCAAAAACGTGGGTGAAGCATCATGACCGAGACTGCAAGGATGTACGGCGGAAGCCTGTACGACCTGGCCGCGGAGGAAGGGCTGGACGAGCGCATTCTGGGCGAACTGGATGGCGTGACCGCCCTGCTGAACGGGGACGCCGAGTATCTGCATCTGCTCAGCATCCCCAGCATCCCCAAGAAAGAGCGCTGTGCGCTGTTGGACGAAGCCTTCCGCGGGCAGGTCCACCTCTATGTGCTCAACTTTATGAAGCTGCTGTGCGAAAAAGGCACTCTGCGGGAGCTGCCGGGCTGCGCCCGGGCTTACCGCCTGCGCTACAATGAGGCGCACGGCATTCTGGAAGCGACTGCTGTTTCCGCTGTGCCTCTCACGGCAGAGCAGACCAGACGCCTGCACGAAAAGCTGGAAAAAGTCACCGGCAGGCACATCGACCTCAAAACGAAGGTCGAGCCTGCTGTGCTGGGCGGCATCCGGCTGGACATCGAAGGCACCGAGCTGGACGGCACCGTCCGCAGCCGCCTCGCCGGCCTGCGCAGCAGCATCGCAGCAGCGACGCTGTAACGAATACGAAGCCCTCCGGCCAACGCAAGGCCCGGCAGCTCTCAGAGCCGTAAGGCGATGAGATGCGGCAAGGCCGGCCTGCCAAGGGCTCTCCCCACGGGAGAGCTGGCAAAGCCATCAGGCTTTGACTGAGAGGGCTATCCACCCGAAAGTTTACAAAGAATTGAGTGGTGAAGACACAACAATGCAACTGAAACCTGAAGAGATCTCCAAGATCATCCGTGCTCAGATCAAGCATTACGAAAATGTCATCGAGCAGAGCGAGGTCGGCACGGTCATTCTGGTGGGCGACGGCATCGCCCGCGCCAGCGGTCTGGAAAAGTGCATGGCAGGCGAGCTGCTCCAGTTTGAGAACGGCGAGTACGGCATGGCCCAGAACCTCGAGGAGAACACCGTCTCCATCGTTCTGCTGGGCTCCGACGTCGGGATCAAAGAGGGCAGCACCGTCAAGCGCACCGGCAAGGTCGTGTCCGTCCCTGTGGGCGAGGCACTGATCGGCCGTGTCGTCAACGCATTGGGCCAGCCCATCGACGGCGCAGGCCCCATCGAGACGACAGAGTTCCGCCCCATCGAGAGCTCTGCTCCCGGCATCATCGAGCGCCAGCCCGTCAAGGAGCCGCTGCAGACCGGCATCAAGGCCATCGACTCCATGATCCCCATCGGCCGCGGCCAGCGTGAGCTCATCATCGGCGACCGCCAGACCGGCAAGACCACCATCGCGTCCGATACCATCATCAACCAGAAGGGCAAGGACGTCATCTGCATCTACGTCGCCATCGGCCAGAAGCGCTCTACCGTGGCAAACCTCGTGCAGAGCCTCACCGAGGCCGGTGCCATGCGCTACACCATCGTGGTGTCGGCAACGGCATCCGAGCTGTCGCCCCTGCAGTATATCGCTCCCTACTCCGGCTGTGCCATGGGCGAATATTTCATGCACAAGGGCAAGCACGTCCTTATCATCTACGACGACCTGTCCAAGCACGCTGTCGCTTACCGCGCCCTGTCGCTGCTGATCCGCCGTCCTCCGGGACGTGAGGCTTACCCCGGCGACGTCTTCTATCTGCACTCCCGTCTGCTGGAACGCGCGGCCAAGCTCTCCGACGAGCTGGGCGGCGGCAGCCTGACGGCACTGCCCATCATCGAGACGCAGGCGGGCGATGTGTCCGCCTACATCCCCACGAACGTCATCTCCATCACCGACGGCCAGATCTTCCTTGAGACGGAGCTGTTCCACTCGGGCGTCATGCCGGCCGTCAACCCCGGCATCTCGGTCTCCCGTGTCGGCGGCAACGCCCAGATCAAGGCCATGAAGAAGGTCGCCGGTACGTTGAAGCTGATCTATTCTCAGTACCGTGAGCTGCAGTCCTTCGCGCAGTTCGGCTCCGACCTGGACGCCGACACCAAGGCCCGTCTGGCACAGGGCGAGCGCATCGTTGAGGTGCTCAAGCAGAACCGCTCCGCTCCCGTTGCGGTCGAAAAGCAGGTGGCCATCCTCTACGCGACCATCCACGACTACCTCGTGAACATCAAGGTGCCTGCCGTGGCCGAGTACGAGAAGGGCCTGTACGAGTATCTCGATACCGACGCAGCCGGTGCCTCCGTGATGGAGACCATCCGCACCACCGGCAAGCTGGAAAAGGACGCCGAGGAAGCTCTGAAGGGTGTGCTGTCCGCTTACACCGAGAACTTTATCAAGGCACACTGACAGGAAGGAGGCGTAACGCATGGCAGGTTCCATGAAGGACATCAAGCTGCGCATCAAAAGCGTAGAGAGTACCATGCAGATCACCAAGGCTATGGAGCTGGTGGCTTCCTCCAAAATGCGCCGTGCCAAGGAGCGGGTGGAGCACAGCCGCCCCTACTTTGAGACGCTGTACGAATCGCTGACCAAGATAGCGGCGGCAGACCCCCGCGCCCGCAACCCCTATCTGCGCCGGGACGATATCAAGCGGACCCTGCTGGTGGTCATCGCGGGCGACCGCGGCCTGGCCGGCGGCTATAACGCCAATGTGTTCAAGCAGGCCGACGCCGCCGAAGGCCCCGTCACCGTGCTGCCCATCGGCAAGCGCTCCGCAGAGTATTTCGCCCACCACGGGGCCGGCCTCTTTACCCCCGAGGTGCTGATGGCGGCGGATGTGTCGGTGAGCGAGTGCTTCACCCTGTCCCACCAGATAACGGAAGGCTTCCTCAAGGGCGAGTACGACGCGGTGAAGCTTTGCTACACCCGCTTTGACTCCATGATGACCCAGACGGCCACCACCCTCGAGGTGCTGCCCCTGACCATCGAGCCCACCGAGGCCCAGAAGGCCGAGGCCCGCCGGAGCCAGATCCTGTACAAACCCAGCTGCGAGGAAGTGTTCGGCGCTATCATCCCCGAGTATGTGGCGGGTGTCCTCTACGGCGCCGTGTGCGAGAGCGTGGCCAGTGAGCTGGCCGCCCGCCGTACCGCCATGGATGCCGCCACCAAGAACGCCGGCGAGATGATAGAGCATCTGAATCTGTATTACAACCGCGCCCGTCAGGCCGCCATCACGCAGGAGATCACCGAGATCGTGGCTGGTGCGGAAAATTAAGGCGGCTTGCCCTCTCCGGCATTGCCTGCGCAATGCCACCTCTCCCAAAGGGAGAGGCTTAAAGCTGACCGATACGTTTCAGGCTCTCCCTCTGGGAGAGCTGGACGCGAAGCGGCCTGAGAGGGCAAGGACGCTGACAAAGAGCATTCCATTAAAAGAGAAGGAGTTGTAGCCTATGTCCGAAAAACACATCGGCAAGGTGATCCAAGTCATCGGCCCGGTGCTGGACATCCAGTTCAAGGATGGAGAGCTGCCGGACCTGCTCAACGCCATCGAGATCGACAACCACGGCCAGAAGCTGGTGGTCGAGGTGGCGCAGCTGACCGGTGACAACGTCGCCCGCTGCATCGCCATGAGCAGCACCGACGGCCTGGTGCGCGGCACCGAGGCCGTGGACACCGGCGAGTCCATCAAGGTCCCCGTCGGCGACCAGTGCCTAGGCCGCGTGTTCAACCTGCTGGGTGAGCCGGTGGACAACAAGCCCGCCCCCACCCCGGAGGCTTACTGGCCCATCCACCGCCCCGCTCCCAGCTATGAGGAGCAGCAGTCCACCACCGAAATTCTGGAGACCGGCATCAAGGTCGTTGACCTCATCTGCCCCTACGCCAAGGGCGGCAAGATCGGCCTGTTCGGCGGCGCCGGTGTCGGCAAGACCGTCCTGATTCAGGAGCTGATCTACAACATCGCCACCGAGCACAACGGCTACTCGGTGTTCACCGGTGTCGGCGAGCGCACCCGTGAGGGCAACGACCTTTACGGCGAAATGACCGAGAGCGGCGTCATCAACAAGACGGCGCTGGTCTACGGCCAGATGAACGAGCCCCCAGGAGCCCGTATGCGCGTGGCACTGTCCGGCCTGACCATGGCGGAGTATTTCCGCGACGTCAAGAATCAGGACGTGCTGCTCTTCATCGACAACATCTTCCGCTTCACCCAGGCAGGCTCTGAGGTGTCGGCTCTGCTGGGCCGTATGCCCTCCGCCGTCGGCTACCAGCCTACGCTGGCTACCGAGATGGGCGCTCTGCAGGAGCGCATCACCTCCACCCGCAAGGGCTCCATCACCTCGGTGCAGGCTGTCTACGTCCCCGCCGACGACCTGACCGACCCGGCCCCCGCAACGACGTTCACCCATCTGGACGCTACCACGGTCCTGAGCCGTGACATCGCCTCTCAGGGCATCTACCCCGCTGTGGACCCGCTGGACTCCACCAGCCGTATCCTCAGCCCGGAGGTCGTGGGTCAGGAGCATTATGAGATCGCCCGTGCCGTCCAGAAGGTGCTGCAGCGCTACAAGGAGCTGCAGGACATCATCGCCATCATGGGCATGGACGAGCTGAGCGAGGAGGACAAGCGCACCGTCAGCCGCGCCCGCAAGGTGCAGCGCTTCCTGAGCCAGAGCTTCCACGTTGCAGAGCAGTTCACCGGCATGCCCGGCCAGTACGTCCCGCTGAAAGAGACGCTGCGCGGCTTCCGCATGATCCTGAACGGCGAATGCGACGACCTGCCCGAGAGCGCCTTCCTGTTCGCAGGCACCATCGACGATGTGTTCGCTAAGGCGAAGAAGGGGTAAACCATGACGACCTTTCATCTGACGGTGGTCACACCGGACGGCTGCGCCTTTGAGGGGCAGGCCGAGCGTGTGGTCTGCCGCGCCATCGACGGTGACCTTGCCATTCTGGCCAAGCACGGCGACTACTGCACCGCGCTGGGCATGGGCGAGGCCCACATCGTTGATGCCGAGGGCAGCCGCCGCCGTGCCGCCTGCATGGGCGGGATGCTCACCGTGCTGGACGGTGAGGTGCGTCTGGTAGCCACCACATGGGAGTGGGCTGAGCAGATCGACCACACCCGCGCCGAGGCCGCAAAAAAGCGCGCCGAAGAGATTCTGGCCCGCAAAAACCTCGACCGCCGCGAGTACGAGATGGCACAGGCCCGCCTCAAGCGCGCACTGGTGCGCACTTCCATCAAGGATTAACAGCTGAAAAAAAAAACCGGAGTCCCCGCGGGGACTCCGGTTTTTGCTGTATCAGAAGCTTTTAGAGCATATTTGTCTTCTCGATGAGGCTGCGGATGTGGTGGGCCAGCATCTCGATGGCGGTGGTGTTCTCGCCGCCGTTGGGGACGATGATGTCCGCGTTCCGCTTGCTGGGCTCAACGAAAGCCTCGTGCATGGGCTTGACGGTGGTGAGGTACTGGTTGATGACGCTGTCGAGGGAGCGGCCGCGCTCCTTGACGTCCCGCACCAGACGGCGCAGGATGCGCTCGTCAGCGTCGGTGTCCACGAAGATCTTGTAGTCGAACATGGCGCACAGCTCCGGCTCCACGAAGGGAAGGATGCCTTCCACGATGAGGACAGGGGCCGGTTCGATGTGCTGGACCTCGTTGCTGCGGTTGTGGTCGGCGTAGTCGTACACCGGGCAGTCGATGGCGCGGCCAGCCTTCAGCTCCTGTAAGTGGTAGATGAGCAGGGCGTTGTCGAAGGCGTCCGGGTGGTCGTAGTTCAGCTTGCAGCGCTCTTCAAAGGGCAGCTCATCGTGGCGCTTGTAGTAGCTGTCGTGGGAGATGAGGCGCACCTCGTCCTCCCCGAAAAGTGCCTTGAGCCGACAGGCCAGTGTGGTCTTGCCGCTGCCGGAGCCGCCTGCGATGCCGATGATCAGATTGTTCATGTTCCAAAAACCTCCGCGTGCCGATTGTTGTAGAAAAAATCCCCAGAGTAGGGTATAATATCCTTATCCTACATAATAACACAATTCGCTCTGTTTTGACAGGGCCGAATCTCTGCTGGGAGGCATTTTGATGAAAAAAATCGTTCCTGCCCCGTACATCGACCAGACTGAGGGCTGGGTCAACGGCTGCGAGAGCATCAGCAGCGTCATGCTGCTCCAGGCCGTGGGCATCGACATCGACCCGGATACCTTCATCGCCCGCGACCTGCCCCACGCCCCTTACTGGGAGCAGGACGGAAAACTCTACGGCCCTGACCCGTGGCAGGTCTACCCCGGCGACCCCCACGACCATACCGGCTACGGCTGCTATTCGCCCTGCATCGTCAAGGCCCTGAACAGCGCTCTGGAGCACGAGGGCGCAGCCGACAGGTTCGAAGTCGTGGACGAGAGCGGCAAGACGGCGGCAGAGCTTTGCTCTTATATCGACGCCGGGATGCCGGTGGTGTTCTGGGCGACGCTGGATTTCCAGCCCGTGCCGGAAAAGCGTGACCACTGGCTGCTGGCCGATGGCACCGACTTTGCGTGGAAGTGCAACGAGCACTGCCTGCTGCTGGTGGGCTACGATGACGACAACTACTGGTTCAACGACCCGTGGCATGACCACGGCGTCTGCCCGCAGCCGAAACAGCTGGTGGAGGACTGCCACGCGGCCCAGGGGCTGTTCGCCGTCACCCTCCGCCCGAAAGGAGAAGCATGAAAAAAGAAGAATTTCAGCAGAACATGAAAGACAGGATGCAGCAGTTCGAGGACGGCGGCCTCCGGCTCCTGAAAAAGGGTCAGAAGGGCATCGTCCACGCGATCTTCAGCCGCTTCGGGCTGGTGCTGCTGCTCATGCTGCTGCAGGCCGGTGTGCTGTGGAGCGTGTTCCGGTGGTTCGGCGGACTGCTGCCCCATTACTTCGGCGGCAGCGTGGCCATGTCGGCCTTCATGGTGGTCTACATCCTCAACAGCGAGATGGACAACAGCGCCAAGATCACATGGATGGTCACCATCGCCATCCTGCCGGTCGTGGGCGTGCCGCTGTTTTTCTACGTCAAGAGCAACATCGGCCACAACGCCCTGAAAAAGCGGGTGACCCACCTCACGGAGGAGGCCCGGGGCTTACAGCCCCAGCCGCTGGCTGCGGCCCAGGAGCTGGCCGAAGCCGACCCCGGCGCGGCCTCGCTGGCGCGGTATCTCCACGGAAAGGGCGGCGGCTTCTCGGTCTACAGGAACACGGAGGTCACCTACTTCCCCGGCGGCGAGGCCAAGTTCGAAGAGCTGCTTCGCCAACTGGAAAAGGCCGAGAAGTATATCTTCCTCGAGTACTTCATCATCGACGAGGGCCTCATGTGGGGCAAAATTCTTGAGGTGCTGGCCCGCAAGGCCGCTGAGGGCGTGGACGTCCGGGTGATGTACGACGGCACCTGTGAGTTCGCCACCCTGCCCCGGGATTACCCCAGCCGCCTCGAAAAGCTGGGCATCCAGTGCCGGGTGTTCTCGCCGGTGCAGCCCTTTGTCTCGACCCACTATAATTACCGCGACCACCGGAAAATTCTCGTCATTGACGGCAAGGTGGGTTTTACCGGCGGCGTGAACCTCGCCGACGAGTACATCAACCACATCGAGAAGTATGGCCGCTGGAAGGACGCCGCCGTCATGCTGGAAGGCGAGGCTGTCCGGCCGCTGACCATCCTCTTCCTCGAGATGTGGAGCATCCTCCGGGAGCCGGAGTTCGAGAAGTTCCTCTCCGTGCCGCCCCACTCCGTCCCGGCGAAGGGGTTCGCGGCCCCTTACGGCGACTGCCCGCTGGACGGTGAGCGGGTGGGAGAGATGGTCTATATCGACCTGCTCAACCGCGCCAAGCGCTACATCCACATCATGACGCCCTACCTCATCCTCGACGGCGAGCTGGAAACGGCCCTCAGGTTCGCGGCAGAGCGGGGCGTGGACGTCCACCTCATCCTGCCCCATGTGCCGGATAAGAAGTTCGCCTATGCGCTGGCAAAGACACACTACAAGTCTCTGCTGGACTCGGGCGTGAAGATCAGCGAGTGGCTGCCCGGCTTTGTCCACGCGAAGGTCTTTGTGGTGGACGACAGCGAGGCCGTGGTGGGTACCATAAACCTCGACTACCGCAGCCTCTACCACCACTTCGAGAATGCGGTCTGGATGAAGGATACCGCCTGCATCCCCGCCATCGAGAAGGATTTCCAGAAGACGCTGGAATTCTGCCGCGACGTCGAGCCCACCCGGGAGAGCATCTGGGAGGGCAACGTGCTGCTCCATCTGGCAGGGATTTTACTGAAAGTTATTGCGCCGTTACTGTAAAACAAAGGGGAATGCCGTTCGGCATTCCCCTTTGTTTTACAAATAATCCTTATCCATCGAGAAGCCCCGGCCGCTGACCTCGGTGACATGGCTCACGATGAGGAAGCAGGTGGGGTCGATGCTGTGAGCCAGCTTTTCCAGCCGGGGCAGTTCCCGGTTGGACACAATGCTCAGAAGCACGGCGCTGGACTCGTGGGTGTAGCCGCCCTCGCCGTGGAGGATGGTCACGCCCCGGTCCAGCTGCTCGAGGATGGCGGCACAGATGGCGTCGGACTGGCTGCTGATGATCTTCACCTCGGTGCGGCTGGCACCCATCATCAGCATCTTATCCATGACGACGGTGTGGATGAGCACCATCACAATGCCGTACAGCACCTGCGGCATCGGGCTGAACACAGCCTGCATCAGCAGGATCATGATGTCGAAGGCCAGCATGGTGGCCGACACCGGCAGCTTGAACCATTTGTTGAGCACCAGCGGCGGGATGTCGAGGCCGCCGGTGGATGCACCGGAGCGGATGACGATGCCCAGCGAGACGCCGATGCCGAGGCCCGCAAAGACGGTGCAGAGGAAGATGTCCTCCGTCAGCACCCGGCCATTCGCCATCCCCTCGAACAGGGCGAGGAAGGCGGGGCTGAGAACACTGCTGGCCAGCGTATTGAGGGCGAAGGCCCGGCCCAGGACCACCCAGCCCCAGACCAGCATGGCGAGGTTGATGAAGAGTAGCAGCCCCGAGACGGACAGGCCCGTCAATCGCCCGATGGCCAGTGCGATGCCGGTCGCGCCGCCGGTGATGAGGTCTGCCGGCTCGAGGAACAGGGCAACGGTCAGCGAGTAGAGCGCGTTGCCGAAGATGATGGAAGCCCAGTTCCAGATAAGCTGCTTCCAGTGCGGATTCTGATTCATAGCGTTTCCTCCCATATCTCTTCTATCATACCGGAAAACGGCAAAAAAATCCACGCCCGGCGGCCTGCCGGAGCGTGGATTTTTGTTCATTTGATAGATGAAAGTTTGATTTTTTACTCTTCGTCCAGCAGGCGCAGGCCGGCGGTGTCGGTGACGGGCAGCGAGAAGACGATGGAGCCGGCCTTTTTGTCGGCGTTGTCCATGATGGCCTTCATGATGGCGTTCTTCTCGGAAGTGCGGCTGACGATGAGCACCAGCTCTTTTTCGTTCACGAGGTCGATGCCCATGAACCTGGCCGCGCCCTCCATGCCGGTGCCTTTGGCGTGGATGACGGTGCCGCCGCCGGCTCCTGCGGCCCGGGCCGCGTCCATGATAGAGCCGGTGTAGCCCTGATTGGCGATGACCAGCAGCAGGTCGTAACGGGTATCTTTCAAGGTGCTTTCCTCCTTCAGCTCAAGGGTCTGGTGTTCGGTGAGGAACAGCAGGGCGCGCTTGCCGCCGATGCTGCTTACCGGGACGATGAATGCGATGCCGGTACCCGGCACATCAATGCGCATCTGGCGGCGCAGGGCTTTCTGGATGCGGGGCCAGCTATCCGCTGTGATGATGGCAAAGAGCACGGCTTTTTCGGTCTTTTCCAGCCCGAGGGTGGAAAGCGTCTCCTGAACGGCAGTGCCGGCACCCACGGTGCGGAGGCTGACATCGACGCCGAAGCTCTTATACAGCTTCAGAAAGGCGTCTGTCGTGGGGCGGTCGGTGATGGTGACCAGCCAGTAAAGCGTATTCACGGCAAAGCCTCCTTACAGTTCGATGATGGCGTCGTCCGGCAGTTCGGCCAGCAGGGCGGCAGGATCCAGCAGGGGCTGGGCGCTGCGGGCCTTGCGGGTCTTGAGCTGGGCCACAAGGCCCATGAGCTGGACGGTGATGAGGGGCGTCATGGCGACCATGGCCACCACGCCGAAGGCGTCGGTGACGATGCTGCCGCCTACGGCGATGCAGGCACCCTGCGCCAGCGGCAGCAGGAAGGTGGCCGTCATGGGGCCGGAGGCCACGCCGCCGGCGTCAAAGGCGATGGCGGTGTAGAGCTTCGGCACCACAAAGGAGATGCTGATGGCGAAGAGGTAGCCCGGGATGAGGAACCACAGAATCGAGATGCCGGTGAGGACGCGCACCATCGCAAGACCCACCGAGAGGGCGACGCCGGCCGAGAGGGCCGCGCCCATCGTCCCGGCGGAGATGGCACCGTCGGTGACTTCTTCGACCTGTTTGTTGAGGACATAGACCGCCGGCTCGGCCCGGACGATGAAGTAGCCGATGAGCATCCCGATGGGGATGAGCAGCCACCGGCTGCTCTGGCCGCCCAGGACCTGACCGAGGTAGTTGCCGGCGGGCATGAAGCCGATGTTCGCCCCGGTGAGGAAGAGCACGAGGCCGATGTAAGTATAGACGAGGCCTACGCCGATGCGGCCCAGCGTCCGCCGGTCGATGTGGAGGGCGGCGAGCTGGAAGATGCCGAACATCACGACGATGGGCAGCAGGGAAGTGGCGATCTCGTGCAGATAGGTGGGCAGGCCCTCGCTGAACAGCTGCCACAGCTCCACCGAGTCGCCCACTTCGGGGATGACCGGCGGCACGTAGCTGCTCTCGCTGGCATTGAAGACGATGCCGAGGATGAGGACGGCGAGGATGGGACCCACGGAGCAGAGGGCTACGAGGCCGAAGCTGTCGTCCGCTGCATGGCGGTCAGAACGGATGGCCGACACACCGACGCCCAGCGCCATGATGAAGGGGACGGTCATGGGGCCGGTGGTGACGCCGCCGGAGTCGAAGGCCACGGCCAGAAACTCTTTCGGCACAAATGCAGCCAGAAGGAAGATGGCAGCGTAAAAGATGACCAGCAGCCGGGGCAGCGGGATGCCCAGCAGCATACGCAGGAAGGCCATGACGAGGAAGATGCCCACGCCCGCAGCCACCGAGAGGATGAGGGTCATGTTGGGGATGGAGGGTACCTGATTGGCAAGCACCTGTAAGTCAGGCTCTGAGATGGTGATAAGGAAGCCCAGCAGGAAACCCACGCCGATGATGAGAAAGAGGTTCTGGCTTCGGGTGAGCATGGAGCCGACCCGCTCGCCCATGGGGGTCATGCTCATCTCGGCACCCAGGGTGAAGAACATGATGCCGACGATGATCATGGCCGCGCCCAGCAGAAAGCAGAGCAGGATGCTCGGGGAAACAGGGGCGATGCTGAAACAGAGCACCAGCACGATGGCCGCGATGGGCAGGACGGCCTGCAGTGCCTCCAGCAGCTTTTCCCGAAGCTTGGGGATGGATGATTTGATAATGATGTCCACCAGCCTTTCACGCCCGGAAGCAGTGCTGCCGGGCGTTGGAATTGAGAAATATTTCCTTATTAAGTATACAAAAACAGACAAAAGTCCGTCAACAAAAGAGCGGCTAAGATTGGCAAAGAAACAGAAATGTTACAAAAAGAAAAGGCTGCCGCGCTTTTGCACAGCAGCCTTGAAGATCAGAATTTAGATGCCCTGCTTGGCCAGAACGTCAGAAGTCGGGGTGGAGAACACCGGAATACCGGCGTAGGGGTCGGGAGTGTTGTCGGCGGGCAGGGCCTTCATGTAGGCGTCCATGGACTCGGCCACCTTCTTGGCGATGGCCACGGCCTCCACGACGGTGCGCGCGCCCATAACTGCGTCGCCGCCGGCGAACACGCCCTCGCGGGTGGTGCTGCCGTCCTCGTTGACGGTGAGCAGACCGCGCTGGTTGGTCTCGATGCCGGTGGTGGTCTTGACGAGAGAGTTCTCAGAACCCTGGCTCACCGAGACGATGACGCCGGTGTGGGGGTAGAAGGTCTCGCTGCCCTCTACCTGGGTGAACTTGCCGTCCTCGCCCTTCACGGTGTCGCGGCAGATGATGCCGTTCTCACGGATCTCCACCGGAGCCTTGCAGAAGCGGAAGCCCACGCCCTCGAGCTTGGCGTACCGTACTTCATGCTCGGAAGCGCTGATGCACTCCTCGTCGCGGCGGGCGTAGCAGGTGACGTGGCGTGCGCCGTTGCGGATGGCAGTGCGGGCGCAGTCCATGGCGGAGTTGCCCACGCCGATGACGGCGATGTCGTCGCCCAGCTGGAAGGCCTTGGAGTTGGCCAGATAGTCGATGCCGAAGGCCACGTTGCCCAGCGTCTCGCCCTTGATGTGCATGGCGTTGGCCTTCCACAGACCGGCGCCGATAAAGACGCTCTTGTAGCCGTCCCGGAAGAGGTCGTCGATGGTGATGGTCTTGCCGATGGCGGTATTGGGGCGGACGTGGATGCCCTTCAGCTCGAGGTGGCGGTACTGGAAGTCGTCCAGCACGCTGTCGGGCAGGCGGTAGTTGGGGATGCCGTACCGCATGACGCCGCCGATCTTGTCGCGGGCGTCGAAGATGGTGACATCGTAACCCCAGCGTGCCAGCAGGACGGCGACGGTCAGGCCCGCAGGGCCGGAGCCGACGACAGCGGCCTTCATGCCGTTCTTGGGGGCGGGGCCGGAAGTCATCTTGTTGGCGTAGGTGGTGGAGATGTAGTCCTCGATGATGGAGAAGTGGACGGGGTCGTGGCTGGGCATCCGGTTGCGGATGCAGTGGCCCTCGCACTGGTTCTCGTGGTTGCACACGAGGCTGCACACAGTGGTCAGGGGATTGTTTTCAAACAGCATCCGGCCGGCGTCGTCGAGGTGATTGTCCTTGAGCAGGCGGATGACCTCGGGGATGTTGGTGTGGATGGGGCAGCCCTGCTGGCACATCGGCTTTTTGCAGCCGAGGCAGCGGTTGGCTTCGTCCAGAACGTGAAGTGCCATGGTTCCTCCTTGTACCTGTCGAACAGGCGGTGTTGTATCCAAGTATCTTTACTATAATACACCGAAACTGCCTCGGCATACAAGTGCCGAAATGACAAAATTTGCAGAAAATTTTCTGTCATTACGTCAAAAAGATATTTTTTTGACGAAGTAGACCGCCCATTGCCTCCGGTGAAACGCGGCAGAGCGTACCAAAATCAGCGGCGGCAAGCTGCGCCTCGGCCATCTGGGTGCAGGCATCGCCTGATCCCCGCAGACGAGCCAGCGAGTGGGAGACAGGGAGGGCGCAATTTTTTAAGAAAGGAAGCGCATCCTTCTTTCCTCCCAGCAGGTGGAGATAGGGCGGAAGGGCGGGGAGACTGTCGGCGGTGCAGCCCAGCGCGGCGTCCATGGCGAGGCGGCGCATCCGCGCCCGGGGGTAGCGGACGGTGGTGAGAGCGTCCAGAAGTTCGTCGTAGGTGGTGCTGGTACGGACGGCGGCTTCCAGACGGTGCTCCAGTCCTTCGGAGACGCCGCGGATGTCTGCAAAGGGCGCTTTGCCCCGGCAGGCAGACCGGAGAAGGGCCAGCTCGCACCGCCCGGCGGCGGAAAAATCGGTGTACTGCCCGGCGGCGTAAGCCTCCTGATAAAGCGGGAAGACCGCCTCGGGAACGTAAGGCGCGACGGCGTCCGCTCCGCCCTCGGCCCAGAGCTTGCGAAGTGCGCTGGCGCTGGCGAACTGCCCGTGGGCAGAGTGGAGCGCCTCACCGTGGTTCGCGCCTTGCCGGGGCAGGGGATAAGCCTCCATCCGAGGCGCAAGGCTGCGGATGGCCCGGCAGTATTCGACAGCGAGGTTGTTGTTGGGCTTGTCCAGCAGGGCGGCGACCCGCTCGTCAGATGCAAGCTGAGCCGCGGCGGCCTGCCGCGCTGCGGCAAAGCTCCGTGCGCCGCCCGCAAGCTGGGCTTTCAGGGCGGCGCGGTAGGAGCCGCTGTCAAGAAGCTCGGCGGTCTCCATCAGAAGGGCCGCGTCGGGCGTCTCGGCGCCGAACACCAGACCGTCGCACCCGGCGGCGGCAAGCAGCGCCACGCCCGCCCGGGCGAAGGCCTCTGCCCCCGCGCAGGCACAGGGAGCAGGCAGGGCGAACACAAGGTCAGCCCCGCAGGTGAGGGCGGACCGGGTGCGGACAGCTTCAGGCAGGAGGGGCAGCGCCCCTCGCTGCACCAGCGAACAGCTCATGGCGACGGCGACGCGCTCTGCACCCAGCGCTTTTGCCTGCGCCAGCTGCCATGCGTGGCCGTTGTGGAAGGGGTCGTATTCGGCGATGATACCGGCAAATTTCATGGCGTGACCTCAAAAGTTTGTGAAATATCTGTCATACTGCATGGAGAACTGGGGCAGAATGACAGGATTCTGGGCAGGATGTACAAAAAAGCCCGGGGACTTCGTGGCAGGCTTTGCCGCCATTGCGGCTTGAAAACCGGCCGACCCTATTATATAATAATTCTAGGAATCTGTAAAATTCTGCCCTCTCGGGGGTGGACAAAAACATATCTGGAGGAAACAAGAAGATGAAAATTCTGGTTATCAACTGTGGTTCTTCTTCCCTGAAATATCAGCTCATCGATATGGACGGTGAGAAGGTGCTGTGCAAGGGTCTGTGCGAGCGCATCGGCATGGAGAGCAGCATGATCACCCATGAAGCTAACGGCCACAAGGCTACCACTCCCGCGATCTTCCCCACCCACACCGAGGCTTTTGCTGAGGTCGTGAAGAAGATGACCACCGGCGAGGGCAAGTGCATCGACGATGTCAGCGAGATCAGCGCCATCGGTCACCGCGTCGTCCACGGCGGTGAGAAGTTCAAGGCCAGCTGCCTGATCACCGACGAGGTCATCAACACCATCCGTGAGCTGAGCCCCCTGGCTCCTCTGCACAACCCCGCAGGCATCCTCGGCATCGAGGCAGCCCGCAAGGTCTTCGGCAACGTCCCGATGGTCGCTGTCTTCGACACCGCTTTCCACAGCACCATGCCCCCGAAGGCTTATATGTACGCCATCCCCTATGAGTACTATGAGAAGTACGGCGTCCGCCGCTACGGCTTCCACGGCACCAGCCACAAGTACGTTGCTCACAAGGCTGCTGAGTACCTCGAGGAGCCCATTGAGCGCCTGAAGCTCATCACCTGCCATCTGGGCAACGGCTCCTCCATCACCGCTGTCGATCAGGGCAAGGTCGTTGATACCTCCATGGGCATGACCCCGCTGGCCGGCCTGATGATGGGTACCCGCTGCGGCGACCTGGACCCCTCTGTGGTCAACTACCTGAAGTACACCCTGAACATCACCGGCCACGAGCTGGACGAGATCCTGAACAAGAAGTCCGGCCTGCTGGGCATCTCCGGTGTTTCCAGCGACAAGCGTGACGTCGAGGAGGCTGCTCTCCACGGCAACAAGCGCGCTCAGCTGGCTTCTGACATGCTGAACTACCAGATCAAGAAGGTCGTCGGCAGCTACATCGCAGCTATGGGCGGCGTGGACGCCATCGTCTTCACCGGCGGCATCGGCGAGCACGACGAGATCGCCCGTGCAAAGGTCTGCCACCACATGGATTGGCTGGGCATCCGCATCGATACCGAGAAGAATGAGCATCCCGTGGGCGATGTCTGCGACATCACCGCCTGGGGCGCCAAGGTCCGCACTCTGGTCATCGCTACCGACGAGGAGCTGATGATCGCCCGCGACACCAAGGAAGTCCTCGAGAAGTAATCTCTGCATTTAAGGCATCCAAGGCCGCACCGCTCCCCCAAAGGGCGGTGTGGCCTTTTTGCTGTTTTGCACGAGCAAAGACCGTCTTATTATGCCGAATGCACAAAAAAGCGGGCGAGGGGTTGTTTTTTGGTTGACAAATCAAAAAAAGAACGGTACAATAGGAGAGTCCTCAGTCCGAGGACGTTTACTCATTCAAGCCCCTGGTAAGCTTACGATCAGCGCTATGGTCCCTAAAAACCAAAGGTATGGTTACAATCCTTCCGTGGGCAAGAACTAAACAAAGAGGAGATACTACTATGTTCGAAGACAAGACTTTAGTTTGCAAGGACTGCGGCAAGGAGTTTGTTTGGACTGCTGGTGAGCAGGAGTTCTACGCATCTCGCGGCTTTGAGAACCAGCCCCAGCGCTGCAAGCCCTGCCGTGATGCCCGCAAGAACGGCGGCGCACGCAGCAACGGCGGTGAGCGCCAGATGTTCGACGCTGTCTGCGCAGCTTGCGGCAAGACTTGCAAGGTTCCTTTCCAGCCCCGTGAGGATCGTCCGGTGTACTGCTCTGACTGCTTCGCTCGCATGAAGCAGAACTAAGCGCTGATTCTACAATCTGAAGCTTAACGGCCCCCGCACTGCCTGCAGTGCGGGGGCTTTTGTTTTCTCTGGGGGAGGGGGAGAGGGAGAGATTTCGCGCTTGTGGCGCGGGGTCAGAGTGCTGTTGCAGTAAGGCTAAGTTCTCTTTTGCGTGCCAAAAGAGAACCAGAAAAGCACCAGCGTCGCGCGCCTG